>Ga0190271_10000127_pt1 | contig 39928 bp, 39 predicted proteins | sample Popmic356T_FD_133747 | JGI IMG/M metagenome (GOLD analysis project Ga0190271, IMG submission 133747) | Populus adjacent soil microbial communities from riparian zone of Weber River, Utah, USA - 356 T | ecosystem: Environmental > Terrestrial > Soil > Riparian zone | place: USA: Utah | collected...
AAAATGCCCAGGATGATATTCGTCAATCTGCCCGTGACCGACCTCGGACGTTCCACGTCTTTCTACGAGGCGATTGGCGGAACCAAGAACTCTAAATTCTCCGACGATACGGGCAGCTGTGTCGTCCTTTCCGATGCGATTTTCGTCATGTTGCTGACGCATGACAAATACCGCAACTTTGAATCGCGACCCATCGCCGATGCGCATAAGACCAGCCAGGTCTTGCTGGCGATTTCCGAAGAGAGCCGCGAGATCGTGGACCGGGTGCTGGACCGCGCAGAGAAAGCCGGCGGCCGCGCGGACCCGAACCCGCCGCAGGATCACGGTTTCATGTACAGCCGCGACTTCGCCGACCCGGATGGCCACACCTGGGAAGTGTTTTGGATGGACCCGGCCGCTGTGGCGTAAGAGCGGGGGTTAAGCCGACAGAAGCTGCCAAGCCTTATTGGAATGTCGCTGCAGATCCCCTGTAGCGACAGAGAGTGCTCATTCGGCGGGTCTTACCCGGGAGCCGACAACGCTTACCAACTGCCTGTGTTTGCCATGGAAGCCCATGGCTCGGCGGCTGGCAGCCGGTCGCCCTTCTGCAGCAGTTCGAACGAAATGCCGTCCGGCGATTTGACGAATGCCATGTTGCCGTCCCGAGGCGGGCGGTTGATGACCACTCCGCTGTCCATCAGCCGCTGGCAGGTCTCGTAGATATTGTCGACCTCATAGGCCAGGTGGCCGAAGTTGCGCCCGCCCTGATAAGCCTCCGGGTCCCAATTGTAGGTCAATTCGATCAGCGGCGCCTTGGACGACCGGGCGTCGGCTTCGTCCTCCGACGCAGCGAGAAAGATCAGCGTGTAGCGGCCTTGCTCGCTTTCGTGGCGGCGCACTTCCTTCATGCCGAGCTTGTTGCAGTAGAAGTCGATTGATTTCTCCACGTCAGTGACGCGAACCATTGTGTGCAGATAGCGCATCCGAAATCCTCGATATTTGTGAGACCACTCACCTTAGAGCTTCCCTGTGGGGCGCGGCAACACGGTCGAGGCGGTCGACACCATCGAAAATCTGGTGGCGGGCGCGACAAAACGCGTGTCGCCTCTTGCGCCATTAGCAACCCACGATGTTATCCTAACCTAAGAATCAGTTTGCAGAGTTTGGTGGAAAGGGGTGCGTTCGGATGGCGGATAAGTCCTCTTTCGAGGGGCGGAATGGAGCGCCGGAAAGCGCGACGCCGAACGACAATTCAGATGTTGGCGAGTTCTTCGAGGTCGCCGGGGCGATCAAGTGGTTCGACGTGGCAAAGGGCTACGGTTTCATCACGCCTGACGAAGGAAAGTTTGGCGATGTCCTGCTTCATGTCACCTGTCTGAGAAAAGATGGGTTCCAAACTGCGCTGGCGGGTGCCCGCGTGGTCTGTCTCGCCAAGCGCGGCGACCGCGGTTTTCAGGCCTTTAAAGTGCAGTCGATGGATAATTCCACCGCGCAGCATCCGTCCGAGGATATGGAACAGCGCACCCATGTCGCCGTGACGGCCGAGAGCGGTCTGGAACGAGCGCTCGTGAAGTGGTTCAACCGCACCAAGGGCTTCGGCTTCCTCACGCGCGGAGAGGGTACCGAGGACATCTTCGTCCACATGGAGACTCTGCGGCATTTCGGCATTGCCGAGTTGCGTCCGGGGCAAGTGGTGCTGGTTCGATATGGCAAAGGCCAGAAGGGCCTTATGGCTGCCGAAATTCATCCCGATATAGGGACATTGCCACATTAGGCGAGTTGTGCGGGCAGGCCAAATGTTCCAGTGGATACGACGTGCAGGCGCTTTTCTTGCATGCGCTGCGGTTTTCGTGCCTTTCACGTTGGCGATCGCTACTGCCGACAATCAGGCAATGGTGCTGCCTGTCGATCCCGCCCCGCTCATCGCCCAGACCAACAAGGGCGAGCAAGCGTTCAAGATCGAGATCGCGGACGACCAGCCGGAGCGCTCTGCGGGCCTGATGTACCGCAACTTCATGCCGGACGACCAGGGCATGCTGTTCATCTTCGACAAGACGCAGCAGGTCGGTTTCTGGATGAAGGACACGGTCCTGCCGCTTGATCTGGTCTTTATCGACGAGGACGGGGTCGTACGCGGCGTCAAGGAAGGCAAGCCGCTTTCCGAGGCGCTGATTACGCCCGGCGTTCCCGTCCGCTTTGTCCTGGAGTTGAAGAAGGGCACTGCCGCACGCACCGGCATTGAAGATGGTGATGTGATCCGCCATCCTCGGATCGGCCAGCCGGGCTGAGCGTTGCGACGCTGCCGACTCTTCGAACCAGCGGATCGATCCCCCGATGCAGCATTTCACTCATGACGGCTTTGACCTTGCCTTTGTCGACCGTGCGGCCGACGGCGAGCCAGCCGAGGCAGTGCTGCTGATTCATGGCTTTGCGTCGAACCATTTCACGAATTGGGTTTCGCCGGGCTGGATGAAGACATTATCGGACGCCGGCTACCGCTCGATAGCATTCGACAATCGAGGCCACGGCGAGTCGTCGAAGAGCTACAATCCGGCAGACTATACGCCTCAGCGCATGGCTTCGGATGCGGCCGCGCTGCTCGATCATCTGGGCATCGAGACCGCGCATGTCATGGGCTATTCGATGGGCGCACGCATCGCGGCCTTTCTGGCTCTGGCTGAGCCGCAGCGCGTCGCTACGCTCGTTTTCGGCGGGCTTGGCATCGGCATGGTCGACGGCGTGGGTGACTGGGACCCGATCGCGGACGCTTTGACGGCGCCGGACCCCGCCTTGACCACGCACCCGCGAGGCAAGGCCTTCCGTACCTTTGCGGACCAGACGAAGAGCGACCGCCGCGCGCTTGCCGCCTGCATATCCACCTCGCGCGAACTGCTGAGCGAGGACGAACTGGCGCGCATAGCACAGCCGACCCTGATCGCGATCGGCACCAGGGATGATATTGGCGGCAGCGCCAGCGAACTCGCCGCCCTGATGCCAAACGCCGTGGCGTTCGACATCGAGGGCAGGGACCACATGCTGGCGGTGGGCGACAAATCGTTCAAGGCGCGCGTGCTCAAGTTTCTGGGAGAGCACCCGCTATAGCGCTGGGCGCGGGCCGCGGCGGCGTCTAAGGCCCGAGCAGTTCGGTCGCCGCCTTCAACGCGGCGTCGAATTGCGGATCGGCACCGTCACTGTATGCCAGCGGGTATGGGATCGCGACGTCCGGCGAGACGCCTTTTCCTTCCAACGATTCTCCATCGACCAGAACCTGGCTGGCGGCCAGCATCAGGAGGCTGTCGTCCGGAAGCATCGAGACCTCGCCGCCCAGAACTGCGCCTGCCGTGCGCGCGCCGACAAGCTGGGCGCCGTTCTTCTTCATCACATAGGCAAGAATTTCCATAGCGCTGCGGGAACCTTCATCGATGATGCCGACGACGGGTTTGCGCCAGCGCAGCGGCGCAAAGCTCGCCCTGCCATCTCTGTCGATGAACTCGATCTGTGAGCCGCGCGGACTGAAGACATCGGCAAGCCGTCCGACGTAGCCGCCCCAGCGTCCGCGCAAGTCGACAATCAGCACATCGACGTCCTTGAGCCTGCCCGCTCCGAGCTCTTTCTGAACCGCGTCGTGGACCTCGTAGTCGTGCATTGTCCAAAGCCGGACATAGCCGATGCGACGGTTGCCTTGCTGAATGACGCGGATGCTGTCGTTGGTCGCTGCCCGGAATGCATCATCGGGCCGGATCGTCTTGACCTCCACCGGCGCGTCGAATGTCGGCCCTTCCGCGGCGCGTCGGAGATTCAGTTTGGCGGTGGCGAGGGCGGGATCCGCGAAGGAGTCAATTTGCTGATAGGGCTTGCCGTTGACCGCGACGATCTCGTCGCCCACCCGTATGCCTGCGCGGGCGGCGGGGGAGCCGCCATAGACATCGGCGACGAATGTCTTTCCATCAATGATGCGGGGTGCGATCCCGATGCCGCGATAGCTGACGTCGCGCTGAGAGTGGAAGAGGCGCGGAATCTCCTTGGCAAGGGAGCGATTGTAGATGTCGAAAATCTCGAAATAGTCGATCGTATCCTTTGGGATACGGCGCGTGTGCGACGCGCCAAGCGCATGCAGAGCCTGGTCGATGCGATGGGCGTTGACGTCTTCTCCCAAGGTCGGAAAATCGACCTTTCGGTAGAAATCCTTTTCCACCAACGTCTCGATACGCTGAGCGACCGCCTTGAGATCATTCGTCTCTTCTTGAGTGCGCGCCTGAGATGGCGCGAAGGCGATGAATACCCAGATAGCGAGTGTCGCCGCATGCCTGCGCATGACTGCACCTCGTCACATATGCCCCAGGGATTTGAACATACCCGAAGCGACAAGGGCCAGTCACAAATGCGAAAGGGCCGCTGTGACAGCGGCCCTTCGAACTTCCGCGTAGCGGCATGAGCCGCGAAAAATCAGCGCTTCGAGAACTGGAAGCTGCGGCGGGCCTTCGCCTTACCGTACTTCTTGCGCTCGACGGTACGGCTGTCGCGAGTCAGGAAGCCGCCCTTCTTGAGCACGCCGCGCAGCCCCGGCTCGTAGTAGGTCAGCGCCTTGGAAATACCGTGACGAACGGCGCCCGCCTGGCCCGACAGTCCGCCACCGGCGACGGTGGCAACGATGTCGAACTGGCCGGCACGGTTGGCTGCGATAATCGGCTGGTTCAGGATCATCTGCAGGACAGGACGCGCGAAATAGGCCGCGTATTCCTTGTCGTTGACGGTGATCTTGCCGGATCCGGGCTTTACCCAGACGCGGGCGATCGCGTCCTTGCGCTTGCCCGTGGCATAGGCGCGGCCCTGCTTGTCCAGCTTCTGGATATGCACGGGAGCGGCCGGCTGCGGCGTGGCCGCGACCGTGCCGAGTTCGGCGAGGGAGTTGAGCTCAGCCATCTATCAGGCCCTCTTGTTCTTGGAGTTCATGGCCGCAACGTCGAGCGCTTCGGGCTGCTGTGCGACGTGCGGATGCTCGGCGCCGGCATAGACGCGAAGGTTCTTCATCTGGCGACGGCCAAGCGGGCCGCGCGGGATCATGCGTTCCACGGCTTTCTCGACGACGCGTTCCGGGAAACGGCCCTCAAGCAGCTGGCGCGCAGTGCGCTCCTTGATGCCGCCGGGATGGCCGGTGTGCCAGTAGTACATCTTGTCGGTGTACTTCTTGCCGGTCAGGGCCACTTTCTCGGCGTTGATGACGATGACGTTGTCGCCGTCGTCGACATGCGGGGTGAAGGTGGGCTTGTGCTTGCCGCGCAGACGGTTGGCGACGATGGAGGCGAGACGGCCGACGACGAGACCGTCGGCGTCGATGATCACCCACTTCTTCACCACATCCGCAGGCTTCTGCGAAAAGGTTGTCATGGTTTTCTTCCTAAGGAACCCTGAGTTCAGGGCGTTTCTTGTTGCTTGTATTGGGTTGAGAATACACCCGGGCCCAAAATGAAACCGCGACCGTGAGGCCGCTGTTTCGTGGGTGCTTATAGGGAAGCCCGGCACCAGCGTCAAGGTGGTCAACGCTGTAAATCTGGCAGAAAAATAAGCGATATCAATGGATTATGATTGAGGTATTATTTTACCTGTCCAATTTGGGTTGAAACCGTGCTCTCAACGCCTTGGTGGGATCGAATAAGTCCCGGTCGCATGGGCAACCGTGTGTTGATCAGGGCCGGCGACGATGTCGATGTCGAAGACCATCAGGCTCTTGCCGAGTTTCAGAATGCGGCAGTGGCCATCGACAGGCCCAATGCCAGTCTTTCGCACAAAATTGATGTTGAGATTGGTGGTGACCGACAGCGCGTCAGGTCCGCCATGGGACAGCACGCAGACATAGCCGCCGATATCCGCCAGGGTGAAGAGCGCCGGCCCCGAAACCGTGCCGCCAGGACGCAGGTGCTTTTCCCCGGCGTTGAGCCGTACGACGCAACCGCCCGGGAAGACTGCGGTTGCCTTGTAGCTGGCCGTCACCTCGTTCAATTGCGGAAACTCGCGCTCGATCAATTGATTGACCTCATCGACGGTCATGACTGGCGTGAGCTGGGAATGGGCTGGCATGCAAGGTCTCATGGAGAGCGATGGGAAATTCAGGCAGACAAAGCACGCCGGGCGTCTTTATTTCAAGCGGATGCGTGCTAACTTCGCGCCAGACTGACGACGCGAGGACCGACCGATGGCTGAAATCCTGGCATTGCGGCGCGCGGAACCGGAAGGGCCGGTACTGGCCGAACAGACAGGCAGCGTGCTGCGGCTCACTTTGGCCAATCCGCCCGCCAACGCGTTGTCGCTAGCGACGATGGCCGCTCTGCAGGTGGAACTCGATCGCGCCCACAGCGACAAGACGGTTCATGTGATCGTCATCGGGTCTGCCGGCAAGGTGTTTTCAGGTGGCCACGACCTCAAGGAGATGACGGCGCATCGCAAAGACGTGGATGGGGGCAGGGCGTTCTTCGAGGAGACCTTCGCGGCGTGTTCCCGCCTCATGCGATCCATCGTCAAGCACCGCTGTCCGGTCATTGCCGAGGTCGATGGCATTGCTACCGCAGCCGGCTGCCAGCTGGTCGCCAGCTGCGATCTGGCGATCGCCAGTGACAAGGCGCGCTTCGGCGTCAACGGCATCGATGTTGGCTTGTTTTGCACGACGCCGGGCGTTGCCCTGGCGCGCGGGCTGAAGCCGAAGCACGCAATGGAGATGCTGCTGACGGGGGAGATGGTCGACGCCTCGACCGCCCGCGAATTCGGATTGGTCAACCGTGTCGTGCCAGGCGAATACCTCACGCAGGTCGTGAACAAGTATGCCCAAACCATTGCTGCAAAACCGGTTTCCACGATCAAACTTGGCAAGGAGGCATTCTACCGCCAGGCCGAGATGACCGTGGCGGACGCCTATGCCTATGCCTCGCAGGTCATGGTCGACAACATGTTGAGCGCCGATGCCTGTGAGGGCATCGACGCTTTCATAGGCAAGCGCAAACCCAACTGGCCCGAAGAATAAGATACGGCGGGCAGGTTCGGCGGCTGGAGGACCACAGCCCGATTACTTCAGGGCGCAAAGATTGATGCAATCTTCGCTGTTCATCGTGTTCGAGAACTCGTTGATCAGAGGCTCGACTTCCTTCGGGCTGTTCAGCAAGCTGTCCAGCGCTGACTTGGCGAATGCCTTTCGGTCTTCCACGCGAAGGATCTGGCGCAGATAGGGCGCGGTATCGACGATGGCGCCTGCCATAACAATCTTGTTCTCGGCGCTGTAGCGCGGGTTCTGCAAAAGTGTGATGACGCCGGAAACAACCTGGCTGACGCCTGTGCGCATACGCGCCAGGCCACCCTTGCGCTCCTCGCTGATCTGATCTGCAGGCGTCGTCCTCACGTAGTTGTCCAGCGCTTCCGCCAGCGCCCCGCTGGTCTTCACCATCTCCTCAGCCAGCTTCGACAGTTCGTTCTGATATTCGAACTCGTTGTCGGCGATATTGTTGGTTCCCTGCGCGTTGCGGAAGCCGAGATAGCTCTTTGTCATACCGAAATAGGCACCGAACACCGTGAGCAAAGGCTCGACTTCCGCCGATGTATAGGGATGGCTGCCCAGGATCTTCGCATCGTCGAAAAGCACGCCGAACACCGGCTTCGCCTTCTCGTCGGTCAGGCGGGGCGGGGCGGCTCTGGCGGCGTCTTCTTTCAGCAGCGCTTCGAATTGGGCGCTCGCGGCCTTCAAATTGGCCTGAGCGCCGTCCGCAAGGCCTGCGCTCGCGGGCTGGATCAACAGTGCAAGGATCACGGTAGGCAGCACATATTGCGCCAGCAATTTCCGCATGGTGTTCTACTCCGGTAAAGGTGCCGCGCGGAAGTGAGCGCATCGCTCGCCGAATTGCAAGCGTGCCGGTCTCGGCCATTTGGCCAACTGGAGGAAGCCATGGAGCCTCGAATTTCGATCTTGACGATCGCAGTGGACGATCTGCAGCGCGCAACGCGCTTCTACGAGGCGCTTGGCCTGAAGCGTCACCAGGGGATTACAGACGGCGTTGCCTTCTTTCAGATGGGTGGAGCGATCCTTGGGCTTTTCCCGCGCGCCAGCGCCGAAGAGGATGCCGGCATTCGCTTCGGCGAAGGTGTCTCGCGTATCTACCTGGCCTACAACACGCGCTCCGATGCTGAGGTGGATGAGGTTCTGGCTGCGGCAGAGCGTGCGGGCGGCCGCATCGTCAAGCCGGCGGGGCGCGCCTTCTGGGGCGGCTGGTACGGATATTTTGCCGATCCCGACGGTTCTCTCTGGGAGGTCGCCCACAATCCTGACTTCCCGATCGACGCCGAGGGAAGGATTTCACTGCCGGGTTAACACGAAAATGATGGGAGGGCGGATTGGGTCCTTGACCCGCTCCATCGGCCGAGTGCGGCCGGTGCTTGCCGGGCGTGTGGCTGAGACGGATGCAAACCGCCCCTTGAGTTCACCGCGACTTTGTGAAATGTACGCCTCCGCGATCCAGGGGTATAGCTCAGTTGGTAGAGCGGCGGTCTCCAAAACCGCAGGTCGCGGGTTCGAGCCCTGCTGCCCCTGCCATTTCCTGTCATCACAGCCGCCGACTTGCTGGAAAAAGCGCTTTGCGCTCCCCATTTCCAATGCGGCAATGTTTTTGGTGGAATGCTGATGATCCGCTTCGTCGTAATCGCTGTCGCTGTTGTCGCGGTTTGGCTTTTCGCGCGGGGAGCGATCCGGTTTTTCAAGACGCGTGAAATCGATTGGACCGGCGTCGCCTTCTGCTTCGGCTTCGTGGTCCTTGCCTTCTACCTCAGAAACGCTATCGGCTGGGGCTGAAGGGCCGCGATATGTCCACCCGGCGTGCCTACTGACCCACTGCAATCCGCAAAACATTGATCGGCGTCGTGACAACGATATCCGCGGCAGATGTGAGCGTCTTGCCGAAGTTTGCGGTGAGCTGGTTGACCCGTTCGGTTACCTGGCGCTCGTTTTCGGGCGTCTTGGCCTCGTTGCGCAGGCCCTCGCCGATCAGCTTGATCATACCCGGGTTGTCGGCAAACTTTGTGTGGTTCAGCCGATCGCCCTTCAATTGGGTCAGGTCGATCACGACCGCGCCGTATTTGGCAATCTCGGCAGCGTTGGAATAGTCGCCCACGCGCGGCGTGTCACCGGCTAGAATCTTTGAAAAACGCAGCGCGCGGTCGTCATCGGAAAGCATGATCAGAAACGGCTTCTTGGGCTTGCCGTAGCGGGCCATCTGCGTCTTGAACACGTCGATGTCGATGTCTGGAGACGCCAGCACCACATCGCCGAGCTTGCCGCCCAGTGTCTTGTCGTTGGAGATGGCGAGTTGGCGCAGCGCCTCCATCGTCACCCAATTGCCCATCGAATGCGCGATGACATCGACGCGTGTCGCGCCGGCGTCGGCGACCATTCGCAGTGTCGCCTCCAGCGAATCGCGCGCTGCGGTCGCGCTGTTGGTGTCGTAGACATAGTCGACGGTCTTCGCGCCCGACGCCCATGAGAACAGCACCGGCGTGCCGGCATAACCGGCATCGTGAACGATTTGGGTTGCCCGGTAAATCGCGCTGTCGAAGGCGGTGTTGTAGCCATGGATGAACACCAGCGCCCTTCCATCGTTCTTGCGAATGTCCTCGCGCAGCGCCTTGGCGAAAGCTGGCTCACTGTAAACGGAAACATCGGAGGCGGTGAAATAGCGCGAGGCGTCACCGACACGGCCGCGCCTGCGTTCTATCTGGCCGACCTTGTGGATCGCCGGCACCGTCACGTTGACGCTGGCAAAATCGGTCAGAGGCGCACGCGCGCCGCCGAAAACCTCCAGACGGTCTTTCGAGCGCGCTCGGGTGGTCGCCACGAAAATCTCGTGCTTCGCGGCAACCGCCGCCGGTGCGGCCGGGCGCGTCGTTTCGGTCAGCAACTCGCTGGTGCGGTGGTTGATGCAGCCCGAAAGCAGAAAGCCGATCGCGGCAAGCTGGAGCAGCATCCTAAGGCGCATTCTGCAGTCCCTCGGCTCTTGTTGTCAGCTTCTAGCCATGGAGGAGATCCGGGTGCGCCCGCGCAGTCCGCAGGCTGGAAATCCTTTCCAGCTGGATTTCATAGGCACTGCGGTTTCCATGGTCCAGCCAGTATCCCTGGCGGCCAATGGAGCTATGACTGCTATCCGCGCCAGAAAACGGGCGTGAAAATCACCAGCACCGCCAGAATTTCAAGGCGGCCAAGCAGCATCGCGACGGCGCAGATCCATTTCGCGCTGTCAGGCAGCGACGAGAAATTGCCGACTGGTCCGATGATCGGTCCGAGCCCAGGTCCGACATTCGTCAGCGAGGAGAGCGAACCTGTCAGCGCGGTGACGAAATCGAGACCGGCGGCGCCGAGCAGCACGGTGATGATGCCCCACAGGACAAAAAAGGAGGCCATGAAGAGCACGACCGCGCGCTGCATGTCGGGATCGATGGAGCGGTCGCCATAGCGAATGGGCACAACGCTGTTGGGATAAAGCAGGCGCCTCACGCCGCTGACGAGAAGCTCGAAAAGGATCAGGAAGCGGTAGGCCTTGATGCCGCCCGTGGTCGAGCCGGAACAGCCGCCCATGAAGGTGGCAACGAAGAACACCACAACCGCGAATGGCCCCCATAGGGTGTAGTCCTCGCTGGCAAAGCCGGACGTGGTGATGATCGACAGAATGTTGAATGTCGATTGCGTCAGCGCCTCGAGAAACGGAACATTGTCGTTGACGCGCAGGTACACCGCGACCGCCAGCGAAAAAGCGATGACATAGCCGGCATAGACGCGGATTTGCGGATCACGCAATGCATCGGGCCGGCCGCGAACGGCGATGAGGATCATGATGGAAAACGGCAGGCCGCCGATGAACATGAACACGATGCCGGTCCACAGAATGAACGGTTTGTCGACATAGCGCAGGAACGAGGTGTCGTGCGTGGAGAAACCGCCGGTCGCCACTGTAGTCATTGCATGGTTCACCGCGTGGAACGGTTCCATGCCGCCGAGGACGTAGCACACGGTGCAGGCGAATCCGAGCAGCGTGTAGATGCCGATCAGGCTGACGAGGAAGGTCTGCAGCCGCTCGAACGGCCTATCCTGGATGTCCGTCGATTCGATCTTGAAGTATGAGACGCCGCCAATATTGAGGAAGGGCAGCAGGAAGAGGCCCAGGGCGATGACGCCGAGGCCCCCCATGAAGCTGAGCAGCGAACGCCACATGAGCAATCCCGGCGGCGCCCGGTCGACACCGTTGATGATCGTCGCGCCGGTTGCCGTCACGCCAGACACCGATTCGAAGACGGCATCGGTCAGGGAGAGGTCGAGCGAGGAAAGCCCCAACGGTACTGCCCCCGCCAGCGAGACGGTCAGCCACAAAAGGTTGACGAGCAGGAAGCCGAATCGCGGGCTGGCGGGCGGGGGTCGGCCTCGTGTCGCCAGCGCCACCGCCATGGCAGCACCACCCACCAGCATCGCAGAGAAGGCGAACACCTTCCAGTCGGGGTTTCCATAGAACAGGTCGATGGCAACGGGGATGAGCATGAGCAAGGCGAGGTAGATTGCCAGCACAGATGCGACATGGATCGCCGCCCGCACCTGCACCCCGCTCACGGGAGTACGGATCCTGGCAAAGCGGCCCCATCGCAGACACTCAATAGCGGCAGTCGGTTCACGGAAGCGGCTCTTGGCTGACCAGACGGGTTGATGCGGCAAAGCGATGCGACGGCGACCTTGGCTTCGCCGCTTTGAATATGCAATAGCCGGCAACGCCCGGGACCAAGGGAGGCAGCGGTCATGACAAGTTTTGCCGATAGGACAGCGCAGGCGGCCGCGGCGCTGCGCACCATCTTTCCAGAGACGCCGCTGCAGGCCAACGATTACCTGTCCCGCAAGACCGGTGCGCGGATCCTGCTGAAGCGGGAAGATCTGTCGCCGGTGCGCTCCTACAAGCTGCGCGGCGCTTTCAACTTCTTTCGCCATGCACTGGCCGCCGGCGCCGGCGAGAACCTATTTGTCTGCGCTTCGGCCGGCAATCACGCGCAGGGTTTCGCCTTCGTCTGCCGGCATTTTGGCGTCAAGGGCGTGGTGTTCATGCCGGTGACAACGCCGCAGCAGAAGATCGACAAGACGCGGCTTTTCGGAGGCCCAGCAATAGAGATACGTCTGGTCGGGGACTTCTTCGACGAATGCTACCGCGCCGCCTTGAATTTTTGCACCGAGGCCAAAGCCCATATGGTGCCTCCTTTCGACCACAAGGATATCATCGAAGGGCAGGCCACGGTCGCCTATGAGATCGCCGATCAGATGCCCGGGGCGCGCATGCCCGACATGATGATCCTGCCTGTCGGCGGCGGCGGCCTTTCGGCTGGGGTGACCCGCTATTTTCACGACCAGGGTCGCGAGACCCGCTACGTTTTCTGCGAGCCGGTCGGCGCTCCGAGCCTGAAGCAGAGCCTGGAGCACGGCAAGCGCGTGCAACTGACCAAGGTCGACAATTTCGTCGATGGGGCCGCCGTCGCGGAAATCGGCAGGGAAAATTTCCGGCTGCTCAGGGCGTTTTCGGCGGAGGATGTGCGGCTGATCCCCGAGAACCGCCTCTGTGCGACGATGATCGAGATGCTCAATGTCGAAGGCGTGGTGCTGGAGCCGGCCGGTGCGCTGGCAATCGATGCGCTCAAGGATTTTTCGCGCAAGGAACTCAAGGGCAAGACGATTGTGTGCGTCGTCTCGGGGGGCAATTTCGACTTCGAACGGCTGCCCGACGTGAAGGAGAGGGCGCTGCGGTTCGAAGGATTGAAGAAGTATTTCGTGTTTCGTTTTCCCCAGCGGCCCGGCGCCCTGCGGTCATTCCTCGATTTGCTCGGACCCGAAGACGATATCGCCCGCTTCGAATATCTGAAGAAGTCGGCGCGCAATTTCGGCTCGGTCCTCATCGGCATCGAGACGAAGGACCGGCATAATTTCGATTTGCTCGGCAAGCGTTTTCGCGAGGCTGGCTGGGTCTATGAAGACATCACCGATAACGAGATGCTGGCCAACTTCATCATCTGAGGGGCAGCACCTACAGCTGGAGCCAGCTAGTGCCGAAGTGCTGCGGAGGAGTTCATGCCCGTCTACATCATTCTCTTCCGCGGCGTGGGCGGAGTGACCCAACTGCCAACCGCGCCGTTGCGCGCGAAGCTCACCGAAGCAGGGTTCGAGAACGTCTCGACATACATCAATAGCGGCAATGCGGTTGTCAAAAGCAAGCTCGGCCGGCAGAGGGTTATCGAGACAATCGCCGGCATCTGCCGCCAGCACTTCGCTTTCGAGAAGGCGATTTACGCGCCGACCACAGCGGAATGGGAAAGGCTGATCCACAATAACCCATTTGCCGACGCTGTTGAGCCGGGCAATTTGCTTCACGCCGCGCTGCTTGAAGCCGACCCCGCAAAGGAAAAGCTTGATGCCCTGCAGGCGCTGTGCGCTCATGGCGACCGTTTGGCGGTGGTGGAAACGGTTGCCTACATCCACACGCCGAACGGATTCTCCAAGTCCCAAATGGGCGCCAAGTTTGACAAGGGCATCGGCGTTGCCAATACGGCGCGGAATTGGAACACGGTGCTGAAGCTGCGCGACCTTGCAAAAAAGGCCGGTGGCTGACCGTCTTTGCGCTGGCGGCGGGGCGGCTCTGTTGCAGCGCAATATGAAATCGCTTGCTTTTCGGCGCGAACTCCACCATATCCGCGACAGGCGCTTGGGCCGGATATCCGGCTTTCCCCTCAGAAGGGACTGGTTGCGTCTGACTTCTTCCATTCCAAGCGGATCGGATGAAGAGCCCTGCTCCGATAGGGGGCAGGCACGACAGCGCAGCCGCGCGGCTTCCTCGAAGCCGCCGCCTTGTCGTTCCAGAACAGAATTGTCGCGTCAGGTTGCGCCCTGTCGTGTGTTGACAATTGCGGCCGCAAAAATGGCGGCCGCACGAAAGAAGAACAAATTGACGAATGAAATTTCTGGCGAGCCGATGGGCTTTGCCGAACTCGGAATAACCGGCCAGCTTCTCAAGGCGGCCAATGCGGCAGGCTTTGTCGATCCCAAGCCGATCCAGGCCAAGGCGATCCCGGCGCAGCTTGCAGGACGCGATTTGCTGGGGATCGCCCAGACCGGCTCGGGCAAGACGGCCGCCTTCGCGCTGCCGATCCTGTCCAAGATCATTGCCCTTGGAACCAAGCGGCGGCCGAAGACGGCGCGCGCGCTGATCCTCGCGCCGACGCGCGAATTGGCAGTGCAGATCGAAGAGACGATTCGCTTGCTGTCCAAGGGCGCGCATGTCTCCACCGCGCTCGTCCTTGGCGGCGTCTCGCGCCATAGTCAGGTCAAGAAGCTGCAGGCCGGCGTCGACGTGCTTGTCGCCACGCCCGGCCGGTTGACCGACCTCGTGCGCGAACATGAAGTCGTGCTTTCCGACACCACCTGGCTGGTTCTAGACGAAGCCGACCGCATGCTCGACATGGGCTTCATCAACGATGTCCGCCGCATCGCGAAAGCGACGCATCCTGCGCGGCAGACGGTGCTGTTCTCGGCCACCATGCCGGAAGAGATCGCCGAGCTGTCGCGCGGATTGCTGCGCGACCCGCTGCGCGTCGACGTTGCGCCGCAAGGCACGCCGGCTGCGGAGATCCATCAGAGTATCGTTCTTGCCCGCACGAAGCAGAAGCGCGCCATCCTGTCGACGATGCTCGCCAACCCCGACATGCGGTCCGTCCTGATTTTTGCCCGCACCAAGCATGGCGCCGACCGCGTCACGCGCGATCTGGAGCGCGACGGCTTTGAAGCCGCCGTGATCCACGGCAACAAATCGCAGAACGCTCGTCAGAAGGCGCTCAATGGTTTTCGTGACGGCAATGTGCGTATCCTGGTCGCGACGGACATCGCGGCGCGCGGCATTGACGTGCCCGGCATTTCGCATGTCGTGAACTTCGACCTGCCCGATGAGGCCGAAAGCTACGTGCACCGCATCGGCCGTACCGGCCGCAACGGCGCTAATGGCTCGGCGATAACCCTGGTCGATCCGTCGGAAAATGCCAAGCTGCGCTCGGTGGAAAAGATCATCCGCATGCGCTTGCCGGTAGCGGCAGACCACCTTGACCAGCCTGATCCGCAGGTGAAGCGCGAAGACCGCCAGCCGGCCAACGATCGCGGTGCGCCGCGTGAGAATAGGGGCGCCGCAAACGACCGGAGTGGCCATCGCGGCCAGCCGCAGCGCGCGCGTGCCCAGCAGGGCGATCGCAAGCCGCAGGGCGGCGATGGCTTTGGCAAGCCGCGCTTCGGTGAAAGGCCCGCCGGGGACAAGCCGGAAGGTCAGAAGGCCTTTGCGGGCAAGCCCGGCGGCGGCAAACGCTTCGGCGGCAACAAGCGCCGTTTTGGTGGCACCGGCCGTCGCGCAGCCTGATCTCAGGGGGCGGCCCTTGCGCCGCCCCAAATAAGTTACCTAATTCTTGGGCTTGCGGCCATTCGCTAGGGGTCGCGACTTCCAGCCGGTAGCACGGGTTATGAACCAGTAGCGCAGCGACATAGGCATTATGCGCAGCAGTTTCAGAAACCAGGTGAAGCGGCGCGGGAACGTCGTTTCGAAGCCGCCGTTGCTGATCGACCGGGCCATCCGGGCGGCCGCCTTGTCGACGGGCATCAAGGCCGGCATCGGAAATGCGTTCCTCTCCGTTAGCGGCGTGTCGATGAAGCCTGGGTTCACCACCTGGAGGCGGATGTTCATTTTGTCGAAATCGTAGCGCAGCGCCTCGGCGAAATTGTTCAGCGCCGCCTTCGATGCCCCGTAGGACGAAGCGGACGGCCAGCCGAAATAGGACGAGGCCGAGCCGACCATGACCACCTGTCCACGGCCACGTTCGCGCATACGTTCTACCGTCGGGACAAGGCCGAACACCACGCCGAAAAGATTGATCTCGAAGGTCTTGAGCACGTTGAGCGTGTCCAGCCGCTCGCCGCGCGTGGGAAAATAGTTCCCCGCGTTGAACACCGCCAAAACGATCGGGCCGGCTTCCTTTTCAATCGCGGCAACAGTCTGCGCCATGCCCGGTTCATCGGTCACGTCGCATGGGAATGGAATGGCGCGGCCCGGCAGCGCCCTGGTTTCGTCAGTCAGGGTCACGAGGCGCTCTTCATCGCGCGCCGTCACCGCCACGGTGTAGCCCTGCGCACACAAATCGATTGCTAGCGCGCGGCCAATGCCCGTGCTTGCCCCCGTGATCCACGCGACCCCATCTTTCGGGTCGGCCCGATAAAGCCCCATTCCGCCACCTGTTTTGTCTGTGTGGGGTCTAGAGGATGAAAGCCATCGTGGAAACCCCGTCCTGGTGTGGAAATTCATCCCTCGACTTGCCACGCACACGCGGGCTTCTTAGGGTCGCCCCATTAATCGAAAGGGAATTTGCTCCGCATGTTTCAATCGGTGCTCGATGCCATAGGCAATACACCCCTTATCCGTCTCCGTCGCGCATCCGAGGAGACCGGGTGCGAGATCCTCGGCAAAGCCGAATTCATGAATCCCGGCCAATCGGTCAAGGACCGCGCCGGGCTGTTCATCGTTCGCGATGCCGAAGCGAAGGGACTTCTGCGGCCGGGTGGCGTTATCGTGGAGGGAACCGCGGGCAACACCGGCATCGGCCTGACCGTGGTCGCGAAGGCGCTGGGCTATCGCACCGTCATCGTCATCCCCGATACGCAGAGCCAGGAGAAGAAGGACGCACTGCGCCTGCTTGGCGCAGAGCTGATCGAGGTTCCCGCAGTGCCGTACAAGAACCCCAACAATTACGTGAAGGTCTCGGGACGGTTGGCGGAACAGATGGCGGCGACAGACCCCAATGGCGCCATCTGGGCCAATCAGTTCGACAATGTCGCCAATCGCGATGGCCATGTGCGCACGACGGCGCAGGAAATATGGACGCAGACCGATGGCAAGGTCGATGGCTTTGTGTCCGCGGTCGGTACCGGCGGTACGCTCGCCGGTGTTGCCGAAGGTTTGCGGGCACATTCGCGTGGCGTGAAGATCGCGCTGGCGGATCCGCTTGGGGCGGCCCTGTTCGGCTACTACACGGCTGGTGAATTGAAAGCCCAAGGCAGTTCCATCACGGAAGGCATCGGGCAGGGGCGAATCACCGCCAATCTGGAGGGGTTCACGCCGGACTTTTCCTACCAGATCCCCGACGAGGAGGCCCTGCCGATCGTCTTCGACCTCGTGCAGGAGGAGGGGCTCTGCCTCGGCGGATCGACGGGCATCAACATCGCCGGCGCAATCCGGCTCGCCCGGGACCTCGGACCTGGCCACACCATCGTGACGATCTTGTGCGACTATGGCACGCGCTATCAGTCGAAGCTCTTCAATCCCCAGTTCTTGCGCGAAAAGGGACTGCCTGTGCCGGAATGGATGGACCGCGAGCCTGAGATAGCCGTGCCCTATGTGGAGGCGGGGTGATGGCGTTCGCGACGGACGCTGTCTTTCGGGACGATGCCTATCTGACCGAGACCGACGCTTCCGTCATAGGGATCAACGATCGCGGCGGTATCATCCTCAACCGCACCATTTTCTACGCGACTTCAGGCGGGCAGCCTGGCGATACGGGGCGGCTGGTACGTGCCGATGGCTCGGCGATTGCCGTGGCGGCGACGATAACCGGTGAAAGCAAGGACGAGATCATCCATATACCCGCCGACGGGCAAGCATCGCTCCAACTTGGCGAAGCGGTCAGGCTGGCGATTGACTGGGATCGACGGTTCAAACTGATGCGCATGCATACGGCCTGCCATCTCCTTTCAGTCGTTTGCCCGTTTCCGATCACGGGCGCGGCGGTCAGCGAAGACGATTCCCGCGTTGATTTCGACATTCGGGAAGCTGGCTATTCCAAGGAGGAAGTCAGCGGGAGGATGATGGATCTGGTGCGGGCCGATCACCCTGTGTTCATCCGCTGGATCACTGACGACGAATTCGCCGCCAATCCCGGTCTGGTGAAGTCGAAGAATGTGCGTCCGCCGTCGGGGACCGGCCGCATCCGGCTGGTCTGCATCGGCGAGAATGCATTGGTGGACAGCCAGCCTTGCGGCGGTACGCATGTTGCGCGCACGGGGGAGGTCGGTGAGGTTCATATCGGCAAGATTGAGAAGAAGGGCCGCGAAAACAGGCGCTTTCGCATCAGGTTCGGCCCGGCGCCCGCGAGTTGAGCGACGGGTCCCCCGCCTTTAGGAGCAAGCGATTGAGCGACGATCCAATTTTCGTTTCTGCGGACTGGCTCGAGAAACATCTCGGCCAGCCAGGACTCTCGATTGTGGACGGATCCTGGTACCTGCCGTCGCAAGGGCGCGACGCACGCACCGAATATGAGGCTGGGCATATTCCCCATGCCGTATTCTTCGATCACGACAATGTCGTCGACCCGGACTCGAAACTTCCGCACACCCTGCCGTCGCTGGAAGTGTTCGCGCGCATCGTCGGTTCTATGGGCATTGCCGAAACCGACACGATCGTCGTCTATGACGGACCAGGCCTTTTCTCGGCGCCGCGCTGTCGCTGGATGTTTCGTGTGATGGGCGCCGAAAAAGTGTTCATCCTGGAAGGCGGGATCGACGGTTGGAAGCAGGACGGGCGCCGGCTGAGCGCCGAGCAGACCAAGATTGCGCCAAACCTTTTCCAGGTGACATGCGACGCAGGCAAAGTCGCTTCGCTCGCCGATATGCGCGAAATCGTGGCAAATGGCCAGTCGCAGATTGCCGACGCGCGGCCAGCCGGCCGGTTCGAGGGCGTTGATCCCGAACCGCGGGCGGGATTGAGGGGTGGACACATGCCCGGCGCAAGAAGTGTCCCCTCAACCAGTCTCTCGCGCGACGGAAAGATTTTACCGAAGGACGAGCTCAAGAGGGCTGTGGAGGCGGCCGGGATAGACCTGTCCCAGCCTGTGGTGACATCCTGCGGTTCAGGCGTCACAGCGGCAATCATCTCGTTGGCGCTGGAAGCCTTGGGCCATTCCAACAACAGGCTCTATGATGGCTCATGGGCGGAGTGGGGCGGTTTGCCGGACACGCCGGTCGTCAAAGGCAAATCGTGATGGTTCGCGTCGAATTTTCTCCTCGCGCCGATCCAATTGAGGTTACGGTCACCTTTCTGGAGATGACGCGCGCGCCGACGCACTACCCATCCCTGCCGCTCAACCAGCATGTCGCGCTGTTGCAGGCGCATGAAATGCCGCTGCATTTCTACCGCTATCTCGTGGACCGTGTCGGTCGGCGGTGGAAGTGGACGAAGGTGCTTCGATTGGACGATGAGGCGCTGGCCGATGAACTGGCAGAGCCAGGACGGGATATCCGCGTGCTCTATCTCGATGGCGCGCCGGCAGGCTTCTTCGAAATCAAGCCCGAGCAGTCCAACCTTGCCGAGTTGCGCTATTTTGGCCTGATGGAGCATGCAATCGGACGCGGCCTCGGCCGCTGGTTCCTCGGAGCGGCGATTGCGGCGGCGTGGCAGCAGCAGCCGGAGAAGGTGATCGTGCAGACCTGCACGCTGGATCACCCGGCTGCCTTGTCGCTTTACCAGAAGCTCGGTTTCGTCCCCGTGGGCCAAAGCCGGGAAACGATGCGCCCGCTCAGCGAAGCGGAACGGGCGCAAGTGCTGGCGAGATGATCAGCCCAGCCGCTGCGCATGCCAGCGCAGATGGTCGTCCATGAATGTGGAAATGAAATTGTAGGAGTGGTCGTAGCCGTCCTGCATGCGCAATGTGAGCGGAATGCCGGCTTTTGAGCATGCCGCTTCCAATTCCCACGGCTTGAGCCCTTCCTTCAGAAAGGAATCAGCGCTGCCCTGGTCGGCGAACAACTCAGGAAACCGCGCGCCATCCTCGATCAGCGCGCAAGCGTCGTACTGACGCCATGCCGATTGGTCGGGACCGAGATATTTCTCGAAGGCGGGCGTCGACCAGAACGATGTCATCGGGTTGACGATCGGAGCGAAGGCGCTGCAGGACCGGAAACGGTCCGCATGCTTCAAAGCAATGGTGAGCGCACCATGGCCACCCATCGAATGACCGAATATGCCCTGGCGTTCCATATCGACGGGGAATTCGGCGGCGATAAGCGCCGGTAGCTCCTGCGTGATGTAGGTGTACATCCGGTAGTTCGTTGCGAACGGCGCCTGCTTCGCGTCGAGATAGAAGCCAGCCCCCTTGCCGAACTGCCAATTGTCCGGCTCGTCAGGAATTGCCTCGCCACGCGGGCTGGTGTCTGGGCATACGATGACGAGACCGAGTTCGGCGGCAAGGCGCCGGTATTCGCCCTTGTCCATCACATTGGCGTGCGTACAGGTAAGGCCGGACAGGTACCAAAGAACCGGAAGCGGCCCGTTGGCCGTTTGCGGGGGTACGAACACTGCGAAAGTCATCTCGCAGTCGCAGGCTTCGGAACGGTGGGAATAAACCCCTTGGACGCCGCCAAAGGCTTTCGCGGTGGAAACGGTTTTCATGAAAATCCTAGCTGTTGAGGCTGACCGCAACATTGACGGCGGCAGCCACCAGAACGGTGTTGAAGAAGAACGAGATGATCGCATGCGCAAGATTGAACCGGCGCATATGGCTGCCTGTGATCTGCACGTCGGAAGTCTGCGCGGTCATCCCGATGACACAGGCAAAGTAGACGAAATCCCAGCCTTCCGGTTCGCTCGTACCTGGAAATTCCAGTCCACGGCGAGGTTTACCCTCACGGGGCCTGGGCTGCCAGAAGAGATGCGCATAGTGGATCGCCGACATGATGTGGATGGTGAGCCAGCCGAGCGGAACAGCAAGAAGTGCAATCGCCAGGCGAAGGGGGTCGGATGACCCCCCGGTGTTGATGACCACGAACAGGGAGATCAATGCGGCGATCACCGCGCCGAGGGTGATCAGAAATATCAGCCACACCGGGGCGTCGCTGGCTGCCGCATTTCCCTTGAGGTAGGTCTTCGTGAGCTTCGACACCGACACAAGTGTCAGCGCCAGATAGGCGGAGAAGAACGCGCTCGCTGCCAGACTGACCGCAAGCGTCCCGTCGATTGACAGCCCGATCGCGGCGCCGGCCAGGCCGGCCACTGCCGCGGCGTAGAAGGGTGTGTGGCGCGACCGGGCTACCAATCGCTTAGTAAACCACGACGCTTCTGATGCTTTCGCCGGCATGCATAAGGTCGAAGCCCTTGTTGATCTCATCCAGCGTCAGGATGTGGGTGATCATCGGATCGATCTGGATCTTGCCGTCCATGTACCAGTCGACGATCTTTGGCACATCCGTGCGGCCGCGCGCGCCGCCGAAAGCCGTACCCATCCAGTTGCGGCCGGTCACCAACTGGAACGGCCGGGTTGAGATTTCTTGTCCCGCGCCGGCAACGCCGATGACGATCGATTTGCCCCAGCCACGATGCGAACATTCGAGCGCCTGGCGCATCACCTTCACATTGCCGGTGCAATCGAACGTGTAGTCCGCGCCGCCAATCTGGTCCGCGCCGCGCTTGGTCATGTTCACGATATGGGCAACGACGTCGCCGTCTATCTTCGACGGATTGACGAAATGGGTCATGCCGAAGCGCTCGCCCCATTCCTTCTTGGAATCGTTGAGGTCGACGCCGATGATCATGTCCGCGCCGGCCATTTTCAGCCCCTGGATGACGTTCAGCCCGATGCCTCCAAGACCGAAGACGGCGGCAGTCGCGCCGATCTCGACCTTCGCCGTGTTGATCACCGCGCCGACGCCCGTGGTCACGCCGCAGCCGATATAGCAGATCTTGTCGAACGGTGCGGCGGGGTCGACTTTCGCCAGCGCGATCTCCGGCAGCACGGTGAAATTGGAGAAGGTCGAGCAGCCCATATAGTGGTGGATCTTGTCCTTGCCGATCGAGAAGCGCGAGGTGCCGTCCGGCATGACACCCTGGCCCTGCGTGGCGCGGATCGCGGTGCACAAATTGGTCTTGCGCGAAAGGCAGGACGGGCACTGACGGCACTCAGGCGTGTACAGCGGAATGACATGGTCGCCCTTCTTCAGGCTCGACACGCCCTTGCCGACATCGACCACGACGCCCGCGCCCTCATGGCCGAGAATGGCCGGAAACAGCCCCTCGGGATCAGCCCCGGACAGGGTGAATTCATCGGTGTGGCAAATGCCTGTCGCCTTGATCTCGACCAGCACCTCGCCCTCGCGCGCACCTTCGAGGTCCACCTCCATGATTTCGAGTGGCTTGCCGGCGGCGACTGCGACTGCTGCGCGTGTTTTCATTGAATCAATTCTCCCTCGGTGCCGCGGCGAAACTTTCAGGTTTCGGGCGAGCGATCAACTCGGTCAGACGCGACCTTTGCGCCTACCGCCGCGATCGGCGGACAACATTGTTGGATCGGATGACCGGCCCTCGCTTGACCATCGACCGCAACGCCATAAAAGGGGTCCGAGGGAGAGCATTCCGACCATGTTCAAGAAAATACTGATCGCCAATCGAGGCGAGATCGCCTGCCGCGTCATCAAGTCGGCCAGGAAGATGGGCATCGCGACTGTCGCTGTCTATTCGGATGCGGATCGCAACGCCGTGCATGTCGAGATGGCCGACGAGGCGGTACATATCGGCCCGGCCCCTGCCTCCCAAAGCTACCTCGTCGCCGAGAAAATCATCGAGGCCTGCAAGCAGACGGGCGCCGAGGCGGTGCATCCGGGTTATGGCTTCCTGTCCGAACGGGCATCCTTCTGCCGGGCGCTGGAAGAACAGGGCATCGTATTTATCGGTCCCAAGCCGAAGGCCATCGAAGCGATGGGCGACAAGATCGAATCGAAGAAGTTTGCCAATGCGGCGAATGTAAGCACTGTGCCCGGCTGGCTTGGCGTCATCGAGGATGCCGACCACGCCGAGCGGATTGCAGGCGAAATCGGTTATCCCGTGATGATCAAGGCGTCCGCCGGCGGCGGCGGCAAGGGCATGCGCATTGCCTGGGATCAGTCGGAGGTGCGCGACGGGTTCGACCGGGCGCGCTCGGAAGCCAAGAGCTCATTCGGTGACGACCGCGTGTTTATCGAGAAGTTCGTCGTCGATCCCCGACACATCGAGATCCAGATCCTGGCCGACGCGCATGGCAATACGATCTATCTCGGCGAGCGCGAATGCTCGATCCAGCGGCGAAATCAGAAGGTCGTGGAGGAAGCGCCTTCGCCATTTCTCGATGAGGCGACCCGCAAGGCCATGGGTGAGCAGGCCGTCGCGCTGGCAAAGGCCGTCGACTACCAGAGCGCCGGCACGGTCGAATTCATCGTCGATAAGGACAAGAACTTTTATTTCCTGGAGATGAACACCCGGCTGCAGGTGGAGCATCCGGTGACAGAACTGGTTACCGGCGTCGATCTGGTCGAGCAGATGATTCGCGTCGCAGCCGGCGAGAAGCTCGATATCGCGCAAAAGGATGTGAAGCTGACCGGCTGGGCGGTGGAGAGCCGGCTCTACGCCGAAGATCCGTACCGCAATTTCCTCCCCTCCATCGGGCGTTTGACGCGATATCAGCCGCCGGAGGAGGGCAGGGCGGGAGAGGCGATTATCCGCAACGACACCGGTGTGACCGAGGGTTCGGAAATCTCGATGTTCTACGATCCGATGGTCGCCAAACTCTGCACCTGGGCGCCGACGCGCAAGGAAGCAATCGACGCAATGTCCGACGCCTTGGACGAGTTTGTCGTCGATGGGATCGAGCACAATATCCCTTTCCTGTCCGCCCTGATGCAGCATCCGCGCTGGCAGGAGGGTAGGCTCTTGACCGGGTTCATCGCCGAGGAATTCCCCAACGGGTTTGCACCGATGAAGCCGGATGCTGGGCAGAAGGCCGTGCTGGCTGCCGTGGCGGCCGCTATCGAGCTGTTGCGCCGCGACAGGCTCGACCGACTCAGTGGGCGGCTCGCTCCGCATTCTGGAGCGGTAAAGCCGAACTGGGTCGTTCGGCTGGATGACGACTATGTCGACGTCGAAGTCGAAGTGGTGGAGGGGATGATCTCCTTGCCGCTCGAAGCCGATTTTTCGATCGGAGGCGCAAAGCCGGTCACGGTAAGTTCGGCCTGGCGGCCGGGCGATGCGGTGTGGCGTGGAAAAGTCGGCAAGCGCAGCGTTTCCGCGCAGATCAGACCCGCGGTCAATGGAATTAGGATCGCCTGGAAAGGGTTGTCGGTGACCGCGCGCGCAATGCTGCCGCGTACCGCTGCACTGGACCGGCTGATGCCGATCAAGCTGCCGCCGGATACCTCCAATTTGCTGCTTTGCCCCATGCCCGGCATGGTCATGTCCATTGCTGTGTCCGAGGGGCAGGAGGTGAAGGCGGGCGAGACGCTGGCGGTGGTCGAGGCGATGAAAATGGAGAACGTGCTGCGTGCCGACCGTGACCTGACGGTGGCGAGCATCAAGGCGCGGCCCGGCGAAAGCCTCGCGGTGGACGCTGTGATCATGGAGTTTGAATAGTGCCGGCAGTGCCCGGCCAGACGGCTGTCCTGTTCGACCTGGACGGGACGTTGACCGATCCGTTCGTCGGCATCACCACCTCGCTGCGCTATGCGCTTGAGCAGATGGGACGGTCCATGCCTGATGCCGATAGCCTGCGGGCATATATAGGGCCGCCGCTTCAGGTCACCTTTCCCCACTTGCTCGGCAGCGACGACCCAGCTTTGGCGGCGGAAGCGTTGACGCACTATCGGACCCGCTACTCCGGCCCCGGTAAATTCGAGAATGAAATCATCCCGGGAATCGAGGCAGCAGTCGCCATAATTGGAGGGCAGGGTCACTTCCTGTCGGTGGCGACATCCAAGCTTGAGACCTATTCGGTCGAAATCGTCGAGCATTTTGGCCTTATGTCCTATTTTTCGGCCGTGCACGGGTCGCGGCTCGACGGCTCGAACGCCAACAAGGCGGACTTGATTGCGCACATCATCGCGACTGAAAAACTCGATCCCGAGCGGACGGTGATGATCGGCGACCGCCTGCACGATGTGGTCGGCGCCAGCGCAAACAGCGTCAGAACCATAGGCGTGCTGTGGGGCTATGGCGACCGCGCGGAACTCGAAGCTGCGGGCGCCGCGCGCATCGCCGAGCGGCCCGAGCAACTGCCGGAGTTGGTGGCGGAACTGCTCGGTTCCGGCTGAGACGGCGGTCGGACTTAGCTGCCCCGCAACGCGCGTCGTATCGCCTGATCCAGGGCCGAGAGAAAGCGCGAGCGGTCCTGCTGCGCGAAGCTTGCGTTGTATCCCTTGCTTTCGCCGGTCTCGCGCAGATGCTGCTTCAGGTCGCGCATGGCGACGGCCATGCCGATCGTTTCCGGCGTGAACGGCCGGCCCGTTGGTCCGAGCACATGAGCGCCGAGTTCCACCGTGCGCGCAGCGAGCGGAATATCGGCGGTGACGACGATGTCATTCGCCTTCGCCTGCTCGACGATCCAGTCGTCCGCGGCGTCGGCGCCCTTGGACACCACGACATGCCTCACCATCGGATCGCGTGATGGCCGCAACCCGCCATTCGAAACGAAGGTGACGATCAGGTCGTGCCGTGCCGCAACCTTCAATACCTCATCCTTTACCGGACAGGCGTCGGCATCGACATAGATGACAGGGTTTTCCGGCGTGGTCTGGCTCATGCGTGTGTTCATGTGGGATGCGGTGCCGCCGTGCAATAGCCGACTAGATCCCGCCATACCAGTCATAGCCGTTGTCTTCCCAATAGCCGCCCTTGCCTCGTCCGATCTTGGCGAAGTCGTCGATCAACTCGATCGTGTTGACGAATTTCGGCTGCTTGTAGCCGAGCTGCCGCTCGACACGCACCCGCAGCGGCGCACCGTTTGCCACAGGCAGCGCCATATCGTTCATGCCATAGGCAAGAATTGTCTGCGGATGGTGAGCGTCGATGAGATCGATGGTCCCGTAGTAGAGGATGTTTCCGGCGAGGCCGCGCTCGATCGTGTCCATGCAGTGGAACATCACATAGCGCGCCTGCGGCTTCACGACCGCCTGGTCGAGGACCAGGCCAAGCGGCGTGCCGGTCCATTTGGCGATGCAGCTCCAGCCTTCGACACAGTCGTGCCGGGTGATTTGAGTGCGCGAGGGCATTGCCTGGAGGTCCGCCAGCGAAAGCGACAGCGGCTTCTCGACCAGTCCGACAACCTCAAGCCGCCAATCGCGGAAGTTGTTCGCCAGCAGCGACTTGTAGCTTTCGTCCTCCGGATTGGTAATTCCATTGGGGCGCTGCGGCTGGCGGATGTCGGCCTGGGTGAATTCCTGCGCCAGAGCGTTGCGTTTGGTCAGCAGGCGCTGCACGCGATAGGTCAGGTCGTTGCCCTTTTCCAGCACTGCCCGCACCGCACTGTCGGAGGAACTGACGCTATCGAAGGCATCGCAGCCTCCCAACACCATTCCGCCGGCGGCGATCGAGGCCCCGGTCAGAAACCGCCTCCTGTTTATCTCGAACCGTTTTGTCATGACTGCCTCCCGTCGGAGATATCCGCAGGGGCCGGGTCGACCCGATACCAGCCGGTAATGATCGAGCGCAGCTCGTTGAGCGGACCTGCGGCGAGAATCATCAGCATGTGAACGATAAAGAAGCCGACGAGCAGCAGCATGACGATGAAGTGGATCGTGCGCGCCGTCTGGCGGCCGCCGAGCACTTCGGGCAACCACGGCATCATGGCATTGGCGGTTGGCGACATGGCAAGCCCCGTGGCGATCATCAGCGGCAGGAGCACGAACAGCACGCCTGCATAAGCGAGCTTCTGCAGCACGTTATAGTCGCGAGCGTGGTGGAAATTGAGTTTCAGGTGATCGACGACGTCGCGCGGCAAATTGCGCACGTCCCGCGGCTTCGGCACCAGGTCGCGCCACGCATGACCATTAAGGATGCTGGCAAGGAGCCACACGACAAGTGTGCCGACCAAAATCCAGGCAAAGAAGAAGTGGATCACCCGTCCCGTGCCAAGATCGTGAAATGACGGAATCGTCGCCCAGGACGGGAAAGCCTTCGGGCGTGGCGGCTCCCCGGAACTGCCCAATACGCCGGTCGTGTCAAACCTGCGCCCCAGGATTTCGGTATAGCCGCGCTGTCCGTCTGGCGTGTTGAGCGCGCCAATTTTGAGGATGTGGTTCTCAAACTCGAAGCCGGACTGATCGCCGATATAAAGTGCCGGATGCGAGTTGAAGATCTGCAGGCCCGTGAGCAGCAGGAAGAAAAGGGAGGCGGCCCAGATCCAGTGCGTCGCGCGCGTCCACGCGGACTGCCGGTAGATCAACTCGCCGCGCCGTTTCACAGGCGGGTGCGCGGATATCTCCTGTCCTGATGTCGAAATGGTGTCCATCACCGGCCCTGGCGGTTCTCGCCGACTGAATGCGGTCAGCTACGCGCCATATGGTTCGCAAGTTTCGAGCGAATGTTACCATCGTACCGGCAATTCTCCGTCACCATTTCGTGACGGAGAGCGGCGTGTGCGGCATCTTGAGGGGGAGGGCGCGCAATTGGGCGGAACTCAGCGGCCAATCCGGCTGCCCAAGAGCACCTGGATTGGCTCCCGTGGGCGGGCAGTGGAATCCGTTCGCCGGTGCTCTCAGGCAACCCTTAGCACCGACTGTGGCTCCGCCACATCGTAGCCAAGCGCCTCGGCAACGGCGGCATTGGTAATGCGGCCCCTGTGCACGTTCAGGCCGTTGCGCAGATGCTTGTCGTCGAGCAGCGCCTTGAGCCCCTTGTCGGCCAGTTGCAGGCCGTAGTGCAGGGTCGCATTGTTCAACGCATAGGCAGATGTCACCGGCACGGCGCCCGGCATATTGGCCACGCAGTAGTGCACGACCCCGTCGACCTCATAGGTCGGCTCCGCATGTGTCGTGGCATGCGAAGTTTCGAAGCAGCCGCCCTGGTCGATGGCGACATCGACCAGCACCGCGCCCTTCTTGATGCCGGACAGCATTTCGCGCGTCACGAGCTTCGGGGCTGCAGCACCGGGAATCAAGACCGCGCCGATGATGATGTCGGCGGAAAAGCACTCCTCCTCCAGCGCTTCCACTGTGGAGTAGCGCGTATGGACACGGCCATTGAAGATGTCATCGAGTTGGCGAAGGCGCGGAATGGAGCGATCGATGATGGTAACATCGGCGCCGAGACCGGCAGCCATCTTCGCTGCATGCAGGCCGACGACGCCGCCACCCAGCACCGCGACTTTTCCCGGCAACACGCCCGGTACGCCGCCCAGCAGCACGCCGCGTCCGCCATTGGCCTTCTGCAGCGCGGTCGCACCCGCCTGGATGGAGAGGCGTCCCGCAACCTCCGACATCGGCGCCAGCAAAGGCAGCCCGCCACGCTCATCAGTCACTGTCTCATAGGCGATGGCGGTGACCCCCGAAGCCATCAGCCCCTTGGTCTGCTCGGGATCCGGCGCCAGGTGCAGATAAGTGTAGAGAATCTGGTCTTCGCGCAGTTGCACCCATTCGGGCGGCTGCGGTTCCTTGACCTTCACGATCATGTCGGATTTGGCGAAGACGTCCTCCGCCGATTTTGCAATCGTCGCGCCGGCGGATCGATAGGCGTTGTCATCCGCGCCGATGCCTGCGCCCGCGCCGGTCTCCACCAAAACTTCGTGACCATGCGCCACATATTCGCGTACCGATCCCGGCGTCAGGCCGACCCGGTATTCATGATTCTTGATTTCCTTCGGACAACCGACACGCATGACTTGCCTCCCTAGGTCGGCCGCTTGTGCGGCCTTGTTCCTGTGGGGAAAGTAGAACACAACAATCCTCGAATGTGTTTGCGAAGTTGGTTGCCCGTGAGGCCGATGACCGATAATTCTTGCGCCACAGGATAACTATTTCGAAGGAATCGCTAACATTGTCGCTGGATCGCATGGATATCGCCATATTGGATACGCTTCAGGCGGACGGACGGATTTCCAACGCCGCTCTGGCGGAAAAGGTTGGTCTTTCGCAATCGGCATGTTCGCGTCGTCTCGACAATCTGGAGAAGAGCGGCGTCATCCGGGGCTACCATGCGCGGCTATCAAACGGTGCCCTGGGGCACAGCATGACGGCTATCGTACACATCTCGCTTTCGGGGCAGTTCGAGAAATCGCTGGCTGAGTTCGAGGCCGCGATCAAGCGCTGCCCCAATGTGCTGTCGTGCCATCTCATGTCGGGGGAGTATGACTACATCCTGCGCATCGCCGCAAAGGATCTCGCTGATTATGAGCGGATTCACAAGGAATGGCTGTCGGCCATGCCGCATGTGACCAAGATCAATTCTGCTTTTGCGTTGCGCGAAGTGGTCGACCGAACCACCGTCGGCCTCAAGCCTGAGGTGGGATAGCCCCGGAAGAAATCCCCCAGCCCTATCCCACCATCGTCCCGCTCGCGTTTGGAACGCAGCCAGCGAGGGGGCGATACGCCGTGCCGAACTCAGTTCGTGGCGAAGCAGTAGAACAGCCCGTCGCCGCCGGTGCCCTTGAACGCTTCCACGCTGCAGCCGCCCCGCGTGGGGTGCGACTCGTTCCACGATTTCATCGGGGGTGAATCGTTCAGGCCCATGCGGTCGTGGTGGCCGACGATCGCAGCGCCTTCGGCGCCGCCCATCGTCCAGTTGCCGCATGTTTCGGGCGCAGCGGTGCCGTCGGCCTTTGAGCCGGTCAGTATGTCATGCCGGTTCGGCGTGTCGCCGCGCCCGTTGATGACACCGCCTTTCTCGTCCAGGGCCGTCTGTTTGGTGAGATTGTTCTTGTCGCTGTGCAGTGTCGCAACGTCGTCGGCGACTTTTTCACCCTTGGCGTTGTACCATGGACCCGTGCCGATCCTGTCTTTCGCATTCTCCGCGTCGGTCGATAGATAGGCTTTCCAGGTCTTTCCGCTCGAGCCGGCGGCTGTCGCCAACTGGTTGCAATAGGCGTCGGCGCCGGCGAGGCCGCCGAGATCGCCACCTTTGCCGGGGTTGACGCTGGTGACGAAGAAACTCATCGCCGTGTCTTGCGCATGGACACCGACGACCGAGCAGGCCAAAGCGGCCACCACACATGCTGCTACGCGTTTCATCAAACCTTCTCCCTGGCTGCTGTTTCGGCACATCCGGGAGAGAGCCTATTGACGCAGAGAGGAGAGTAAAATCAAACTCTTGTGATTAAAATCTCAGGCACAAGGCGAGCACAAACTGCCCGGGGCGTACGCCCCCGACTACCAGGTCAACGAACCTCATAGCCGGTTTCTTCCGCGGCGTGGCCAAGGGTCTTCCAGAATGAGCGCGCAAAGGAGCGGAAGACGTAGATGTCGAACTGGTCGGGTCCGCTCCGCTGGATCTGGGCAAAGACATCGTGATGGTTGGTTGAGACCGCGTTGCCGATGCCGAGTCCGGCCGCAGAAAAATCGACGGCGAACAGCTTCGACAAAACCCAATCGGCGCGCGGACCCTTGAGGCGGATGGCGGTGCGACCGTGGGAAAGGTCGGTCACCGAGCCGATCTCGGGGCCAGTCGCCTTCAGCAATTGGTCGGCCAGTCCTTCCTCCTCATCGATCAGGAGAAAGCGGCCGGGAGCAATGCCAAACGCTGCCCTGGTCTTTTCAGCGATCCCCGCACCTGGTTCGAGTCCCAGTTTGAGGCCCGTAGCGCGCGCAATCGCGGCGAGGAGCGCCGCTTCGCATCCTGGCCAGGCGGCCATCTGCACGATCGATCCGGGCTGCGGCTCTGATAGCAGGACGCCAACGCCATTGGCCGCATTGCCACGCAAGCCAGGCTCAAAGGCAGCGCCGAGCGGAGAAAGTTGCTCAACCATGCATGCGTGTCCCGTCTCGGTCGAAGAAATGGTGGCTGACGATGTCGACCGGTCCGAAGCGGTTGCGCAGCGGGTCGGAGATGAAAGCGCGTTGCCCGATGCGTCCGGTGCCGTCCCTGACCAACGCCAGCGCAATATATTTGCCCAGAGCCGGTGAGTAACAACAAGCGGTGAGGTGGCCGAGCGAGTTGCGCGGCTCGGCGTCGGTCAGTTTCTCCACCACATGCGCGCCGCCGTTCAGGGGACGGTTGTCGAGCGACACGAGGCCGACCAGTTGCAGGCGGCCCTCGGCGACGAGGCCTTCCCGGTCCTTTGTTTGCGAGCCGATATACGGCTTCTTCCTGGAGAGCATCCAGTCGAGATGCAGGTCGTGCGCGGTCGTGCGGCCGTCGATTTCCGCACCCGTGACATGACCTTTTTCAATGCGCAGCGTCCCCAGCGCTTCAAGGCCATAGGGGGCAATATCGAACGCCTTGCCTGCCGCCATCAACGCGTCCCAAACGTGTACGCCGTGACCGGCGCCGCAATAGACCTCGTACGCCAGTTCGCCCGAGAAGGAGAGCCGGCAGATCATGACAGGAAAACCGGCAATATCTCCCCGCACGATGCCCATGAAGGGCAGCGCCTGTTTGTCGACGGCGGTGTTTTGAACGCAGGCGGCCAGGACGTCGCGCGATTTCGGTCCGGCAACGGCAGCACCTGCCCATTGATCGGTCACGGATGTGACGTGAACCTTCAAGTCGGGCCAAACGACGTCCAGGTAGTATTCCAGATGCTGCATGACCTTGCCGGCATTGGCGGTGGTCGTGGTCATCAGGAAATCGTTCTCGCCGAGCCGCCAGGTCGTGCCGTCATCGAAGGCGATGCCTTCCTCACGCAGCATCAGTCCATAGCGCGCTTTGCCGATCAGCAAGGTGGAGAACATGTTCGTGTAGATGCGGTCGAGAAATGCAGCCGAATCAGGCCCTTGCACGGCGATCTTGCCAAGCGTCGAAACGTCGACGATGCCAACGCCCTCTCGCACGGCCGTCGCTTCGCGCACATAAGCCTGCTCTACGGTCTCGCCGGGAAGGCCGTATATCTGCGGCCGGAACCACAGGCCGGCCGCGTACATCGTCGCACCGTGAGCGACATGCCAGTCGTGCATGGGCGTGAGCCGTTCCGGTCGCAGATCGCCATAGCGCTCAGAGGCCAGCGATCCGATCGATACCGGAGCGTAGGGCGGGCGGAAACGGGTGGTGCCAACCTCGGGGATTGCCTTGCCGAGTTCAGCCGCCATGATGGCGAGGCCAGGCATATTCGATGTCTTGCCCTGATCCGTGGCCATGCCCAGCGTGGTGTAGCGCTTCAGGTGCTCGACCGAGACAAACCCCTCGGTACGGGCCAGGCGAACGTCGTCGGTCGTGACATCGTGCTGGAAGTCGACGAAAGCCTTGCCCTTCGCCCTGATCTCCAGAACGGGTGCGGGGCGCGCATCCGCCTCGAACCCGCCGATGGTCGAAGACTTGACTGCCGCTTTCCCGGCCCTGCCGCCCACAGCGACCACGCCGGCTGCTAATCCGCCGGATATGGCTGCGCCGGTCGACATGCTGCCGGTAATGGCGCCAGCGCCGACCCATTGTTCCGTCCGCTTCGGCGGCAGGAAGGCTTGCAGATCGTCGCTCCACTCAGGCCGTTCGCCGGCCTGGCTGGCAAGGTGGAGTGTTGGCGACCACCCGCCCGACACCAGGAGCGTGTCACAGCCAATGCCGCGCAAACCACCCGACACCGAACCGGTTGCGGCGTCGAATGGCTGAACCTGAACGCCTTTGACGCGCTTGCCGCCGCTCGTAGCGACGATCGCATGACCGGCCAGAAGCTCGGCGTTGCAGCGTCGCGCCGCGTCTCGCGCAGCTTCGGAAAGGTCGGCCCGGACATCCACGATAGCCGTAATCGTCGCGCCGGCCTTCTTCAGGGAAAGTGCTGCACCATAAGCGCTGTCATTGTTGGAGAAGATGACGAGTTCCCGGCCGGCCAACACGCCAAATTCGTTGGCGAAGCGTTCGGCCGCGCTGGCCAGCATGACGCCCGGCCGGTCATTGCCTGGAAAGACGATCGGCCGTTCCAACGCGCCTGTCGCCAACACAACGGTCTTGGCGCGGATCGTCCAGTAGCGGTGGCGCGGTTCGCCCCTTGCCGGAACCTGCTTGTGGTCGCCAACCCGTTCGATAGCGGCCAGTGTACTGCCGTCATAATAGCCCCACACCGTCGTGCGCGGCAGCAGGCGAACATTGGCCATCTCGGCCAGCGCCTCGGCCTGGTCTTCCGCCCAGTCCGCTGCCGCCATGCCGTCGATGGTCTCGCTCGACCATTTCGCCGAGCCGCCGAGGACGGGATCGAGGTCGGCCAGCATGACAGATGCTCCTGCATCGGCGGCTGCGCGCGCTGCGGACAGGCCGGCAGGCCCGGCGCCGACGACAAGCACGTCGCAGAAGGCATTGACGCGTTCGTAGCGAGCGGTGTCGGGATCATTGCCCGCCCGGCCGAGCCCAGCGGCGCGGCGGATGAAATGCTCGCAAAACATCCAGAAGCGGGTGCCCTTGAGCGGTCCGATCACCGGCCCCATGAAGGTTTTGTAGTAGAAGCCCGCGCCGAGCAGTTTGCCGCCAAGCTGGTTCGCCGCGCTCAGATCGAAGGCGAGCGAGGGAAAGCGGTTCTGGCTCAGCGCCTGCAAGCCTTCGTGGATTTCGACCTGCGTTGCCGGGACGTTCGGTTCGCGCACATTTCCGCGCAGAACGGTGACCAGAGCATTCGGCTCGTCAATGCCGGCCGAGAGCAGGCCGCGCGGCCGGTGGTATTTGAACGAACGGCCGAACAGGGTAACGCCGTTGGCAAGCAGCGCGGATGCCAGCGTATCGCCGGGGTAGCCGGAATATTGCCGGCCGTCAAAGCTGAAGTGGACGCTGCGGTTCCGGTCGATTCGCCCTCCGGACGGTGTGCGGACGGCGCTCACTTGGCGCCTCCCGGCTTGCGGGTCGGGTTGGCAGCCGCTCGCGGCGGGGCCTTGGCTGACTTGCTGACGGTTTTGGGCAGGTTGCGAGACACCGATTTCGCTTTGGATTGACGATGCGCTGCGGTGAGAGCCTGCTCGGCAAGCGCGGTTTGAACCGTTTCCGGAATTGACCGTGTGGGAGGCACGGATCGAGGGGCTTGCCGGATCAGGCGCGCGCTCGCGACCTTGTGCGTCAGGGTGTTGCGGACCACGAACAAATGCGACCGGCAGCCCCCGGAATGCTGCCAGATCTCATTGTGATCGCCGGCGACGTTGACCCGATCAAAGATGTACTCGTTCCAGGCGCCGAGATCGGTCGATGCCGGGTCCGGCCGGGTGCGGTTTCCATCGCCCTGATAGGTGAATTCGGCAACGTCGCGCGGGCCGCAATAGGGGCAGGCTATCAGCATCAGTGCAATCTCGGGGTCGCGCCCTGGCCCTTGTCGTCGATCACATGGCCGCGATGGAAGCGATCCAACGTGAAGGGCGCGTTGATTTCGTGCGGGCGATCCTGGGCGATGGTGTGGGCGAAGGCAAAGCCTGAGGCCGGCGTGGCCTTGAAGCCGCCATAGCACCAGCCGCAGTTCAAATACATGCCGGGCAGGGGACCGGTCGTGATGATGGGCGAACCGTCCATGGACATGTCGCAAACCCCGCCCCAGGAGCGCAGCACGCGCACGGGCGCCAGCGAGGGAAACAGCGCCAGCATCTCGGACTGCACATCCTCGACGATCTGCAGCGAGCCGCGTTGGGCGTAGGAATTGTAGCCGTCGATGTCGCCGCCATAGACCAGGCCGCCCTTGTCGGACTGCGACATGTAGAAATGTCCCATGCCGAACGTGACCACGGTGTCGAGAAACGGCTTGATCGATTCCGAGACGAAAGCCTGAAGGACATGGCTTTCAATCGGCATCTTGTCTATGCCGGCAAGGCGCATGACGCGGCCGGTAGAACCCGCTACCGCGACCGCAACCTTGGCCGCGCGGATCTCTCCGCGTGAGGTGGTAACGCCGACAACCCGAGAACCATCCCTGATGAAGCCGGTGACCTCGCAATTTTCCAGAATGTCGACGCCGCGCCGGTCAGCGCCGCGCGCGTAGCCCCAGGCGACGGCATCGTGGCGAGCCGTGCCGGCGCGCCACTGCATCAAGCCGCCTAGTATCGGGAAGCGGGCCGACCGTGAGATGTCGACGCCCGGCATCAGCTTCTTGATCTCGGCGGGGGTCATCAGCACCGCGTCGGCGTCGAGGTGGCGCATGGCATTGCCGCGCCGCGCGAATTCGTCAAGCTGGGCTGGCGTATGACCGAGGTTGAGCACGCCGCGCTGCGAGAACATCACATTGTAGTTCAGCTCGTGAGAGAGGTTCTCCCACATCTTCACCGAATGTTCGTAGAAGCGAATGCTTTCCGGCATGAGATAGTTGGAGCGCACGGCTGTCGTGTTGCGGCCGACATTGCCCGAGCCGAGATAGCCTTTCTCCAGCACGGCGACGTTGGTGATGCCATGCTCCTTGGCGAGATAGTAGGCCGTGGACAAGCCATGACCGCCGCCGCCAATAATGATGACATCGTAGCGTGGCTTGGGATCCGGCTTGCGCCAGGCCGGCTTCCAGTCACGGTTGCCGTTGAGCGCGTTGCGCAGCAGCGAAAAGATCGAATATTCGGGCATTGAGCGGAGCGAGGTTCCTGCGAAGGTGCGAACACTAGCCGTGGACCGCACCTCCAGGGAAGAATATTTCGCCACGGCCTTTCGATTGACCGACCTCCCGAGCGTCATCGCCTCCCAACTTCGCGGCGGAGTGCCTTGCCCACGCGGGTGGGCAACATTATCAAGGACGCACTTTGTCAAATTCCGGCGAATCGGTGTCCAGGAACCTGCTGCGTGCCGCCCTATGGCGGTCTTTCGTCGTTGCCGTGTGGCTAGTCGGCTCGCTGATGGCGTTGCCGGTGGCCGCCCCTGCACAGCAAGCCGCGTCGCCGGGCACTCCGCCGGTCGACGGACTTGTCGCCGATCAGGCGGCAATCATCGACGGCCTGGCAGCCCAGGTAGATCTCGACGACAAGGCCATCATAGACGATGCCGACAACGATATCCGCCTTGTCGAGATACGGTTGAATCTCGAAGATGTGCTCGACAAGGTGTTGGTCAGCGGCGTCGCCTTCCGGCCGCGGGTCAGCGAAATCAACAATCGCCTGGAGCAGCTAGGCCCCGCGCCTGCAGCAGGGCAGCCGCCCGAGCCGGAGCGTGTCCAGCAGGAACGGCAGGCGCTGACGGCCGAAAAGGCCGAAATCAATGTGTTGCTTGGCAAGGCCGAGGATCTTTCGGTCCGTATCAATGGCCTGCTCACCAAGATATCGACGCTGCGGCGGGATCTGTTCACCAACCTTTTGACCAAGCGCTACGAATTGTCCGACACGATCGGCAACCAGGTCACGAAAGATGTCATCGACGAGGGACGAACCCTTCGCCAGCGCATCGGCTCGTCGCTCTGGTACGTCTACACTTTCCAGTTCAAGGCTCTGACCACGGCGATTTTCATCGCCTTGCTGGTTGCGGCCGCCGCGCACCTGGTCGGCAAGCGGCTGTTCGGCGCGCTGATTACAAGAGACCCGGCGATTGAGCATCCGAGCTACGTCAGCCGCCTGTCGGTCGCGTTCTGGTCGGCGCTGCTGCCTGCGGTGGCGCAGCTTCTTTTCCTTGTCGTCGTGTGGACCCTGTTCGAATCCTACAGCCTGCTCAATATCGATGTGCGGGTGTTCCTCATTGGATTCATGGCCGTACTGGCGCTGGGAGCGGTCATCTACCGGCTCAGCCATGCGGTGCTGTCGCCTGACATGCCCAACTGGCGGCTGATCGATGTGGAACGGCGTCCGGCCCGAGTGCTGATCTGGCTGATGACCGCGCTGGCGTTGATTGTCGGCTTCGACTGGCTTGCCGGCGTTATCAGCGACAGGCTTGGCTCGCCGCTATCGGTCACCATTGTAAAAGGCCTTTTCGCCGCCATCCTGAGCGGTCTGGTCATCATGACGATCGCGCAGGTGAGGCCTTTCGCAGATTCGAAAGGCGAGCCGCAGCGCTGGCCAGGCTGGTTCCGCGCGATTCTCTACATCGTCGGGGTTGGCTCCATCTTCGCCGCGATTGCAGGCTATGTGAGCCTCGCCCAGTTCATTTCGGCGCAGATTGTCGTCACCGGCGCGATCCTGACGACGGCCTATATCGGACTTCTCGCCTCGCGCGCCATCTCGGAAGAGGGCGGTTTCGCCAAGACAGGGGTGGGACGCTGGTTGAGGTCGTCGAGCAGCATGGACGATGCCCAACTCGACCAGTTGGGCGTGCTGAGCAGCGTCGTCATAAACATCCTGCTGGTCATAGCCTTCATGCCATTCGTGCTGTTCCAGTGGGGGTTCCAGCCGGGAGACATCGCAGCATGGATGCGGCGCGCGGCCGGTGGCTTCCAGATCGGCAGCTTTTCCTTCTCGCCCTTTGCGATCGTCACCGGGGTGATCGTCTTCGTCCTCGGCTACATCATCACCCGCTGGTTTCAGAGCTGGCTCGACGGAACGGTCATGGCGCGCGGCAAGGTCGATCCGGGCGTGCGCAATTCGATCCGCACGGTCGTGGGATATGCCGGCTACGCCCTTGCCGGCCTCATTGCGATCTCGTCCGCCGGGCTCGACCTTTCCAATCTCGCCTTGATCGCTGGCGGCCTGTCGCTCGGCATCGGTTTTGGCCTGCAGAACATCGTGTCGAATTTCGTATCGGGTCTGATCCTGCTTGCAGAACGGCCACTCAAGGTCGGCGACTGGGTCGAGGCGGGGGCCGTCTCGGGCACGGTGAAGAAGATCAGTGTGCGCGCCACCGAAATCGAAACCTTCCAGCGGCAGACGGTCATCCTGCCCAACTCCATCCTGATCAACGGGGCCGTTGGCAATTGGACCCATCGCAACAGGCTCGGACGCATCGAAGTCCCCGTCGGCGTGACGTATAAGAGCGACCCCCGAAAGGTGCACGAGGTCCTTCTGGACATCGTGCGCAACCATCCGATGATCCTGAAGAACCCGGAGCCCACGGTGCTCTTCACCGGCTTTACCGATATCGCCCTGACGTTCGAGATCAGGGGCTTCCTCGCCGATGTCTACAACGGCGCCGCTGTGCGAAACGATCTGCGTTTCAACCTAGTCGACGCCCTTGCGCGCGAAGGCATCGAGCTTGCCTACACGCTGAAGCCGGCGGAAAAGGAGGAGGCATCCGACGCCATCGAACCCGCTGGCGACACAGAAGAGGGCAAGACGGAAAAGCTTGCTTCCACGACGCAACCAGCGCCGCCGTCGGCCGGGCAAAAAAGCCCGCCTAAGCGCGCGCGAAAGAATTGAGGCTGAACGCGCCATTCAGTTGCCGTTCAGAAACTTTGTCCTATAAGTTGCGGTATCAAAGGCGCTTTTTCGCCTTGCAGCAGAGGGCGGTTCAGCAGAACCGGGCGGACATGGTCAAGTCGGTCGTTATTGCTCTTACACTACTGGCTACAGGCGGTCAGGCGCTGGCAGCCAGCGCGGTCAATCTCGACAATGAGCCGCGCGTCATTATCGTCACGGAAGGCGGCACAAAGCAGGAAATCGCAGTCGGCGCCGGCGAAACCATCGAGTTCTGCTCGGGCGGCTGCTTCGTCACAATGCCGAACGGCGACCGCGAAGCACTGACCGGCGGGGAGACGCTGGAAATCTCGGGCGGCGTGGGCAAGATCAAATAGCCTGCCGCCTTCGCAGTCACGCGACCCGTTTGCGCTGAGCCTCTCCTGCGTCGTCGCGACGCTTTTTGATGATGTCGCAAACAGGCTGCAATCGCGCCGTGCCGCTCTATAGTCTGCGCGTTATCATATCGGAGTCGTGGGCAATGGCAGGGTTTCCGGCAAAGGCGAAAGTCGTCATTATCGGTCTGGGCGGTATTGTGGGCGCGTCCGTCGCCCATCACCTGATCGAGCGTGGTTGGGACGATATCGTCGGCATCGACAAGTCCGGCATCCCGACCGACATCGGCTCGACGGCGCACGCCTCCGACTTCTGCTACACGACAAGCCACGATTTCTTGTCCTGCTGGACGACGCTCTACTCCATCGATTTCTACGAGAAGATGGGTCACTACGCGCGCATCGGCGGCCTTGAGGTTGCCCGTGTCGGCGATGACGACCGCATGGAGGAAATCAAGCGCAAGGTCTCCTCTGCGAAGGCCTTCGGAACGCGCGCCCGCCTGATCGAACCGTCCGAGATCAAGCAGAGGTTCCCGCTGATCGAAGAGCAGATGGTCCAGGGCGGTCTCTGGGATACTGATGCGGGCCTCGTCATCCCGCGTTCTCAGACCGTCGCGGGCAAGCTGGTCGACCAGGGGGAAGCCTCGGGCAAGCTGAAGGCTTTCGCCAACACGGCCGCGGAGTCGCTTGTGATCGAAGACGGCCGCATCAAGGGCGTTGTGACTTCGCGTGGCACGATCATGGCTGACTATGTGGTCGTCTGTGCGGGATTGTGGGGTCGGCTGATTGCCGAAATGGCGGGCGAGGACCTGCCGGTCATGCCTGTCGATCATCCGCTGACCTTCTTCGGCCCGTACACGGAGTTCGCGGGCACCGGCAAGGAGATCGGTTGGCCGTTGATGCGCGACCAGGGCAACTCGGCCTATATGCGCGACACCGGCGATCCGAAAACCGCCGAAGGCGGGCAGATCGAGTGGGGCTATTACGAGGAGAAGAACCCACGCCTCTGCCATCCGCGCGACCTCCTGGAAAAGCATCAGGCGCGCCTTTCGCCCTCGCAGCGCGATCTCGATATGGACCAGATCATCGAACCTCTCGAGCGCGCCATGGAGTTGACGCCGATCCTGGGCGAACTCGGCTACAATGAAAGCCATTCCTTCAACGGTCTTCTGCAAGTGACGGCGGATGGGGGTCCGTCGATGGGGGAGAGCCAGAAGGTGAGGGGGCTCTGGTATGCCGTCGCCATCTGGGTCAAGGACGGTCCCGGCATGGGCAAGCTCATCGCCGATTGGATGACCGACGGCAGGACGGAGATCGACCACGCGAAGATCGACTATGCGCGCTTCTATCCGCATCA
>Ga0190271_10000128_pt1 | contig 39904 bp, 69 predicted proteins | sample Popmic356T_FD_133747 | JGI IMG/M metagenome (GOLD analysis project Ga0190271, IMG submission 133747) | Populus adjacent soil microbial communities from riparian zone of Weber River, Utah, USA - 356 T | ecosystem: Environmental > Terrestrial > Soil > Riparian zone | place: USA: Utah | collected...
GGCGGCCCGTGCGGCGGCCCGTGCGGCGGCCCGTGCGGCGGCCCGTGCGGCGGCCCGTGCGGCGTCCCGTGCGGCGTCCCGTGCGGCGTCCCGTGCGGCGTCCCGTGCGGCGTCCCATGCGGCGGCCCATGCGGCGTCCCATGCGGCGGCCCATGCGGCGGCCCGTGCGGCGGCCCATGCGGCGTCCCGTGCGGCGTCCCCTGCGGCGTCCCGTGCGGCGTCCCCTGCGGCGGCCCATGCCCCACGCGCGTCCTCACGGACGGCATCGAGGACGGGCTTGATCGAGGGCACCGACGTCGGGTTGAGCTCACCCAGCCCGGCGAGACGGTCGGCCTGCTCGGTCAGCCCAGCGAGACGAAGCCACGCCGGCGTGTGGACACGCACCAGCCAGTCGGTCGCCATCCACGCGCGCCGTGCCTCAAGGTCGGCGTCACCACGGGTCCCGATGAGGAGCGGCACGTACTTCTTGAGCTGCTGGCGATCGTCGTCGCCGAGCGAGTCGTTCCACGACCGGAGGAACGCGCCGATCACCGGCGACGCGCACTGCGGCGAGTCGGAGAACGGCTCGCCCGCGAGCATCGCGACGGCTTCCATGATGCACATGCCCTCGTCGGGGCCGCCGTGCGCGCCGTGCTCCAGCACGAGCGCATCGAGGTCGAGCGTGCTGGGCATCAGTCGTCGTCGCCCTTGGGGTCGTCACCAGCTGCCGGGTCGGCGGCGGGGTCGGTCTCGTCGAGGCCGGGGAGCTTCGAGATCCCCTCGGCCTCCTCGATCTTCTTCCGCTGCGCAGCGAGGAGCCCCTTGACCTTCGTGCCCTCGACGACCGTGGCCTCGCTGGTCTCGATGGTGTGGAGGCGGATGAGGTTGTTGGCGTCATCCTTGGACGGGACGAACTGAACGTTGGCGACCCGCGTCTTGAGGACGACATGGATCTCCTCGCCGAGCTCGTACTCGACGGGTTCGACCTTGAGCGCGGGCGATAGACCATCGCCCGCCTTCGTGACCTTGATCGCGGTCCCGACTACGTCGTGGCCCTCGAATGTTCCGATGCTCATGTTCTGGATTCCCTTCTGATGAGGCGACTGATGTGGGAGGAGCCGATTCCGAACTCTTGGGCGAGAGCGGCCTGGCTCTCGCCAGCGGCGTTCCGCCTTCGGATGTCAGCGACGTCGGCGTCGGTCAGGACACAGCGACCGTTTCGCTCACCGCGCGCCAGCTCCGGGTTCGTCTGGAGTGCCTGCCGACCCTTGGCGGCCATGTCGCGCGCGTTGTCCGCTGACGTTCCGAGGAACAGATGGCGGGGGTTGCAGCATGGGCGGTTGTCGCAGCGGTGCAGGACGAACAACCCGTCGGGGATCGGCCCGACGAGCGCCGCCCACGCGACTCGATGTGCCCGCACGTGCTTGTCGCCGTTCCAGACGGTCCCGTAGCCGTCGCCCATGGTCGCCCCGGTCCATGGCCAGCACGCCTCTGGGCCGGCGGAGGCATCGATCCATCGCACGAGGCGGACGAGGAGCTGCTCGTCGGGTTCGATCGGGATTGTGGGGCGATGCTTGGTGGTCGCGATGGACATCGCTGACTCCTGCGCTTGGGCGGTGGGGGGATGTCTGTTGGAAGAACAGGGGGCGACGGAGAGCCCGCCGCACACGCGTCTCGTCAGCGCGCGGCGGCGAACTCCCCGGCAACAGCGGCGACACCAGCGGGGGGGATGTCACCACCGAGCTCCGGCGGCGGGTTGTAGAGCTCCACCAGCTCCGCCACCCGCGCGAGAACACGGGCCTTCGTCCACACGAGCCGATCCGGCGCGTGCCCGTCCTCGGTGAACTGCGCGAGCCGCGCCATCATCGACGCAGCATCCGCGAGGTCAAACGGCTCGTCACCGAGGATCGCGTCGAGGAGATCCTGCGCGGCGAGCGCGACCTGGTAGGGGATGCCGTGGTCGTCGCAGGCACGGTGACGGTGGACGGCCGGGCGCTGGCGGCTGGGGATCGCCGCGCCACGGCCGTCCACGACCTCGGGGGCGACCGCGAGGGGTTCCTGCCGAGACGCCGACCCGTCCCGACCCTCACGGCCGCCCACGAGCTCGGCGGTCACGAAGCCACCGCCGTCTTGCTGGCCAGCCCATAGGCGACTCCACCGTTGCGGCGAGTACGCACGACGAAGCCGTGCCGGATGAGGCTCGACGCCGTCCGCGCCGCACCCTCAGAACTCGTCCCGATGGCCACCCCGAGCGCGAGCGGCGAGAGCGGCACGTCAGCCGCGCGCAGCGCCTCGATCGCAGCCCGTTGGCGAGCGGTCACGAGGCAACCGCCTGACCGTCATCGGCCACAGGCGGCCGAACACCGACCGGCTGGGGAGCGACGCTCAACCGCAGCCCGCGATGGACCTCACGCACCCGATCAACCGCGACCGACCGAAGCCCAACGCCCAGCTCGAACACCTCGAGCACGTCCACCGCGCCAGCGGCGTCGACCTCAGCCCGCACGAACCGGCACCGACCGATCCCAGCGACCGTGACCTCGACCCCCGCGGTCAGCGGCGGGAGGCCCGGGAGCTTCACGCCCTCGGCCGTCACGACGCCGCTCACGAGGTGGCCTCGGCAGTCTCAGCGGTGGGACCGGCGAGGATGGCCTCGATGTCGGCCCGGCGGAACCGGTGCTTGCCCGACGGGAGGGTGATGTGGGGGATCCGCCCCGACTTCACCCAGCTGCGCACCGTCTCGGCGGAGACGCTGAGCATCTCGGCGACCTGCGGGGCGGTGAGGAGCCCTTCCGTCTGTGCCATGCGGCTAACTTGGCACACTCGATCTAGTTTGACAAGACCAAACTTGCCTGGCGGATCTTGCCCATTCCATGGTTTAGTCGTACATTCTTGGCCTATGGCGATGACCGAGACCACACCAAACGCCGAACCATGGGTGCCCGACGACACATTCGGCGCCCGTCTCGCCCTGATCCGCCAGCGACTCCACCTCAACGTGAAGCAAGCGGCGGAGCTCTGCGAGCTCAACTACCAGTCGTGGCACAACTGGGAGCACGGCAGCCTCCCGCGTGACGTCTACGAGACGGCCGAGAAGATTGCCGGCGCCACGGGCTGTTCGCAGCGCTGGTTGCTCTTGGGGGGCAACCTTCCGCCCGAAGTTGATGGCCCTGACCTGCACCTTGTCCACGGCGAAGACCCCAACCAGGGCGAGCTCCCGTTCTACCCGCCAGACCTCCGCCTGGTCCCGTCGTGACGCTCCGTGAGGGTGTTGAGTGGGGCGGTCGCCTGTTGCGGCCCGCTCCCTACTGTGCGTAGGTTGGCGTCGAAGCATCCGGGCGGCGTTGGGCGGGCGCTGCGTCTTGTTGGGGAGACCGAAATCGATACGACCGCCGCCGCGCGGTCCAGCGTCGTCACGCACCACCTGAACTACGTCCGCTGGTGCAACCGCAGCCCGGCGACCATCGAAGAACGCCGCAACACCCTTGGACGTCTGGCCCGCCACGCCCAAGTGGATGACCTGCTCGAGGTGACCTACGAGCAGCTCTGTGCGTTCCGCGACCGTCCGTCTCGTGCTGGCCAGGCGTTGGCGCAGTCGTCGCAGCGGACCGAGCTGGCGCACCTGCGGGCGTTCTTCCAGTGGGCGATGCTCGAGGAGCTCATCGAGCGGGACCCGATGTTGAGGGTGCCGATGCCGAGCCTCCCGCGTCGGTTGCCGCATCCGATCCCCGAGCATGAGCTCGCGCTGGCGATCGACACGGCGCGGGAGCGGATCCGGCCGTTCTTCTTCTTGGGGGCGTACGCGGGGCTCCGCGCGAAGGAGATCGCGCAGCTGCGCGCGGAGGATTTGTGGTGGCACCAGGATCCGCCTCTGCTGGTGGTGCGGGATGGGAAGGGCGGGGACCCGGGGACGGTGCCGATCGGTCCGGTCCTCGCGGCGGAGCTCGAAGGGTTGCCGCGGCGCGGGTTCTTGTTCCCGAAGATCAACGGGACGATCGGGCCGGTGCGCGCCGGGGGTGTGTCGCGCTTGGCGAACGACCACTTGCATGCGACCGGTTCGGTGCACACGATCCATTCGTGTCGGCATCGGTTCGGGACGATGGTGCTCAAGTTGTCGGGCGGGGATCTGCGGTTGACGCAGGAGTTGATGCGGCACAAGTCGATCCAGTCGACGACGCTCTATACGTTGGTGGATCAGTCGGAGGCGGCGGGGGTGGTGTCGTTGTTGCCGGCGCCGACGCAGCTGCGGGCGGTGTCGTAGCGGGGTTGGGGGTCGGCCGTGGGACTGGCTCGACCGGCTCTCGCTCCCCCACAGCGAGGAGGCGTGGGCGGTGGAGTGGCTACGGTCGCTGCTGTGGGGTCGGCAGTTCGCACGAGGTTTGAGCGGCTCGCGCTTTGGGGTTCGGTCGCGGTCGTCGCTGGATCGGTGTTGCCGTGGGCTGATGACGGCGGCCCTGTGTGGGGCTTCGAGACGGGCGGGGTGCTGACGCTGATCCTCGGGTTGGTGGCTTGGTGGTGGGCACTCAACTGGCGGTCCCCCGTCGCGGTCGGGGTCGTGCTCGCTCTCGTCGTCGTTGTGTGGTTGGTCGGGTTCCTGGTGGTGGCGCAGCTGTACGACGCGGTCGCGGTTACGGTCTTCGTGGTGCCGGTCGGGGCGGTGGTGGGGCTTCGTGGGGCGGTGGGTCAGGCGCCGGCGAAGTAGGTCCCGGACGCGAAGAGGCCCCCGCCACGAGGGCGGGGGCCAGCGGGAGAGTCTTGCCGTTGTGCGCACCTCGGAGCGGGGCTCTGAGCGGGTGCGCGAGGCTGGGTCGGTGGCGAAGATGACCGAAGCGGAGTACGTCGCGTTCATCGAAGCGGAGCGGGCCGCAGGCGCTGACCTGGGGCCGTACAGCGTGGTCCCATGCGACTGCGAGCGGCCGAGCTGCCTGGGGTGGCAGATGGTCCTAGAGAACCATCCGTTCCGGGCGCCCTAGAGCGGCGCGATCGCGATCCGGCCGAAGGTGTCGAGCGGCCCGGCGTTGATCGTCCACAGCCTGATCCCGTGCCCGGTGGCCTGGTTGAACGTGGGGTCGATGGCGGTGGCGACGACAACCCCATCGACGTGGACGCTGAGGTCGTTGCCGTCTGCGGTGACGGCCACCGTCTGAGGGGCGCCGGCCGGCGCTGGAGTGCCACCACCGCAAAGGAACGTGTACGCCCCGGCGACCTTCTTCCAGAGCGCCCAGCGGGTCGGTTCGCGCTGGAGAAGCAGATAGTTGTTGTCGTCGATCTTGCGGACGACGAGGGCGCTGAACTGGCACACCCCCCGCCAGGTGAAGTCGGCCTCGATCGCCACGTTCGGGGTCCCGGTGTCGATGGTGGCGTGTCGCTCCGCGTGCTGCCCTCCCGTCACGACGCCTGTGGCTTGTCCCCCGACGGTCTGCCAGGTGGGGTGTTCGACCCAGGGGGGACCGAGCGATGCCGCGTCGGGCCGCTCGAAGTCGTCCACGAACGAACCGGGTGGCGGTGGTGGCGGTGGTGGCGGCGGTGGAGGGTCCGACGGGAAGGGGGGCGGCGGGGGCGGTGGTGGCTCTACGGCGATGTCGATGTAGTACAGGGCGGCACAGCCGATCGTGAACGCGGTCGTCTCGTAGTTGTTGGGCTTGACCTCGGTGTTCGCCCCGTAGCCCATCCCGATCGCGCTGGCGAAGGGGACGCCGCCGCACATCGCGAGGAGGTCGATGGCCCCGTAGAAGCTACGGTTCGGGTTGTTCGCGGCGGTCAGCGCGGCGACCCTCGTGGAGAAGCGTTGGAGGCTCCCGAAGTAGTAGCCGCTGTTCCACCAGTCCTCGCAGTTCCCCCGGTAGCTGGGGGTGGCCTCGCCGTCGACGTGGACGTTCCAGGGCCGCTCGAGGAAGGTGTAGTTGCTGACACCCTTGACCGCTGCGGCGAAGTAGACCAGTGACCCGGCAATCCCGCCCGCGCTCCACAGCGGCAGGGCGACGTTGGGCTGCCCGGTCAGGGGCGTGCGGTACGGGACGGTCGCAGAGCGAAGGCGCCACCGATCGGTAACCCCAGGGATCTCGCCGGCCTGCCATTGACAGGCAGCGAACATGAACTGGTGCGGCCCGGACGGCACCGGCACCGACGGGTTGTGGAACTTGACCACGAGGCCGTCGGCGAAGGGGATCAGGTAGGTGAGGGCGCCGCTCACCGTGCCAGGGAACGTCGGGCCGGAGAGCGACAGGAACGTGTGCTCGGTGCTGACCATCGCCCCGGCCGATTGCCAGGCGTCGTCCTGTGCGCCGAACAGGGTCCCGAACTCCACGTCGATGCTCGGGGTCGTCTCGCCGTCGACGAAGAACTGGAGTCGCCCGGACCGGGCCATGTCCTTCGAGGAGAACGTGAACTGGGTCGACCGCAGCACCCCTGGCCCGTCGATGACGTGAAGGATCTGCGAGGCACCGACCGCCGGGTAGAGCACGCAATTGGCGATGTCCGTCCGCACCGGAGCGACGCTGAGCTCAAGGCGGTCAGCGGTGGCCGTGCTCACGCCGCGTAGACCTCCATCAGCGCCGGGTGCTCGGCGTTGGCCGCCGACTGGGCGAAGAACACGACTGCGCTGGAACCGAGATGGCGGGCGAACCCCCACTTCCACGTGTACGAGGTCCCTGGGGTGAGCCCCGTCACCCGTACCGCCGTGCGAACTCGGGCATCCATCGCGTTCGTGAGCTGATGCACAGACCGGGCGGTCCCGGCGATGTCACCGGAGCCGTCACGAACGTTCCAAGATTGCCCGCTGGACGCAGCCGAGTGACACAACGCCTCTTGAACCACGCTCACCGCACCCGACGCCGGGGCCGTGAAAGTCACCGTCAGGTTCGTCGCGTCCGCGTCGGCATAGGTCGTCGAGTTGATGGAGTAGGTGGCGAGCGACGCGGGCGCGTACCTCGTGTAGGCAAGCGGCTCGGTCAGAGCCAGCGAGCCCGTCACCGCCGGGAGAGTCAGCGTCGCGTCCGCGGCCAGCGCCGCGGCGGCCTTCACGGTCGCCTTGTGGGAGCCGTTGTCGGTGTCCTCAGCGAAGTCCAGCGACGCCGGCCCGGAGGCGGAGGCGGCGGTGAACGGCACCGACCCGCCCCCCGGCACGGCGAGGGTGCCGTCATCCTTGAGGAACTTCGTCCCGTCCGGGGTGCCGAACAGCGCCGCCAGCTCGGCGGTCGTCATGTCGTCGATGTCGCCGGACGCCTTGCGCCCCACGATCCGGGAAGCGGCGACCGGGAAAGCGATCGGCGTGTTGTCCGCCGTGGCCCCCAGGAGGCTGTTCGCATCGGCCGTGGACTTCGGGATCGCAGCGTCAGCCGTGGCCCCCTGCGCCGCGGTGGCAAAGGCGGCCGACGAGAGCCCGTCGAGCAGGTCAGCGTCGAGCCCGGAGCCCGCACCATCGACCGTGAGGAGCTTCGCCAGCACATCGGCAGCCGTGTACGACGCTGAGGCGAGCTTGGCGTCCAGGGCGGCTTGCAACCCGGAGGTGTCGGCGATGGCGAGCGCCCCGTCAGGGATCGTCACCGTCCCGGTCAGCACGGCGTTGGCGAGGATCAGCGCCGCGAGGTCAGAGAGCGCCACCTTCCGGGCCGCCCCGTCGAGCCAGACGTACACGAGGTCGTCAGCGTCGGGAGCCGCAGACCCCGTGAGCGTCGACAGATCCTGTGGGACATAAGTGGAATTGCCGACCGCCAGAACGGCGGCCGTGAAGTCGGAGATCGTCGCCGCCAGCTGCGATCCGGTGTGGTTCCCACGCTGGATCGCGAACGCCTGCGCCGCCGCCGCCGAACCGGCCGCGTCGTACAGGTCCGACAGCGACACCGCACCGGTCCGCCCGTCGACCGACAGCACCGCGCCCGGACCCGTGATGTCCGTCCAGTTCGCGGCCGAGCTCGGATCGTCGGTCTTGAGGATGAAGATCCGGTCGGGGGTGAACTCGGTGCGGACGCACCAGTCGCCCCGCTGCCCGCTGAGCGCCAGCATCGCCGCTTCGGAGGCGACGTCGCCGAGGTACTCCGACAGGGCGATCGACGGGAGCTGGTTCGAGGGGATCTTCCCGCCGCCGTCGAGGGTCGCGACACCGCCGGCCGACGCCTTCTGCGTGAGCGGGATGAGGAGCAGGTCCGCGGCGATCCGGGCCGCGGTCTCGGCGTCGAGGTCGATGTCGAGGGCCTTGGCGTCGAGCGCTGCCTGGAGGCCGATGATCGTGGCGATGGCCTGGACGCCGGAGTGGTTGGCCCGCTGGATCGCGAACGCCTGCGCGGCGGCGGCCGCGCCGGTCAGGTCGTAGCGGTCGTCACCGCGGTCCTCTGTGAGGTACTGCGGGTGATCGTCGTCGGCCAGGCCCTCGAGGTCGCCGTGGTCGGTGACCCCACCACCCTCACCGGTGACCTCGACGAGCGTGACGTTGAGCTCGAACACGATGTCGCCGTCGTCGACGGTGACGGGCCCGAACGTGATGTCGGTCGTGTCGGGCGCGGCGCTGCGTGACGATCGGAGCTCAGCCCGGATCCGGGGCTCGTAGTGGTCCTCGGCGACGACCTCGAAGAGCGTGAGGGTCCAGGATCCGTCGATGTGGGGGAAGGTGAGCTCGGCGACCAGGCTTGTGCCAGCGCGGGTGGTGTCGATGACGATGGGGTTGTCGATCTTCCCGGCGCGGAGGAGGTGCCACTCGAAGGTGCGGCCGGTGAGGTAGCCGGCGGGCCATGGTTCGGCGCGGAGGGTGCGGACCTGGCCTGGGAAGCCGGCGATGGTGCCGCCGGGGGGGCGGAGCTCGATGTCGTAGGTGGTCACGGTCACGGCTTCTTCTTCACCGCCTTGCGGACTCGGGGTGCGGGCTTGGGGGTGAGGCTGGCGACGTCGGCGAGGGCCTCGTGGCGGGCGGCCTGAGCGGCAGTGGCGACCTGATCCTGCGCGCCGGCCTTGGACGTGGAGAACGTGCGCTGCAGGTAGATCAGGATCGCGGCAACGGCCGCCTTCTCGAGGTCGGTGTCCACCAGCTGCGGCATCCACGCAGCGATCGACGCTCCGATGGCGCCGAAGAGGAGGACCGGCTCGCGGATGGCCCGCTGACCGAGAGCGGTGAGGAAGCGGCCGATGGCCTGGAGGGCGTTCTTCATGGGTGGACCTCTCCTGGGTTGAGCCCGAGCTCCGTGCATGCCGCGATGCGGACCGGGTCTTCCGACGCGCACAGCAGGACGAAGATCCGGTTGACCACTTGCTCGGTGTTGTCATCGGGTGGGGCTTGCTGTAGGTCGTGGACGAAGTCGACGAGCTCGTCGACACCGGCCTGGTTCCGTTCGATCGCTTCGAGGGTGGCGCGGTTGTCGCCGGCGACCTGGTCGAGCCGGTCGAGGGCGTCGTTGGTGATGAGAGCGCTGACACCGAGGGTGCCGAGCGCGACGGCGGCGACCAGCGCGGCGATCGATGCGATGTAGGCGGGGCGCTGCCACCACTTGAGATGTCCGTTCACCGGGGTTCAGCCTCCGAGCTCGTGGATCCGGGCCTCAGCGATCCGGAGTCGCTCCGCGATCCGATCGAGTTGCTCCTCGCATCCGCGGTGGTTGACGGTCATGACGCCGAGCTGGCCGACGAGCCGGTTGACGGTGTCGTGGAGTTCGCCTTGCCGCTTCCGGAGCCCCTCGTTGTCCTTGGCGAGGTTCTCCATCGCGACCTGCTGGAGGTCGAACGCCTGTTGGATCTCGTCCTTGGTGGCCGACTGCTGAGAGATCCGCGCGAGCTCGAGCGCTTGCCGCTTCTCGTTGCGGCGCTGCTGGATCAGTGCCCACGCGGCGAGAACGGCGGCTAGCGCGGTGAGCAGCCCGCCGGCGGCCACCAGGACGGCCTGGAGCATCGCCCGCGGTCGCTATCCGCCGGTCTGGGCGAAGGGGCCGCCGTGGACCGGGATCTTCGTGCCGTGCCAGATCTTGGCGTCGCCCACCTTGGGGTCTTCATCGAGACCGATGTAGCGCCACAGGTCGTACTCGGCCCCGTCGAGGTGCCATGCCTCGACGTCGAAGACGTTGCCGCTCTTGTCGGTGGCGGAGAGGACCCGGTACTTGGCGGCGATGTCCTTCTGGTCGCCAGGAGCGGTGGGTTCGCCCTTGATGGTGGCGATGCGGAGCATGACGTCCTCCTGGTGCGGTGCGGGCTTGACGGTGGGCCACCACGGCGACAGGTCGTTGCGGGCCTCGGGGGTGTTCCACACCGAGATGTGGCGGTGGTGGTCGTGCGCGTTCGGGCCGGTGTACGGCTGGGGCGTCCACGCCGGGACACCGCGGGAGTCGTACGCCTTCCACGTCGTTCGGTTGCCGATGATCTGCTTCACGCGGTCGTCGCGGGTGGCGACGAGATGAGCGATCAGCAGGTCGACGCCGAGCTCCTCGGAGTCGTTGTCGTCGTCGATGTCCCCGGCGCAGACCCAACCGTCCGCGGGGTTGTGGTCGCTCGTGCGGGCCGCATGCTCGGCGTTGCCGATCGTCCCGTCGGCCGCGTGGGAACGCGATGGCTTGCGCGCGTCCGCTTCCTTGAAGAGCAGGCCCAGACAGGGCGCGAGGCGCCAGCCGCGTCCAGAGGTTGCAACCATGAGCACCTCCGAGGTCAGAGTCCGTAGTGGCTGATGGCCCAGTTCTCGCGTTCGACGCGTTGGGCGTCGGTGAGGATGCCGGTCCAGACCTTGCCGTAGGCCACGGAGCACTCGCCGGAGAACGTCACCTGGAAGATCGACCCGAACTCGGTCGCCATGGCGGTGGGTTGCTCGATGTTGAGGTCGAGTTCGACGCCGTCGACCCACATGTGGGAGTCGGTCCCGTTGTAGATGGCCGAGAACACGTGGGGGTCGAGGTCGTGGGCGACGACGCTGAACCCGCCGTCCGTGCTGGTGTCGTTCGTGTCGATCGCCCACGGCTCTCCTCCCGATACGGGACGAACGCCCAACCTCAACGACCCCACCAACGGCTCGGACTCGCCCGAGATGTAGGACGTGAGGTTGGCGACGAGCACGACGCTGTACGGGTACGTGCCGACGGGGGTCTGATCGACGTAGGTGGCGCGGATGAAGTCGTCGGTGTTGGCCGTCGAGAACGTGGCGCACGGCAGACCGTTGAACCCCGTCGCGAACCATCGGGGCTCAGCGTTCTGGCCGGTGGCAACGAAGGACTCGGCCGGCGGACCACCCGGGACTTGGTTGTCCCAAGTGAAGAACCGGTCGCCATCCACGAACGTCTCAGACGGGTTCGGGCCTTCCGCCCACCACTCACCCAGAGCAACCGCAGGGAACGCCGGCGCCGTCGACGGCCTCACGTCGGGCTCGGCGAGGACCGCCGGCGGACGAGCGAGCCGGGACGTGCCCCCGGCGAACCCCCCCAGGTTCCGGACCCCTCGAGCCCAACGGGTGTAGCTCACGTGGACGGCTTGACGTTCGGCTGCGGCACCGTGGCCACCGGCCGAGCGAGGTGCGACGTGCCCCCGTTGAGTCCACCGAGGTTGCGGAACGTCCGGTCGATCCGGAGCTCCGGGTCGTCGAGCACCGTGCCGAACTGGGGGATGTCGGTCCACTGGCCGGTGGCGTCGTTGAAGGTCGACGCCATGGCTGCGAGCTCCCGCCAGGCGCCATCGACGTGGAGCTCGTCGCCCTCGATGTAGTCGACCAGCGGCACGGGGTCGTCGGCGTCAGGGTCGATGCCGACGGTGATCTCGGTCTGCCCCTCGCCGTAGGTGGCGAGCTCGGCGGTGGCCTTTCGGACGATCTCCGGTCCGTCGCCGGAGTGGCCCTGCGAGATTTCGATACGGAGGTCGGGGTCGTTGATGTCGACCCACGACCAGCCGCGCTGCCAGCGGACGAGGATCGCGGTGGTCCTCACGTGATCTTCCGGTCGAGGTGGATGAGCTGCCCGGTTGTCGGGTCGTCCACGGGTGCCGGTTCGAGTTCGACGTCACCGGGCCGGGTGGAGTAGCCGGGGGCGAACACGTCGAGGTGGACGCCGTCGGGCCGCCACCGCCATCGTGCGATGCGGCCGGAGGCGACGAGCTCGTCGAGGAACTGGAGGATGGTGGTGGTGCCGGTCTTGGTGGTGACGCCGAGCTCTCGGTCCCAGGGGTCGCCGTTGGAGTCGTCGTCCTTGTCGAAGGTCGGGACGCACCAGGTGATGGCGCCGCGGGCTTGGGCTTCGTCGATGAGCTGGGTGAGGTCGTCGCCGATGGTCATGCCGGGGAACGGGTCCTCGCCGACGTAGAGCACCTTCGTGTTGTCGTCGGAGATCCACGAGTCGCCGTCGGCGAGGGGGTGGTCTTGGAGGTCGGCCTTGTAGAGGTTGTACGCGAGGGCGGAGGGGCCGAGCCCTAGCCCGGGGTTTTCGGGGTCCTCGACGTTGAGCACTGCCCAGCAGAACCGGTGGGTGCCGGCGGAGAGCTCGAGGCGCTTGAAGCTGGCTCGAACGAATCCGTCCTCGACGCGGACGTCGAGCTGCTCGATCCCGTCGACCCAGAACATGCCCTTGTCGTCCATCAGGTTCTCGATGGCGTACCGGCCGGGGGTGGTGATGGTGATGTCGCGGTAGAAGAGCCGCCAGAACGCGTCGGCGTAGGTGTCGTCGCCTGACGCGTCGCAGATCATCATGGCGCCGGTGGTGAGGTCGAAGTCGGCGGCCATCGGCTGGTGGGGCCAGCCGCCGGCTTCGGCGGCGGCGACCGTCATGATCTCGGTCGAGTCGTCCCAGGCGTCGTCGGCGGGGTCGTAGCGGGGCGAACGCCAGTCCCACACCGAGTCGTCTTCGACCGGCCTGTGCCCGTCACCGAGAGCGGGGGCGATGACAGCCCATTCGGCGAAGGCGCCGACGAGGCGACCGGAGTAGAGGGCGATCTGGCGGGCTCCGCCCTGTTCGTCGAGCGTGTGCTCGTCGATCATCTCGACCAGGCCCGCGGCCACGGTGGTCCCGTCGCGGCGAATCGCGATGACGTCGTTCACCTGGATGAGTGCATGCGCCGGGTCGTCGAGAGTGATGGCCACGCCGAAGGTGCCGGGGCCGTTCTTCTGTGGCCGGATCGTGACCATGTGGGTGGTGACGGGCGTGGCGACCGCGTCGAAGTCCGGCGGGCGGTAGGCGACGACGAACGCCCCGGAGGACGGGATGCTCACGAACCGGTCTCCTCGAGCTCGCCGTCGGGGATCGACAGGTCGAGCCGCACCATCGCGTCGCCGCCGTCCAGGTCGAGGGTGACCCAGTCGTTGAGGCCGAGGACGGTGACGGGCCCGACCCAGTCGGGGAGTGAGCCGCCGCGGTGGAAGACCGCCTCGACGGTCCCGCGGTCGGCGTCTTCCGCTTCGTCGGCGATGCCGAGCCCGTGACGCAGGTAGTCGCGGTGCTCGAGCATCCCCTCGCCGGGGTCGGCGATCGGTTCGCCGTCCTGGTCGAACGCGCCGATGATGAGGAGCGGGACGGAGACGACGGTGACGGTGACGATGCGCGGGTAGGGGCGGACCCCGCGGGCGCCGTGCATGATGAGGTCTTCGCCGCGGAGCGCCGGCGAGGCGAGCAGCACGTCGTAGCCGCCTTCGACGACCCGCCAGGCGTGGGTGTCGAGCGGGATGTCGTTGACGTCGAGCCAGCGCGGGGCAGTGACGGTCATCGGGACGCCACCTGCAGCTGGGTGGTCTGGTGCCAGCGGAGGGCGCGCATCCCGGCGCCGATCTGGTCCTCGCCGGGGTGCTGCGTGACGTGGAGGTGCACCGGGGCCGCGTCGGGCGCCCCGCCCCGCCACGTGGCGACGTCAGGGACCCGCGGGTAGATGGTGCCGCTCCGGTCCGGGACGAACAGCTCCGGGCGGCGCTCACCGACGACATAGGGCACCCCGGCAAGCGCCCGGCCACCGGTCGCTAGCCCCTCGAAGCCGAGCGGGACGTCGTACTCACCGAGCGGGCCAAGATCGAGAGTGCTGTTCCGGACGTTGAACGCATCGCCGAAGCCTTCGACGATGCCCTGGATGATCCCGGCGCCGAGATCCTTGCCTCCCTGGATGAACGCTGGGACACCATCGTCCTTCACCCACGTGGCGAAGTCCTCGAGCAGCGACCAGAACGCGCCGTCCTTGCTGTTGAACAGACCGGGGATCACATCGTCGGTGACCCAGTCGACCAGGGCCGGGATCAGCACCGCGACGCCGTCGCCGAGCAGCCCAAGCCCGGGGTCAAGGAGCCATGCCGCTATGTCACCGAGGAGACCGCCCAGCTCGCCGAGCACGACAGGGATCTGCGGACCGACCCATCCGACGAGCTGCTCCCCGAGCGCGAGGGCCTTCTCGCCGAGGATCGGAGCCTGGGTCTCGATCCCAGTCGCGACGCGATCGACGATCCCGCCTAGCCCTTCTTCATCGAAGACGCTGACAAGCCCCTCGACGCCGGGGATCACGGTGCCACCGATGAAGTCCGTGAGCCCCTGGAGCGCGGAGCGCTTGAACGACTCGATCTTCGAGGCCGTGTTGGTGTTGAGGGTGTCGCCGAGGCGTTCGGCGGCGCCCGTGACGTTTCCGAGCCGCGCGACGGCCTCGGAGGGGTCGAGCGCGAAGAGCGCGTCGCCGAGATCCTCGGCCTGGGTGCCGAAGAGCGCGACGGCCGCCTGCGAGCGCTTGACCGGATCCTCGATGCCCCGGAGCCGGTCAAGGGTGAGGTCGAGCGCCTTGTTGGCCTTCGGGCCACCGGCGGCGATGTCGGCGGACATCTTCTTCGCGTTGAGCCCTACGGACTTGAAGCCCTCAGCGGTGAGCTCGGAGCCGTCGACGGCCCGGATCGAGAACTCCTTGAGGGCGTCGGCGACGATGTCGGAGTCCCGGGCACCGGCGCGCAGTCCCTGGGTGATGAGACCGGTGGCGCCGGCTCCATCGATGCCGAGCTTGCGGAACTGGGTGCCGTACTCGTTGAGGGTGTCGATGAAGTCGTCGCTCTTGTTGGCGCCCTCTTGGAAGCCACGGGTGATGATGTCGAACGCCTCGTCAGCGTCCTTCGCGAGGCCGTTGCGGATCAGCTGGCCGGCGGCCTTGGCCGGTGCGCCGACGTCCTGGTCGAAGGCGGTGCCGAGGTCGAGGGCCTTGGCGGTCAGCGCCTCGAGGGATCCGCTGTCGATGTCCTCGGTGACCGCGCCGGACTGCAGCACGGAGCGGAGCGCGTCGTTGACGGTGCCGAGCGAGTCGCCGTAGGCGTCCGCGTACAGCGACCCCGAGATCTTCCCGAGCTCCTTGGCCCGCTCGGGTGGGATCCCGAGCTGGGCGGCGAACTTGTCGTTCGCCACCTCGTTGTCGAGCGCCTGGCTGAATCCCTTGGCGAGGACCGCCGCGATGACCACACCGGCCGCCGCGGCGCCAGCCTTCGCCTTCCCCGAGAACCCCGACAAGAACGACGAGCCCGCTCCCTCGCCGGCGTCCGAGCTCGCCTTCCCCAGCGGACCGGACAGCCCCAATCGGAGCCGGGAGTCGATCCCCTTCATCGACGGGATGATCGAGATGGTGGCGAAGCCGACGTTGGGGTTGCTCATCGATCACCGCCCTTCTCCTTGAGGCGACGGAGTCGTGCCTGTCGTCGCTTCTGGCCGGCCTCGAGGCGGCGCTTGTTCAGCACCTTCGGCTTGCCCCGGGGGCGCAGCGGATGGGGCTTGGCCGGCCTCTTCTTCGAGTGGGTGAGCGCCATGTGGATGTCGTCGAGCAGGTGGTGCTCGAGCCGCCATGCCGGCTTTCCCCTGCGGTCGATGGCGTCGACGGCTGACTCAACGGGCAGGGCAGCGACGAGGTTCCTGATGCGCCGAAGCGACAGACGTCCGCGCCAGCGGTCGCAGTAGTCGACGCCGTAGTACCGCTGGAGATCGGCCTCCACCGCTCCTTCGTGGTCGCGAAGGAGCAGGAGGAGGCCGGCTATTCCCCCGCGCTCTTGAAGCCGTAGGCGAGGCCGATGGCGTCGAGGAGAGACGGGAGGTCGGCGACCTTGGGGCGTCGACCGTGAACGCGCTCGAAGTCGGCCTGGAGCTTCGCCCAGCCGGCGCCGACGATGCCGCGCACGGCGGCGGCGGATCGGCCGGTCTCCAGCTGGATGAGCACGTCGAGGTCGACGTCGTCGAGCGGTGGAAGCGCGACGGTGACGTCGAGCCACTCGAAAGTGATCGGTGCACCGGTGGTCTCGTCTTCTGCGGGTGTGGTCATGGGCGTGGCTTCTCCTTGGTGGCGTGGTGGAGCGTGGGTTCGAGGGGCCGTACCGACCACGCCAGGCGGCCGGCCCCTCGATCGTCAGGAGCCGTCGCCGACGTTCGACTGCTCGACGAAGAGCACCGCCGGGGAGGTGCTGGTGTCGGGGAAGATCGTGGCGAGCAGCTCGTACCGGGTGAGGTCGCCCTCGTTGTCGACGATGTCGCCGGCGATCTCGACCTCGGCCTGGTACTTCGAGATGAGGCGCTTGACGGTGTCGCCCTCGCGCATCTCGAACCCGATCTTCACGCGGGCCGGCCGCGGGACGACCAGCTCGTCGGCGTCGGAGCCCGGCCAGATGAGGTCGCGGGTCGTGTCGTTGTCCTCGAGGGCGGTGAAGGTGATGGTCTGCTTGAAGTTGCGGCGCGAGGTGCGGACGAGGATGCCGCCCCACGCGAAGTGGTCGTCCTTCTCCTCCTCTCGGGCCTGGGCGAACCCGGCCTCTCCGTCGAGGAGACCGACGAGGTCCCAGTCGACTCCGAAGTCGTCGTCGACGGTGGATGGGTTGTCGGCATCGATGCCGCCGATGTAGACGTCGGCGTCGGGCCAGATGGTTGCGTTGCTCGGATCGCCGGACACGGCTGCCTCCTGGGGGCGTTGGGTTGGGTGGGGGGCGTGGCTACGAGCCGGTGGGCTCGATCTCGGTGGATCGGACGATCACGCGGGTGGTGGTCGATGCGATCTCGGCGTTCGTTGATGGGTCGCGTGCGGGGAGCACGCCGGTGAGCGGAACGGTCGAGGCGATGCCTCCGCCGCCGGGGTGGGCGCAGAGGTGGCCTTGGGCTCGTGTGGCGAGCTCCTTGGCGGCGGTGGTGGAGCTGGCGCGGGCGACGAGCCGGACGGTGGGGTGGGCGGTGACCGGGTGATCGACCCGGGGGGTGCCGTCGAGGACGACCTGGACGTGGGGTGTGTCGCTCACGCCTGTCTCCCAGTCGGCGGGGACCTGGACGCCACAGTCGGCGTCGGGGATGAGCTCGTCGAGGTAGTCGACGACGAGGCGCTCGACGTCGGGGTACTGGACGGCGAGGCGGGTCATCGGTGGGTGACCTCGAGGCCCTGTGACGCCGCGGCGCGGGTGAGGATGCCGTCGCGGACCTGCCAGATGCGGCCGCGGGTGTCGCGGATGGTCACGGACGATGCGGCGCGGTCGGTGCGGTAGTCGTCCACCGCGACATCGGCCGCGTCCGCATCGGCAGGGAGGCGAGCGCCGACGTCAGTGGCGATCGCCACGGCGGTCTCGTGGACGGCGTTGGCGACCTCGGGCGAGTTGAGGATCTCAGCGATGCCTCGGTGGTCAAGCTCGATCGACGGTTGAGGCACCGCGCACCTCCTCGATCAGGGCGGCCATGACGGTCCGGGAGCGAGCGTTGGCGTAGCGCCGGCCGAGGGCCCGGTTCGCTGGGTTCCCGATGATGCGCGTGTGCCGGGGCTCAGCTGGATGCCAGAGGTGGACGAGGTCGGCACGGCCACGCCACGGGGACCCGACGAGCATGCGGAGTGCCCGCGCCCAGGCGGCGTCCTCTTGTCCCCATCCGACGAACCGCGGGTCGGGTGGAGCGGTGTCGAACGCCCCGGCGGCCAGCACCAGGAGGGTCCCGGCTTCGTGGCCCCGGTAGGGCCGTGAGTCCTGCGCGTTGTCGGTGGACAGGTTGAGGTCGTGCCAGTCTCGGCCGCCGAAGACGACGAGGGTGGAGGACTCGGCGAGGCGATGGATCAGCAGGTGCGGGATGGCCCATCCGCCGACCCGTTCGACGTGGTCGACAGCGTCACCGATGCCGTCGCACCAAGTGTCGGCGTCGGCGCAGACGAGGACGTCGGCGTCGGTCTTCGATCTGGCGTCGAGGAGGGCTTGGGTGCGGGAGAATCCTTCGACGTCGGCGGTGCCGGTGACGATCTCCCAGCCGGGGTGCACCTCCCGGTAGCGGTTCTGGACCCAGGCCCACGCCTTCTCGCGCCACGGGCAGCCGGGCTTCCATGGAACGAGCACCGCGACGGTCACGGTCAGTACCCCTTGCCGGTGCGTTCGCCGAAGTGGCGGACGATGGGCGGGTCGGCCGCCTTGCCGAGGTAACCGGCGGTGCGGCCGTCGGTGAGGACCCGGCGGGAGAATCGGTCCTCGGAGTGGGGGACGTTGGGCCAGTCGTGTTCGGTGAGGAACTGGCGCGTCGTGAGGTGGGGGTTGGTGGTGAAGAACCGGGTGTGGTCGCACCAGCCGTCGCGGTCGGTGAAGGCGGCGGGGTGCTGCTCCATGAACCCGCCGACCTTGAGCTCGGCGGGGAACCATGGTTGGCGCTTGAGGGCCAGCTGCGTGAGCTGCGGGTTGGCCCGGAGGATCGCTTGGGCGTGTTGGAGATCGATGGGCTGGTTGAACGTGAAGTCGTCCTCGAGCCAGAACACGAACGGGTGGCCGATGGCGATCGCGGCGTTGCGTCCGCGGGTGACGTTGGCGGCGAACCCGCCGGGCTTGCCGGTGATGATCTCGAAGCCGGGGAAGGTGTGGCGGAGCCACGCCTGGTAGTCGATGTCGCTGGAGTCGTCGGAGATGATCCGGGTGGCGATGTCGCCCTTGAGGTTGGCTTCGGCGGATGGGATCGTCTCGGCGATGCAGCCCCGGCGGCCGTGGGTGACGACGACGAGGGTGATCCCGTCGGGTCTGCGGGTGACGAGCTCGGCCATGGCGGCGGGGTCGAGGGTCGCCCAGTAGCGGTCGGCGAGGAGCTTGGACGCCTTGTAGAGGGGAGCCTTGGTGTCGCGCTCGGGTGAGTCGGGGTGCCAGAGGTGCCAGACGGTGCCGGGGGTCCGGTCGATGCCGCCGCCGAGCACGCGGCAGGCTTGGGCGAACGCGACGTCGTCGTGGCCCCAGCCGACGAACCGTTCGTCGAACCCGCCGACGGTGTCCCAGAGGCGACGGGGGACGGCGAGGATCGACGAGAGGTGGTCGGTCATCTTGTAGCGGGCGCCGGGTTCCCACGTGCCGGAGTGTCCGGCGAGGACCCGGTCGGTCATGCGGTGGTCGAGGTTGACGTAGCGGTCGAACGCGAGGGTGAGGCGGCCGGTGGTGTGAGCTGCGTCGATGGCGGCGGTGATCTGGTCGGGTTCGGCGACGACGTCGGAGTCGATGATGAGGGCGACGTCCCAGTCGCCGGCGGCCTGGGCGGCGGTGTTGATGGCGGTGGAGCGGTTGAAGGGGCCGTCGAGGTGTTCGCCTTCGTGGATCGGCCAGGCGAACCGGTCGCTCCACCAGGTGGAACAGAACGACCAGAGCTCGTCGCGCCTCCCGCCGTCTGGCCGGCGTGGGACGCAGATCGCTACCTGCAGCGGGCGAGCCACCGCTCGTAGTCCCTGGGGTAGTCGAAGTCGTCGGTCTCGTCGTCGATGATCGTCTGGCCGGGCGTGTCGACCAGGAGGTCGGGGTCGTCGAGGTCATCGTCGGCGAAGCCGAGCGTGGCGGCGTAGTGGGTGCGGATGTGGGTGGTGTGGAGGAGCCCGTCGCACCATCCCTGGAAGACCCGCGCGGCGCTCGCGCAAACCGAGTCGTGGTCGTGTGGCCAGAACGACACGGCGAAGGATTCGTCCCACTCGTGGCCGGTGATGGCCGAGGGCCCGGGCCGCCGGTAGTAGTGGACGCCGTCCGCGCCGTCGACGATCGTGGCCATGGCCTGCTCGGTGTAGAAGCAGTCGCCCCAGAGGAGCACCGTGCGGTCATCGGGAGCCCAGAGCCGGCGGGTGGCGAAGAACTTGTCCTGGTCGCAGCCAGTCGGCGCGGGGCGTTCGAGGGTGACGAGGAGAGCGCCGTCGACAGCGAAGGACTCGTCGGGGCCGACCACGACGGGTTCGATGCCGTGCTCGGCGAGGAGGCGGACGGTGCGGTGGAGCACCGGTTCGCCGTCGACGACGCAGACGAGCTGCTTTGGGCCGCCGAGGTAGTTGTCCCACCGCCAGCCGTTGCCCTGGGCGAGGACCAGAGCCCTCACTTGGGCTTCCACAGGTGGGGATGCACGAGGTGGGGGCAGCGGTCGAGGGGGAGATCGTGGCGGCCGAAGATGAGGAGGTTCTGGCGGTACCAGGGTTCGATGCGGTCGTCGTCCCAGAGCTCGAGGCGGAGGGCGCCGGAGCCGGGGAAGCCGTGGGTGGCGAAGCGTTCGGCCCAGTAGGCGGGGGGCTGTTCGTTGACGTGGCCGGTGCCCCCTTGGCCGGGGATCGCAGCTGAGAAGGCGACGGTGGGGGCGAGGGTGCAGAGCCAGGCGACGAGCCGGTCGGCGTAGCGGGGGGTGACGTGCTCGGCGACCTCGAGGCACACGGCCAGGTCGTGAGCACCGAGGTCGGGGTAGGGCGGCCGGGAGAAGTCGACGTGGACGACGCCTTCGACCCAGGGTCCATCGACGCGCGTGGTGGTCGCGCCGAGGGCCTCGAAGGCGTCGGCGAACCATCCTTCACCGGCGCCGACATCGATCACGGTCGTCGGGTGGAACAGGTCGACGAGCCGGGGAGCGAGCACCGCAGCGGAGGACTGCGCGCCGGCCCGGACCCGTTCGCGCCACCGGTCGGAGTAGAGCCGGCTGGTCACCCTGCCGCTCGCTTCAAGGCGACCTCGAGGCCGGCTTCCCAGCCGGTGTGGTGGTGCTTCCACTGTCCGGGATCGCCATCGAGGTCGTACAGCACGCCGTCGACTTCGACCTGGTCGATGTGCTGGAGGTCAGTGCCATACGGCGCGATCAGCGTGAGGCCGACGATGACGCCGGAGCGACCGCGTTCGTCGACGTCGGCCGAACTGCGGGGGTAGACGGAGGCGCCCTCGATCGTGAGCCGGGCGGGCTCGTCGTCGCTGGGGTCGCCGTAGCGGTCGTGCGTGGGCGCCTCGCGGCGTAGGCGGACGACGGTGGCGTTGCCTACGGCCACAGGGAGAAGGGGTCCTCGGCTTCGACGAGCCCGTCCCAGGTGTCGCAGCGGACGGAGGGGGTCTCCATCGGGCCGCGGGTGGTCTGGATGACGCCGATGCCGGGCGAGTCGAGAGCGTGACGGATGACGAGCTTGTCAGCCGCGGTGAGGTAGATGCGCGCCGCGGCGTCGGCACCGAACGAGCGGGCGAACGGGCCAGCGGACTCTTGGGTGACGCCGTCGGGGTTGCGCGACGCGCGCTCAACCATGCCGACGACGACGCCGGGGATCTGGCCGGGGACGCCGGCAAGCTCGTCTCCGTCGTCGTTGAGCCAGTCGGTTCGGGCGTAGGCCCGCACGAGCTCCGACGCCTGTTCGAGGCGGCCGTCGGCCTGGGCCGGGTTGGCGATGGTCGCGCCGAGGAGGCGCTCGAGGTCATCGACTGTCGCGAGTGCGGGTCGGGCCACGAGCGCCTCCCTTCGGCGTTAGCTCAGTTGCTCTAGGAGCCGCTGAGGGTGAGCTTGACGGCGCGCACGAGGATCGGCTCGTCCTCGCCGTCCACCGAGGCGACGAACCGCCCGTCCTCGTCGATCGTCCCGGAGTCGAGCGTCGTGCTCGTGCCCATGAACGTGTCGGTGAGGAGCCGGTCGACGGGGCCGCCGGAGCCGGTCGGGTCGTAGTCGCGCAGGGTCCGGAGCTGGAGGCCCCGGTAGGTGCGCTTCTCGCCCCAGGATGCGCCGGCGGGGATGTCGGGTGCGACGAGCGCGAGCGGGAACGCCGTGATGTGCGCCGCGATCGCGATGTCGGGGTCGAGGCCGATGGCCGTGACCGCGGTGAACCCCGCGATGCGGCCGATGATCGCCTCGCGGAGCGCCTCGCTCGAACCGGACGTGTCGAACTTCGAGAGGCGGTCCGACTTGAGGATGGCGCCCTCCACGTTCGACCCCACGGCGAGGAACCGCTGCGACGCGGGCACGCTGTGGTTGTTGAGCGCGAGGCGGGCGTCGACGAGCCCGAGGTACGGGTCGTTCTCGTCGAGGTCGACCGTGACCTCCGGGGTGGCGGCCGCCATCTCGGTGCCGACGAGGGAGTCGACCTTGCGCACGACGCCACCCATCGCCGGGGCGGTGACCTGCTCCCCGAAGTTGGTGATGTCGAGGGTCATCTCCTCGTCAGACACGCCGATCGCCTTGTAGACGTGGGTGTCGAGGGTCACGTTGACCGAGGTCTCCGTGAGCTCGTCCACCGTGATCGCGCCGCCGCTCCGCATGGTGCGGGTCCGGGCCTCGGTGAACGCGGGCACCTTGAGGGTGACGGTGTCGTCCTTCGCCCCCTTGAAGCGATCGGCGCCGAGATCACGCCACGTGAACTGCGCGAGCACGGTGTCTCGCTCCAGGACGCCGAGCATCTGCGCGACGACCTGTTCTGCCTTGATGAACTCGTTGGCCACGGGAACCTCCTTGGGTTCGAGGGTGGACCGCTGGCGGCTCCGTGGCCGGTGCCGTGCGGCAGGTCAGAAGCGCGGGACGTTCGCGGCGAGCTTCGACGGGTCGGTCTCGACTGCTTCCTCGGTGGTGGGGTCGCCTCCGCCGCGGAGATCGGGCTTCGGCTGGCGCGACGGCGGGCCGCCCTTGCGGGTGGTCTCCTCCGTGCTGCTGACGGGGAACGCCTCGAGGATCTCGTCGGCATCAGCCTCGAGCTCCTCACGGCTGGAGCCGGCCAGGCGCTTGGCCTGCGCGGCGGTGAGCCCCTTCGCCGTGGCCACCTCGGCACGCAACGCGCGGGCTTCGGCGGTCTCGGACGTCTTGGTGAGCTCCTCGACCTTCTTGGTGAGCTTGTCGATGGCGCTCGTGCTCTCCGCCTCCTGAGCGTCGAGCTTCTCGGCCTTGGCCTTGAGCTCGTCGTAGTCGGCGTACTTCTTCCGCTCCTGCGCGAGGCGGGTCTCGATGTGTCGATCGAGATCCTCTTGCGTGAAGCTCTTGTCGCCCGTGGGGGTGGGCTCTTCCTTGGCCACGGTGGGCCTCCCTTGCTCCGGCCGTTTGGGCGCTGGCCGTTGGCGCATCCCCGCGTGCGCGGGTGGATCGTCAGGAGGCGAGGAGGCGCCGCATGTTGGCGAGGGTGTCGCCGCCAGCTGCCTTGGCTTCCTGGTAGAGCTGGGCGTACCGCTCGGAGCCGGCGGGGAGCGCCGAGTCGGGGCGGTAGATCGGTTCGGCGTTGCACGAGCAGTGGTCGTGCGCTTGGAAGTCGACGGTGTCTTCGCGGTACACGGCGCCGCGGGAGGCGAGCGTGGCGCAGAAGGCGCATGCGGATCCTGATGCAGCGCGGGCCCAGCCGACGGCGTCACGGTCAGCGCGGACCATCTCGACGATCGTCTCGCGGCCGCCGTTGAGCGCGAGGCGCATCGCGGCGGACGCTGAGGTGGCCTCGGCCGTGCTGAGTGCTCGGACGAGCGGGACGCCGCGCGCCAGGGCGGACCGCAGTCGGTAGGGGCCGGTGACGAGGAGCGACGTCGTGACCTGGGCGGTGGGGAGGGACTCGGCCAGGACGATCGGAGCGGGGACGCCGGTCTCGAGCGTCTTGAGCGTGGTCGTGTAGTTGGCGGCGAGACGGGCCGAGCTCGTGCGCTGTGCTCGGACGATCGGGACGGCGGCGGAGAGCCACCGGTCGAAGCTGCCGTCGAGGTTCGTTGGGTCCAGGAGTGGCCAGAGGGTCCGCATCCGGGCGACGGTGCGTGCGCCGAGCCGGGCCTGGGCGAGGCGGTGGGCTTCGGTGAGCCGGCGTCCTTGGACGGTGGCAGCCACCTAGGTCAGCTGGGGTTCGAGACCGGCCTCGAGGCGCTCGAGCAGCGCATCCATGCCGCCCTGGGCTTCGAGGCGGGCCTTGGCCTCGTCGACGTCCTGCTTCGAGAACCCGGGGACCTTGGCCCAGAGGAGCTCGGGCGGGAACCCGAGCATCTGCGCCAGCTTCCCGAGGGCGTCGACGGCCTGAGCGAGCGATCGGATCGAGGTGTCGGCCCAGCGGACCTCGGCCATGAAGTCCGCCGCGCCGTCCGCGTTGCCGGCGAGGTGCTCGGCCAGGCGAAGGAGCTGCTCGTGGGTCTCCCCGATGGTGTGCTTGGTCTCGCCCGACTTGGCGGTCTGCGATGACTTCGCGGCGGCCAGGGCCTCAGCGCTCATGTTGGACATCTGGCCGAGGAGCTCGAACGCGGGGGTCTGAGAGACGGCGGCGAGGTCGGTGAGGTCGCGCTCCTCGCCCTTGATGAACCCGTCGAGCGGGGTGGCGGGCAGCGATCCGAACTGGGTGTCCTTGTCCGGCGCGGTGAGGATGTCTTGCGCCTGGAGCCGCATGAGCGCGGTGGGGACGGTGACGCCGGCCTCGTCGGCGGACTTCGAGAGGTCCATGCCGGCGATCGTGCGCACGACCCACGATGCGAAGCGCTGCACGACGAGCCGGTCGAACACGGTCTGGTCGATCCGGCCGAGGAGCGGGATGAACGGCTCGACCTCTCCGCAGGAGCGGCCCTCGAGATCGAAGCGGTTGGTGTACCGGACGACCGGGCAGACACCGGCGCCGTGTGCGGACTCGCTCCGGTGGGTGGGCTTCGTGTCGAGCCCCGAGGCGACGAGGGTGTGCTCGAGCTCGTCGTCGAACACGCGGAACTCGAAGGTCCCGTTCTTCTTCTTGCGGACCTTCCCGGCGACGTAGGGCCACTCGTCGGCGGCTGGGTCCTCGTAGAGGGCGATCATGTCGCGGGGCGAGACGCCGCGCATGGCCGGCATCGGGTCGCCGCTGAGGGTCTTGCCGGGGAGGCAGGTGGCGTAGGAGATCCCGTACTGCAGGGTCGCTCGATGGACTGCGACCTGGCGGCCGTCCCAGCCGTTGGCCTGCCAGATGCGCCAGGCGGTCGCGTCGTCGGGTTCCTCGGGGCGGCGGTACCCCTCGACGTAGAGCGTCTGCGCGACCGAGGTGACGATGAGCGCACCCCACGGGGCCTGCGAGCGCGCGGCGAGCTCCTTGTATTCCGGGGTGGCGGCGCGCGGCTTGTGTGGGGCGTCGTGGTCCCAACGTGCCCATCGGTCGATGCGGTCGAGGCGCTGACGTTCCTTCCGCCACTCGGGGATGATCTCGTCGGCCACGATGGCGGCGACGTCGGACTTGGTCATCGCCACGGTGCCGTCACCTCCCTCATCCGACGTAGACGACGCCGGATCGCGTCTCTCGGGTCTTGCCGCTGTTGAGGACCAGGCGCCGGCCGAGGCCCGCTCCGACCATCCCGACGGCCAGGTCGACCAGCTGCGACGAGTCCCGCGTGCGCTTCCCGAGCGACACGCCCCACTGGTTGGGGCGGCGGCGGGCGTTGTGCACGTGCGACCGCATCATCGAGTTGCCATCCCAGGTGAGCGTGCCGGTCTCGTCGATCTCCGCCGCGGTGAGCTCGGCCTCTTCGGTGAAGAGCCGGTTCCGGTCGCGCCCGCCGGGGACCGAGAGCCGCATGTCGAACTTCACCGACGAGCCGCCCTTGCCCGGGGTCGCCCAGATGAGCACCCGCTCGCGGAAGTCTCGGTGCCACTCGTCGACGAGCTCACCCCAGTACGACGCCTCGGTCTCGTCGTCGCGCGCCGGGGACGGGTCGACGCCGCACCAGAGCACGTCGTAGGTGTCGAAGGTCTCACGGAGCTTGGCGTCGACCTCGTGCCGCGGGGCGAGCCAGCCGGTCCCGCGGTCACCGTGCGGCCGCTGCCAGTGCCCGAGCGTGAGGCGGTGGCCGTCCGACATCCGGGCGGCGACGATCACCGTGGCATCGGTGCTCTTCGAGCAGTCGACGAACACCGCCAGGGCCTCGCCGTCGGCGACCACCGTGGCCGGCCGGGCCAGCGTGTCGAACGCGCGGGGATTGACCCAGGCGGTCTCGTTCGTTGGGAGGGCGTTGAAGTAGTACCGGACCGAGGCGGCCGCCGGCGTCCGAGGGTCCTGGGCGTCGTCACGGATCCGCTCGAGGTCGGTCCACGGCGAATCGGCGTAGGCCGCGGCGATCCCGGCTTCGAGCTCCTCGGGCACGTGGAGCCGGAGGTGCGGCGGCGCCTCCCGCGAGTCGTAGAGGATGTCCGTCCGGTGAGTGGCGCCGGCGACCTGGAGCTGCCACGCATCGAACGACTGCTCAGCCTCGGACTCCTCACCCGGGAGGTGAGCGTTCGTGAACTCCAGCGCGGCACCGGCCACCCGGAGACTTCGCCGCGTTGCGCCGGCCGACCGCCGCGACCTTCCGGCCGCCCGAGCTCTCCGTCATGTGGTGGGTCTCGTTCAGGAGCACCGCCGTCGCGGGGTCGCCCTCCGTGGACTTCTCCGAAGCGGTGAGGAGCTCGATGAGCGACCCGTTGCCGAACTGCGTGCGGGTGATCCCGTCGTCGACGCCGAGCTCGAGGCGCAGCTGCGTCGTGACCATCCCGTTCGCCACCCGGAGGACGTCTTTCGCCTGGGCCTCGGAGTTGGCGCCGAGCTGCACCAGCGCCAGGCCCGCCGCGCGCCCGATCGGCCGGCCATCGTCCCAGTCCTCGAGCACCACGGGACCGTTCGCCTCGATGTGAGCGATGGCCGCCATGAACGGGTCCTTGCCCGTGCCCTTCGCACCCCGCTTCACCCCCGACCGGTAGAGCCACCGCCCATCGGGCCGCACCGCGTACCAGAGGTGCAGGAACCGGCGCTGCCCGGCGGTGAAGTTCCACGGCGTGAGGTCGAGATGGTGACGGAGCCGCGGGCCCTCGAGCCCGGGGATCTTCGGGATCGGCTGGCCCCAGCACCAGCGGATGATGTCGGGCGCGAGCGACGGCGGAAGCTCGGCCAGATCCGCCGGCCACGGGAGCGTCATCCACGCCCCGGTCGCGTCGTCGATCCAGTAGCCCGGGAGGAGCTCAACCGCCTCCTCAGCCTCGACCGTAGTCACTCGCCGTAGAGCTCCCGATAGTCCTCGAGCTGCGTCACCGGCGCGACCGGCTCATCATCATCCGGCGGCGGCCCGGTGTCCGGCTGCAGGTAGCGGATCCGGAGATCGCGCCGCGCATCCATCGTCGTCCCCAGGATCTTCTCCCGCTGACGCAGCTCGGCCGCCGCCGCCGACGTGCCGTTGTCGTGGAACTCCGCCGCGAGCATCGCCGTGTCGATCGCGAACGACCAGTCCGCATCCGACCACCGCACGCAGTGCGGCATCGTCGAGATCGCCTTCCACCACGCCTTCGTCCGAGTCGGCCACGGCCGGCCACCGACGCGCTGTCGCGGGAGCCGCGGCCCACCGACGAACGGGACGTCGAGCACCTCCGTCCACTCGACGACCGGCGCGTTGTGGTTCCGAGGGTTGGCCTTCGGCTTGCGACCTGCGATCGGCACGAAACTCACCCCCTCGCGTGGACCTGAGATTCATCCGCACAGTCAGCCGCTATGCCGACCGAGGAACGTGCCGGGGGTCGCGGGGGTCACCCCCCACCCCTCAAGCCTGGGTGTTGCTCGGGTGCTCGTCGTGCGCTCTGTTGTCGTCGTGCGGCCTGCGCTTCGCGTTGCGTCTTGGCGTCGTGGCAGGGGTGGCAGCGGGGGCCGAGGTTGGTGCGGTCCCAGTTGTTGCGGTTGCCGTCGACGTGGTCGAGCTCGAGGTGGTTGGCGGTGAACTGGTATTGGCAGTCGAGGCAGCGGTGGTCGTGCTCGGCGAAGATGGCGAGCCGCGTCTTGCGGTAGCCGGATGGGTGCCAGTTGGTGCCGTGGCGGGGGGAGGTGCTCCAGGCCACCGGGGGATGCTCAGTCGCTCGCCGGAGCCAGTAGTTGCAACCTGAGCGGGAACGGTACTTCACGGGTGAAGTCGTGGAAAGGATGCTGGTCAGCGGGGGTGTGGCTCATCGGGGTGTGTTCGCCTTGCGCTTGCCCTTTGAAGTGGTGCCCATGGCGGTCTGCCAGGCGGTGATCTCGGCGGGGGTGAAGCGTCCTCGGTCGGGTCGGAGGCCGGTCTTGCGGACGGCGTTGCGGAGGGTGTCGAGCTCGGTGGTGAGTCGGTCGACGTCGAGGAGCTTGCGGCTGTTGGTGGGGAGGGGCTGGTGTTCGAGGGTGGCGGATCCGTCTTGGCCGGTGAGGGTGCGGTTGACCTGTCGGGCGAGGGCTTCGAGGACTTCGGGGGAGGTGGCGTCGGCGCTGGTTTCGCGTCGGGTGGTGATGGTGCCGGGGCCGAAGAGGTGGGTGGCGTTGGCGCGTGCGTCGGTGATGGTGTCGGTGGCGGCTTCGACGTGGAGGATGGCTTGGGCGAGGTCTTCGTAGGCGGTGCGGAAGCGGGGGTCGCCGTGGTTGTCGAGGTCGATGCCGACGGCGGTGGGGTCTCCTCCGGTGACGCGTTGCTTGGCGCGGTGGTCGGCGTGTCGGTACCAGCCGAGGGTGTGGAGGTCGGCGAGCTCGTCGAGGGCGGCGGCGAGTCGGTGGATGGCGCGGTGGCCGGCGTTGCGGGTGGTGTCGATGCGGGGAGCGGTCACTCGTCGGGCTCCTGGTGCTCGTCGTCTTGGTCACGGTCCGTGGGGTCACGGTCGGTGGTGGGGGCGTCGTCGGGGCGTTGGAGGAAGGGGATGTCGTCGCGCATCTGGGCGATGGCGTCTTGGGCGAGGTCGCGGTTCTCGTCGGGGATGAGCGGAGGGTCGGGTGGGTCGAAGTCCGGTTGGGCAACCGATCGGGCGTCGGTGGGTGTCGGTAGGTGGGTGGTGGTAGGTGGTAGGTCAAGGGATGAATCGTTCGCCTGTTCGATTGGGGAATCAGGTGGGCAATCGATTTGGGCCGACCTGCGGAAACGGTCTGCTTCTGGCGGGTGGTCGTGGTCGAAGAGCTCGGGGGGCATGTTGTCGACGGCGATCTTCCGGAGCCGGGCGCTGGCGATGGCTTCCCAGGCGCCCCAGAGGCCTTTGCGGAGCTTGGGGTTGGCGATCGGGATACCGTCGTTCTTGGTGAACGATCGGACCAGGAGCTCCCTCGTGTCGGCGTCGACGCAGACGAACCCGGCGGCTTCGAGGCCCTTGAGCCCACGCTGGATGTCACTCTCCGTGATGTCGGAGGCGAGGAGGGACCAACGGTCGGGGAAGAGGTCGATGCACCCGGCGAGGTTGATCCTGGACTGGCTGACGAGCATCTCGAAGGTCCACTGCTCGAGGTAGCGGAGGGCCCGGTAGTCGTCGTCGCGCCAGATTGAGCAGAGGATCTTGCCGTGGGTGCGTGCCATCAGCTGGGGGCCTCCTCGACGGTCGCGAGCGACGGGATGATGCGTTCCCACGTCACGCCGCAGTCGGGGTTGCTGCATGCCCAGCCGGCGCCGTGCGGGTACACGTCGACGTCGCCACAGCGCGGGCAGGTGGTCACGGGCGCGGCCTCCATCAGCGGGTCTCGTCCTAGTGGTCGGGGTGGAGGCAGTCGGGCGCGCACTGCCAGGTGAGGTCGGCGTACTTCTCGTGCTCGACGTAGGTGCCGACGTGGAGCTCGGTGCGGGTGGCGGTGTCAGCCATCGGGCACCTCCCGGGTCCCGCCGTTGCGCGGCACTGGAACGAATCGGGCGCTACGGAGCGTCACCCTAGATCAGCTCCTCGATCTGGCCATCAGGGTGGACCCAGCGGGCGTCCCTCTGGCGCATCTTCATGCCGTGGATGTGTGCCAGCCGGGAGGTCAGGCGGAAGCCGTCCGTGAACTTGCCGGGCCGCTTGTTCCAGGCGTCACCGAGGCGGTTGACGACCTCCTCCTCGCTCAGATCCCACTCGACTCGGAGTGCGGCGACGATCGACCGAATCAGATCCTCGTCGTCGGCCTTCGATCGTTGGAGGGAGATCAGGCTGGCGCACTGGCCGTGGTAGAGGCCGGGCATGCTGCGCCACTTCCGCCAGCCGATGCCGGGGCTGTCCCACTGGAACGAGACGTTCGGGCTGCCCTTGCGGCCGCACTCGGCGCAGCGGTCGAACAGTCGGCGGCGCCAGGCTTGGAGCCACGGGATCTGGATGTGCCAGTGGTGGACGTGCCACTTCCACGAGCGGTCGGCCTGCCAGTTCCCGGCCCGGTCCTTCTTGGAGTGCTTGCAAACATCGCCTGAGTCCCGCCCGCCGGGCTCGATGTGCCAGATGGTCGCCAGGATGCCGAGCGCGTACACGCGCCCACCGAGGGCGAACGTCCAACCTCGGGGGCGCCACCAGCGGTAGACGGGCTCGCCCAGGTTCTCGGCATTAGTGCGGCGACGACGGGTGAAGCCCCACCGCCCGCCGTCGTAGTGCTTCTCGCTCCACTTCTGGCGATGCGGGATCGGTGACGGGATCTCGTGGGCGACCACCATCGGGTCATGCATGGGTCTGCTCCTTCGGCATGGCGTTCTCGGCGACGGAATGGAGGTGGGCGAGCCGGGGCTTCCCTGCTGTCCCGCGCATCACCGCGTCCAGGGCGGATCGCATGAGGGCGTGCTCGTCCTCAAGGCGGGCGTATGTGGACTCACGGAGGGCAGCGCGGGCATCGTCAGCGAGCCGAGCTAGCGCCCGCTCGCGCTCCGCAAGCTGCTCTCGCAGAGCCGCTATCTGCTCGTCCTTTGGGACCAGCCGTGACGGATCGCGCGGGACATCATCGCCGTTGAGGTCAGCTGGCACGGGCGAGCTCCTCGGGTGTTGGCCACCACAGGTCCAGCGCGAGCCGCTCTCGGCGTGTGACGTCGTCGGGCTGGTTGAAGAGGTCGCGGCCGTTGACGACGAGCTCACCGAGGCACCAGAGGAGGTAGGCGTCGGCTTCGTCGTCGTTGGCGGGGTCTCCGCCGGCGTCGAGGGCGGCCTGGACCATGGCGGGCTTGTCGGCTGCGCCGTTGTCGGTGGCGTACTTCTTGAGGGTGGCTGGGGGGACCTCGACGACGTGGCAGCGGAGCCGCTCGAGGGCGAGCTCGGCGCAGCCGGCCCACTTGGCTCGGCGCCACTTTCCGAGTTCGCCTGGTGAGTGGAGGCTGGGTCCTTCGACGATGGCGACCTGGGGGTTTTCGGGGTCGAGCGCGCGCCAGAGCTTCCCGAAGAGTTCGTTGAGGCGGCGTTGGGTGATGCCGGTTCGGTCGGGGCGGATGGTGGTGGTGGTGCCGTCGGGGAGCGCTAGGCCGGTGGAGACGAGGGACAGGTCGAGGCCGATGATGCGGGTCATGCCGGTGCCTCGTCGAGGTAGCGCCACTCGATGCGCCGGCACTCGATCCGCATGAACTCGACCTGGGTGCGCGGGTTGTAGCCGTGGGTGGAGAGCCAGAAGTCGCGGAAGTCGACGACGTCCATGGCGCCGAGCCCCTCGAGCTCGATCTCGTGCTCGTCCACGAGGTGGAGGGGCTCGACGCGGACGTCGACGACCTCGACCTCGGCGACGACGACCTGCTGGGCGCCCTTGGGGAGGCCCATGCCCTTCTCGATGAGCGTGAGGCGGTCGCCGGGCTCCAGGGACGTCCAGGAGGCGGCGTGGCGGCGTGTGACGGTCTTGGTGCGCGCCTGGACGGCGTCGAGGGTGAGCGAGACGCTCATTCGGCGGCTCACTGTGGGATCTCCTCACGGGTGGCCGGCAGCCAGCGACCGATGTCGGGGTTCGGGCGGTCGACGAGGTCGGCGCCGGCTTCGTCCATCGCTTCACGGAGCGCGGCCTGGGCGTGCGCGACGTCCTGGTCGGCGTTGGCCTCGGTGTGGCGCCATGGGGCGGTCCAGCGCTTGGTGCCGTCGACTTCGCGGTAGGCGCGGAACCCGTGTCGGTCGGCGATGACGCCGTGGCGGATGTGGAGGATCCCGGGCGCCGTCACGTGGTTGGCTCCTCGACTTCGAGGTGGTGGATCGGGAGGCCGCCCCACGTGGTGAGCCAGAGCGTCCCGCCGCGTGCGAGGTGCGCGAGTTCGATCTCGTCGAGGCGGTAGGCGACGTGGTGGCATGCGCCGATGGCGGGCTCTTGGCCTTCGCGTTCGACGACGATCGCGGAGATGAGCGCGGGGCAGGGGATGACGTCGGGGGCTTCGTCGGGGCCGCCGATGACGGCGGGGAGGCATTCGACGCCGTCGCGTGCGCGCCACATGGCGATCTGTTCGGGGGTCGCCTCGACCGGCCTCACGCAGCGCTCCGTTCGTAGACCCACCAGGAGCCGCGCTCAGGGTGGGGATGGTGGTGGGGACCGAGCGGCGCGAGCCGTGCGCGCCATGCGTTCGGGTACTTCGCGGACTCGACGGGGAGCACCTCGACGACGCGCCAGTGGTTCCGTGGGCCGGCGATGATCTCTCCGACGTCGGGAAGTCCGGCGCCGGGGGTGCGGCCCTCGGGGGCGTTCCATCGGTGCTCGACGAGCCGCGGCCTCGTCATAGGAGCACCCCTTGCCGCTCACGGTTCGTGCGCTCGATCGTCTTGGCGGCGTGCCTCGACTCGAAGATGCGCCAGCGAGCGAGCCGCAGGTAGTCGTTGCTCAGGTCGAGACCGATCCCGACGCGGCCGAGGGCGCGCGCGACCATGACGGTCGTGCCGGTGCCTGCGAACGGGTCGAGCACGACGGCGGGGCGCGTGGGCGCACTGGCATCGGCGCACTCGCAGCCGTAGCCGGTGATGGTCGAGCGGATGCTCGTCTGCTGGTAGCCGGGCTTGTTCCAACCGCCACCGGTTGATCGAGAGAGATCCTGGCTGTGCGGGCGGCCGGTGCTCGGAGCGTCTCGGTAGGTCTCGTGGTCGACCTCGACGACTGGGGTGCGTGCGGATCCGCAGCTCGTGCACCAGCCGGTCGGTGACCAGCCCATGATGATCCACCGGGGCCACTCCTGGGGGAACGCTGCGAAGTGCTCCACCTCCAGGTGAGCGGGCACGCGCACGGCCTCGGACTGCACCGATCGCACTGAGCCGGGCACGCGGCCGAGCGGGTTGAACTGGGTCTCGCCGAAGTAGCCGCCCGCGTTGCGGACCCCGGTCTCCATCGCCCGCTGCTCCTTCCCAGGCGGAGCGCCGTCGCTCCGCCTGGCGTGCGTGCCTCCCGTGTGCGGTTCGCGGATCTCGTCGCCAGCTGCGAAGTAGTCGCCCAGCTTGGTGAGGTGAAACCAGAACTCGTGGGTGTCACGGGTCCGGTCGGTGACCGGCTCGGGCAGCCCGTTGGGCTTCGACCAGACCTGGTCCTGTCGGACGATCCAGCCGAGGCCGTCGGGGTCGGCCTGGCCGTCCTCGCAACCGATCGCGTATCGGTGCGGGAGGAGCATCTTCGACTTCGGGCGGCCGAACCCCGTCTGTTCGTAGGAGCGCTTGCCGGCGCGCGAGCCCTGCACGCGAGCTTGCCCGGGGATCGGCCTGCCGGAGGAGCGGCGGCCAGTGAGCCCGGAGGTCGTGCCGGGAGCGCCGGATCCGCTGCGCTTGTCGCCGAGGTTGACCCACATCGAGCCGGTTGGCTTGAGGACGCGCCAGCACTCGGCGGTCACCGCCCAGAGCGTCTCGAGGAACTCCTGCGCTGTGGGCTCGCTCCCGATCTGGCCGTCGTAGTGCTCGCCCCCGTCGGTGTAGGACCGGAGGGACCAGTACGGCGGCGACGTGACGATCAGGTCGACGCTCTCGTCGGCGAGGGGGATGCGGCGTGCGTCGCCACGCACGAGAGCGGTCATCGTCGAGCGACCTCCCACCCCTCAGAGGTGAGCGTGATCCGGTAGCAGCGCTTGCCCTTGATCTCGCGCTCGATCAACCCGCGTTCGGCCAGCCGCACGAGGGCCTGCTTCGCGGCGGGAACGCTCTCGCATCCGGCGAGGTCGATGAGCTGCGTGGTAGCACGGCCGCCGATCGTGTCGACGTGTCGGCCGTGCGTTGATGCGAGCTGGTCGAGGAGCAGCTGCTCGGTCGTCCCGACCTTGGCACGCGTGGCCGGCTCTGTAGCGGGCTCCGGGGGCGGCGTGGCGGCCGATGCGGCGAGGTCGACGGTGACACCGTCCGGGACGACGATCGTGATGACGATGGTCTTGCTCACAACCGGCCTCCCGCGACGTCGACGTTCTCGATCCCGACCGCCGCGGCGGCGTGGAGCTCGAGTTGCTCACGCGACTCGGCGATCACCCGGGCGATGTCGGCCTCGGTGTCGATCGGGTCCTCGACGAGGGCCTCGGCGGCGTCCATGCCGAGATGGCGCGGGAACCGCAGACGACCCCACCCCGCATGAACGTCACGACCGACGATGGCCAGCTCGCGACCGCACGACGGACACGGCGCTGCGACCTTGCACGGTGCATCGGCGTGGGACCCCGGGCACCACTGCCGGGTGACCTGACGTCGCGGTCGCATCTCGACGCCCTCCGAGCGGAGCATCTTGCTGACGTTCCCGCGGTTGATCCCCAACGTCCGCTCGATCGCGGCGGTCGACATGCCGCCCTCGTAGAGGTCGATGAGCTCGGCGCGGTCAATGCTGCGGTGGTGCCGGCGGTGCTCGGCGGGGGTGAGGGCTATGAGGTTGTCCGGTCGGTTGTCGTCCTTCACCCCGTTGAGGTGATGGACGTGGGGCGCATCCGTGACTCGACCGTCGACCACTCGGTGCTCGTAGACCTCGACCGACTCTGTGGGCGAGAGCCACCATCGGAGCCGGATGTATCCCTCGGAGCTGCGGTAGCGGCCGGGTGAGCCCGCCGGGATCGGTTCACCAGGCTTGAGGGAGCGGATCTTGTTCTTGCTCATGTCTCCTCCGGGCAGCACTGGTCGGCTGGTCCGCCGTGGATCAGGCACCACCGGATGTGGGTGCGGTGGCCGGAGCCGCGGTCGAGGGAGACGTCGGTGACCGTCGGGGGTTCGAGCGCGGCGCAGTCCGCCGCGGCGGCCGATGCGCCGATGTCACACGCTGCGCGCTGCGTCGGGGTGAGCCAGTCGGGGGCGGTCATCGGAGCGGCGCCGAGGTGAGGTGCCAGCCCTTGCAGCGGCCGCACTCGTAGGCGCGGTGCGGCACGTGGTCACGGGTCGACTTCGAGGTCAGGAGGTGGAGCGCGTGGACGGCCTCGGCCTTGTCGTGGAACCGGCGCTTGCCGTTGCACGTCTTCGTCTTGGAGACCGCACGCGGCTTGGAGGGGATCCGCCGCCTCACGATGAAGCCCCCCCCTGCTCGTGGAGATGTACGCCTTGGCGGAGCCCTTCCATGAGGTCGGTGGGGGTCTCGCCGGTGCGGAGCTGGTGGGGCGACGGGAGGTTCGTGGTGAGGTGGGGGGCGTGGTGGCGGCACCGGTGCCAGAGAGCGTCGTAGGCGTCCTGCCAGGCAGCGAGGGCCCGCTCGAGGTTGGACGGCGGGGTGGCGTTGACGCCGACGCCCATGTCGCCCTGCCGGTGGCCGACCGGCGCGCAGCCTTCCGAGTCGCCCCAGCCCATCAGGCGTGCTTCCATCCGTCGCAGGCGCACGAGACCGTCGCGACCGTGCCGTGGGTGACGATCGCGTACCGGTGCGAGCAGGCGAACCGGCCGAGGAGCGCCCAGAGCCAGCCGGGCCGGCGGTGCGACGCCGCAACGTGCCCGCACCGGGCGCACAGTCGGGGACCGCCGTGCATCAGACCCCGAGCTCCTTGCGGATCAGCCGGACGATCCACGGCGAGCGTTCCCCGTGGTTCACCTCGCGGTTCAGGGCGCGTGCGACGTGGGGAGGGAGGTGCACGGACACGGAGACCGACTCGGCACCTGGGGGGCACGTGGGGGGCTCGTGGAGGAGCTTGCAGACTGGGCAGGCGATGCGGCGTCCCTGGTTCGCGATCGCTCGGGCGCGCGCTGGGCCGCGTCGGCGCTTCGCTTCGGCGGACCGGCCGGTCACGGTGCGCTCCGGGGTGCCACGGTGACGTCGTCGCCGTGGGGGCCGACGATGTAGGTGGTGGAGGGTGGGGTGGCGCCGCGGGTGTTGACGATCGCTGCGTAGGTGATGAGGAACCCGACGATGACGGCGATGAGCCCGGCGAGGAGTGTGTAGGCGGGGTCGACGCGGAGGGGTCGCCGGCTCATGGGTCGATCCCGCCGTTGCGCGGCGTGTCTGCGGGATCGCGAGGCAGATCGCGGGCGGTCAAGACGCACGCTCCGTGGGCGATTGCGTCAGCCGCATCTCATCGACAGGGATCAGCCGCTCCAAGCCCTCGCGGCAGAGCCGGTTCACGATCCAGTTGAACGACACCTCGCGGTCGCTCGCGGCCACCTGTAGCGCCGCATGGAGGTCAGGATCGAAGCGACAGCCAGTGTTGACCCGGCCATCGGGCGTGGTCTTGGGCCTACCCATCGGTCACCGCGTCGTAGGTCGCCTCGAAGATGTCGGGCTTGCACGGGTACAGCTCGCCCTGCACTCCACGGATGATCCAGTCGCCCTGGTCCGCCGTCATGGTCCCTTCGAGCGTCTTGATGAGCACCGCGGCAGGGTTGGCCCCGAAGATGACCTCGCCCTTGTCGTAGGCCGCTCTGAGCCACGTCGGCAGAGCCGTCCAGTCGCGGGCGGCGGCATGAAGCGCGTCGCTCGCTCGGACCGCTTCGATCACGACGGGCTTCTTGCGGAACTCAGGCATCGTGGTAGTCCTCCTGGCCGTAGCCATGCTCTGCGAGCGTCCAGTCCTTCTGGAAGTCGTCGGGCTCGCCATCACGGGCCTCGATCTGCTCGTCCGCCTCCTGCTTGCAGGTACGGCAGACCTCCAACGGGTGCCCGACCCGGTTGGTGCAACCGCCCCGATGGGCAGCGCAGCGGTAGCCGGGCGCACGTTCCGTGAGCGCCCCATCATCGCCGTCCTGGGAACGGTCCTGGTCAGGAGCCATCTTCGGCCTCCTTCATCGCCTTGCGGTGGAGGTCGGCGCCAACCGTCCACCCGCGGCGCCAGTCGCGAGCATCGGGACTCATGTCGCCCGCATCGTGGGGCGATTGGGTGACGGGCCAGCCGAGCTTCCCGTAGCGGAAGCCCTCCCGGTAGGCGGGACTGGACTCAGCCATCGGACTCCCCCATGTACCTCTTCTCGACGGTGAACGACCGCCAGTTGCCAATGCTCAACATGAGCGCACCGGCCAGCTCGGCGCTTCCTTCGTCGGGGCAAGGCCCCAGGTCGACAGGCACATCCCCGTAGGCGGGCACGCCCCTCGGGACATAGCCGAAGTGCATGTCGAACGGCCCGTGATCCAGCTCCACCGTGACGACGTGAAGGACACCATCCGCACGCTCCGTGCGTGGCCGTCTCTCGCCGTCCCGCGGAGGTGTCTCTGCGGCGCTCACCCGTCGACCTCATCCTCAAGCGGATCATCGAGCGCGGCGATCCCGCTGAGGATCCGCCAGAAAGCGGCGATCGACAGGAGCGCGAGCACGACGAGGAGCCCGAACCCCATCAGCCGTCGTCCTCGAGCCAGGTGAGCACCGCGACCTGCAGGTTGGCGTCGGCCTCAGCGAGCGAACCGATGTCGGTGGGCGGGACCAGCTCGTGCTCGTGTGCCCACCGGGTCGCGTACGCGAGGGTCTTGGACAGCGTCGAGCCCTTCGCCTTCACGTGCGCGCGCCAGCCCGCCGAGTCCATCTGCACGACCTCGGCCAGGTGCTCGTCGCCGGCGCCGGCGTCGTCGTTCGGGACCTCCGGCGCGTCGACCAGGCACCAGCCCTCGTCGTCCTGCTCGAGCCGGATCTCACCGACCTTGAGCCGGCGGAGAGCCTCGTCGACCATGTCGGCCTCGGTGTCGTCGAGCTCGTTCCCGGACGACTTGGCGCCGGCGGTGACCGCTGCGATGACGTGGTGCCGGTCGACGCCGAGCTCGTCGGCGCGCATCGCGATCTTCTGTGCGCGGCTCATCGACTGTGCGCCCTGCGCGCGGTCGACCTTGTCCTGGAGGTCTCGGACGACCGGCGGCGGTTCGGTGGGCTCGTCGTCGGGGAGCGGCGGGGGCGGCGTGTCCTCGTCGACCACGACGGCGTCGACGATGTCCTCGTCGTCGGGGAGCGGCGGGGGCTCGGGCTCCGGTCCCTCGCCGGCGGCCGCCCTCGCGCGGGTCGCCGCGCGCTTCTTGGCGGCGGGTGACGAGACCTTCTTGGCAGGAGCGGCGGCCGCGGTGGGCTCTTCGTCGTCGAGGAGCTGCTCGAAGTCGAACCCGTCGGCCAGCTCCTCGAGCGAGTAGAGGCCACCGATGACGTCGGGGAACAGGTCCCTGCAGAGCTCGGACGACGCCCGGGCGGCGAGCATCCCGCGCGGGTACTTCTGCCAGTTGTCCTTGCCGACGAGCTTGGCGGCCCGGGCGTCCTCGATCGTCCACGTGACCTTCTGCTCGCGGGGCGACCCGGCCCGCTTGCCGCACACCGTCACCGAGGTGGTGCTCTTCGACTCGAACCACATCTCGTGGCCACGAGCCAGCACCAGGGCGCGCATGGTCTCAGCCGCCAGCCCGGGCCGGCCGTCGATGACGTGGACCTTGGCCAGCGAGGTCATCAGCGGGAGCCCGAGCTCGTTGCCGACGAGCATCGCGGCGAGCACTGACTCCGGCTTGCCCGCCAGGCCCTTCGGCGCGAACGGGGTGGCTGCGATCCGTAGCGCGAGCTTCCACGCCTTCGGCGCGAGCTCGATCGTGGACAGCGCGGGCATCGCGCCGGAGGGCACGAGCGCTGGGAGGTGACGGACCTCGTCGGCGACGTCGTCGTCCCAGTCGGTAGCGGCGGCGTTGCTCACGTGAGGCTCCCTCGGTGGATCGGGTCCTGGACCCAGGTGCCGCGCTCGGCGTCGACGAACTTCTTGGTCTCGCGGCAGTAGCGGAACTGGTTGAACGCGGCTTCGTCGGCGCGCACCGGGTGGAGGTCCCACCCGTCGGCGCGGACCCAGACGGCGCCGGTGAAGTCGACGGGGGGCATCTCGACCTCGTTGCCGTCGGCGTCGAGGAACGACTCGGCGTAGCGGTACGCGGCGATCTGGAGCGCGGTCTCGGGGAAGATCCCGGTGCGGCTCGTCTTGATGTCGAGGAGCGCCAGGCCGAGCCCGTCGATGTGGGCGAGCAGGTCGAACGTGCCCATGTACCGGTACTTCCGGGAGATCACCACTCCCTCGACGGCGACCGGTTCCGGGTCGAGCTGCTCGAGGAAGTCGAGGTACGCGTTGACGTGCCCGGAGAGCTCGGGGGGGACCTCGATGTCCTCGCCGTGGACGAGCTTCTCGGCCAGGCCGTGGACCCTGGTGCCCTTGTTCGCGGCGGCATCACGGTCCCGACGCGGGAGCCCTCGGAGCAGCTGAGCGGCGCGGCTCGTCGACCACCCGTTCATGGACTTCCGGTCCTCAGAGGCGAGCTGCTGCACGCCGGTCACGAGGCGGGTGGCGTCGACCTTCTCGTCGGGCAGGACCACGACACGGTCAGCGACCCAGTCCGCGACGGCGCCGGCGGCCCAGTTGATGAGCGCCGGCTTGGGCATGCCGTCACCGATGATCGTGGTGACGCCCATGACCTTGGTGCCGTCGAGGACGTAGCTGTGCCCGTTGCCGTGGTTCTGGCGGCGGGTGGCCGGCTTGGTGGCGGCGGGGCTCATGGGAGCACCCGGAGCGCTTCGCGCTGACGGTCGAACCGGGCGACCGACCGGCGGTCCTCTGCTCCCGGCCGAGTCGCGACGTAGGCCATCGCGGCCGCGCCGGTCAGGACGCCGCCGGCGAAGGCGAGGATCACGAACGCGATCACGATGCCTCGAGCATCTGCTCGACGAGCTGGTGGGCCGCGGCCTGGAGCTCGGTGACGGTCGGCGCGAGGCGGGCCCGTGCGGCGTCCCGTGCGGCGTCCCGTGCGGCGTCCCCTGCGGCGTCCCGTGCGGCGTCCCCTGCGGCGGCCCATGCCCCACGCGCGTCCTCACGGA
>Ga0190271_10000131_pt1 | contig 38536 bp, 39 predicted proteins | sample Popmic356T_FD_133747 | JGI IMG/M metagenome (GOLD analysis project Ga0190271, IMG submission 133747) | Populus adjacent soil microbial communities from riparian zone of Weber River, Utah, USA - 356 T | ecosystem: Environmental > Terrestrial > Soil > Riparian zone | place: USA: Utah | collected...
CTGGCCGCGTAGCCGGCGGTCAGCAGGGCGCCGAAGATCGACTGCATGATCGCGCCGCCGAGGTCGCGCTGGAGGTCGGCGGTGCCGGAGGCCATCCCGGCTCGTTTGACCGGCACCGAGCCGGTCAGCGAGCGCGAGGCCGGGGTGCCGGCGAAGCCGACGCCGATGCCGACCAGCAGGTAGCCGAGCCCGACCGCCCAGTAGCCGACGTCCTCTTCCCAGAGCAGCAGCATCACCAGGAAGGCGAGCAGGCAGAAGAAGAAGCCGAGCAGCAGCGTGAAGCGGGAGCCGTGCGACTCGACCAGCCGGGCCGAGCGCGGCGCCACCAAGACCATCCCGATCGCGCCCGGGAGGATCGCCGCGCCGGCTCCCAGGGTCGAGTAGCCGAGCACGTTCTGGACGAACTGCTGGCCGATGAACATCGCCCCCATCAGCGAGCCGAAGACGATGATCCCGGCCAGGGCGGCGACCCAGAAGGTGGGCCGGGCGGCGATCCCGAGGTCGTAGAGCGGGTTGGTGGCGCGGCGCTGGCGCAGCAGGAAGAGCCCGGTGAAGAGCACGGCGACGATGCCGAGAATGAGCGCGATGGTGCCCTGGCCGGGTTCGGGGGCGAGGTTGATCGCCAGGATCAGGCTGCCGACCAGCGCGATCGAGAGGACGCCGCCGAAGTGGTCGACCGGCTCGGTCGTCTCGTTGACGTGGGCGGGCACGAAGCGCCAGGCGAGGACCAGCCCGACCGCTGCCAGCGGGGCGCTGATGTGGAAGACCCAGCTCCAGCTGGCGATTTCGAGGAGGCCGCCGGCGACCAGCGGCCCCAGCGCCGAGGCGCCGCCGCCGAGCGCCGACCAGAGCGCGATCGATTTCGTCCGCTGCGGGCCCGACCAGAACGCCGTGATCAGCGCCAGGGTGGTCGGGTAGGCCATCCCGGCGGCGACGCCGCCGAGCACCCGGGCGACGAAGAGGGTGGTGGCGGAGGGGGCGAACCCGGCCAGCAGCGAAAAGGGGATCGTCAGCGCCATCCCCAGCACCAGCAGCGCCTTGCGCCCGTAGCGGTCGCCGACCGCGCCGAGGTAGAGGACCGAGCCGGCGAGGCCGAGCGAGTAGCCGACCGCGATCAGGTCGATCGTTACCTGGCTGGCGCCGAATTCCTGGCCGATGTCCGGCAGGGCGACGTTCGCCACCGCCAGGTTGAAGTTGGCGACGGCGGCGACGAAGATCAGCGTCGCGAGGACCAGCCCGGCGCGCTTGGGACCGCTGGCTTCCAAGTCCTAGATCTCGATCCAGGTGCCGTTCGGGCCGAGGTTGCGGAGCGGCGTCGTGCCGATCTCTCCCTCGCAGCCCCAGGACTCGTGGATGTGGCCGCAGACGGCGAGCCGCGGCCGCTTCTCCTCGATCGCGGCGAGCAGCGCCGGGCTGCCGAAGTGGGTGTCGTTGCCGGCGCTGTCGCAGTGGCCCTTGGGCGGCGAGTGGAGGACGAGCACGGCGCCCTCGGGGCAGCCGGCCAGCATCCCCCTCGCCTCGTCGTCGTCGAGGTCGAAGCTCCAGTCCCAGGGGGTGACCGGGATGCCGCCGCCGAGCCCGTAGAACTCGACGCCGCCGAGCGAGATCCCTTCGCCGTGCAGGACGGTCGCCGCCGCCCATTCGCGGCTGGCGTCTCGGAGCGCGTCGACGGTCTCGTTGTTGCCCGGGACGAGGACGGTCGGCGTGGCGATCCCGGCCAGCACCGCGAGCGTCTCCTCGAGCCCCTCGTGGACCGAGGCGAAGTCGCCGGCCCCGATCACCACGTCGGCCTCGGCCGACATCTCGACCAGCCGCGCGCCCTGCTCGAGGTCGCGGTGCAGGTCGCTGAAGGCGAGCAGCTTCACGCCGCAAAACCTAATGGCTCGGCGCGACGCCCGGCGCCGGCTCGCTCGATCGCCTGAAAGGCAACCAGCGCCGCCGCGGCTTCGCCGGCTCCGCTTCGGCCCGCGCCTGCAGGTCGAAGTAGAGGAGGGTCTCGCCGAGCGCCACGTAGGGGATCAGCAGGGAGAAGACCAGCGCCCCGAGCAGGTTGATCCAGATCAGCGGCAGCGAGGTGAAGATCAGCGCGAAGGAGATCGCCGGCCCGGCGACGATGCTGAGCAGGAAGAGGAACCCGGCCACCCGCAGGGTGTGCCACCAGCGGCCCCGCACCAGCTCCGAGCTGCCCCGCAGCGCCGCGCGGATCGACTTGTCGCCGAACAGCACTTCCTGCTTGACGAAGCTCCAGGCGACGTACTTGTAGGCGGCCCAGGGCAGGCCGACGATCGAGACCGAGAGCAGGAAGAGGCAGAGGACGACCAGCATCTGGGCGCCGACGACGCGCCAGAAGCGCGGCCGCAGCCCCCGCCAGGCGAGCGCGAACCCGGTCGGCCTGTTCTCGACCAGGAGGCGGACGAAGACCACCACGGCGCCGGCCACCACCGCCATCGCCGCGGGCCGGGCGAAGCCTTCGACGAGGTCGCCGAGGGCGAGGTTGAAGCCGCCGCGGCCGGCCGCGTCGTCGACGGCGCTGCCGGTCCCGAGCAGGCCGGCGAGCAGGTTGGCGCCGCCGACGATCGGCAGCGCCGTGAGCCCGATCCCGACCATCGGCACCCAGTGGCGGCCGTAGAGCTGGCGGGCGGTGCGGACCAGCTGGCCGAAGGAGCGCCGCGCCCGCAGCCGCGTCAGGTCGACAGGCCCCCACTTGGTGAGGCCGACGAAGAGGCCGATCAGCAGCAGGGCGACGGCGATGGTCGCGATCGCCGCCGGCCGCGACTGGGCGTCGAGGTTGATCAGGTCCGAGGCGGCGGCGACGGCGCCGCAGAAGGCGCCGGTCACCTGCGGGCCGACGATCGAGCCGCCTGGCAGCCGCGGGCTGGTCGTCCGCTGCTTCGTCATCCAGGCGAACGGTTCGCGCCAGACGGTCTTCGTGACCGGCCCGGTCGGCCCGTTGTTGAAGCCCTTTTCGCGTTCGCCCCAGCGACCCCGGTAGCTGAGCCACTTGAACTGGCCCTGTCGCGAGGAGGTTTCGGGGAGGAGGACGGGCCGCAGCGGCAGTTCGCGCAGCGGCTCGGAGGTGTTGTCGCAGCCGACCCCGGAGCCGTGCTGGCCGTTCTCGATGTAGACGGCGGAGTCGTAGAAGGTCGCGTGCGAGCCGGCCGCTGGGTAGACGATCGGGCGCGTCCCTTCCTTCTTGACCTTGGGGTCGGTCCAGCTGGCGCGCTCGCCGCCGGCGTGCTGGAAGAGGATGATCTCGCTCGGTTCTTCCTTCAGCGCTCCCGCCACGGTGTCCGATTCGAAGCTGAGCTGCATCCCCTCCCAGTCGGCCTCGTGGAGGTCGTTGAACTGGTTGAAGTACCAGAAGAACCAGTACTGCAGGGCGAAGCCGGCGTGGTTCGGCTCGCGGGCGATGTGGGCGTAGGAGATCGCCGGCGCTTCGCCTTCCTCGACCTGCTTGTGGAAGGCCCGCGAGTAGACGCAGGTGTCGCCCAGCGCCTCGCCTTCGAGGTCGAGGTAGTAGCCGTCGCCGAGGCCGGCGATGTCCGCGGCCGTCGGCGCCCGCTTGACGTCCTCGAGGCCCTCGCCTTCGACGTACTCGGTGAGGGTGACGGTGGGGTTGCCGAGGACGGTGTCGACGCTGGTCGGCTGGTACTGCTCGGCGGTCTTTTCGCAGGGTGGGTCGACCTCTTCGCGCAGCATCGCGATCGGCGCGTAGCGCTTGGCCAGCTCGTGCGCCGCCGCTTCCTGCGGGGTGACAAGGACGACGCTGCTGGTCTTCGTCGCGGCGGCCGCTCCCGGCGCCAGCAGCGCGAACGCCGCCAGCGCCGCAACGAAACCGCCGAGCCGGGTCCTCACCCGGGCGAACGTACCAGCGTCAGGCGACCGGGGCCACCGGCGGCTCGGCCGGGTCGTCCTCGACCTGTTCTTCGACTTTGCCGCTTGGCATCGCGACCAGGGCGACGACGAAGGCGACTGCCATTGCCGCCGCCATCCCGTAGAAGACGGTGCGCGAGGCGAGCGCGAAGTCGTGGGGGATGCTGTCGACGACCTTCTGGACCCCGGCCGGCAGGTTTTCGGGGGTTTCCGCCCCGGCCGCGGCGCCCTGGCTGATCGTGTCGGCGATTTCGTCGGCGGCCGCCTTGGGGACGCCGTGTTCGGCCGCGGTCGCCTCCAGGTTCGACTTGTTCTCGAGGATCAGGATCGAGCCGAGCACGGCGAGGCCGAGGCTGGAGCCGAAGTTCCGGACCGTCTGGGTGATCCCGGTCGCCTCCCCGTAGCGGCTTTTCGGGACCCGGTTGAGGGCGTCGGTGTTGGCCGGGCTGAGCACCAGGCCGACCCCGATCCCGGCCAGGACGATGTAGTACCACTGGTCGCCCACCGAGAGCTCGGTCAGGGACTTGCCCCAGAGGAAGAAGCCGACGGCGGCGATCGCGCAGCCGGCCACCACCGTCGGCCGGGCGCCGACCTTGTCGAGGACCTGGCCGCCGCGCTGCGAGGCGACCGCGAAACCGGCGAAGAAGATCAGCAGGTAGAGCCCGGTTTCCGAGGCGCTTTCGCCGAGCGAGATCTGCGCGTACATGCTGGCGAAGAAGAAGAGCGGGACGAACGCGATCATCAGCAGGAAGAGGATCGCGTTGTCCACCGCGAACGCCTTGTCCTTGAAGGTCTTGATCTGCATCAGCGGGTGCTTGTCGGCGATCCGCAGCTCGTAGCGGACGAAGGCGGCGATCAGGAGCAGCCCGGCGGCGATGCAGATCCAGGTGGTGGCGGCGCTCCAGCCCCAGACGCTCGACTGCTGCATGCCGAGCACGGCGAGGCCCATCCCGCCGGTGATCAGGACGGTGCCGCGGTAGTCGAGCGGGGCCGGGTGCTTCTCGTTGTCCGGCTTCGCCTTGGCGGTGAGGATCAGGGCGACGATCGCGACCGGGATGTTGATCCAGAAGATCCCGCGCCAGCTCCACTCGGTTATGTAGCCGCCGGCGATCGGGCCGATCGAGGTGAGGCCCCCGGCGACCGCGAAGAAGATCGCCATCGCCCGGCCGCGCTCGCGGACCGGGAAGGCGTTGAGGACGATCGCCAGGGCGGCCGGGAACATGATCGCGGCGCCGGCGCCCTGGACGATCCGGAAGAAGATCAGCCAGGCCTCGTCGATCGAGCCGGTCGGGGTGGCGCCGCAGAGGGCGGAGGCGGTGGCGAAGACGACGACGCCGATCGTGACCATGCGACGGTGGCCGGCGATGTCGGCGAGGCGGCCGCCGAAAGCGAACAGCGCCGAGAGCGAGAGCAGGTAGCCGTTGATGATCCACTGCACCCCCGTCGAGGAGAGCGAGAGGTCGTCCTGGATCGTCGGAATCGCGATCGCGACGATCGTCTGGTCGATGAAGGTCATCGAGACGGCGAAGATCATCGCCGCCAGGATCAGCTTGCTGTTCTTGCCGCTCGTGGAGTTCATGCCGAGACGTTTTGATGTGAATCGGCTGAATCCTGCTGTTTCGATAGGGTCGCGGACGCAATGCCCCCCGTCTTCTGGATCGGCCTCGGTATCGCGGGCTTCATCTTCCTCGTCGGCGTCGTCGCCGGCGCCCGTTCGCGTACAGCCAGTGCCGCCACCGGCGCCGCGATGGGGGCCTATCTCGGCGTCATGTGCGCCTTCCCGCTGATCGCCATCGGCCTGGCGACCTCCTAGCGACGTTCACAAAGTTTTTTCGCATAAGTCGGCGCTTCTTCGGGTAGCGGGTTGCGATGCCCACGATCAAGGAGAAGCAGATGACGTATGTGTGCTCGATCCCGGCGCTGACCCTGCGCGACGGCGTCGAGATCCCGCAGCTCGGATTCGGTGTCTTCCAGGTGCCCGCGGCGGAAACCCAGGGGGTCGTCGAGGAGGCCCTGGCCGCCGGCTACCGCCACGTCGACGCCGCCGCCGCCTACGAAAACGAGGCCGGCGTCGGGGCGGCGATCGCCGCCTGCGCCCTGCCCCGCGACGAGGTTTTCGTCACCACCAAGCTCTGGAACGACCGGCAGGGCTACGACTCGACGCTGCGGGCCTTCCACCTCAGCCTGGAAGCGCTGGGGATGGACTACGTCGACCTCTACCTGATCCACTGGCCGCTGCCCAGCCGCGACCTCTACCTCGACACCTGGCGAGCCTTCGAACGGCTCCACGAGGAAGGCTACGTTCGCTCGATCGGCGTCTCCAACTTCCGCGTCGAGGACCTGGAGCGGCTGCGGGCCGAGGCCGACGTGCAGCCGACGGTGAACCAGATCGAGCTCCATCCCCGGCTCCAGCAGGCTGAGCTGCGCGCCTGGCACAACGAGCACGGCGTCGCCACCGAGGCCTGGAGCCCGCTGGCCCAGGCCCGGGTGCTGGACAGCGGCACGATCGAGACGATCGCCGCCAGCCACGGCCGCACCCCGGCCCAGGTGGTGCTGCGCTGGCACCTGCAGCTCGGCAACGTGGCGATCCCCAAGTCGGTGACGCCGGAGCGGATCCACGAGAACTTCGAGGTCTTCGACTTCGAGTTGAGCGAGGACGACATGGACGCGATCGAGCGGCTCGACGCCGGCCAGCGCACCGGTCCCGACCCGAGCAGCTTCACGTAGGCGACAATCCCGCGCCGATGACGGCGCGGGCAATCGATCGGCGGGCGCTGCGCAAGCGCGGCCTGCTGGCGCCGGGCGGCGCCGCCGAGGCGGTGGCGGGCCGCGCCGACGCGCCGACGGCGGCGCGGCTGCGGCGGATCAACGCGATCTCGGCGACCGCGTTCGTGCTCGGCGGCTCGCTGTTCGCGCTCGGCGCCGCGCTCGCCCAGGGCGACGTTGGCGGGCCGCGGCTGGCGGCGGCGGTCTACCTGGTCGGCGGCGTCTTCTTCACCACCGGCGCTTACACGGCGCTGCTGCAGGTCGCCAACGCGCCGCGCGGCGCCGACCCCGACGGGATCCTCCGCACCGCCCCCTGGCGCTGGTGGTCGCTGGAGCCGGGCCGGGTCGACTGGTCGAGCGCGGTGACCCTGTTCGTCGGCACCCTCTTCTTCGGGATCAGCCTTCTCGTCGCCCTGCTGGGAGACCTGACGATCGCCCAGCAGCACCGGCTCGTCTGGTCGCCCGAAGTGGTCGGCTGCGTGCTCTTCCTCGTCTCCGGGCACCTCGCCCTGACGGAGATGCGCCACGACCGCCCGCGCGGCCACCGCGCCGACCTCGGCTGGTGGATCGTCGTCGTCAACCAGCTCGGCTCGGCCCTCTTCATGGTCGCCGCCGTGGCCGCCTTCGTCCGCCCGGCCAACGGCGACGAGCTCGCCGTCGGCATCGCCAACTGGGGCACCCTGACCGGCGCCCTCTGCTTCGCGATCGCCGGCGTCATGCAGGAGTTCGAGCGCCCCTAACCGGGGCGGCCTGAAAGGATGCGGCGCGATGGCGGGCAGCAAGGCCAATGCGCCGCGCACCGAGCGGGTCTTGCCGGGGATCTGGCGGTTGCGGCTGCCGTTGCCCTGGCCCGGGGTGCCGCATGGGAACGCCTGGGCCGTGGCCGCGGGCGACGGGATCGTCCTCTTCGATACCGGCATCGGCGGCAAGGGCCGGCTGCGCCAGCTCGACCTCGCGCTTGCCCAGGCCGGCTTCGGCCTCGAAGACGTACGGCTGCTCGTCTGCACCCACTCGCACACCGACCACTACGGGCTGGCGGCGCCGATCTGCGAGGAAGCCGGCTGCGAGCTCTGGATGCACCCGGCCTGGGAGCACGTGCGGCTGCTGGCCGATGACCCGGCGGCGGCGCTCGAGCAGCGGCTCGAGGTGGCCCGTCAGAGCGGCGTCCCGGTCGCCTCGCTGGAGCGCTACCGCGAGGCGCGCAGCGACACCGTCGACGAAACCGGGATCGACGCGATCAAGGTCCCCGACCGCGAGCTGCTGCCCGGGGTCGAGGTGGAGACCGACCTCGGCACCTGGCAGGTCTACGAGACGCCCGGCCACGCCCCGTCCCACGTCGTCCTCCACCAGCCCGAGCGCAAGCTGCTGATCTCCGGCGACCACATGCTGGGCCGGGTCGTCCTCTTCTTCGACCACGGCCACACGCCCGACCCGGTCGGCGAATTCCTCAACAGCCTCGACACGGTCGAGCCGCTCGACGTCGAACTCGTCCTGCCCGGCCACGGACGCCCCTTCCGCGACCCGGAGGCGAAGATCGCCGAGGCGCGGCGCCAGGTCGAGGAGCTGCTGACCAAGGTCCGCGAGGCGCTTGCCAACGGCGAGCGGCCGGCCTTCGCGATCGTCGCCGACATCCTCGGGGCCGAGAACCTCGACACCCCGGCCAGCGCCTGGGTCCTGCAGATCGTCCTCTCCTGCCTCGACCACATGGCCCTCTCCGGAGAGGTGGTCGTCGCCGACGGCAGCGACCCGCAGGTATGGGCCCTCGCCTGAGGCCTCGCTAGCCTGTGCCGCCATGGCCAGCTTCAGATATGAGCGCGAGGTGGCGGCCCCGCCCGAGGTCGTCTTCGAGGTGCTCACCGACCACCGGGGCTACGCCGAGCTGACGCCGCTGCGGCGGGCCGTCCTCGAGCGGGAGGGAAACCCGGCCCCGAACGGGGTGGGGGCGATCCGCGTCCTCAGCGCCGTGGGACCGCCGCTGCGCGAGGAAGTGCTGGTCTACGAGCCCGCGACGCGCTTCTCCTACAAGCTGCTCTCGGGGCTGCCGGTTCGCGACCACGTCGGCACCGTCGAACTGACCGCCGCCAACGGCGGCACCCGGATCGCCTACGCGGTGCGGACCACCCCGACCGTGCCGGTCGCCGGGTTCGCCGTCGTCGCCGCGATCAAGCAGGGGATCAAGCAGCTGCTGGGTGGTGTCGCCAAGGAGTCCGAGCGGAGGGCCGCGGCGAATGCCTGATGGCGGGCCTCAGGCCCGCCGGCTCCGCGACGCGCCGCTGGTGCGCGACGCAACCGAGCTTCTGCACCGCAACCGGCTGCCGGCGATCGCCCTGCTCGCCGCGGCGCTCGCGCTCAGCGCCGCGATCGCCGGCTACGAGCTGCTGAAGCGGCCCGCCGACGTCCACAACCCGGACGCGATCTTCAAGCCGGAAAAGCCTCCGAAGCCGCCGCCGAAAGCGCCCAAAGCGAAGACGGTCAACTGGCCGATGTTCGGCTACGACCGCGCCCGCACCCGCTACCTGCCGGTGCGAGGGATCAAGCCGCCGTTCCGGAAAATGTGGCGCTTCACCGACCGGCCGCTGCTCGAGTTCCCGCCGATCTACGTCGGCGGCCGCCTCTACTTCGTCAACAACAGCGGCTTCGCCTACTCGCTGGAGGCCGACACCGGCAAGACGATCTGGAAACGTCGGGTCGGCCGCCTCAACGCCTCCTCGCCGACCTACTCGAAGGGGCGCCTCTACATCGTCAACCTGGTCCCCGGCCACGTCCTCAAGCTCGACGCCAAGACCGGCAAGACGATCTGGAAGCGCTCGTTGCCGAGCCGGGCGGAGTCCTCGCCGCTGGTGATCGGCCGGACCGTCTACTTCGGCTGCGAGAACGGCAACCTCTACGCGCTCAGCACCGTCAACGGCAACGTCCGCTGGGCGACGGCGCTGGGCGGCCCGGTCAAGTCCGCGCCGGCCTACGAGAACGGCAAGCTCTACGTCGGCGACTACGGCGGCTACATGAACGCGGTCGACGCCGAGACCGGCGAGCTGAAATGGCAGAGCGGCTCGCTGGGCCCGGGCTTCGGCGGCTCCGGTGCCTTCTACTCGACCCCCGCGGTCGCCTTCGGCCGCGTCTACGCCGGCAACAACGACGCCCGCGTCTACAGCTACGACACCAGCGACGGCACCCTCGCCTGGAGCTACTCGACCGGGGGCTACGCCTACTCGGGCCCGACCGTGGCGACGACGCGGCACAGCCCGCCGACCGTCTACATCGGCTCCTTCGACGGCAACGTCTACGCGCTCGACGCCAAGGACGGCGGCGTGCGCTGGAGCCGCTCGGCGGGCGGCCAGGTGATCGGCTCGCTCTCGGCGATCGGCGACATCGTCTACGTCGCCGAGTTCACGAACAAAACGACCAGCGGCTTCATGATGCGCAGCGGCAAGCGCGTCTTCCGCTACCCGAAGGGCACCTACACGCCGGTGATCTCGGACGGGCGGCGGATCTACCTGACCGGCTACTCGAGCATCACCGCGCTGGAACCCCACCGACCGGTGGTGGAGGTAGCCGCGGCGCGTCCGGCGCATAGCTCGGGAAAAGGCCGGAGTGGAGGCGGGCCTTGAGCACGGCGAGGCTGGCCGAGTAGTTCTGGATCCGGTAGCTGCTGGTGCTGCCGAAGTCCTGGTAGTAGACGAGCATCTTCGTGCGCGGGTGCTTGTGAACCCAGGCGAAGAGCTTGCTGACGAACTCGGGGTCGTCGCCGGCTTCGACGCCCCACTCGGTCAGCGCGAACGGCTTCTTCTTGGCGTAGCGGTTGTAGAGGCCGGTCAGGGCGCCCCATTCCGGATAGGAGGCGTAGAAGTCGGTGCCGGCCCAGTCGACCCACTTCGAGCCGGGCCAGAAGTGGCGCGGGCGGTTGTGGGGGACGGTCGGCGAGCCGGCCGGCAGCGGGCTCCAGACGATCGCGATCGGCGCCTTCGGGAGGCCGCCGACGGTGGCGTTCAGCGGTGGCAGCCCGGCTTCGGCGAGCCGTTTGTTGATCGCTTTGGCCTTGCCGCCGCCATGGACGATCACGTAGATGCGGCGGAAGGCGAGCTTGTACCAGCGGGGCCGGTGGGCGGCGTCGCGGAGGCTGCCGTCGCACTCGTATGAGGCGTAGACGTTGAGGCAGCGGTTGGGCTCGCCGAGCGGCCGCACGTAGGCCTTCATCTCCTTCTCGGCGAAGAGCCGGTTGAGCCGGATCAGGTAGCCGTCGCCCTCGCCCTGGGCGATCGAGCGCGGGCTGATCAGCTCGTGGCCGTCGTTGTTGTCGGCGGTGGTGATGTGGAGGATCGGTCGGGCCCGGGCGGTCTGCCAGCGGCGGATCGAGTCCGGGAAGTCGCTGCCCCAGGTGCGGAAGCTCTGGATCAGCGCCGGGTGCTTGTCGGTGGCGGTGCTGAAGGCGCCGAAGTCGGCCGGGTCGCCGGTGTCGGAGACGCCGAACCAGACCTTCTTCCCTTTCGGTTCGAACAGGCCGGGGGTGGGGGTGGCGGCGACCGCGGGCGCGGCGAGAAGCGCGCCCAGGACCGCGAGCGCGCAGGCGGCGGCCAGCAGCTTCCGAGCCGGGCTCATCGGTGGTGCGTGAGGTTGGCCTGCATACAAGCGGGTAAGCAAATGGATCGAAAGGCCTAACCAAGGAGGAGAAAGCGATGGCTCAGGCCAAACAGAAATCGTCGCAGTCGGCGACGCGAAAACGCAGCAAACCGAAAGCGACGAAAGCGAAATCCCAGAACGGGTCGGCGGGCTCGCGCTCACGGAGCGCCTCGTCGAAACCGAAATCCCGAAAAGCTCAGCCGAAAGCACAGAGCAAACCGGCCGAGGTGGTCGATGCCGTTGAGGAGAAAGCGAAGGTAGTCGAGGAGAAAGCGAAAGACGCGGGCAAGAGCGTTGGCCGGGCGGCGAAAAAAGCCCGGGTGCCGCTGCTGGCCGGTGGCGCGGTGATCGCCGGGGCTGCCGGAGGCGCGGCGCTGGCCTCGCGACAGGCGCACCGCCATCGCGGCTTCGCCAATGGGGTCGCCCACGGTGTCGCCCACAGCGTCCGCAAGATCGACTCCGACGGTGTCGCCAAAGCGGCGAGGCGGGTCGGTGACGTCAGCGCCCGGGTCGGTCAGTTCGCGGTCGACCTCCAGCGCGCCCGCGAGTCGTCCAACGGCGCCGGCAACGGCAACGGCAAGCACCGCTCGCCAATCGAGGTGGTCCTGCAGGGATTGACCACGCGGCGCTAGCGACCGGAGACAACTCGGGGACGCGCCTGCGGGAGGGCGCGTCGCTCGCTCAGGCGGCCTGCGCCAGTCGGTGCTCGGCGACGATCGCCAGCACTTCGTCGGCGAACTTGGCGATGAAGGCGGGGCCGACGCCGCTGATCTCCTGCAGGGCGGCGGCATCGGCAGGGCGTACCGCGGCGATCGTCTGCAGCGTCTTGTTGTTGGCGACCGTGTAGGCGGGTTTGCCGTCGGCGGCGCGCAGCCGCCAGGCCTTCAGCGTCTCGAAGAGCGGCGCGTCGGCGGGGGAGAGGTCGGGCGGCGGTGCGGCCGAGCCGGCGCCGCGCGAGCGGGCGGGTTGGCGGACGGCGATCGTCTCCGGGTCGGGCAGCCAGGCGAGCTGGTCGCAGACGTCGCAGCAGCGCTCCAGCGGCGCCCCGGCTTCGCTGTCGCTGAAGTGGTCGAGCAGCGAGCGGCGGCGGCAGCGGTCCGAGTAGATGAAGGCTTTGACCGACTTGTAGTCGCGCCAGCCGCGCTCGTAGGCGATTGCCATCTCGGGGTTGCCTTTGCGCTGTTCGTTGAAGCGCAGCAGCCGGCCGAGGTCGGCCTTCATCGCCAGCAGCACCGCCCGCGCCGGCTGGCCGTCGCGGCCGCCGCGGCCGGCCTCCTGGTAGTAGGCCTCGACGCTGGTCGGGATCGTCATGTGCCAGACCGAGCGCACGTCGGCTTTGTCGACGCCCATCCCGAAGGCGTTGGTGGCGACGATCGCCTCGGCGTCGCCGGACATGAAGCGGCGCTGCGCCTCGCTGCGGTCCTCAGGGGACATCCCGGCGTGGTAGGCGAGCGCCCGCAGGCCGGTCCCGCGCAGGGTCTCGGCCAGCTCGTCGGTGTCGCGGCGGGTCCCGCAGTAGACGATCGCGGGGCGGTTGGCTGGGTCGGCGAGGCCGGTCTCCAGCAGCGCCAGCCGCCGCGCCGTCGAGCCCTTGCCTTCCAGCGCCACCACGTCGAAGGAGAGGTTCGGCCGGTCGAACCCGGAGCGCACCTGCAGCGGCGAGCGCATCCCGAAACGCCGCACTATCTCCGCCGCGACCGCCGTCGTCGCCGTCGCCGTGCAGGCCATCACGGTCGGCCTTCCCAGCCGCTCGGCGATCTCGGGAAGCCGCAGGTAGTCCGGGCGGAAGTCGTGCCCCCACTCGGAGACGCAGTGCGCCTCGTCGACCGCCATCAGGTCGATCCGCCGCTGCGAGATCGCGTCGAGGAAGAATTCCGATCCGAACCGCTCCGGCGAGCAGTAGACGATCCGGGCCTCGCCGCCCCGCACCCGGCCGATTTCCCGGCGTGCGGTCTCCGCTTCCATGCCGGAGGCGATCATCGCCACCGGGTGGCCGGCGTTGGTCAGCCGCAGCCACTGGTCCCGCATCAGGGCGATCAGCGGCGAGACGACGATCGTCAGGTCCTCGGTTGCCAGCCCTGGCAGCTGGTAGCAGAGGCTCTTGCCGCCGCCGGTCGGCATCACGACCAGCGAGTCGCGGCCCTCCAGGGCCGCCACCACGGCCTCGCGCTGCCCCGGCCGCCAGGACTCGAAGCCGAGTCTCTCGAGCAGGGCATCTGCCTTATCCGCGGCGGTCGCAGCCATCCGTCCACCCTAGGCAGGGCAGCGGATGAGCCGCTCCGCTTTTCCCGCAGCTTGCGAACGGGCGTCACAATGATTCGATGGACAGGGGAGAGCGAGTGCTGATCACGATCCCGATCAGTCACTACTGCGAGAAGGCCCGCTGGGCCCTGGACTGGACCGGGGTGAGCTACCGGGAGAGCGCCCACATGCAGCTGATCCACTGGGTCCCGGTGCGTCGCGCCGGCGGCGGGAAAACCGCTCCCGTCCTCGTCTGCGGCGATCGCGCCCTCGCCGACTCCGCGGCGATCCTCGACGAGGCGGACGCGCTGGCGCCGCCGCATCGACGCCTCTTCCCGGCCGAGCCGGAGGTCGCCGCCGAGGCGCGGGCGCTGCAGCTCGACTTCGACGAGCGCCTCGGGCCGCACGGCCGCAGGTGGATGTACCACGCCCTGCACGGCCAGCGCCGGATCGCCGTGACCTACGGCTGCACCGGCGTCCCCACCTGGCAGCGTCGGGCCTTTCCGCTCGTCTACCCGCTGGCGATCTGGGGGATCGACCGCTATCTGGACATCACGCCGGCCACCGCGGCGGCGTCGCTGGCGACGGTGCGCGAGGTCTTCGACGAGGTCGGGCAGCGGCTCGGCGAGGGCCGTCCCTATCTATGTGGCGAGTGCTTCGGAGCCGCCGACCTGACCTTTGCCGCGCTCGCCGCCGCGGTGCTGATGCCGCCCGAGTACGGGGTGCCGCTGCCGCAGCCGGAGGAGCTGCCGGCGCCGATGAGGGCGACGGTCGAGGAACTCCGCGAGCACCCGGCCGGCGCCTTCGCGCTGCGGATGTTCCGCGAGGAGCGGCGGCGCTAGAAGCCGAGCAGGTCGCTGCCGGCCGGCTCGGGGAGCCACGGCTCCGACCACTGGGCGATCCCGCGGGTCAGATCGTTGGCCTTCGCCGGTCCCCAGGTGCCGGGCTCGTAGCTGTGCACCGGCCCCGGGTCGTCGAGCAGCGGCTGGACCACCCGCCAGGTCTCTTCGACCGTGTCCTGGCGGGTGAAGAGCTGGTGGCGGCCGGCGATCGCGTCGCCGAGCAGGCGCTCGTAGGGCTCCGGCTCCTCGCCGGGCTCCTTCTCGAAGAGCACCTGCAGGTCGGCGGGCTCGAAGGCCTCCTCGCCGGCCTTCTTCGCGTAGAGCCGCATCCGCGAGCCGGGCTCGGGCTCGATCCTCACCGTCATCTTGTTCGGTTCCGGGGTGCGGCCGTGGCCGATCCCGAGCTGCGGCGGCCGCTTGAAGACGACGGTCACCTCGCTGGCCTTGGCGGGCATGCACTTGCCGGCGCGGACGAAGAAGGGGACGCCGCTCCAGCGCCAGTTGTCGACCTCGAGCTCGACCGCGGCGAAGGTCTCGGTCTGCGAGTCCGGGGCGACGTCCTTGACGTTGAGGAAGCCGTCGTACTGGCCGCGCACGTAGCGCTTCGGATCGGCGGCCCGCATCGCCTTGAAGAATTCGAGCTTCTTGTCGCGGATCGAGTCTTGGTGGTTGCCGGTCGGCGGCCCCATCCCGACCAGGGCGAGGACCTGCAGGGCGTGGTTCTGGATCACGTCGCGCATCGCCCCGACCGCGTCGTAGAAGCGGCCGCGGTCGTCGACCCCGAAGTTCTCGGCGATCGTCATCTGCACGTGGGAGACGTGCTCGCGGTTCCAGACCGGCTCCAGGATCGAGTTGACGAACCGCAGGTAGGTGATGTCCATCACCGGCTCCTTGCCGAGGTAATGGTCGATGCGGAGGATCTGGTCCTCGCTGAGGACGTCGCAGAGTTCGCGGTTGAGGGCGCGGGCCGATTCGAGGTCGTGGCCGAAGGGCTTCTCGATCACCACGTGGGCGTTGGCGGTGAGGCCGGCGTCGGAGAGGCCGTGGACCACGGTGGCGAACAGCGAGGGCGGGATCTCCAGGTAGAAGACCGGGTGCTTGGCGCCCTCGATCGCCTCGCCGACGCGCTTGAAGGTGTCGGCGTCGCCGTAGTCGCCCTGCACGTAGGAGATCCGCTTCAGCAGCCGTTCCATCGTCTCGTCGTCGACCTCGGCGACGGTCGAGGCGATCGACTCGCGGCCGTGCTCGCGGAGCTGTTCGGTGCTCCAGTCGTCGATCGCGACGCCGACGATCGGCGCTTCGAGCTTGCCGCGGGCCTCGAGCCGGTAGAGCGCCCGGAAGGTCATTTTCTTCGCCAGGTCGCCGGTGATCCCGAAGATGACGAGGGTGTCCGCGGCGGTTTCGGAGTGCCCGTTGGATCCCATGCGCCCGCAGGCTACCCGGCCCACTCGTGGAAGTAGGATGCGCCGATGCAACTGGGACTGGTGGGACTCGGACGGATGGGCGCCAACATGGCGCGGAGGCTGATGCGCGACGGGCACGAGATCGTCGCCTTCGACGTCAACGCCGAGGCGGTGAAGACTTTGGAGGGCGAGGGCGCCACCGGCGCCTCCTCGCTGGCCGACCTGGCGTCGAAGCTGAGCGCGCCGCGGACGGTCTGGGTGATGGTGCCGGCCGGCGAGATCACCGAGCAGACGGTCAAGGACGTGGCGGCCGAGCTCGAGTCCGGCGACGCGATCGTCGACGGCGGCAACTCCTATTACCACGACGACATTCGCCGGGCGGCGATGCTGCGCGAGCGGGGGATCGACTTCGTCGACTGCGGGACCAGCGGCGGCGTCTTCGGCCTCGAGCGCGGCTACTGCCTGATGATCGGCGGCCCCGACGGGGCGGTCGAGCGGCTCGACCCGATCTTCGCCTCGCTGGCGCCGGGCGTCGCCTCCGCGGAGCGGACGCCGGGCCGCGACGGCGACCCCTCAGCCTCGGAGAACGGCTACCTGCACTGCGGCCCGAACGGGGCCGGCCACTTCGTGAAGATGGTCCACAACGGGATCGAGTACGGGATCATGGCCGCCTACGCCGAGGGCCTGAACATCCTCCAGAACGCCGACGCCGGCAAGGTCCAGCGCGAGGCCGACGCCGAGACGGCGCCGATGGAGCAGCCCGAGTACTACCAGTACGACCTCGACATCCCGGAGATCGCCGAGGTCTGGCGGCGCGGCAGCGTGGTCGGCTCCTGGCTGCTCGACCTGACCGCGGCGGCGCTGCAGGAATCCCCGGAACTTGCCGACTTCACCGGCCGGGTCTCCGACTCCGGCGAGGGCCGCTGGACCTCGATCGCGGCGATCGACGAGGGCGTGCCGGCCCCGGTCCTCACCGCCGCCCTCTACGAGCGCTTCTCCTCGCGCGGCCTCGACGACTTCGGCGACAAGGTGCTGTCGGCGATGCGCAAACAGTTCGGCGGCCACGACGAGAAGACGAGCTAGGGCGGGCCCGGTGGCCCCCCGGATGGAGGTGGTCGCCGACGAGCGCGCGGCGGCGCGCCGGGCGGCCGAGCTGATCGCCGTCGCCGGTCGCGAGGCGGCCGAGGCGCGCGGGCCCTTCGGGTTCGCGATGAGCGGCGGCCGCTCGCCCTGGGCGATGCTGGCGATCCTCGGCGAACTCGAGGAGATGCCCTGGGAGGCGACCGAGCTGTTTCAGGTCGACGAGCGGATGGCCTCCCCCGGCAGCGAGGACCGCAACCTCACCCACATGGTCCTCGGCCTCTCGATGGACCACCAGTCGACGCTGCGGCCGATGCCGGTCACCCAGCGCGACCCCGAGGCTGCCGCCCGCGACTACGAAAGCTCGCTGCCGGAGCGCCTCGACCTCGTCCACCTCGGTCTCGGCCCCGACGGCCACACCGCTTCCCTCGTCCCCGGCGACCCGGTGCTGGAGGTCCGCGACCGCCGCGTCGCGATCACCGAGACCGCCTACCAGGGCCACCACCGGATGACCCTCACCTACCCGGCGATCGACGACGCCCGCCAGATCCTCTGGCTCGTCACCGGCGCCGAGAAGCGCGACGCCCTCGCCAAGCTGCTCGCCGGCGACGAATCGATCCCGGCCGGTCGCGTCAAGAACGAGGCGATGACGATCGTCGCCGACGAAGCCGCCGCGGGGTAGCGCTCGCCGCCCGGGTGGGCGGCACACATCCGTTTCGGTTTCGAGCGCCAATTGGCACGCCTGCGTCTTGTTCGGTCATGCCGAGATGGGGACGATCCCGGCATGCCAAAAACCAAACTCAAATATCAATATACCCGGGTATACTCACCATATGGCGAAAGTGATGGTCTCCATGCCTGCTGAGCTTCTAGCCGAGGTTGACGCCGAGGCCCGGCGCCTTGGGAGCAATCGCAGCGCCGTCCTGCGCGGCTTCGCCGAGACGGCGCTGAGCAGCCGGCGCTCCGACCGAGCGCGGGCGATGGGGAAGCTGCTTGGCGCCGCGGCGGGGCACGGCGGCAATGCGGCGGAACGGGTCAAGGCGACCCGCCCCGGGCCATGAGCACGGTTCTGCTCGACGCCAGCGTCATCCTCGCCGCCTTCGACCGCGACGACCGCTGTCACGAGGCGGCTGCGGCGCTGCTCGCGGATGACTCGATCACGCTGGCAACCATCGACCTCGCTCGGTACGAGGTGGCCAACGTCGCCGTCCGCGCTTGGTCGGCGCCGCAGACGGTCGGGCCCCTCCTGGCTGCGCTCGGCCGGATCGAGGACGACGGCGGCGTCCTCGAGTCCTCGGGAGCCCTGATCGCCCGCGCCTCCGAACTCGCCCAGGACCACGAAATCGCCGTTTACGACGCCGCCTACGTCGCAGCAGCCGAGCAGGCCGACCGCACCCTGATCAGCTGCGACGTCCGCGATCTCGTCTCGAAGGGTTTGGCTCGGCTTCCCTGAACCGCAGATGGCTCAGAGGGATAGCCGGGACTTGATATCGGCGAGCTTGGCGTGGCGGTGGTCGTCCGCAGCGGTCATGCGGTCGAGCCAGGAGTCGATTTCGGCGAGGTCCAGAGGGCTGGTGGCGACGAGGATCTGCTCGATGTCGATCCAGTCCTTGGGGCGGTCGAACATCGCCTTGCAGACCGCCAAATGCTCGGGGGAGAGGATCGGGATGGCGGTGTCCGCGAAGGGGACCTTGCGGGCGGCGCGGCGCATCTCCGCGTGGAACTCGTCATAGGCGAAGAAGAGGTCGACCGGGTTGCGGCCCCACCAAAGGCGGACCTGGCCGTCGCGGTCCAACGCGGTCGGGTCGAGGTCGGTGTCGACTCCGAGCGGGGCTAGGGCATCGCGGACGTCGGGCCAGCGGTCGGTCGAGATGAAGAGGTTGACGTCGACGTCGACGGTGGAGCGCGGCTCGGCGTAGTAGGCGAGGGCGAGGGCGCCGCCGATCGCGTGGGGAACCTTTGCCTCGTCGAGGCGGTCGTGGATGGCGATGACCTTCTCCGGCAGCGAGAGCTCCGAGCCGGCGCGCGGAGAGGTCTGGCTGTCGGGGGTCATGCGGCGCGCGAGGAGAGGCGGGGGAAGCCGATCGCCGCGGGGCGGCGGCGCAGGGGCAGGGCGTCGGTCAGCCGCAGCAGATCCTCCAGCGCTTCGCCCCGTTCCTCGGGGCCGGCATCGATCCACTCGCTGGCCGAGCGGGCGGCGTCGGAGACCTCGCCGGGCCGGTGGGCTACCTCGCCATCGGCGCTCTCCAGCGCCGCCGAGAGGAGCCGCTTCACCATCGGGCTCGGCTGCTCTCCCTTAGCCAGCCGTCCAAGCAGCTCCCGGGCGGCGCGATCGACGGGGCGGGGGGCGAGGGGGGCGCCGACCCGCAACGCCGCGCGTCGCAGCTGCTCGGCGTCGAGCGGCGATTCGGCTCGGGCACGGGCCTTCTCGATCGCCTCCTCGTCGAGCTCCTTGAAGCTGGCGAGCGTACGGCTGCGGGGTCCGTCGGGGGTGCTGCGGGACTCGCGGATCTCATAGCGACCGTTCTTGGTCGCGGTCACGAACGCCATAGTGGGTAAATCTTACCACTAACAGATGAACGCGCCGATCAGCCGTGCGAACCCCCCCCAATTGGGTGGAGGGAGTAACCACCAAGCGTTTGTTGGGTAGCCCATGCATCGCCCCCGCCGTCTCAGCCACCCCCCGGGCGGGCACCGTCGAGGTTCTCGTCGGGCTGCTCGCCGAACTCGACGCAGCCACGGAATCCGGGGTCTTCTACGACCGGGTCTGCCGGGCGGTCTGCGCGCTGACCTCGATGAAGCGGGCGGCGGTGCTGCTCTACGACCCGACCTACCGGGCGGTGATCCCGATGGGCTCGCACGGGGTCGATCCCAGCCTCTTCGGGCGGGTGGAGGGGACGTTGGACGAGACGCCGATCGCCCAGCGGGCCCTCGAGCAGGACCGGGTGGTCGAGGTCAACGGGCCGCTCGACGGCCACGTGCCGGCGCGCTACGCGCGGCTGGCCGACACCGAGGCGATCACCTGCACGCCGATCGCCGCCGCGCGGCGCTGGCTGGGGATCATCCTCGCCGACCGCGAGGGCGAGCCGATCGAGCTCGACGACGCCGAGCGGGAGACGATGCTGACCCTGGGACGACTGGCGGCGCTGACCGCCAGCGTCGAGTACTCGACCGAGCAGCGCGAGCGGGAGCGGCGGCTCAGCGAACGGGTCGAGCTGACCCGGGAGCTGCACGAGAACGCGATCCAGCGGCTCTTCGGCGTCACCCTGGCGCTCGGCTCCGAGCGCGGTCTCACCGCCGACGAGCGGCGCCGCAGCCAGGAAGAGCTGCGCTCGGTGGTCCACGACCTGCGGCGCCTCCTGACCCGCCCGGTCGAGGCGACCCCCGACCCTGCGACCAACCTCCGCGACGTCCTCGAGCGGCTGCTGGAGCGGCGCCCGGAGGTGAGGTTGGACTGGGGCGAGGGAGTTGAGGTCCCGGCCGAGGTCGAGCGCCTCGCCCAGTCGGTGCTGGCGGAGGCGCTGCGCAACGCCGACCGCCACGCCGAGCCGACCCGGATCGACGTCCGCGTCAGCGCCGACGGCGAGACCTTCCGGCTCGAGGTCGAGAACGACGGCACCCGCGACGGACGCCGCACCCGCGGCGGCGGCCTCGGGCTGCGACTGGCGGCGCTGGAGGCGCTCCACTACGAGGGGCTGGTCGAGTTCGGCGCCAACGGGCCGGGTCGCTGGCGGGTGCGGCTCGTCGTCCCGGTGGTCCACGCAAATCCGACGGAGGGGGAGGACGGGGCTCTGAGCGGGTGAGCGACGCCCCCCGGCCAGGTCTGCGGGTGCTCGTGGTCGACGACCACGACGTCGTCCAGTGGGGCTTCCGGCTGCTCCTCGAACGGCAGAGCTGGGTCGAACGCTGCCTCGCCGCCCGCGACGGCGAAGAGGCGGTCGACGTCTGCCGCCGCCTGCGGCCCGGCGTCGCCCTGGTCGACATGCTGCTCGGCGCCGAGTCCGGAGCAGAGGTCTGCGAGGCGATCCGGGCGGTCAGTCCCGGCACCCGGGTGCTGCTGATCTCCGGTGCCGGGGCGATCTCGCCGCTGGTCGCCCGCTCGGCCGGCGCCTCCGGGTTCATCTCCAAGGACTGGCCCGCCGTCGACGTCGTCAAGGCGGTGCGGATGGTCGCCCGCGGCACCGAGGTCTTCGCCGAGCACGGCGCCCTCGACTCGCCCCTCTCCGAGCGCGAGCAGGAGGTGCTCTCGCTGGTCGCGACCGGCTCCACCAACAAGGAGATCGCCGTCCGCCTGCACCTCTCCCCGCACACCGTCAAGGAGCACACCAGCTCGATCTACCGCAAGCTCGGCGTCCGCAACCGGGCCGAGGCGACCCGCCAGGCGCAGCGCCTGAAGCTGCTGGTCTGAGCCCGCGGGGGGTGGGGACGGGCGTCGGCACCCCCCGTCCATCCGCTTGCCTCCCCCCGGATGTCTGGGATCGGGCCCGCTGGCGGTGACCGCGGGCCGGGGGCGGAGAAGTATCGGGTGGATGCCAGTCAGCGACAGCCACCGCACCGCCCTGCTCTTCCCCGGCCAGGGCAGCCAGACGCCGGAGATGGCGGCGGTCGTCGCCGCGCGGCTGCCGCGGCTGGCGGAGCTGGCCCGCGAGCTCTGCGGCGAGGACCCCTTCGAGCTGGTCGGGGAGAGCACCCGCTTCGCGCAGCCGGCGATCTATTGCGCCAGCCTCGCCTACTGGGAGGCGGCCGGCCAGCCCCGCGGCGCGATGGTCGCCGGGCACTCGCTGGGCGAGCTGGCGGCACTGGTCGCCGGCGGCGCCCTTGATGCCGAGGACGGCCTGCGGCTGGCGGTGGTGCGCGGGCGGCTGATGGAGGAGGCCGCGCGCGAGCGGCCGGGCGGGATGCTGGCGGCGCTCGGCGAGGGCGAGTGCGACGTGCCGCGGCTCGCCGCCGAGCTGGAACTGACGATCGCCAACGAAAACGCCCCCGGGCAGCTGGTCCTCTCCGGGCCCGAGGACGCCCTGGCCGAAGCGCGCAAGCGGCTGCGCGGCGCCGGCCTGAAGGCGATCCGACTGCCGGTCGCCGGTGCCTTCCACTCGCCGGCGATGAGCGACGCCGCCGACCGCTTCCGCGGCGAGCTGGAGGCGGTGCGGTTCCGGGCGACGCCGGTGCCGGTCTTCTCCTCGGTTGCCGCCGCTCCCTTCGAGGACCCGCGCGACGGGCTTGCGGCGGCGCTGACCCGGCCGGTGCGCTGGCGGCTGACCGTCTCCCGGATGCGCGAGGCCGGCGCCGAGCGCTTCCTCGAGGCCGGCCCCGGCGACGTCCTCACCGGCCTGGTCCGCCGCAGCCTCGACGGCGTCGAGGCGGAGGCCCTGGCGCCCCTGGAGACCGCCCATGTTTGAACCCGCCCTTCGCCCGGCTCCCTCCACTCTCCCGCCTGCCGGGCGGCTCGGTGCGGCGATCGCCGGACTCGGCGTCGCCGTACCGGAAGCTGTCGTCACCAACGCCCCGATCGCCGCCCGCCTCGGCGTCGAGGAGGACTGGATCGTGCAGCGCACCGGCGTTCGCGAGCGCCGCGTCGCCGCCGCCGAGGAGCGCCTCAGCGACTACGCGGCGCTGGCCGGGCACCGGGCGCTCGCCGCCGCCTCCGCCGAGGCGCGCGACCTCGACCTGGTCCTGGTCGCCACCTTCAGCAACGAGGAGCTGACCCCGGCCGCCTCGCCGCGGGTCGCCGCGGCGCTGGGGGCCGAGCGGGCGGCGGCGATCGACGTCAACGCCGCCTGCACCGGGTTCGTCGCGGCGCTGGCGCTGGCGGCCGGGCAGATCGAGTCGGGACGCGCCGCCAGCGCCCTGGTCGTCGGCGCCGACCTGATGACCCGTCTCACCGACCCCGAGGACCGCTCGACCGCGGCGCTGTTCGGCGACGGCGCCGGCGCGGTCCTGCTGCGCGCCAGCGGGGCGGGCCGGATCGGCCCGGTCGTGCAGGGAGCCGACGGCGCCAACGCCGACCTCGTCCGCGCCAGCCGCGCCGAGGGCCTGATGCGGATGGAGGGCCACGAGACCTTCCGCCACGCGGTGGCGCGGCTCTGCGAGGTCTCGGTGGCCGCCGCCGAGGCCGCCAACCGCCGCCTCGACGACCTCGACCTCTTCGTCTACCACCAGGCCAACGCCCGCATCCTCCGCGCGGTCGGCGATCGGCTCGACCTGGCCCGCGAGCGCGTCGTCGACTGCATCGGCCGCTACGGCAACACCTCGGCGGCGACGATCCCGCTGGCCCTCGACGCCGCCCGCGCCGAAGGCCGGCTCGCCGACGGCGCCCGTGTCCTCCTCGCCGCCTTCGGCGCCGGCCTCACCTGGGGCGCCACCGTGGTCGAGTGGGGTGAGCTCGATGGGTGACCGGAACACGGGGTGGGCGCTCGTCACTGGCGCTTCGCGTGGGATCGGCGCGGCGACGGCGCTGGCGCTGGCGGCCGACGGGTGGCCGGTGCGGGTGAACTATCGGGAGGACGAGACGGGGGCGCGGGACGTCGTGGCCCGGATCGAGGGCGCCGGGGGCAGCGCCGAGGCGCGCCAGGGCGACGTCGCCGACCCGGCCGACGTCGAGGCGCTGGTCGAGGCCGACGATCTCGGCCCGGTCCTGGTCCTCGTCAACAACGCCGGCCTGCGCCGCGACGGGCTGGCCCCGCAGCTCGGCGACGAGGAATGGGCGCGGGTCATCGACGTCAACCTCAGCGGCGTCTTCCGTGCCACCCGGGCGGCGCTGCCACCGATGCTGCGGGCGCGCTTCGGGCGGATCGTCAACGTCGCCTCGGTGGTCGGGCTGCGCGCCAACGCCGGCCAGTCCAACTACGCCGCCGCCAAGGCGGGGACGATCGGGATGACCAAGACCGTCGCCGCCGAGGTGGCGCGGCGCGGCGTCACCGTCAACGCCGTCGCCCCCGGCTTCGTCGAGACGAAGCTGACCGAGGGAGTCGTCGACGAGCGCGTCACCGCGGCGATCCCGGCCCGCCGCGCCGGCCGACCCGAGGAGGTCGCCGCCTGCATCCGCTTCCTGGCCTCGCCCGAGGCCTCCTACGTGACCGGAACCACCCTGACCGTCGACGGCGGCCTCAGCGCCTGAGACACGAGAGGAGCAACCAGATGGCAACCGCAGTGACTTCGGAGCAGGTCGAGAAGACGATCTACGACGGCCTGGTCGAGCTCGGCACCGAGCGCGGCGAGCTCAGCCGCGAGGCGTCCCTGGAGAGCCTCGACGTCGACTCGCTCGACCTGGTCGAGCTGGCGCAGATCGTCGAGGAAGAGTTCGGCGTCGAGCTGCGCGGCGACGACGTCAAGGACGTCAAGACCGTCGGCGAAGTGATCGACCTGGTGGTGGCGAAAGCCGGATGAGGCGCCGTGTCGTCATCACTGGCGTCGGTGCGGTGACCCCGCTGGGGGTCGGCGCGGCGCCGCTGATCGAGCGCTGGAGCGCCGGCGAGTGCGGGATCGAGGACGGCGCCGGGCGCTGCCGCGAGTTCGACCCGCTGGACTTCCTCTCCCGCAAGGAGGCGCGCCGCTCGGACCGCTTCGTGCAACTGGCGATCGCCGCCGCCGAGGAGGCGACCGCCCAGGCCGGCTGGGCCGAGGGGCTGCCCTACGAAGCGCACCGGATCGGCTGCATCGTCGGCACCGGGATCGGCGGCCTCGGCTCGCTCGAGGAGCAGCAGCGCAAGCTGATCGAGGAGGGGCCGAAGGCGGTCTCGCCGCTGGCGGTGCCGCTGATGATGGGCAACGCCGGCGCCGCCGCGGTGGCGATGCGGCACGGCCTGCACGGCCAGACCTACGGCGTCGTCTCCGCCTGCGCGGCCGGCGCCCACGCGCTCGGCGATGCGGCCCGGGCGATCCGCTGCGGCGACGCCGAAGCGGTCGTGACCGGGGGCGCCGAGGCGGCGATCACCGGGCTCGCCGAGGCCGGCTTCGCGGCGATGGGAGCGACCTCGCCGAGCGGGATCTCGCGCCCCTTCGACGCCCGCCGCGACGGCTTCGTGATCGGCGAGGGCGCCGGGATCCTCGTCCTCGAGGACGCCGACGCGGCGCGCAGCCGCGGCGCCCGGGTGCTGGGCGAGGTGCTCGGCTACGGGGCCAGCTGCGACGCCTTCCACCTGACCGCGCCGCAGCCGGACGGCAGCGACGCGGCGCGGGCGATCGAGTTGGCCCTGGCCGACGCCCGGCTCGACCCGGTCGAGGTCGACTACGTCAACGCCCACGGCACCTCGACGCCGCTCAACGACCGCAGCGAGACCGAGGCCCTGAAGCTGGCCCTCAATGGCCGCACCGCGGAGCTGCCGGTCAGCTCGACCAAGTCGGCGATCGGCCACCTGCTCGGCGCCGCCGGCGCCGTCGAGGCGATCGCCACCGTCGAGGCGCTGCGCCGCGACGTGGCGCCGCCGACGGTCGGCTGGGAGGAGCGCGAGGAGGGTCTCGACCTCGACTACGTCCCCGGCGCGGCGCGCTCGCTGGGCCGCAACGGCAGCCGCCTCGTCGGCATCTCCAACTCCTTCGGGTTCGGCGGCCACAACGCCGTCCTCTGCCTCGCCGCCTGATGAGCACCGCGACCGCCACAGCCCCCCGCGCCACCCCGCCCGCGGGGCCGCTCGCCCAGCTCGAGAGCCTCTGCGACCCGGGCAGCTTCCGGGCGCTGCGCAGCGGCGCCGTCTCGACCCGGCTCGGCGAGCGGGCGGCGCCGGGCGACGGGGTCCTGGCCGGCGCCGGCGAGGTCTGCGGCCGGCCGGTCTTCTGCTACTCCCAGGACCCCGCCTACCTGGGCGGCTCGCTGGGCGAGGTGCACGCGGAGACGATCGTGCGGCTGCTGGGGATGGCCGGCGACGCCGGCGCTCCCGTGGTCGGCTTCGTCCGCTCCGGGGGCGCCCGCCTGCAGGAGGGTCACTCGGCCCTGGCCGGCTACGGGCGGATCTTCCGGGCCAGCGTCGAGCTCTCGCGGCGGGTGCCGCAGATCTCGGTCCTCAGCGGCGTCTCGGCCGGCGGCGGCGCCTACTCGCCGGCCCTGACCGACTTCGTGGTGATGACCGAGGAGGCGCGGATGTTCCTGACCGGGCCGCAGATCGTCCGCGAGGCGCTCGGCGAGGAGGTCAGCATGGAGGACCTCGGCGGCCCGCGGCTGCACTCGCGCAACGGCGTCTGCCAGGTTGCCGCCGCCGACGAGGCCGAGGCGATCGCGGCGACGCGGCGGCTGCTGGCCTTATTGCCGGGTGCGATTGGGGAGCCGGCGCGTGGTGTGACGAGTTCTGCCCGGCTAGCGGGCAGAACTCGTCACAGCCCGAGCGACCCGGGCGCCACCGTCCCGGCCGAGCCGCGCCGCGTCTACGACGTCCGCGACGTCGCCGGCGCGGTCTGCGACGCCGACAGCCTCTTCGAGCTCTCGCCGCGCTGGGCGCCGAACATGGTCACGGCGCTGGCCAGCATCGAGGGACGCACGGTCGGCGTCGTCGCCAACCAGCCGCGCTCGCTGGGTGGGGTGATCGACGCCGCGGGGGCGGAGAAGGCGGCGCTCTTCGTCGCCTCCTGCGACCGCTTCCGGCTGCCGCTGGTCGTCCTCGTCGACACTCCCGGCTTCATGCCGGGGCGCCGCCAGGAGGAGGCGGGGGTGATCCGCCACGGCGCCTCGCTGCTGCGCGCCTTCGCGGCGGCGACGGTGCCGAAGCTGACCGTGGTCCTGCGCAAGGCCTACGGCGGCGCTGCGATCACGATGAACTCGCGCGACCTCGGCGCCGACGTCGTCTTCTCCTGGCCAGGGGCGGAGATCGGGATCATGGCCGCCCGCCAGGCGGTCGGGATCGTCCGCCGCCGCGATATCGAGGCCGGCCCCGAGGGCGCCCGCGAGCAGCTCGCCGCCGCCTACGCCGCCGAGCACCTGACCGCCGCCGCGGCCGCCGCTGCCGGCTTCGTCGATGAGGTGATCGAGCCCTCCGAGACCCGCGACCGCCTCGCCTTCGCGCTCCGCTGTGACTTTGCCCTCTATAGCGGGGTTAAGTAACAGTGGAAGCTGGGGTCGTCTCGGTTTACGTCGCGTTGGGCGACAGCTTCACGGCCGGGCACGACTCGCCTCCCGGGGAGCGCTGGGCGGACCGGCTGGCGGCGATGCTGCGGGCGCGCAGCCCGGCGCTCGTCTACGAGAACCTCGCGGTTGACGGGGCGAGGAGCGGCGAAGTCCTGGAGCAGCTGCCGAGGGGGCTGGCGCTGGGGCCGGACCTGGTCACCGTCGTCTGCGGCGCCAACGACGTGCTGCTCACCGCCCGGCCCGACCTGGCCGGATACGAAGAGCGCTTCGCGGCGATCCTCACTCGCCTCGTCGTCGCCGAGTCGCGGCCGGCGATCATGACCGCGACGGCGCCGGAGAGCTGGCAGTTCATGGAGCTGCGGCCCCGCACGCGGGCCCGGCTCGGCCGCTCGCTGACCGAGCTGAACGCGGCGACGCGGCGGCTCGCCGCCGAGCACGGCGTCTTGTGCCTCGAAGTCGCCGGCCACCCCGGCCTCGCCGACCCCGACAACTTCAGCGCCGACGGCCTGCACCCGTCCGCACTCGGCCACCGGCGCGCGGCTACCGAGATCGCCCGCGCGCTGCAGGCCCAGCTCGGAATCGACTGCGATCTCGACGGAGGTGTGAACGATGGAATCCCCGCTCTCCCTTGACTTCGACCGGCTCGAGGTCGGCGCCGGCTTCCGCTCCCAGGGGCGGACGATCACCGAGACCGACCTGGTCTCCTTCGCCGCCCTGACCGGCGACCGCCACCCGCTCCACACCGACGCCGAGTGGGCGGCGGCGAGCGAGTTCGGCAGCCGCATCGCCCACGGCTCGATGGTCCTCTCCTACTGCGTCGGGATGGTGCCCTTCGACCCCGAGTGGGTGCTGGCGCTGCGCGGCTTCGAGCGGGTCGCCTTCAAGCGGCCGGTGCGGATCGGCGACACTGTCCACGTCGAGGGCGCGGTCGACGCGCTGCGCGAGGTCGACGGGCTGACCGGCCTGGTCGTGTTCGACTGGCGGGTCGTCAACCAGCGCGGCGACGCGGTGGTGCTGGCGAAGGCGCGGGTGGTCTGGCGGCGCGAGGCGGAGGCGGCCGTGGTCGCAGTGGCCGGCCAGGAGGTCTTCCTTTGATCCTCGCCGGCAAGCGACTGCTCGTCACCGGCGTCGTCGACCGCCACAGCATCGCCTTCGCGATCGCCGCCCGCGCCCAGGAGGAGGGGGCAGAGGTGCTGCTGACCAGCTTCGGCCGGGTGCGGCGGATGACCGAGCGGGCGGCGGCGCGGCTGCCGACCCCCGCTGAGGTCCTGGAGCTGGACGTCAACCGCGACGAGGACCTGGCGCGGCTGCGGGTCGAGGTCGGCGCGCGCTGGGGCGGTCTCGACGGGGCCGTCCACGCGATCGCCTTCGCGCCCGCCGACGCCCTCGGCGGCAACTTCTTGGCGGCGCCGCGCGCCAGTGCTGGCGCTGCCTTCGAGACCAGCGCCTACTCGTTCAAGGCATTGGCCGAGGCGCTGGCACCGCTGCTGGGTGCCGCCGAGGGATCCGGCGGCAACGGGGCCGGGGCGGCGCCCAGCGGCAGCTTGGTCGGGCTCGACTTCGACGCCTCGGTGGCCTGGCCGGCCTACGACTGGATGGGCGTCGCCAAGGCCGCCCTGGAGTCGGTCAGCCGCTACCTGGCCCGAGACCTGGGGCCTCGCGGCGTTCGCGTCAACCTCGTCGCCGCCGGCCCGATCCGCACCGCCGCCGCCAGTGGCATCGACGGCTTCGCGGAGCTGGCCGGGGCCTGGCCCGAGCAGGCGCCGCTGGGCTGGCGGGTCGACGATCCGGGCCCGGTCGCCGACGCGGTCTGCTTCCTGCTCTCCGACCTCTCCCGGGGGACGAGCGGCGAGATTCTCCACGTCGACGGCGGCGCCCACGCCGTCGCCGCGGTGCCGCGCTAGGAGGCCTCGCCGAGCGCGACCGCGTGGTTGGCGACGAACATGCCCTCCGGGTCCCAGCGGCGCTTCGTCTCGGCGAGGCGGGCGCAGGTCTCGGCGGGGAGGATCGAGTCGACGTCGCAGGGGCGCTCGGCGAAGTTGAAGTAGCCGCCGTCGGCGGTCCAGGGCGCCATCGCCTCGGTGAGGCGGTCGAGGTCGCGGGGGACCGTCTCGGCCGCCCCCGGCGCCATCAGCGAGCCGATCGCCTCCAGCACGAAGGGGGACTCGAGTCGGTCGAGGGCGCCGTTGCCGGGGGCGGAGCGGCCGAGGGCGCCGCCGAGCTGGCGCAGCTCGGCGAGCAGCAGGGTCGAGCCGGTCTCGGGGCCGGGACCGTTGGCGACGAAGGCCTCGATCGCCTCGTCGCTCAGCTCGGCGATCGGGGCGTGGTGGCCGAGGCCGGGGACCGGCTGCTCGGGGTCCATGTGGATCCGGCAGAGGCCGGCGGCGGGGATCTGGCCGAAGATGTACATGATCGGCTCGCCGAGCTCGCGCAGCGGCGCGATCGTCGCCTCGCCCGTGGCCTGGTTGCCGATGCAGGCGGCGCCGATCGTGATCACCGGCACGCCGCGCAGCGGCTCGGGGACGTCGGGGATCGGCGGCGGCCGCAGCAGCCGGGCGATCGAGGTGACCTCCTCGCCGACGCCGGCGGCCCAGTCGCGGTAGGCGCGGAAGGCCTCGGCGCCGAGCTCGGCCGGGAAGATCAGGGTGCCGGCGTAGAGCTCGGCGATCGGCAGCAGCGCCACATGCAGGGCGGTGACGACCGCGTAGCCCCCGCCGCCCCCGCGCAGCGCCCAGAAGAGGTCCTCGTCGTCGGTCGCGTCGACCGTGCGCTGCTCGCCCTCGGCGGTGACCAGCTCGATCGCGACGACGTTGTTGCAGGCGAAGCCGTGCTGGCGGCCGAGCCAGCTGAGGCCGCCGCCGACCGTGTAGCCGACGACGCCGACGTCGGGGGAGGAGCCGGGCAGCGAGCTGAGCCCGTGCTCGCCGGCCGCCTCGGCCAGCTCCACCGAGAGGACGCCGGCCTCGACGCGGGCGGTCCGTTCCTGCGGGTCGATCTCGATCCCGCGCAGCCGCTCGGTCTTGAGCAGGATCGTCCCCTCCAGCGAGGGCAGCGGCACGGCGCCGTGGCCGGTGCCCTGGGCCGCCACCCGCAGCCCGTTAGCGGCGGCGAAGCGGATCGTCGCGGCGACGTCGCCGGCGCTCTCCGCGAAGGCCACAGCCTCCGGGTGCTGTTCGGCCGCGAGGTTCCAGGCGGCGCGCGCCTGGTCCCAATCGGGGTCGCCCGGGAGGGCGACGCGTCCGTCGATCTCTAGTCCGCTGAAGTCGCTCATGCCGGGCACCCTTTCAACAACGCCGCCCGGATTTCAACCCCTCAGGTGGGGTGGGTATGGCGAACCGCGTCTCCCGTCGCGATCACCAGGTCGTGGACGAGGGAAGGGGGGAAGAGGCCGTGGGCGGCGATGCCGGGGTCGGCCTCGAGCCGGGCGGCCAGCGCCGCGGGGTCGCCGATCGGGCCGCCGTAGTCGGCGATCAGGCCGCCGTCGGGGCTGGGCGGGACGTCGCGCAGCTCGACCTCGGCGCCGAGCCGGGCCAGGGTCGAGGCGGCGCCGAACCCGAACAGCTCCAGCGGCACCGGGCCGCCCAGGGCCTCGACCGGCTTGCTGGAATCGGCGATGACGACAAAGCGGTCGGCCGCCGCGGCGACGACCTTCTCGCGCAGGTGGGCGCCGCCGCCGCCCTTGATCAGCCAACCGTCCGGGGTCACCTCGTCGGTGCCGTCGATGGCGATGTCAAGGCGCTGCAGCGAGTCGAAGTCCTCGACCGGGATTCCCAGGCCGCGCGCCTGTTCCTCGGTGGCAACCGAGGTGGCGACGCAGCGCAGGCCGGCGAGGCCCCGCTCGGCGAGGGCCGGCAGCAGGTAGGCGACCGTCGAGCCGGTTCCGAGGCCGACCGTCATCCCCGCCTCGACCAGCTGCGCGGCGGCCTCGGCTGCGAGCCGCTTCTCGGTGTCCGCCGCGGTCGCCGTCACCGCCCGGACTCTATCCTCGGCCCCGATGGACGCGCGGATCTGGATGACCGGTCCTGGCGGCGAGCCCCGGTCGCTGGCGCTCGGTGCCGAGCGGACGATCGTCGGCCGCTCGCCGGAGGCCGACCTCCACCTCGACGACGAGGCGGTCTCCTGGAACCACCTGGAGATCGAGCGGCGCGGCGAGGTGCTGATCGCCACCGACCTCGACAGCAGCAACGGCACCGTCGTCAACGGCGAGCCGCTGGAGCGGCCGCGGCGGCTTCGCGACGGCGACACCCTGATCGTCGGCGGCCACCGGCTCGAAGTCTCGCTGGGGCCGACGCCTGCGGGCGGCGAGACCGTCCCGGCGCAGGGACCGTCGGTGGCGCTCAACGAGGAGGAGCGGGCGACGGCGACGGCGCTGGTCGCCCCGTACCGCAGCGAGGGCGCCTTCGCGGGCCGGCCGGCGACCCGCGCCGAGATCGCCACGGCGCTGCAGGTCAGCGAGCGGACCGCCCAGCGCCGTCTCGACGCGCTCGCCGCCAAGCTCGGGATCGCCGGCGAGAGCGGCCGCGAACGACCGCGCCTGATCGCCGCCCGGGTTATCGAGCTCGGCCTCGATCGCTGAGCGCCTGGCCCGTACCGGGCCAAACTCGGCCCGGTACGGGGCGGCACTGTCGTTGGCGCGCCCGGCCCTGGCGCCGACCATCGGTGGGCAAGTTCGAACCACCGAAAGGAATCGCCATGAACCGCGTTCGCAACATCGTCCTTCTCGCCCTCGTCGCCCTGCTGGCCCTGCCCGCGTTTGCCTCGGCGGCCCGCTCGACCGGCGCCGTCGTCTTCTCGCGGGTCACGGTCACCACGACGACGCCCAAAGAAGGCACCACCCCCGAAGTCAAAGAGGAAAAAGGCGGCCTCTTCGCGGTCCGCGACGGTCGCCTCAACCAGCTGACCGAAAACGCCGCCGACACCGAACCGTCGTTCTCGCCGGACGGCCGCACGATCGCCTTCGTCCGCGACGGCGACGTCTACTCGGTCCGCGCCGACGGCTCCGGCGAGCGCCACCTCTCGAGCGGCGGCGAGCTCGACTCGGCCCCGCTCGTCTCGCCGAACGGGCGCTTCGTCGTCTTCGAGCGACGGACCGTCGAGGGCGGCTCGGCCGACCTCTACACGGTCGGCGCCAAAGGCGGCGGCGTGCGGCCCCTGGTCGCCACCGGCAACGACGAGCACGACGCCACGATCGCGCCGGACGGGCGCGGGATCGTCTTCGTCTCCACGGTCGCCAGCGGCGGCGGGGGCAGCGACGACCTCTACTCGGTGCGGCCCAACGGCGGCAGCCTGGTGCGGCTGACCGCGACCGGCATCGACGAGTTCTCGCCCCGCTACTTCGCCGGCGGCATCGTCTACAGCCGCGGCGAGAGCACCGAAGGGCCGGCCGCCTACGCCGACGTCTTCACGATGCGCGGCAACGGCACCCACGCCAAGCCGCTCGTCTCCGGGGTCGGCTCCGCCTACGTCGAAGACGTCTCCCCGAACGGCCACACGGTGATCTTCCGGCGCGACCGCGGCCTCTGGGTGAAGCGGATCGGCGAGGGCCGGGCCCGCAAGCTGACCGAGCTGCCCGACGGCTCGAAGACCAACTCGGTCTTCTCCTCCGACGGCAAGCGGGTCGCCGCGATCGTCCAGGTCGAAGGCGAGACGCAGCTGGTCGCGATCGACGTCCAGACCGGCCGCCGCACCGACCTCGCCTCCGGCGCCGACCTGGCCGAAGGCGGCAGCGAAATCGGCCCGACGATCTCCTGGCAGCCGGTGCCCCAGCGCACTCGCTGATCCAGCTAGCTGGCGCGCGACTTCATCAGGGCGAGGAGCTTGGTGGTCGTGCGCCAGTTGCGGATCGTCATCTGCTTGTACTCGGGGCGGGCGACGATCTTGCCGAGCTTGCTGCTCGTCGCTTTGGCGTCGAGGCGCGCGAAGTAGAGGACGCCCTTGCCGGACCAGGCCTCGTCGACGTCCTCGCGGGTCTCGAGCACGGCGAACGCCTGCTTCGCGGTCAGCGGCTTGCGCAGGAAGATCACGTCGCAGCGGTGGGTCTCGGCCCCGAACCCGTCCGGCGCGGCCTCGACCACGGCCTTCAGCTCGGCCTCGGTCACCACGACCACCTTCAGCTCGACGCCGAAGCGCTTGGTCAGCTCCCGCTCCAGCTTCGCCGCCAGCTCGGCGCGCGGTTGCCGCGGCGCCCGGAAGAGGACGTTGCCGCTCTGGATGTAGGTGGCGACGTCGGCGTGACCGAGCTCTTCGACCGCCGTGCGCAGCTCGGCCATCCTCACGAGGTTCTTGCCGCCGACGTTGATGCCGCGGAGCAGCGCGAGGTACTGGACGCCGGTTCCCATCGACGGCCACGCTATAACCAGCCGCGTGGGGGAGCCCTCAATCGGTTCGACCGTCGCCGGCTACCGGATCGACGGGCTGCTCGCCCGGGGCGGGATGGGCGTCGTCTACCGCGCCACCCACCTGGGCCTGGAACGGCCGGTGGCGCTGAAGGTGATCTCCCGCGACCTCGTCGACCGCGAGGGTTTCCGGGAGCGCTTCCTGCGCGAGTCGCGGCTCGCCGCCAGCCTCGACCACCCGGCGGTGGTGCCGGTCTACGACTCGCGCGAGGTCGAGGGCGAGCTGATCGTGGCGATGCGGCTGGTCGAGGGCGGCGACCTGCGGCGCCTGCTCGACCGCGAGGGACCGCTGCGGCCGGCCCGGGCGATCGCCCTGCTCGGCCAGGTCGGCGAAGCGCTCGACGCCGCCCACGCGGCCGGGATCGTCCACCGCGACGTCAAGCCCCACAACGTCCTCGTCGAGGGCGACCGCGCCTTCCTCTCCGACTTCGGGCTCGCCAAGGCGCTGGGCGAGAGCACCGGCGACGCCTCGGTTGTCGGCACCGCCCACTACATGTCGCCGGAGCAGTGGCGCGGCGAGCAGGTCGGCCCGGCCACCGACGTCTACTCGCTCGGCTGCGTCCTCTACGAGTCGCTGACCGGGGTGGTGCCGTACGCGCGGCGCGAATCCGACACCGAGCCGGAGCTGCCGGAGGGGATGGAGGCGGTGATCGAGCGGGCGGTCGCGAAGGAGCCGGGCCGGCGCTACGAGAGCTCCGGGGCCCTGATCGCCGCGGCGCGCCAGCGCGAGGGCGCGGCGATGGCGGCGACGCAGGTGCTCTCCCAGCCGCCCGGGGCGGGGCCGCGCGAACGGGCGACGGCGCCGCTGGGGCGCACGCCCGATGGTGCCGCGGGGCTATCGCGTTCGCACCGCCTGGCTTGGCTGGCCGGCGGCCTCGCCGTCGCCGCGGCGACGATCGCGCTGCTGCTGGTCCTGTTCGGCGGCGACGGGGTCGGCGTCTCCGGGCCGATCCCGGTCGGGACGGCGCCGCTGCGGGTCGCTGCCGGCAAGGAGGGGGTCTGGGTGACGAGCGAGCGCGACGGGACCGTGACCCGGCTCGACGCCGACAGCGGCGAGCGGGTCTGGCGGGTGTCCCTGCCCCGCGTCGCCCCGGCCGGGGTGGCGATCGGCGGCCGCTGGCTGTGGGTGACCGATCCGTCGCGAGGCAGGCTGCTCCGCATCGACCCCGAGGACGGGCGCCTCCTGCAGTCGATCGAGGTCGGCGGCGCTCCCGGGCCGATCGCGCTTGGCGGCGGCCGCGTCTGGGTCGCCGACGAAAACGGGGCCGGGATCGTCGCCGTCAACGCCGAGGGCGGCCGCGTCTACCGCCGTGGCCTGCCGCCGCGGACGGCGCCGCTGCGGCTCGCGGTCGGGGCCGGGGGCCTCTGGGCCAGCAGCGCCTCGACCGGGGCGGTGCGGCGGATCGACCTCAGCAGCCTCGCCGTCGGCGCCCCGATCGCGGTCGGCCGGGGCCCGGCCGGCGTCACCGTCGCCGGCGGCCTGGTCTGGGTCGCCAACAGCCGCTCCGACACCGTCACCCGCGTCGACCCCTCGATCCACGCTCCGCTCGGCGACCCGGCCGAGGTCGGCGGCCGCCCCGGCGGCATCGACTCCGGCACCGGCCTGGTCTGGGTCGCCAGCTCCCTCGACGACACCGTCACCCGCCTCGAGATCGAGAGCGGCGAGCGGGTCGGCGACCCGGTCGGCGTCGGCCGCCAGCCGGGCGCCGTCGCGGTCGGCAGCACCGCCGTCTGGGTGGCCGACAACGGCGACGGCACCGTCACCCGCATCGAACCGTGAAGCGTCAGTAGCCCTCGGTTGCGTATGGGTTGAGGAACTGGCGATGCCAGAAGTAGTTGCGATCTACCTCACTCATTTCAGCGAGGTCACAGACCTCCTCCCACTGGCTCTCGATCACGTCGATCTGGCGGTCGACGATCTCCCGGGATTCCGCTTCGGAGAGCTGGTAGGTCGCGGCGCGGGCAACGCAGCCAGCGACCTGGCTGAGCCGGTATCCGTCACTGCCGATTGACATCGCCTGCGTCGTCTCGCCGCCACCGCGCGGTCCGGGACAGATGTCGTAGGCCGGCGTCATGGTGAGCTCGGCACCGTTCCAGAAGGCGGCGTGGTTGCGAGCGTGGTCGTCGCTGTTGCCGCTGAGAATGTTGAAGACGATCCGGCCGAAGAGCTCGTGCAGGGTTGATGCGGGGGCGGTGAAGCGGGCTCGAATCGAGTCGGCGAGGTCGGCGTAGCTGGCGTAACGGCCGCCGATCTCGTCGAGACCGAGGATGGTCAGCGCCGAGACCAGCGCCCGCCGCCGCCCGCCGCCCGGGCGGTCGAAGCGCTCGACCAGCAGTGCGTCGCGGCCGAGCGCACCCGTCAGCTCAACCTTCGCCACCTCGAGCCCGGCCCTGCGCGCCAGTTCCATCGCGACGAACTCGCCCTTGACGACGGGGTAGGTATCGGTGGTCGAGCTGAACTTGGCGATCAGCTCTCGGTCCCCCTCCCGTAGCAGTGCCTTGGGCCGAGCGCCGCCGACTGAGCTGCCGTGAAGAAGCGCCTGGTCGAGGGCCGGAGTGAGCGGAATGCCGTGCTCGACTCGGTCCGCGGACGTCGCCAGCTCCTCCAGGGATGCTTGATCCAGCGCCCGCGGAACGTACTCCTCGGCAGAGCGCTGGAAATCGAGCGCGCCGATTCGGTTGGAGCCGGACTCCATCAAGTAAGTCAGCCTCGTCAGGTCGGTGGTTTCGGCTTCGGCGCTCCCGGTCAGGCTGTTGAGGATCACCCGCTGGCCCCAGGCGTCCGGCCCGGCGTCGGCAATGCAGCCGGCGACCTCGCCGCCCAACGGCGGGATCGGGCCGCGTCGCAGCGGCAGCTCCGGCAGGTAGAGCGGAATTGCCTCGTCGCGTCCGAGGTAGCTGCGGCCGTAGGCAAATTCGAGAATGGCCCCCGCCTGGTCGAGGCGACCGGCGACCACCGGCTCGGTCGCCCCGTCCAGCCAGACCCAGACGAACGCCCGCTCCGGCTCAGAAGTCATCGTCCACCTCCTTTGGTCTGCGGACCAATCGCGGCAAGACGGCAAGTCGGTCCTCGACCCGTCTTCCCTCGACCTGCCGGCGCTCCGGATCCTCGCCGAATAGCGGTACCCCGGTCAGGGCCGCCGCCTCAAAGGCGATTCCCAGCCTGACGCTCGGATCGCCCTGCTCGACCTTGCGCAAGGTAACCGCGGTGACGCCGACCCGCTCCGCAAGCTCCTGGAGGGTCCAGCGCCGCTCACGACGTGCCAAGCGGATGCGCGCACCGAGCAGGCGCGTCGCTTCGCGCGTCATCGGGGAGAGGGTGTGTGGACGAGTTTTCATCAAAATAGATAATAAACTATCTGTGTTATAGGGATATAGATATTTAAATTTCTATTCTCTCTCAGAGACGGGGCGTCGCAGGTGCCCCCGCCCAGGGTGCTCGGCGAGGGAAATGGGTTCGTCCCCGGGTAGTGGCTAGGATCGCGCCCATGACTCAGGACATCGACCAGCTCGCGATCGACACCATCCGCACCCTTTCGATCGACGCCGTCCAGAAGGCCAACTCGGGGCACCCGGGGACGCCGATGTCGATGGCGCCGGTCGCCTACGAGCTTTGGCAGAACCATCTGCGCTACGACCCGGCCGATCCGGTCTGGCCGAACCGGGACCGCTTCGTGCTCTCGGCGGGCCATGCCTCGATGCTGATCTACTCGGTTCTGCACCTGGCCGGGGTCCGCAGGGTCGACGAGGACTACAACGTCACCGACGAGCCGGCCGTGAGCCTGCACGAGATCGAAGAATTCCGCCAGCTGCACTCGCGGACGCCGGGTCACCCCGAGTACCGCTGGACCTCGGGGATCGAGACCACGACCGGGCCGCTCGGCCAGGGGATCGCCACCTCGGTGGGGATGGCGCTGGCCTCGAAGTGGCAGGGCGAGCGCTACGGCTACGACCTCTTCGACTTCGACGTCTACGCGCTGGCCGGGGACGGCTGCCTGATGGAGGGCGTCTCGCACGAGTCCGCCTCGCTGGCCGGCCACCTCAAGCTCGACAACCTCTGCTGGCTCTACGACAACAACCACATCACCATCGACGGGGCGACCTCGCTCGCCTACGACGACGACGTGCTGAGCCGCTTCGAGGGGTATGGCTGGAACGTGATCCGGGTCGGCGACGCCAACGACCGCGGCCTGCTCTCGCGCGCCTTCGACGCCTTCAAGGCGGAGACCGGGCGGCCGACGCTGATCGTCGTCGACAGCCACATCGGCTGGGGCTCGCCGAACAAGCAGGACACCGAGTCCGCCCACGGCGAACCGCTCGGCCCCGACGAGGTGAAGCTGACCAAGCAGGCCTACGGCTGGCCCGAGGACGCCCAGTTCCTGGTCCCCGACGGGGTCCGCGAGCGCTTCGACGAGTGCGTCGGCAAGCGCGGCGCCGAGCTGCGCGCGGCCTGGCAGGGCAAGCTCGAGGCCTCCGGCCACGCCGAGGAGATCGAGATGGTCCAGCGGCGTCAGCTGCCGGACGACTGGGACGAGGCGATCCCCTCCTTCGAGGCCGACGAAGAGAAGGGCCTCGCCACCCGCAAGGCCTCGAACAAGGTCGAGAACGCGATCGCCGAGCGGCTGCCCTGGTTCATCTCCGGCTCCGCCGACCTCACCGACTCGACCTCGGTGCGGCTCACCTTCGACGGCGTCACCAACTTCGAGCCGGGCAGCTTCGGCGGCCGCCAGATCCACTACGGGATCCGCGAACACGCCGCCGTCACCGCCTGCAACGGGCTCTCGCTGAGCAAGCTGCGGCCGCTCTGGTCGACCTACCTGACCTTCTCCGACTACGCGCGGCCGGGGATCCGCCTCTCGGCGCTGATGGAGATCCCGGTCATTCACCTCTTCACCCACGACTCGATCGGGCTCGGCGAGGACGGTCCGACCCACCAGCCGGTCGAGCAGCTGGCCTCGCTGCGGGCGATGCCGCACCTCGACGTGATCCGGCCCGCCGACGCCAACGAGGTCGCCGAGGCCTGGCGCCTGGCGATCGACCGCACCAAAAACCCGGTGGCGATGGTGATGACCCGGCAGAACGTGCCGGTCTTCGACCGCTCGAAATACGCCTCCGCCGCGGGGGTTCAGAAGGGCGGCTACGTGCTGGCCGACTGCGAGGGCGAGCCGGAGCTGATCTTGATCGCCACCGGCAGCGAGGTGCAGCTGGCCCTGGGCGCCCACGAGACGCTGGCCGGCGAGGGCGTTCGCAGCCGCGTCGTCAGCC
>Ga0190271_10000132_pt1 | contig 38493 bp, 39 predicted proteins | sample Popmic356T_FD_133747 | JGI IMG/M metagenome (GOLD analysis project Ga0190271, IMG submission 133747) | Populus adjacent soil microbial communities from riparian zone of Weber River, Utah, USA - 356 T | ecosystem: Environmental > Terrestrial > Soil > Riparian zone | place: USA: Utah | collected...
CACCTTGATCCCGATCGTCCGTCCCCGCAGCTCGCGCTTGCGCAGGCGCCGGCAGAGCTCGGCCGCGAGCTCGGCGAGGTGCCGCTCCAGGACCGCGCGCTCGCGCACGTCGACGTCGAAGGTCGTCTCGGCCGACTGCGACTTGGTCTCGTGCTCGACCGTGACCGGCGTCTCGTCGAGCAGGCGGCCGCGGGCGCGCAGCCAGGCGCCGCTGCGCGGCCCGAAGGCGGCCTCCAGCTCCTCGACCGGGCGGGCGCCGAGGTCCCGCAGCGTCCGGATCCCCAGCCGCTCCAGCTTCGCCACCGTCTTCGGCCCGATCCCCGGGACCAGGCCGGGGGAGTCGCCGCCGAACCGCTCCAGCGCCTGCTCCTGGGAGAGCACCACCAATCCGGCCGGCTTGCCCAGCTCGCTGGTGATCTTGGCCAGCATCCGGCTCTCGGAGATCCCCACCGAGCAGGTCAGCCCGGTCTCCTCGCGGATCTCCGTCGCGATCCGCCGCATCGTCGCCTTCGGCGAGAAGATCCCGGTCAGGTCCAGGTAGGCCTCGTCGAGCCCCACCACCTCGACGATCTCCGCGTTCCGCCGCAGCACCTCCATCACCCGCGCCGACGCCTCCCGGTAGGCGGGAAAGTCCGGCTGGATGTAGACCGCGTCCGGCAACCGCCGCCGCGCCGTCGCCGCCGGCATCGCCGAGTGAATCCCGGCCAGCTTCCGCGCCTCATAGCTCGCCGTCGTCACCACCGCCCGCGGCCCCGACCCACAGACCACCACGGGTTTCCCCTTCAGCTCCGGCCGCCGCCGCAGCTCGACCGACGCGTAGAACGCGTCCATATCGAGATGAGCGACCACGCGAGGCCAGTCTCCGAGCGACACAGGCTGACGTTAGCGCCCGGGGCGGCGGAGGCGAACAGACGTTCGTCTTGCATGCAGCGGGAACAGCCAAAGGACTCGCCGAGCGCAAGCGCTTTCAGACTCAGGTCCGCTCGCAGACCTTTCGCCCGCGCCCCGATCTCTGCATGCTGTTTGTGGTCGCCGTTCCTGGAAACGGCTGAAGTGGCGCAGGAGCGATCTGGGCACAGCCCCGCCCTCGCTAGGCTTCCCCGCGATGGCTTCCCCGGAGGCGAAGAACCTCGAGGCGATCTCCAAGGCGATCGACCAGCACAACATGAACTGCCCGTTCCCGGCGGCCGAGGTGCGGATGAACCCGTTCGAGGTCGAACGGCTGGGCTGGGACACGATCCGCGGCCTTCCGGTCCTCCCCGACGGCGAGATCGGCACCGGCCGCTTCCGGATCGTCTGCTCCCGCGACCTCGAGAACGACGGCCTGGAGGTCACCGAGGCCGTCGGCAAAGAGCTGGAGACGGTCACGCCAGTCAGTAATTGACGCCCTGAGCGGGCGTCTGGTCAAGCAGATCAAGGACGCAGGAAGCGAAGCGTGCTCCGCACGCGAGCGACCGAGGACGCCGAGATGCGCCGACCAGCCGCCCGCTCAGATCTCGTTCCAGAAGTCCAGGCCGAGTTCCGAGAGCCAGTTCTGGGCCTCGATGTTGAGCTGGAAGAGCTCGCCGGTCCAGATCAGGACGCCCATCGCGATCAGGATCACGCCGCCGACGGCGACGATCGCCTGGTAGTGGCGCTTGACGACGGCGAAGGCGGTGGTCATCCGCGAGAAGGCGAGGGCGGTGAGCAGGAAGGGGATCGCCAGGCCGGCCGAGTAGACGGCGAGCAGGAAGGCACCGCGGGCGGCCGATTCGGTCAGCGAAGCGGCGGAGAGGATGGCGCCGAGGGTGGGGCCGATGCAGGGGGTCCAGGCGATCGCGAAGGCGGCGCCGGCGACGACGGGGCCGCCCCGGCCGGCCCGCGAGAGCAGGGCGTCGACGTGCCACTCGCGGTTGAGGCGGGTGACGAACATCGAGGCGACGAAGAGGACGCCCATGAGGATGATCAGCGCCCCGGAGATCTTGGTCAGCAGCTCCTTGTGATCGCGCATGGTGGAGCCGAGGCCGGTGGCGGTGAGGCCGAGGAGGATGAAGATCGCCGAGAAGCTGGCGACGAAGAGCAGGCTGGGACCGAGCACCCGGCGCCAGTTGGCGTCCTCGAGCTCGTTGGCGGAGACGCCGGTGACCGCGGACAGGTAGCCGGGCACGAGCGGCAGCACGCAGGGGGAGAGGAAGGAGACGATTCCCGCCGCCAAAGCGGCGAAGATGCCGACTCCTGCAGCGGGATCGGAACTGAGAACGGCGTTGACCAAGAGCACTGAGATTACCCCCAGCGGGACCGCGGCCGAGGGCTCGAGGGGGCTGTTCGACGCCTCGGGGCGGGTGATGCGGCTGCGGGCCTCGCCGCTGTTCGGGATCGGACCGGGGGAGCCGGGTCCGGCGCTGCGCCGCGGCGCCCTGATCGCGGTCCCGGTCGGCGCCGCGCTGATCGTCGAGCTCGGCTTCGGCGCTCCCACCAAGGGCGCGATCGCCACCGGCGCCATGTTCGCCGGCTTCGCCGGGCTCGACGCGCCAGCCGGCCCGCGCGCCGCCTGGCAGGCGGCCGCGGCGCCGCTGATCGGCGCGATGGCGGCGCTCGGGATCCTCACCAGCCAGGTGGCGCCGGCCGCGGTGGTGGCGATGGCGCTGGTCGGGGCCGCCGCCGGCTACTGCTTCTCCTACTCGCTGCGACTGGCGATCTTCGGTCTGGTCGGGGCGCTGACGCTGCTGGTCTCCCAGGGGCTCTTCCTGGAGATGGACGAGGTGCTGCCGGCGCTGCTCTGGGGCACGGTGGGCGGCCTCGCCCAGGTGCTCTGGTCGCTGCTCGTCTGGCTCTTCGTCGACCGCTGCGAGCGGGGGCAGCCGAGCGGCTGGAACGGCCGCGAAGTCCGCGAAGCCTTCGTCTCGAACTTCACCCTGCGCTCGGAAAGCGCCCGGCACGCGATCCGCTTCGGCGCCTCGCTGGCCGTCGGCGTCGCCATCTACCGCGCCTTCGATATGGACAACCACGGCTTCTGGATCCCCCTGACGATCCTCTTCGTGATGCGCCCCGACCGCGACCAGACGTATCTGCGGGTGGTCCTGCGGGCAGTCGGCACCGTGCTTGGCGTGGTTCTCGCCACGACCCTCTACAAGACCGTCGGCAGCGACGACGCGGTCGTCGTCGCCGTCCTGACGATCGCCACGGCGCTGGCCTTCGGCCTGCTCACCGTCCAGTACGCGCTGTTCACGACGGCGATCACCGTCTACGTGATCCTCCTCACCGACAGCCTCGGCGAGCCCAGCTGGCAGGCCGACAAGCTGCGCCTGATCGGCACCGCGATCGGGCTCCTGATCATCTTCCTGGCCTTCGTCGTCTGGCCCGACCCGGAGCGGGGGAGGGACTTCAAATTCCGGGTCCTGAGGCCGCCTCCCGACCCACCGGAAGCGGCATCGCGCTAAATTCCTGGCTACGCAGCCAAACCGCCGCGCGCACGCGGTGGAACCGAGGGGAGCCAGAGTTGAGTCAGCGCACGTTCGTGATCGGCGTCGGGATGACCAAGTTCGAGAAGCCCGGCAGCAAGGAGGGCGACTACCCGGACTGGGCCAAAGAGGCGGGGGAGAAGGCGCTCGCCGACGCCGGCATCCCGTACGACGACGTCGAGCAGGCCTACGCGGGCTACTGCTACGGCGACTCGACCTACGGTCAGCGGGCGCTCTACCAGCTGGGCCTGACCGGGATTCCCGTCGTCAACGTCAACAACAACTGCTCGACCGGCTCCTCGGCGCTGTTCCTGGCCCGCCAGGCCGTCAAGGGCGAAATCGCCGATTGCGCGCTGGCGCTGGGCTTCGAGAAGATGGAGCCGGGCAGCCTCGGCGTCAAGTACACCGACCGCACCAACGCCCTCGACAAGCACGCGATGCGGATGTTCGAGATCCGCGACCCGGAGGCCTCGCCGCCGGCCCCGCAGATGTTCGGCAACGCCGGTCGCGACCACATGGAGAAGTACGGCTCCAACCCCGACCACTACGCCTGGATCGGCTGGAAGAACCACAAGCACTCGGTCAACAACCCTTACGCCCAGTTCCAGGACGAGTACTCCCTGGAGGACATCAAGGCGGCGAAGATGATCCACGACCCGCTGACCAAGCTGCAGTGCTCGCCGACCTCCGACGGCTCCGCCTGCGCGATCGTCGCCTCGGAGCGCTACGTCGACGAGCACGACCTCTGGGACAAGGCGGTCGAGATCGCCGGCCAGTCGATGGTCACCGACCTCAGCTCGACCTTCGCCGAGGACGCCGACTGCATGACGATCGTCGGCGCCGACATGTCGAAGCTGGCCGCCGACCGCGCCTACGAGGAGGCCCAGGTGGCCGCCGCCGAGGTCGACGTCTGCGAGCTGCACGACTGCTTCAGCGCCAACGAGCTGATCACCTACGAAGCGCTCGGGTTCGCCGCTGAGGGCGAGGCGCACAAGCTGGTCGAGGAAGAAGCGACGACGTTCGGCGGCCAGGTCGTCGTCAACCCCTCGGGGGGTCTCATCTCCAAGGGTCATCCGCTCGGCGCCACCGGCCTGGCGCAGTGCTCGGAACTGACCTGGCAGCTGCGCGGCGAAGCCGACAAGCGCCAGGTCGAGGGCGCCAAGGTCGCCCTGCAGCACAACATCGGCCTCGGCGGTGCCGCCGTGGTCACCGTCTACAAACCGGCGAGCTAGGGCTCGCCCGGAGCGAGGAGAGCACGATGGCGAAGCAGCGGCGTTCACTCAGCGGCAAGGTCGTGGCGATCACGGGCGGCGCCCGTGGGATCGGCAAGGCGACGGCGACGGCGCTGGTGCGAAAGGGCTGCCGCATCGCCATCGGCGACCTCGACCTGGAGCTGGCGGAGAAGACGGCGGCGGAGCTGGGCGGCGGCACGGTCGCCCTGCCGCTCGACGTCACCGACCGCTCCTCCTTCGAAGCGTTCCTCGACGAGGCCGAGCGCCAGCTCGGGCCGGTCGACGCGGTGATCAACAACGCCGGAATCATGCCGGTGACGCCGTTCGTCGACGAGGACGAGAGCTCGGTCCACCGTCAGATCGACATCAACCTGCACGGCGTCATCACCGGCACCCAGCTGGCGATCAAGCGCCTGCAGCCCCGCGGCAGCGGCTACATCGTCAACATCGCCTCGCAGGCCGGCAAAGCCGGCATCCCCGGGATCGCCACCTACTGCGCGACCAAGCACGCCGTGGTCGGGCTCAGCGAGGCGGTGCGGACGGAGCTGCGCGGCAGCGGCGTCGAGGTGCTCTGCGTGATGCCGACCGTCGTCAACACCGAGCTGACCAGCGGGCTCGGCCAGAAATGGGTGAAACCGGTCGAGGCCGAGGACGTCGCCAACGAGATCGTCGACGCGATGGAAGTGCCGCGCTTCGACGTCTTCGTGCCGCGCGCCAACGGCGCCCTCTACAGGGTGATGACCCTGCTGCCGCGCGGCGCCCGCGAGGGCCTGGGCCGGCTGATGAAGGTCGACAAGCTGATGTTCGAGGTCGATCACGGCGCCCGCCGCGCCTACGAGGACCGCGCCGCCGCCAGCGCCGGCGAGGGCGGGGAGGAGGCCTCCTCCCCCGAGCCCGCCCAGCGCGACGCCGCCTGAGGCAGGGCCCCGTGGGCCGGATCTACGACGCCACCTGGGGCCGGGTCTTCCCGGCCTTCTACGAGCGCAGCATCAAGGCCACCGAGGAAGCGGGCCTGCGGGAGATGCGCCGGCAGCTGCTGGCCGAGTCCAGCGGTCGGGTGTTGGAGATCGGCGCCGGGACCGGCCTCAACCTCGGGCTCTACCCGGACGCGGTCGAGGAGCTGATCCTGGTCGAGCCCGACCCGCACATGGCCAAGCTGCTGCGTCCGAAACTGGCGACCTCGGGAGGCAAGGCGACGGCCACCGTGATCGAAGACTCGGCCGAGTCTCTGCCCTTCGAGGACGCCAGCTTCGACGCCGTCGTCGGCACCCTGGTCTTCTGCACGATCCCCGACCCGGCGTCGGCGCTGCGCGAGGCGGCCCGGGTCCTGAAGCCGGGCGGGCGGCTGCTCTTCCTCGAGCACGTTCGCTCCCCGGACCCTTCGCTGGCCCGCTGGCAGGACCGCCTCGAGAAGCCGTGGCGCTTCCTCGGCGACGGCTGCCACTGCAACCGAGACACCGTCGCGACGATCGAGGCCTCGCCGCTCAACCTCGGCGAGTTCGAGCGGGCGGAGATGCCGAAGGCACCGCCGATCGTCCGGCCGATGGTGCGCGGCAGCGCTACCCGCGCCGCCTGAGCAGCCGTCCGGCCACCTCGGCGGCGCTGACGCCGATAAACGCCCCGGCAAGCACGTCTGCGGGATAGTGGACACCGGTATGCACGCGCGAGTAGCCGACCAGCGTCGCCAGGGCACGCAACGGTGCCGAGAGCGCCGGCGCGGCGGCGCCGGCGCCGGTCGCGAAGGCGAAGGCCGAGGCGGCGTGGCCGGAGGGAAAGGAGCTGGTGCGAGGCATCGGCACGTGGCGGCCCGCCAGCTCCTCGAGCTCGCGCCGCTCCGGCCGGCGCCGATGGCTCAACGGCTTGGCGACGAGGTTGGCGAAGGCCGAGGCGACGCCAAGCGAGGCGAGACCCTGCACGGCCGCGGTGCGCCCGCGCGAGCCGCCGAGCACGCCCAAGCCCGCCGCGACACCGACCCAGAGCTTGCTCTTGTCGGCGGTGCGGGAGAGGCGCCGCATCGCGGCGTCGAGCCGCGGCGTGTCGCTGCCGGCGACGGCCGCATAGACGGCGGTGTCGACTGCCTTCGCCTCGCTCAACCAACCGGACATCGGGCGATGATATGAGCAGCCGCCGCTGGGCAGCGATCGCCAGCTTGCTGAGTGGGGTGGCTGCCGCCGCTCTCGTTGCCTATCTCTTCGTCGCCAACTTCCCGCGTGGCGCGATCGTCATCGCCTGTCTCGGCCTGGGGCTCGTCACCGCTTGGCTCGGCCTCCTGCGCCAGGGAACCCGGCGCTGGCTCGGCCTCGGCCTGGCGCTCGCGCTGCTGGCAGTCGCCGTCGTCGTCCTGGTCGGCGGCGACTACTCGCTCGCCTGGCTCCTCGTCGTGCTGGGCTGCGTCGTTGCCGTCGTCGCCGCCAGGATTGCGCTGCGCCCCGACCGAGATCTTCCGCCAGCGCCGGCGCCCCGCCGCGCGGTGCTGTTCGTCAACCCTCGCTCCGGGGAAGGCCGGGCCGCGGAGGTAGGTCTCGCCGACGCCGCCCGCGAACGCGGGATCGAGGTCGTCGAACTGGGGCCCGGGGACGACCTCGAGGAGCTGGGTCGGGCGGCGGTGGGGAAGGGGGCCGACGGCCTGGCGATGGCGGGCGGCGACGGCTCACAGGCGCTAGTCGCCGCGATCGCAGCCGAGCACGACCTGCCTTACGCCTGCATCCCGGCCGGCACCCGCAATCACTTCGCCCTCGACCTCGGCGTCGACCGCGAAGACGTCGTCGGCGCCCTCGACGCCTTCGTCGACGGCGGCGAGCGGCTGGTCGATCTCGGCGAGGTCAACGGCCGCGTCTTCGTCAACAACGTCTCCCTCGGCGTCTACGCCGAGGCGGTCAGCCAGGACCAGTACCGCGCCGCGAAGATGCGCACCCTGCTGGAAACGCTCTCCGAGACGCTCGGGCCAGAGGGAGGGCAGGGACAGGAGCTGCGCTGGCGCGACCCCGAAGGCGCCGAGCGGATCAGCACCGCCCTGATCCTCGTCTCAAACAACCAGTACCGGCTCGGCCCGACCCTCGGCTCCGGCACCCGCCCCAAGCTCGACGACGGTCTGCTCGGCGTAGTCGACTTCCACCCGCCGGTCCCCGGCCAGCGCCAGCCGGCCCGGTGGCGTGAGATCGAGACGCCAGAGCTGGAGATCGAGGCGGCCGGCCCCGTGCCGCTGGGAATCGACGGCGAGTCCGTCACCCTCGACCCACCCCTGCGCTTCCGCGTCCGCCCACGTGCCCTGCGCGTCCGCATCGCCCGGGATCACCCGGGAGCGTCGCCTTCGGCAGAGCTCCCGGCAGGACTTGCCCCTCTCGCCAAGGCCCTCGTCGACAGGGCCGTGAAGCCAACGGCGAAATAGATAAATTTGTCTGTCTTACTTTTGTACCGGCTATAGGGCGTACAAAGTAGGACAGGCGAATCTGAGCGTCGGGTCGGGACTGAGAATCCGCGGCGCAAGCGCTACTGGGGGCGTCGCTTTGGTCGTCGCCGCTGGTCGGACTCCTAGCTAGCGGCGCTGCTCCGCTGAGCTCAACTGAAGAGGGAGCTCGACCGCTTTCCCAAGCCAACGCACGATAATGGTGGTTATGTCAACTCAGGTGGAAATGGCCCGAGGCGGACGGGCGGCTCCGCTGGGGAGCCACCCATCCGTCCCCTCGAACGACAGCAGCGGCCTCAGCCTGCTTCTTCGATGGCCTCTTCGAATTCCTCGGGCGTGGCCGGGTTGCCGAGGAGCTCGACGCCGTTGGTGCTCGGGCCTTTGATCGCAAAGGACGGCGTGCCGGTGAAGCCGTAGCGCTGGGCCTGTTCGGTCGAGGCTTCGACCTCGCTGGTCAGCTTCTTGCGGTCCTGGTTCCACTTGGCGACGTCTTTGACGCCCGATGCTTCGGCGACCGCGGTCAGGAAGGCGTCGTCGGCGTAGCCGGAGTTCTCGGCGCCCTGGTTGCGATAGAAGACCTCGAGGTAGTCCCAACCCCGGTCCTGTTCGCCAGCGGCGAGGACGGCAGCGCCGGACGGCAGCGACTGCGGGCCGATGATCGTGAAGTTGTGGAAGACCATCTTCGCTTTGCCGTTCCGCACTTGGTTTTCGATCACCTGCGGGAGGATTTCCTCGGAATAGGCTTTGCAGACCGGGCACTGCATGTCGCCGTACTCGATCAGTTCGACCTCGGCTTTCGGGTCGCCCAGGACCATGCCGTTCTGCGGCACCCCGTTGACGACGCTCTCGGCCGCGGCGACTTCCTGCAGGTTCTCGGCGTCGCCGCCGCTCTCGCCGCCCGAGCTGGCGACGATCAGCACGACCACCGCGACGATCACCAGGAAGACCGCGCCAGCTCCCAGCTGCAGCAATTTCGTCCTCCGGTCTCCCGTCTGGACTTTCGCTTCTTCCTGCAGCCGCTCTTCGCGACGCTTCTCCCTCTCCTTCTTGTTGCTCATCTCTCTCCTCGGTAGTTCCCTGCGGTCCCGTCGGCGCAGCGCGGCGACGAGCCAACTCTAAGCGAGCTCCGCCTCCGAATTGGGCGAAGCCTCGGGCGGCTCGACCGCAGTCGAGTCCGCGTCGTCGGTACCGGCATAGCCGATCAACCGAGCAGCAGTGAGAAGGAAGAGAATCGTCATCAGGATGGCGCTGCCGACGCACCACTGGCAGATCGCGTCGATCACCCAGATCTCCAGGTAGGTCAGGTAGACGCTGAAGCCGAAGCCCCCCAGCGCCATCGCGAACCCGGCGAAGCGCGCCAGGTCGCTGACGATGAACGCGGTCAGGAAGATCCCGACGTAGCCGACGATCCCGAAGATCGCGACGTTGATCCCGGCGATATGGGAGTACGAGCTTTCGGCGACCGTCTGGCAGCCGCCGCCGCCGGCGACGCAGACCGGCGACCCGCCGCCCGACTCGACGATCGTGATGTAGGTCGCGACGCCGATCCCCAGCGCCGCTACGAACGCGATCGCACGGCGCAGGTTTCCTTCACTCGGGAAATTCATAGCGATGACGATAAAGCCTCTGCATAAAAGGCGTCTATATGGCGGGAGAACCTGCCGCCCTGCCAGGCCAGCGGCGACTCCCCTCCGCCTCGCTGAGCAACTGTCCCTGCGGGAGCGCCTCGGCATAGGCGACCGCGGCCGCGTGCGGGTGGCCCGGGTCGGCCTCGTCGCTGCTGGCGACCACCAGGGCCGGCACGCGGAGTCCCTCCAGATCGGCCATGGACTCGAAGGGCCGCGAGCGCGGCAGCTCCCGCAGCGCCGCCGCCAGCGCCTGCGGATGGCGCTGCAGCAGCATCCGTTCCCGCGTGAAGCGCAGGACCGCGTCGCGCCAGCGCGGGTCGGCTGCCTGGTGCTCGCCGATGTAGGCGACGAAGCCGTCGACCCCGCCCGCTTCCAGCGCCGCCGCCAGGCCGTCCCAGTAGTCCAGCGAGCGCGGCTCGATCGCGCCGGTGTAGACGGGCCCGGCGAGAACCAGCCCGGCCAGACGGTGCGGATGGCGCAGCGCGTAGGCCACCGCGGTGTGGGCTCCCATCGAGTGACCGGCAAGCAGGAAGCGCTCCTCCTCCCCGAGCTGCGCCGCGACCACCCGCTCGAGGTCCGCCACCAGCCACGGGTATCCATAACCCTGCCCGGCTGGGGCGGGGTCCGACTCGCCGTGCCCGCGGGCGTCGTAGGCGACGACGAGATGGCCGGCGCGCTCCAGCGCTCGCGAGCCGTGGACGACGTAACGGCGGGTCGCGGTGACGCCGTGGCAGAGGACCACCGGCGGCCCCTCCCCCGCCGCCTCGCCTCGCAGCATCGGTGCCGGGCCGAGCTCGAACTGCGCCGCCGCGGCCGCGGCCATCAGGCGAGCGCGGCCAGGGCCCGCTCGAGATCGTCGACCGACTCGTAGCTGAGGCCGGCCAGCGTCACCTTGCGGTGGCGAACGACCCCCTCCTCGTCGACGATGAAGATCGCCCGCCGCACCATCGGCCCGGCGACGACGCCGTAGGCGCGCGCCACGCTCTTGTCCTCGTCGGCCAGCAGCGGCACGTTGAGCCGCTTCTCCTCGGTGAAGCGCTCGTGCGAGTCGACCGACTGCGGCGAGATTCCCAGCACCACGGCGCCGAGGCTGTCGAGCTGCTCGCCCTGGTCGCGGTAAGAGCAGAACTGCTTCGTGCAGACGGCGGTGAAATCGCCGGGGTAAAAGGCGAGGATGACCTTGCGGCCGCGGTAGTCCGCGAGCCGGTACGTCTTCTCGCCGGTGCCCGGCAACTCGAAGTCCGGCGCCGCGTCTCCTACGTCGAGCTTGGCCACCGGGTGAGCTTAGAGCCCGCGGCTCAGCCCTTCTCGATCGTCATCTTCTTGATCACGATCGTCTGTTTCGGTTTTTCCGACGGCCCGCCCTGTTCGCCGATCAGCTCGACGACGTCGAGGCCGGAGCTGACTTTGCCGAGCAGCGCGTATTCGGGCGGCAGACCAGCGTCGGCGCCGGTGACGACGTAGAACTGGCTGGCGGAGGTGCCAGGCGGCTCGGCCGCGCTCTTCGCCATCGCCACGACGCCTTTGGTGTAGGCGAGGTTGGCGGGCGGTTTCTCGACGACGCTGTAGCCCGGGCCACCGGTGCCGGTGCCGAGCGGATCGCCGCCCTGGATGACGAATTCGGGGACGATCCGGTGGAAGGTGGTTTCGTCGTAGAAGCCTTCTTCGGCGAGATAGGCCACCGAGTTGGTGGTCTTCGGCGCCCGTTTCGTGTCGAGGGCGATCTCGAAGGTGCCACAGCTGGTTTCCACGACCGCGGTCAGCACTTCGCCGGGTTTGACCGTCTGTTTCGGCGCTTTCAGCTGCTCGCGCTTGGCCGGAGGCTGGTCGACTTTTTCGCAGCCGTCGGCGCCGGCCGAGGCGGTGCTGCCGGAATCGTCGTCGCCACCGCCCGAGATCAGGACCACCGCGACGATCGCAATCGCGACCAGCGCGAAAACGCCAAGGATCAGCGGCCTCTTGTCCTTCCCCTCCTCCATCGCCGCTAAAGAGTAGTCCGTACGATCGAATCGTTGTCGGCACCCCCGCTCACCCCGCTCGCCACTGCCGTGCTCCGGGTCGATCGCGCACCCGAGCGGGTACTGGCGATCGCCGCCGACGCGGGCGAGGCGGCGCTGTTCCTCGCCCGCGAGTTCCCGGCCGCTCGCGTGCGGGGCGTCGACAGCTCGCGGAGCCGCGTCCGGGCGGCCGCCGAGCGGGTCGGGCTCGACCCCGAGGGGCGGGTCGCCTTCAAGGCGGCGAAGCCTGGGGCGCTGCCCTACCCGGACGCTTTCTTCGACCTCGTCGCCCAGGTCGACGGACGCCCCAGCGCCGCCGAGATCGCCCGGGTGCTGCGGCCGGGCGGGTACCTGATCCTGGTCCGGACGCAGCCCTCGCGAGGCCGACTCGGACTTGGATCGCGAGCGCCGTGGCGACGCCTCGGCCGCCGCGGCGTCGCGTTTCTCGAGTCCGCCGCGGCCGGCGACGGCAGCTTCTCTGTCGGCCGCCGCCGCGAGGCCGATTCGGGCGGCCCCGCCGACTAGGCTGGCGGCCCATGTCCTTCGAGGGGATGCCACTAGCCCTGCTCGTCAACCCGTCCTCGGCGGGCGGCAAGACGCTGAAGACGCTGCCTCGCGTCGAGCAGGCGCTGGACGCCGAGCGGGTGACCTTCCGGGTCCAGCGCACCACCGGCCTCGAGGACGGCGTCGAGCAGGCGCTGCGGGCCGTCGAGGCCGGCGAGCTGCCGGTGGTGATGTCCGGCGACGGCCTGGTCGGCGCCGTCGGCGGCGCCATGGCGGGGGCCGCGACTCCGCTCGGGGTCGTCCCGGGCGGGCGCGGCAACGACCTGGCCCGGGTCCTCGGCATCCCCGACGACCCGGAGGCGGCGGTGGCGACCGTCCTCGCCGGCGAGACCCGCCAGATCGACGTCGGCGAGGTCAACGGCAAGCGCTTCCTCGGGATCGCCAGCGTCGGCTTCGACTCCGAGGCCAACCGCCGCGCCAACGAGACCCGCTTCCTGCGCGGCAACCTCGTCTACGCCTACGCGGCGCTGCGTGCCCTGGCCGGCTGGAAGCCGGCCCGGTTCACGATCGCGGTCGGCGAGGAGCGGGTCCGGCTCAGCGGCTACTCGGTCTGCGTCGCCAACAGCAAGGCCTACGGCGGCGGCATGTTCATCGCCCCCGACGCCGAGCTCGACGACGGCGAGTTCGACATCGTCACGATCGGCGAGGTTGGCAAGCTGCGCTTCGCGGGTAACCTGCCGAAGGTGTTCAAGGGCACCCACGTCGAGGCGGACGAGGTGCGGGTCTTCCGGGCTTCCCACCTGGAGCTGAGCGCCAGCAAGCCGTTCGCCGTCTACGCCGACGGCGAGCACCTGACCGACCTGCCGGCCTCGCTGCGGGTGCTGCCGCGGGCGCTCAACGTGCTGGCGCCGGCGCCAGCCGCGGCTTGAGCCAGCGCGGCGCCAACGGCGCCCCCGGGCCCGCCTTCCGCGCCAAGCTGGCGGCGGCGCGGGCGATCGGCGTCGCCAGCCGGGCCAGCGGCCGCGGCGGCGGCACCACTCTGCCGGGACGCGTGCTGCTGCGGCTCGAGCCGGAGGCGATCGCCCGCCTCGGCGCCGGCCTCGACGGCGGCGCCACCCTGGTCAGCGCCACCAACGGCAAGACGACCACGGCGGGGATGATCGCCGCGATCCTCGCCGCCGACGGCCGCGAGCCGGTCCACAACCGGGCCGGCTCCAACATGACCTGGGGAGTGGCGACGGCGCTGCTCGAGCAGCGGGGCCACGAGGGACTCTTCGAGGTCGACGAGGCCTGGCTGCCGCGCGTCGCCGAACAGCTGCGCCCGCGCCTGATCGTGCTCGGCAACCTCTTCCGGGACCAGCTCGACCGCTACGGCGAGATGGAGGCGCTGGCCGACGACTGGGCGGCTGCCGTGGCGGCACTGAGCGGCAGCGCCGGCTTCGCTCTCAACGCCGACGACCCCTTGATCGCCGACCTCGGCCGCGACGCCGAGGAGCGGCCGCGCGAGGGAGTCCTCTACTTCGGCATCGAGGACGCCACCCAGGCCCTGCCCGAGCTGCAGCACGCCTTCGACGCCAAGCACTGCCGGCGCTGCGGTCACCCCTACTCGTACGAGCGTGCCTTCGTCGGCCACCTCGGCCACTACTCCTGCCACCACTGCGGCGCCCGCCGTCCCGAGCCCGAGGTGGCGGCGACCTCGATCGAGCTGCACGGCATGGAGGGGTCGACGTCCACGGTCCGCGTCCCCGGTGGCGAGATCGAGCTGAAGCTGCCCCTGCCCGGTCTCTACAACGTCTACAACGCCCTCGGAGCGGTCGCCGCGGGCCTGAAGTTGGGCGTGGCGCCGGAGCGGATCGCCACCGCCCTGGCCGAGACGCGGGCCGCCTTCGGCCGCGTCGAGACGATCCCCGTGGCCGGCACCGCGGTCTCGATCCTGCTGATCAAGAACCCCGCGGGGGCCAACGAGGTGCTGCGGACGCTGCGGCTGGAGGCGACCGGCGACGGCCTCGACCTCTGGATCGCCCTCAACGACCGGATCGCCGACGGGCGCGACGTCTCCTGGGTCTGGGACGCCGACTTCGAGCTGCTGAACGGAGCCGTGCGCCGGGTGGTCTGCGCCGGCACCCGTGCCCCGGAGATGGCGCTGCGGCTGAAGTACGCCGGCTGGCCCAGCGAGCGGATCGAGGTCGTGCCGGGCATCGCCGAGTCGCTCGACTCGGCCGTGGCCGGCGCCGAGGGGCGGCTGTTCGCGCTGCCCACCTACACGGCGCTGCTGGAGCTGCGCAAGCTGCTCGCCGACCGCGGCCTGGCCAAGGAGTTCTGGCGGTGATGGCGGCCCGGGAAGGGTCCCTGGCCGAGGTCGTTTGGCACGACGCCGAGTGCGGCGGCTACAGCGCCGACCTGGGGCTCTGGGAGGAGCTGGCGGAGGCGGCGGCGGGGCCGGTGCTCGATCTCGGGTGCGGAACCGGGCGCGTGGCGCTGCACCTGGCGCGGCGCGGCCACGAGGTGGTGGCGGTCGATCGCGAGCCGGCGCTGATCGACGAGCTCGGGGCCCGGGCGGTCGGGGTGCCGGCCGAGGGCACCGTCGCCGACGCCCGCAACCTCGACCTCGGACGCGAGTTCCCGCTGGCGCTGGCGCCGATGCAGCTCCTGCAGCTGCTCGCCGACGAGGCGGAGCGCCGCCGCTGCCTCGAAGCGATCGCCCGCCACCTCTCCCCCGGCGGCCTGGCGGCGCTGGCGATCGTCGAGGACACGCTCGGCGAGCCCGTCTCGCCGTTCTCGCGGCAGGCGAGAGAGAGGCGAGACGGGCCCCCGCCGCTGCCCGACACCCGCGAAGTCGGCGGGGTCGTCTACTCGAGCCTGCCGCTGCCGACCGTCGTCGACGACGGTGCGATCCTGGTGCGACGGCTGCGGCAGACGGTCGCCCCGGACGGGCGGCTCGAGGAGGAAGAGAGCACGATCGCGCTGCGCGAGCTGAGCGCCGAGCAGCTGGAGAGCGAGGCTGGGCGGGTCGGCCTGGAGCCCCTGCCGCGCCGCCAGATCGCCGCCACCGCCGACCACGTCGGCTCGACCGTCGTCGTCCTGCGCAAAGGTGTGGCCTGATGGAGCTGCGAGTCCTCAGCCTCTACCCGGAGCAGATGAACATCTACGCCGACCGCGGCAACATCGTCTTCCTGCAGCGGCGCTGCGAGTGGCGCGGGATCGGCTTCCAGCACTACGGCTCCGGGCCGGGCGATCCGGTCGACCCGGCCGGCCACGACCTCTTCTACGTCGGCGGCGGACAGGACCGCGACCAGCGCATGGTCGCCGCCGACATGGTCGCCAGCAAGCGCGAGGACCTCGCCGCCGCGGTCGAGAGCGGGGCCGCCCTGCTGGCCGTCTGCGGCGGCTACCAGCTGCTCGGCCACAGCTACCAGCTCGGCGAGGAGAAGCTGCCGGGACTGGGACTGGTCGACATCGAGACCGTGCGCGAGCCGGGGCCGCGGCTGATCGGCAACGTCGCGATCGAGGCCGATCTCGGCCCGGGGCCACGGCTGATCGCCGGTTTCGAGAACCACGGCGGACGCACCTACCTGGGGCCCGGCGTGCAACCGCTCGGCAAGGTCGTCAAGGGGCACGGCAACAACGGCGCCGACGGCCTCGAGGGAGTGCGCCGCCACAACCTGATCGGCACCTACCTGCACGGGCCGCTGCTGCCCAAGAACGCCTGGCTCGCCGACCACCTGATCGCCCTGGCGCTGGAGCGCCGCTACGGGGCCCGGCCCGAGCTGGAGCCGCTCGACGACGCCTTCGAGAGCGCCGCCCACGAGTCGGCCAGGGCCGCGGCGCTCGCTTAGTGCCTCAGCGGCCGCTGGAGCCGAAGCCGCCGTCGCCGCGGCCCGAGTCGGCCAGGGCGGGCGCCTCGACCGGCGTTGCCAGGAGGATCGGCGTCAGCAGCAGCTGGGCGATTCGGTCGCCGACCGCGACCCGAAAGGTGTCGGCGGGATCGGTGTTCAGCAGCAGCACCCGCAGTTCGCCGCGGTAGCCGGCATCGATCAGGCCCGGCGAGTTGACGAGCGCGATGCCGTGGTCGCGGGCCAACCCCGACCGCGGCAGCACCAGACCGGCGTGCCCCTCGGGGATCTCCACCGCAACCCCCGTCCCAACGCTCCAACGCTCCCCCGGCCCGATATGCGCTGCCTCGCAGGCATACAGATCGAGCCCCGCATCACCCTCATGAGCACGAGTGGGCAGCTTCGCCTCGGATTTGAGCTTTGCCACGGGCAGCTGCATATCGCCGGCAGCGTAACGGGAGGGCCGGGAGAGAGCCCGAACGAGCCTCCCGCTGTTGCGAGAGAGGGCTCTCTCCCGGCCCTCCCGGTGCCCTCGCAGCGTCTACGCCACTGCCAAGTCGTTGAACCGATGCAGCTCGGCAACCGGCACCCGCGCGTGGACCAGCACCCCGTCCTCGCGCTCGGTCCGCTCGAGATCGCCGGCCACCTCGTGCAGCTCGTGGAGGCGGCCGCCCTCCGAGTACGGGATCAGCAGCTCGACCTCGGCCAGAGTTTCGGCGAAGGCCTCCTCGACCCGCTCGCGCAGCTCGTCCAGGCCCTCGCCCTCGACGGCGGAGACCAGCACCGCCTCGGGGTGCTCGATCCGGGTCTCTTCGCGAGCCCCCTCGTCGAGCAAATCCGACTTGTTGAGCACCAGCAGGCGGGGCTTCTCCCCCGCCCCGATCTCCTCGAGCACGGCGTCGACGGCGGCCATGTCGGCCAGCCGCCGCTCCTCCGGGGCCGCCGCGTCGACCACGTGGAGGATCAGGTCGGCGAGGACGGTCTCCTCGAGGGTGGCCTTGAAGGCCTCGACGAGTTGGTGCGGCAGCTTCTCGATGAACCCGACCGTGTCGGTGAGCAGGTAGTCGCGGCCGGAGAGCTCGAAGGTGCGCGTGGTCGGGTCGAGAGTGTGGAAGAGCCGGTTGCCGACGCCGACCTCGGCCCCGGTCAGCGCGTTCAGCAGCGTCGACTTGCCGGCGTTGGTGTAGCCGGCGAGGGCGACCCGCGGCAGCGAGGAGGACTCGCGCCGGGCCCGCATCACGCCGCGATTCTGTTCGAGGCGGGCGAGGCGGCGGCGCAGCGCCGAGATGCGGTTGCGGGCGAGGCGGCGGTCGGTCTCGATCTGGGTCTCGCCCGGGCCCCTGGTGCCGATGCCGCCGTCCATGCGGCCGGCGCCGAGGCGCTCGAGGTGGGTCCACAGCCCCCGCATGCGGGCCATGTTGTATTCGAGCTGGGCCAGCTCGACCTGGAGCTTGCCCTCGGCCGAGTGGGCGTGGTCGGCGAAGATGTCGAGGATCACCGCGGTGCGGTCGATCACCGGCACCCCGAGGGCGGCCTCGAGGTTGCGCTCCTGGCGCGGCGCCAGCTCGTCGTCGCAGGCGACCAGGTTGGCGTCGCAGGCCTTGATCTCCCGTTTCAGCTCGTCGAGGCGACCGCGGCCGAAGTAGCGGTCGGGGTCGGGCTTAGGACGCTGCTGGGTCGCGACCCCGGCGGTGGCGACGCCGGCAGTGCGCAGCAGCTCCTTCAGCTCCGCCAGCGGCTCGTCCCGCTCGGAGCCGTCGACGATCCCAATCGCCAGTGCTCGTTGGCGGGCACGCGGATTCGAGACGCCGGCACCTCCGGCGCCGTAGCGCGTCTGGGTGCCGCGGCCGTTTCTCGAACGATTCACTCAAGGTGATTGTAGGCGTCGACCCAAGCCGGATAGGGTTAGCGGCCATGAAGGTCTTTGTGACCGGGGGGACGGGGTTCATCGGCGGCGAGGTCGTGCGCCAGCTGCGCGCGCGCGGCGACGACGTCGTCTGCCTCGCCCGCAGCCCCGAGAAGGGCGCCAAAGCAGTCGCCCTCGGCTGTGAGCTCGTCAGCGGCGACCTCAGCGACGAGGCGGCCCTGCGCGCCGGCATGGAGGGCTGCGACGCCGTCATCCATGCCGCGGCGATGTACGAGGTCGGGATCCCGAAGAAGCAGCAGCCGGCGATGTGGGAGGCCAACGTCGCCGGCACCGAGCGAGTGATGAAGGTGGCGCTGGAGACGAACGTGCCGCGCATCGTCTACGTCTCCACCGTCGGCATCTTCGGCAACACCCACAAACAGGTCGTCGACGAGTCGTACACGAACCCCGAGACCGACTTCACCTCCTACTACGAGGAGACCAAGCTCGAGGCCCACAAGCTCGTCGACCGGATGATCGCCGAGCAGGACCTGCCGGCGATCATCGTCCAGCCGGGTGGCGTCTACGGTCCCGGCGACACCTCGCAGGTGGCCGACCTGCTGGGGGAATTCTTCGCCGGCAAGCTGCCGCTGCTGCCCTTCCCCGAGCTGGGGATCTGCATGACCCACGTCGAGGACATCGCCGGCGGGATTCTCCTCGCCCTCGACAAAGGCGCGCTCGGCGAGACCTACGTGATCAGCGGCCCGGTGACGACGATGCGCGAGGCAATCGACCTGGTCGCCAAGGTCAGCGGCCGCAAGCCGCCCCGCGGCACCCTGCCGACCGGCCTGATGAAGGCCCTGGTCCCGATCGGACCGGTGGTCGGCAAGCTGATGGGCCAGCCACCGAACCTGCGCGAGCTGATCTCCTCCGCCGACAAGGTCACCTTCTGGGCCAGCTACGACAAGGCGGCGCGTGAGCTGGGTTACACGCCGAGGGGCATGGAAGAGGGCTTGCGGGAAACGCTCGCGGCTGACGAGCGGTTCCCGGCTCCTGTTGCTTGAGCGAGTCGATGCGACTCATCGACGTCATGCATCTGGGGCGGCCCCACGTGATCGGCTGCTGGGAAGTGGAAGGGGCTCTCGTCGACCCGGGACCGGAGTCTTCGCTGTCAACCGTGATCGACGCAATCGGCGACGAGCAGCCCAAAGCCGTTCTCCTGACGCACATCCACCTCGACCACGCCGCGGCGACCGGGGCGTTGGTGCGGCGTTGGCCCGATCTTCAGGTCTACGTCCATGAGCGCGGCGCTCCGCACCTGATCGACCCGTCGAAGCTGCTGGCCAGCGCCGAGCGGCTCTACGGGGAGGAGATGAAGCGACTCTGGGGGGAGATCGTGCCGGTGCCGGAGGGCAACGTTCACACCCTCGCCGGCGGCGAGAGCGTCCTCGGCATGCGGGTCGCCTATACGCCCGGCCATGCCTCCCACCACGTCTGCTACCTCCACGAGGAGAGCGGCACCGCCTTCACCGGCGACGTCGCCGCCTGCCGGATCCCGCCCTCGGACCTGGTCATGCCGCCGACCCCACCGCCCGACATCGACGTCGAGACCTGGCTCGACTCGATCGCCACCGTCGAGTCCTGGCGACCCGAGCGCCTCGCCCTCACCCACTTCGGTGCCGTCGAGGAGGACGTGCCCGGCTATCTCGCGACGGTCCGCGAGCGCCTCCACGAGGAGGCCGAGCTGGCCAAGGGCGCGCCCCAGGAGATCTACGAGGCCGACCTGCAACACCGCATCCGCACCCAGATGAGCGCCGAAGGCCTCGGCGAGGAGTCGATCGAGGAGCTGCTGCAGGCCGTCCCGACCGCCTACCAGTGGCCCGGCCTGAACCGCTACTGGACCAAGCGGGCCGAGCGCGAAGCCGCCTGAGTCGCCTCAGGCGAGGTGCTCGCGGATCCGCTCGACGGCCTCTTCGATGCGCTCGTCGGCGGCCGTCAGGGAGATGCGGAAGAAGCCCTCGCCGCCAGCGCCGAACATCGAGCCGGGCGAGACGACGACCGCCGCCTCCTCGAGGACGAGCTCGGCGAAGGAAGTCGAGGTGTGGCCCTCCGGAACCGGGGCCCAGACGTAGATGGTGCCCCTCGGGGCGGTGACCTCGACGCCGATCTCGCGCAGGGCGGAGACGACGAGGTCGCGGCGGCGCGTGTAGGTCGCGTTCATCCGCTGCAGCGGGCCCTGGGGGCCGTTGAGGGCCTCGATCCCGGCGATCTGGACCGCCTCGAAGAGGCCGGAGTCGATGTTCGTCTTCAGCCGCCAGTAGGTCTGGACCGCCTCGGCCTTGCCGAGGATCGCGCCACAGCGCCAGCCGGTCATGTTGTAGCCCTTGGAGAGCGAGAAGACCTCGACGCCGACCTCCTTGGCGCCCGGGGTGGCGAGGAAGCTGGGTGCCTCGTAGCCGTCGTAGGTCGTCTCCGAGTAGGCGCAGTCGTGGACGACGAGGATCTCGTGCTCGCGAGCGAAGGAGACCACCAAGTCGAAGAAGCCGTCGGGGACGACCGCCCCGGTCGGGTTGTTCGGGTAGTTGAGGAACATCAGCTTCGCCTTGGCGGCGACCTCGGAGGGGATCGCGCCGAGGTCGGGGACGAAGCCCAGCTCCGGGACCAGCGGCAGCAGCTCCGGCTTCGCTTCGGCGAGGATCGGGCCGCCCGTGTACACCGGGTAGCCGGGATCGGCGGCGAGGGCGACGTCGCCGGGGTTGAGGAAGGCGAAGCAGAGGTTGTAGATGCACTCCTTGGCGCCGATCGCCGGGATCACCTCGCTGCTGGGGTCGATCTCGACCCCGAAGCGGCGCTCGTAGAAGTCGGCGAAGCCTTCGCGGAAGTCGTCGCGGCCGCGGTTGCTGGGGTACTGGTGGGTGGCCGGGTCGGCGACCGCGGACTGCATCGCCTTGACGATGTAGTCGTAGGTCGGCTGATCGGGGTCGCCGATCCCGAGGCTGATCACGTCGATGCCGGCGGCGCGCTTGTCGGCGATCCGCTTCTCCAGCTCGGCGAACAGGTACGGAGGCATCGCCTCCAGGCGGTTTGAGGGGTCGGCGATCGCCACGGGCGCGGAAATCTATTCGTCTGCGTCGGCGAGCGCCTTGACGAGCTCCGGCGCGAGCTCGCCCGCGTAAACGGGCTCGGCCCAGCCGTTCAGCCGCACCGCCAGGTCCTCGCCGATCTCGACCTCGAGCTCGCCGCCGTCGAGCTCGACGACGATCGGGCTGGCGGAGCCGCGCAGGAAGGCGGTGATCGCGGCGCCGCTGGCACCGGTCCCGGAGGAGAGCGTCTCCCCCACCCCGCGCTCGAAGATCCGCGCCCGCACTCGACTGCCGTCGATCGCCAGGAAGCTGACGTTGGTGCGGTTGGGAAAGAGCTCATTGCCTTCGATTTCGGGGCCGATCGCATCGAGGTCGAGGTCCTCGATCTCCTCGCCGACGACGATCGCGCACTGCGGGTTGCCGATCGAGACGTGCTGGAACTCCCACTCCCGCCCGCCCGAGCTGAGCGTGCCGCGGCCGTCCTCGCCGCCCGAGGGGAAGTCCTTGGAGGCGGTCGAGGCGGCTCCCATGTCGACCGAGCAGGTCAGCTCGCCGGTGATCGTCGGCCGGATCGGGCCGGCGACCGTCTTGATCGCGAACTCCTCGGCGTCGGTCCAGCCGTGGCGGCGCAGAAAGAGGATCGCCTCGCGAGCGCCGTTGCCGGACAGCTCGGCCTCGGAGCCGTCGGGGTTGAAGATCCGCAGCTCGGCGACGAACTCCGGGTCGTCGCTGCGCGAGAGCAGCAGGACGCCGTCGGCGCCGACGCCGAAATGCGGGTCGCAGAGCCACTCGACCCGCTTCGCGGTCAGCTCCCAGGGGAGCCGGTCGGCCTCGACGATCAGGTAGTCGTTGCCCAGTGCCTGCCACTTCTCGAATTTCAACTGGCTACTCCCCGCCCATCTCGAGCAGGTTCTCGAGAAAGCTCTTTTTCTTCGACTTCGGCTTCTGGCCGCCCTTGCGCTCCTCGTCGCGGCGCGAGTACTCGCGCTCGTAGTGGGAGCCCTCGGCGTCGATCAGGCGCTCCAGCTCGCCGCGGTCGAGGAAGATGCCGCGGCAGTCGCCGCACTGGTCGACGGTGACGCCGTTGCGCTCGTAGCTGCGCATCTCGCCGCCGCACTTGGGGCAGGTGAGCGCCTGGCTGGGTCCGTTCATGGCCTTCCTTCCGGTTGCAAGAGGTTACGAATGCGCAAACCGACCTCGGCGTCGTTGAGATCGGTCCGGTCGATTATCTGAAGGTTGGGGATCTTTCGCATCCACGTCAGCTGGCGCCGGGCATAGTTGCGCGAGCGCTGCTGCATCGCCGCGACGTCGCCGGCGAGCAGCTCGTCGAAACCGAGCGCCTTGCGGGCGGTGCGGCCGGGGCCGAGGGCGTCGGCCCGACGGACCTCCTCGATCGCCGCCGCGGCGACGATCGCCTCGGTGCGGGCGTCGATCCGCTCATAGAGCCGCTGGCGATCCATGTCGAGGCCGAAGATCGCGGTCGGGTGGCGGGTCTCGGGCGACCAGAGCTCGGAGTCGGTGGATTCCGGCGCCGCCTTGCGCAGCGAGAGCTCGGCGACCGCGGCCCGCAGGTAGAGGCCGGTACCGCCGACGACGATCGGGCGCCGGCTCGCCGCCAGCGCCGCGTCCACCTCAGCGTGCGCGATCCCCATGTAGTCGCCGACGTTGAAGTCGGCGGTGACGGGAACGAACTCGAGCAGCCGGTGCTCGAGCTGGGCTCGCTGGGCGGCGCTGGCGACGCCGGTGAGCGTGCCCAGGCCCTCGTAGACCTGCAGGGCGTCGCAGTTGATCGCGACCGGGTCCTCTCCCTCCTCCCGCAGCAGCGCCGCCAGCTCGACGGCGACGCCGGTCTTCCCCACCCCGGTGGGGCCGAAGATGCCGAGGACCCTCAAGAAGCGCGGCTCAGCAGCCGCTCGGAGCCGCTCAGGGTCTGCGAGGTGGCGCTCTCGATGCTGACCTCGACCAGCTCGCCGGCCGCCGCGGTGCCCTCGAAGTTGACCGCCTTGTTGTGCCGGGTCCGACCGCGGATCCTCGTCTGGTCGGTGCGGCTGGTGCCCTCGACCAGAACCTCCATGGTGCGACCGACGAAGCGCTGGGCGCGTTCGCTGGCGCGGCGCTGGACCAGCTCGACCAGGCGTTCCATGCGCTCGACCTTGACCGGGTGCGGCAGCTGCCCGTCCATCGTCGCCGCCTCGGTTTCGCGGCGGGGCGAGAAGACGAAGGTGAAGGCGCCGTCGTAGCCGACCTCCTCGACGACCTCCATCGTCTCCTCGAAGTCGGCCTCGGTCTCGCCCGGGAAGCCGACGATGATGTCGGTGGTGATCGCGCAGTCCGGCACGTGCTCGCGGATCAGCGCCACCCGGTCCATGTAGCGCTGCCGATCGTAGGTGCGCCGCATCCGTTTGAGGACCGCGCTCGAGCCCGACTGCAGCGGCAGGTGGATCTGCTCGCAGAGCGCCGGCAGCTCGGCGTGGGCGCGGATCACGTCCTCCTTCATGTCCTTCGGGTGCGGGCTCGTGTAGCGGATCCGCTCGATCCCCTCGACCGCGTCGACCCGGGTCAGCAGCTCCGCGAAGCCGATCCGGCTCTGCTTCGGCAGGTCGCGGCCGTAGCTGTTGACGTTCTGCCCCAGCAGGGTCACCTCGCGGACGCCGTCGGCGGCGAGCGCCTCCGCCTCGAAGATCAGCTCGCCGGGGTCGCGGCTGACCTCGCGGCCGCGCGTCGAGGGCACGATGCAATACGAGCAGCGGCAGTTGCAGCCCTGGGAGATCTGCAGCCAGCCCTGGAACTCGCGCTCGCGCCGCGTCGGCAGGTGGCCGGAGAAGTCCTCGAACTCGAAGTAGCCCTGCGCCGTCAGCGAGTCGGAGGTGAGGAACTCGGCCAGCTTGTGTATCTGGCCCGGCCCGAAGGCGACGTCGACGAACGGGAAGCGCTCGAAGACCTCCTCCTTGACCGACTGGGCCCAGCAGCCGCCGACGCCGACGACCCGCTCCGGATCTTCGCTCTTCAGCCGCTTCGCCTCGCCGAGGTGGGCGATGAAGCGGCTGTCGGCCGACTCCCGGATCGAGCAGGTGTTGAAGAGGATCAGGTCGGCCTCGTCCCGGCTCGCCGCCTCGCCATAGCCGAGCGAGGCCAGCATTCCCCGCATCCGCTCGGAGTCGTGCACGTTCATCTGGCACCCGAACGTGGTGACGTGAAAGCGCTTGCCGCTGATCATGGCGGCGAGGTTAGCGCCCGCAGGCGCCAGCCGGACCTACTTGACCGTCAGGGTTCCTTCCATCCCGGCCTCGCGGTGGCCGGGGATGGAGCAGAAGAAGGTGTAGCTGCCGGCGGCGAGGTCGGCCTCGGCCGAGGTTTCGCTTTCGGTGACGATCTCCGAGCGGGCGAGCTCGTCGCCCGCCTCGTCTTCGACGACCACGTCGTGTTCGAGCGGGGCCGGGTTGTCGAAGTCGATCGTGACTTTGCCCGGCTTGCTGGTCAGCTCGGTCGTGTCGTAGGCGATCGCGGCGGGATCGGCAGCCAGCTGCAAGGTCCCACCGGAGCCTGCCGCGGCTTCGCCGCCCGCCTCGGCACCGCCGCCTTCCGAGGGCTGGCCTTTCTCCTCGGCCTCTTCCTCTTCAGCGGCTTCCTCAGCCTGGATGTCGGCGTCGTCCGCTTCGAACTCCTCGTTCGCTTTCTCCGTCTCGGCTGCTTTCGCCTTTTCCTCATCCTGGGCATGGAGGACGGAGAAGGTGGTCGCGCCGATGATCAGGATCGCGAACCAGGCGACCACGGCCGGGAAGGCGCGACCCGGGAAGCCCTTGACTTTGAGGCCAAGGAAGCTGAAGACCACGGCTGAGACGGCCAGGCCGATGCCGAAGACGTAGAAGAGAGTTTCGTTGCGGTGCATGAAGCGGGCGGAACTCTATCCGTCAGGACGACTCCGCGGCAGTCTGAGATCAGGCGGCCTGAGCCTCCGGCGCTGGCGGCGTCACAGCCGCATCCGCGGTCTGCTCGCCGTCGATCCCGAGGGCGGCGCGCACCTTGCCTTCGATCTCGGCAGCCAGCTCCGGATTGTCGACGAGGAACTGCTTGGCGTTGTTGCGCCCCTGGCCCAGTCGGGTCTCGCCATAGGAGAAGAAGGAGCCCGATTTCTGCACCAGGTCCTGCTCCATTCCGAAGTCGAGCAGGCCGCCCTCGCGGGAGATGCCGACGCCGTACTCGATGTCGAATTCGGCTTGGCGGAACGGGGAGGCCACCTTGTTCTTGACGACTTTGACCCGGACCCGGTTGCCGACCGCCTCGGTCCCTTCCTTGAGGGTCTCGATGCGGCGGATGTCGAGCCGCTGCGAGGAATAGAACTTCAGCGCCCGGCCGCCCGGCTGGGTCTCCGGCGAGCCGAACTGGACGCCGATCTTTTCGCGGATCTGGTTGGTGAAGATGCAGACCGTCTTCGTCCGGTTGAGGCTGCCGGCGAGTTTCCGCAGCGCCTGCGACATCAGCCGCGCCTGCAGGCCGACCGTGGTATCGCCGATCTGGCCGTCGAGCTCCGCTTTCGGCGTCAGCGCCGCGACCGAGTCGATCGCGACCACGTCGACGGCACCGGAGGCGATCAGCCGGTCGGCGATCTGCAGGGCCTGCTCGCCGTAGTCGGGCTGAGAGACGAGCAGCTCGTCGGTGTCGACGCCGATCGCCCGCGAGTAGACGGGGTCGATCGCGTGCTCGGTGTCGATGAAGGCGCAGACGCCGCCCAGGGACTGGGCCTCGGCGATGATGTGGTTGACGAGCGTCGTCTTACCCGAGGACTCCGGGCCGAAGATCTCGATGATGCGGCCGCGCGGCACGCCGCCGATTCCGAGCGCCAAGTCGAGCGCCAGCGACCCGGTCGGGATCGACCCGACCTTGACCGTGCCTTTGTCGCCGAGGCGCATCAGCGAGCCCTCGCCGAACTCCTTCCTGATGCCGACCACGGCCGACTCCAGCGCCGCGTCCTTGGCTTTGGCCTCCTTGGCTGAAGCGTCCTTCAAGTTCACTTTCTTGTCCGCCATCTCATTCACCTCACTGCTGCCCTGCGCCGGGCAGCTCGACTTGGGCCAACGGGACGTAGTGCGCGCCCGACGGCTGGAGTTCAGAACGGTAGAGCGTCAACCGGACGCCATGGAAGGCCTCGGAGAGGCCCGGAGGAAGCTTTTTGGGCGGGGTCTCGACCCGCATCGGCCGCCGCGTTCGGCGCTCTGCCGTGCGCACCCGGGCAACGGTCACGTGCGGCCAGAACGGCCGCTTCTCCGGCTCGTAGAGCCGCTCCGCGACGAGCAGCTCGGCGAGCCGCGCCTGCATCGTCTCAGTCCCGGGAGATACAACGGGGAGAGCGAAGAGGCGCGGCTTGCGCGCCGGCCGTCCGACCGGATCGCCCAGCTCCACCGACGGCGCCGGGCCGGCGCACTCCTCGACGGCCGCCGCCACCCGCTCGGCGTCCTTCTCGGGCCGGTAGCCGAGGAAGGCCATCGTTATGTGGAGGGACTCCGGCCGCACCGGCCGCAGCGCCGGATCGACCAGCGCCGCCCCACTCCACGCTCCCAGTTCGCCGCGCACCCGCTCCGGCAGGTCGAGCGCCACGAACATCCGTGCCCGCGGGCTCTTCAGTCGCTCCTTCGCCATGGCGGCGACGCTACGCGGCCGCGGCGCACCGAACAAGGCGCCAGCGTCACAGATGTGTCAATTCTTGCCAGCGGAATCGTGCCCGGTAGAAGCGCGTCGCCCGCAGCGGTTTGGCTTACTGGGTCGAGGCCGGCCGGCGTTCGCCGTTACTCGCCGCGTGGCCTTCCGACAGCGTCTCTTGGCCGGCTTCTCGGAGGCCGGGACCACGCTGGGCGCAGTCACTGCCGTCTCGGTAGGCGGTCCGGACGCCAAGGGCGGCTTCGGGACGGCCGGGGCGGTTTCGAGCAGCGCAGAATCGAGCTGAAAGGGATTCCCGGCGATCGCGTACGGCGGGCAGGGTGAAGGGAATACAGCCACGCAGACGATCGGCTGCCGCGCTGCCTCAATAACCGAGAGGCAAAGCAACGGCGCGTTCGGCCCGTGCTCCAGAGAGATGCCGACAAGATCGAAGTGAGCGGAACCCGTACCGATCTGCTCCCCTCCCCACCAAACAAGCTGAACCCCGTCGCCAACCGTCATGCCAATACGAGACACAGCGTCGCACTTCACCTCAGATGGACCGAGGGTCGCGTAGGGGATCCACGCGCAGGGCGAGAAAGAGACCTGCGGCTCGGGCCGTTGAGGTTCGCCCGGCAGGAGCGGGTCGAGGGGTTTGCCGGGGATAGGCGCGACGGGCAGGCATGCCGTCGTTCGGTAGACGGAGCCGCTCAGGTTCGCACGTTCCCATTCCGAGTCCACGCTCGCGTCCCTGATCTCGCCCGACGCCGCATGGGCGCCAGACGCGGCGACAAGGGCAACACAGAGGACGCCCAGCAGCGCCGTGCTCGTCCCCAGGCGTCCACCCATTACATTCCTCTCTACCTAGATACTTACACGTACCTAGGTAGGAACCATAAGGCTTCGACGACGCGTCGTCTACAGCGGTGCCTTGGCGTCGCCGAGCAGGATCCGCAGCAGGTGCATGCCGACCAGGGCCGAGCGTTCGCGGATGTCGGCGCGGCCACCGGGGATCGTCGGATCGCGGGCGAGCTCGGTGCCGTCGGCGAGGCGGGCGTTGAAGCAGACGTAGCCGACCGGCTTCTCCTCGCTGCCGCCGTCCGGGCCGGCGATGCCGGTGATCGAGACGGCGACGTCGGCGCCGAAGCGGTCGAGGGCGCCGATCGCCATCGCCTCGGCCACCTCGGGCGAGACGGCGCCGTGGCGCTCGATCAGCGCCGGGTCGACGCCGAGCAGGTCGGCCTTGGCCTCGTTGGAGTAGGAGACGACGCTGCCCGCCATATAGGCGGAGGCGCCGGGACGGTCGGTGATCCGGGCCGCCAGCAGACCGCCGCTGCAGGACTCGGCCAGGCCCAGCCGCCGTCCCTGCAGCAGCCGCGCCACCTGCGAGTCGATCGTCTCGCCATCGAGGCTGAAGAGGTGGCGCTCGTGGCGCGCCGCGAGGCCGCTGCGCACGGCGTCGGCGGCGGCCGCCGCCTCGTCGCGGTAGCGGACGTCGATCTCGATCTCGCCGCGGCGCAGGCAGGTGGTGATCTCGACGCTGGCGAGATCGATCCCCTCACCCTCGATCTCCCGCAGGCTCTTGGCGATTTCCGACTCCGGGGTGCCGAACATCCGCAGCGTGTAGCCGTGCAGCGGCGTCGCCCGCGCCAGCACCGCGCTGACCGGCTCGGTCGCGACGGCTTCCGACCACATCGGCTGCAGCTCGCGCGGCGGCCCGGGCAGCACCACGACGACCCGCCCGCCGGCCGGGACGACCAGCCCCGGCGCGGTCCCGACCGGGTCCAGCGGCGTCGCCCCCACCGGCACCATCGCCTGCTTGCGGTTGGCCTCGCGGAGCGCCTCGGGGTCGGTGTTGAAGCGGCGGGCGAACTTGCGGAGGATCTCCTCGATCTTCGCCTCCATCGCCTCGTCGAGGACCATCTCGCGACCGGCGAAGCGGGCCACCACCTCGGCGGTGAGGTCGTCGGCGGTCGGCCCGAGGCCGCCGCTGGTGACGATCAGGTCCATGCCCTCAGCGGCCATGAAGCGCAGGGCCGCCTCGAGGTCGTCGGGACGGTCGGCGACGACGAGGATGTGGGCGACCTCGACCCCGGCCTCGGCCAGTCGTTCGGACAGCCAGGGGCCGTTGGCATCGGCGATCCGACCGGTGAGGACCTCCGTCCCGGTGACGACGATGCCGGCCCGGATCACGTGCAGGTCGGCCGTTCGCCTTCGGGGATCTCGCTGAGACGGCCGCCGCGGTCGATCTCGTAGCCGACCGGGTTCGGGCTGGCGGGAACCCGCGCCCCCTTGCCGTCGACCGTCATCTCGACCTCGCCGTTGCCCATCGCGATCGTGAAGCTACCGGACCGGAACGGGCCCGCCTCTTCCCCTTCGAAGAGGATCTGCCCGTCGACGAGGGGGCTGCCGTCTCCGCCCAGCAGGCAGACCCAGACTTCCGCCGTCGCCTGCAACTGCAGCGAGAGCCCCGCTGGCTGCCGCTGCGCCGGCACCGGCTCGGCTTGGCCACCGCTGTCAGCGGCCGGCCGTTCGCGGCGGTCCGGGGAGCCCGGCCCGGAGGAGTCCTCGCCGCCGCTGGAGAGGCCGATTGCGACCAGGGCCCCGATCAGCGCCGCCGAGACGAGCACCGCCAGCAGTCGCGGCGACGGGCTCGGCAGCTGCCGCCGCCGCGACCCGGCGACCGGCTTGGGATCGACCCTCGGCAGTCGTTCGGCCGGGATCGCGGCGCCGCTGCGTCGGCGCTGCTGCTCGGCGAGGCGCTCGGCGTCGAGCCCCAGGTAGGAGGCGTAGGTGCGGACGAATCCCCGGGCGTAGGCGTCGCCCGGCAGCAGGTCCCATTCCTCGTTCTCGATCGCCCGCAGGTAGCGGACGCGGATCTTCGTCGCCGCCTCGACCTCGGAAAGATCGATTTTGCGACGGTTTCGGGCCTCTCTCAGCGTTGCGCCAACGCCGTCGTCCACGCTCCCATTGTTGCCGGTCCGGCCCCGCAAGCGTGCAAAAAGCGACTAATCGCCGTCTGAATCGGCCTCGACGGCGACCGGTGCCGGTGCCGGCTCGCCCCCCGCGGGAGCGAGAACGCGGTTCAGATCGGCCTGGGTGATCAGCACCTGGCGCGGTTTGGAGCCCTCATAGCCGGAGATCACGCCGCGGCGCTCGAGCATGTCGATCAGGCGACCGGCCCGGGTGTAGCCGACCCGGAGACGGCGCTGGACCATCGAGACCGAGGCGGTTTCGGTCTGGACGACGAGCCGGATCGCCTCGTCGAGGAGGTCGTCGCTGTCGGGGTCGAAGTCGCCCTCTCCCCCCTCCTCGGCGGTCTCCTCGTGGCTCTCCAGCAGCTCCGCCTCGAATTCCGGTTCGCCCTGCTTGGCCCAGTGGTCGGTGATCCGGGCGATCTCGTCCTCGGTGATGAAGGCGCCCTGGACGCGAGCCATCTTCGAAGTGCCGGCGCCGCGGAAGAGCATGTCGCCCTGGCCGAGCAGGGCCTCCGCCCCACCCTGGTCGAGGATCACCCGGGAGTCCGTCTGCGAGGAGACGGCGAAGGCGATCCGGGCCGGGATGTTGACCTTGATCGTGCCGGTGATGATGTCAGTCGAGGGCCGCTGCGTCGCCAGCACCAGGTGGATGCCGGTGGCGCGGGACTTCTGGGCGAGGCGGATGATCGAGTCCTCGACTTCGGCGGGCGCGACCATCATCAGGTCCGCGAGCTCGTCGATCACGCAGAGGATGTGCGGCAGCGGCGCCTCGCCGTTCTTGGCGCGAACCCGGTTCAGCTCGGCGAGGTTGCGGGTGCGGGCCTGGCCCATGATCCCGTAGCGGCTCTCCATCTCGCCGATCAGGTTGGCCAGCACGTTGGCGGCCAGTCGCGGCGAGGTCACCACCGGGGTGAGGAGATGCGGGACGTTCTCGTAGTGGTTGAGCTCGACCTGCTTGGGGTCGACGAGGACGAGACGGACCTCGTTCGGCGACGCCTGCATGAGGATCGAGGCGAGGATCGCGTTGATGCAGCCGGACTTGCCCGAGCCGGTGGTGCCGGCGACGAGCACGTGCGGCATCTTCGCCAGGTCGGTCCAGACCGCGTTGCCGTCGATTCCCTTGCCGAGCCAGGCGACCAGCGGCGAGGTCTTCTCCGGGCGACCGGCGTAGATGTCGCCGAGCCGGACCATACGGCGGCGGCTGTTCGGGACCTCGACGCCGACGGCCTGCTTGCCCGGGATCGGGGCGAGGATGCGGATGTCGGTCGAGGCCAGCGCGTAGGCGAGGTCGTTGGAGAGCTCGGTGACTTTCTTCACCTTGGTGCCGGGAGCCAGACGCAGCTCGAAACGGGAGACGTGGGGGCCGCTGACGACGCCGATGATCTTCGCCTCGACGCCGAAGTGGCCGAGCGTCTCGACCAGTTTCCGGCCGATTGCCTGCTGGTCGCGCGGGTCGGGGCCCTTGTCGCCCTTCCCTCGCTCCAGAACCCTCCCCGAGGGCGGCCGGTAGTCGATCTCGTCCGACATCGTGACGCCGCGCAGCTTCCCCATCGGGGTCAGCTGCGCCTGCTCGCCGGTCGGGGGCTCGACGGGCTCGAGCGCCTCCTGCTCGGTCGTCTCCGCCTCCTCGACCTCGGCGTCGAAATCGTCGGCGACGACCGCAGTCTCGTCCTCGGAGCCGTCGTCCTCCTCGGCGTCGGCGGCGATCGCGATGGTCGGCTCGAAGTCGTCGTCCTCCTCGGGGTAGCTGCTCATCACGTCGGTCGGGGCAGCCTCGGTGTCGAGCACACGGGTGCGACGCTCGTCGCGATCCTGGCGCCAGTCGGCATGGGTGCGAGCGACCGTGCGCGCCGCGTCGCCACTGCCGCGGAAGAGCGCCCGCAGGCCGCGCCCGACCCCGTGGGCGAGGGCCGAGACCGAGGTCCCGGTCAGCAGCATCGCGCCAGCGGCCAGCAGGGCCACGGTGAAGATCCGGGCGCCGACGTCGCCGAACAGGTAGGTGAGCCCGGCCTCTACCCCGGAGCCGACCTTGCCGCCCTCCCAGCCGAAGAAGAGCACGAAGACGAGGTAGACGCCGAAGGCGACCAGCAGCAGTCCGATCAGGTCGAGGTGGCGCTGCTCGAGCGAGGGCAGGTGCAGGCCCGCTTTGCCTTTGGCGGCTTTCCTGCCTTTGGCTTTCGCCTTGCCTTTGGGTTTACGAGCAGGGGCGCGCTTCTTGCGAACGAACATGCAGCACGCTTCGACGCCGGGGCGCCCAGCCCTGCGTGCGAGCGGGCGCGGTCGACGTTTGTGTCGCTATCCGGGACAAATGTCGACCGCGCCCGGGTAAACCCGGGCTAAAAACTCCCGAGCGCCGGGGGTTGGCCTGGCTAACATCGCTGCATGCTCACCGATTCGGACCCGGTCGGCGGCCGCGTGCTCGTCGTCGAGGACGACGCCGACATCGCCGACGTCCTCCGCCGCAGCCTTCGCAACGAGGGCTACGAGGTGCGCACCTCGGGCGACGGGGTCGAGGCGCTCGACGTCGCCGCCGGCTTCTTCCCGGACCTGGTCGTCCTCGACCTCGGCCTGCCGCGCCTCGACGGCGTCGAGGTCTGCCGGCGCCTGCGCGAAGAGGGCGACGTGCCGATCCTGATGCTGACCGCGCGGGCGGAGACCGAGGACCGCGTCAACGGCCTCGACAGCGGCGCCGACGACTACCTGGTCAAGCCCTTCGAGCGCCAGGAGCTGCTGGCGCGGATCCGGGCGCTGCTGCGCCGGCGCCCGCCCCGCGGCGCCGCCTCGCTGGCGGTCGGCGACCTGACGCTCAACCCCGACACCCGCGAGGTGCGACGCGGCGGGCGCGAGGTCGAGCTGACCAACCGCGAGTTCGAGCTGCTCGAGTTCCTGATGCGCAACGAGCGGCTCGTCGTCTCCCGCGAGCGGCTGCTCGACGAGGTCTGGGGCTACGACCCGATGGCGGCGACCAACACGATCGACGTCTTCATCTCCAACCTGCGTCGCAAGCTCGAGGCGGGCGACGAGCCACGCCTGCTCCACACCAAACGCGGGGCCGGCTACGTCCTCAAGGAATAGCCGATGATGGGCGGCGTCAGCTGGGCCGAAGCGGGGCGCCGGCTGTTGCGCCCGCGCAGCTGGCCGGTGCGCTGGCGGCTCGCCGCCGTCTCGGCGGGACTGACGCTGGCGATCCTGCTCGTCTTCGGCGCCGCGGTCGGGAAAGTCGCGACCGAGCGGATCCGCGCCGACTTCGACAGCGAGGTCGAGCACACCGCCCAGAGCCTCGCCACCGAGTTCCGCGTCGTCTACACGCCGCTCGGCGCCTTCGCCCCGCCCCTCGACGACTTCGTCCTCCCCGACGACGCCTCCGCCCGGGTCCTCGACATCAACGGCAACGTGTTGCGCCGGACCGAGCCCGCCAAACCGCTCGGGCCCGCCCAGGCCGGTCTGCACGAGCACAGCGGCCTGCTCGTCTCGACGGCCGAGATAACCAACGACGCCGGCACCCGGACCGGCTTCATCCAGTACGGGCGCAGCCTCGGCCACGTCGACTCGACGATCGAGCGCCTCTGGCTGTTCATCGTCGCCGGGATCGTCGCCGGCACCCTGCTGGCCAGCCTCGCCGGCGTCGCGATCGCCGCCCGGGCGATGCGGCCGATCGCCGCGCTGACGAGCACCGCGCGGGAGATCGCCGCCACCCGCGACCCCTCGCGGCGGATGCCCGAGCCGCCGGTCGACGACGAGGTCGGCGAGCTGGCGCGAACGCTGGAGGAGATGCTGCGCTCGCTCGACGCGGCCCGGGCGGAGCGCGAGGGGGCGATGCAGAAGCAGCGCGAGTTCGTCGCCGACGCCTCGCACGAGCTGCGAACGCCGCTGACCAGCGTGCTCGCCAACCTGGAGCTGCTGCAGGCCTCGCTCGGCACCCCCGAGCAGGCCGAGGACCGCGAGATCGTCGACTCGGCGCTGCGCTCCTCGCGGCGAATGAACCGGCTCGTCGCCGACCTGCTGCTGCTGGCCCGCGCCGACGCCGGCCGGCTCGGGCAGCACCGCCGCTGCGACCTCGCCGAAGTCGCCGGCGACGCCGCCGCCGAGGCGGCGCCGCTGATGGGCGAGCGCACCCTGTTGATCGACAACGACCGGCCGCTGCCGGTCGAGGGCAACCCCGACGAGCTGCACCGCCTGGTCCTCAACCTGCTCGACAACGCCGCCCGCCACACGCCGCCCCTGGCGACGATCGAGCTGACCCTCCGCAAGGAAGGCGCCGACGCGGTGGTCGAGATCGCCGACGACGGTCCCGGCATCCCGGCCCAGATGCGCACCCAGATCTTCGACCGCTTCGTCCGCGGCGAAGGCCCGGCCGACACGGCCAGGGGCACCGGCACCGGCCTCGGCCTTGCCATCGTCACTGCCGTCGCCGACTCCCACGGCGGCTCCGTCGAAGCCCTCGACTCCCCCTCCGGCGGCGCCCTCTTCCGCGCCCGCATCCCCCTGGCCGCCCCGGATCGGGTGCCCGCCGCAGACTTTTAGAGCGGCTTTAAAGCCCCTCCGTACCTTTGCTCCTGGACGAGACACACTAGCCCGCCGAGGTTCTCCCCAGACACCACCTCGGCGGGCTTTTTCTTGGTTTTGGTGGGGGTGGGTGGTGAGAGGGCGAGGGGCGGTGGGGTGCCCCGCGGGGATTCAGTCGCGGGCGCCCTATGGGCGCCGCGCTCCGGGAGTTTGAGCGCGGCCAAAACGGCCGCGCAAGAGACAGATTGCATTTCGCCGCCGTTCGGCGACATCCCCGCGAGGCACCCCACCGCCCCTCGCCCCCGCCCGCCAGGACGACCAAGGACTAGCCCCTTCCTCGGTGCAGTGACGCTGCAGGGTCGGAAGCGCCTGCCGGTTCCACGAGCGGGGGGAGCTCAGCCGCCGCTCCCGTCCCGCCCCACTACGGACCCAGCGCGGCTGCCGAACTCGACCTAGCGCTCCCGGGGGTTCGCGGACCGAGGGCTCGGGCGATGTTGGGCCCGGAGAGGGAGTCGGGTGCCCCTCCGCGGGAGCGTGCACGAAGGTGCGCGATATGCAATCTGTCTTCTGCGCGAGCTTTAGCTCGCGCTCCAACATCCGAGCCGCGGCCCCATAGGGGCCGCGCGAGTCAGCTCCCGCGGAGGGGCACCCGACTCCCCCCACCGCCCCAAGAACGACCGACCTAAACCTCCACCACCACCGGCAACACCATCGGCCTTCTCCGCAGCCGCTGCCAAACGAACTTGCCGATCGAGTCGTGCAGATCGTCCTGGATCAGGTCGATCTCTCGGCGACCCTTCTCGGCCGCTTCGTCGAGGGCGTCTTCGACCATGTCCTTGAGCTCTTCGACCAGCGAGCCGGCCTCGTCGAGGAAGGCGACGCCGCGGAACATCACCTCGGGGTCGGCGACGACGCTGCCGTCGTCGGAGGAGACGGTGGCGACGACGATGAAGATGCCGTCGGCGGAGATTTCGCGGCGGTCGCGCAGGGCGGCGTCGTCGGGCTCGCCGATGTTGACGCCGTCGACGTACATGACCCCGGCGTGGATGTCCTCGCCGAAGCCGGCGCCGCTCCCGTCGACTTCCAGCGGCAGGCCGTTGCGGCCCTGGAAGACGTCGGCGGGGTCGACACCGACCGCCGCGGCCAGCTCGGCGTGCAGGCGCAGGCGCTTGTAGTCGCCGTGGACCGGCATCACGTAGCGCGGTTTGGTCAGGTTCAGCATCAACTTCATCTCCTCCTGCCAGCCGTGGCCGGAGGCGTGGATCGGGGCGTCCTTGGCGGTGATCACCGTGGCGCCGATCTCGTAGATGCGGTCGATCGTCTCGTTGACGGCGCGCTCGTTGCCGGGCACCGGCGTCGCCGAGAAGACGACCGTGTCGCCGGAGTGCAGCTCGACGTCGCGATGGTCGTTGTTGGCCATCCGGCGCAGCGCCGAGAGCGGCTCGCCCTGGCTGCCGGTCGAGATCACGACGATCTTCTCGTCGGGGAAGTCCTCGATCTCGCGCGGCTGGATGAAGATCCCGTCCGGCGCTTTGGCGATCCCGAGGTTGGAGGCGATGTTGAAGTTCTTCCGCATCGAGCGGCCGACCAGGGCGACCTTGCGGTCGAGCTTCTCGGCGGCGTCGATCACCTGCTGGACGCGGTGGATGTTGGAGGCGAAGGAGGTGACGATGATCCGCCCTTTGCAGCGCGAGAACTGCTCCAGCAGCGCCGGCCCGACGCTCGACTCCGAGGGCGCGACGCCCGGCCGGTCGGCGTTGGTCGAGTCGCCGCAGAGCAGCAGCAGCCCTTCGCGGCCGATCTCGGCCAGTCGCGAGACGTCGGCCGGCTTGCCGTCGACCGGGGTCTGGTCGAACTTGTAGTCGCCGGTCATCAGCATCTTCCCGACCGGCGTGCCGATCAGGACGCCGCGCATGTCGGGGATCGAGTGGGCCAGGTGGACCAGCTCCAGCTCGAAGGGACCGCGCTTGACCTTCTCCCCCGCCGGCAGCTCCTGCAGCGGCGTCTTCTCGCCGAGCTTGTGCTCGTCGAGCTTGGAGCGGACCATCCCGATCGTCAGCAGACCGCCGTAGACGACGGGCGGGATGCCGATCTCACGGAGGACGTACGGCAGGGCGCCGACGTGGTCCTCGTGGCCGTGGGTGAGGACGATCGCCTCGATGTCGTCGACGCGGTCGCGCAGGTAGGAGAAGTCGGGCAGGACCAGGTCGATCCCGTGCATCTCCGCGGTCGGGAACATCAGTCCCGTGTCGACCACGATGATCTTGCCGTCGTACTCGATGACGGTCATGTTCTTGCCGATCTCGCCGAGGCCGCCCAACGGCAGCACTCGGAGCTTCTTGCTTGGCACTAGTTACTCACTCTCTTCGGAAGTTCTGGATATCTAGGAGGCGACGGGAAGGCCGATGCCTTCCAACGCTGCCCGTACCGCCGCGCGCTGTTCGGCGTCGGCGGAGACGAGCGGCAGCCGCATCCGCCCCGAGGCCAGCCCCAGCATCTCCAGGGCCGCCTTGATGGGGATCGGGTTGGTAGTAACCGCGAGACCCTCGTAGACCGGGGTCAGCTCGGCGTCGATTGCCGCCGCGCGCTCGAGGTCGCCGCCCTGGGCGGCGTCCCACATCTCGCGCATCTGCTCGCCGACGACGTGCGAGGCGACGGTGATGCCGCCGGCGCCGCCGAACTGGAGGACGCGCAGGAAGACGTCGTCGTTGCCGGCGAGGATGGCGAGACCCTCGATCGGCCCCAGCTCCTCGTCGTTGGCTTGCTTGACGGCGACGATGTTGTCGACCGCGGCCAGCTCGGCGAGCAGATCGGGCGGCATGTTGATGACCACCCGAGCGGGGATGTTGTACATGATCAAAGGCAGCTCCGGGACGGCCGCGGCGACGGCCTCGAAGTGGGCCCTCAGGCCCGTCCGGTTGGGCTTGTTGTAATACGGCGCGACCACCAGGGAGGCGTCGGCGCCGGCCTCGGCGGCCATCTTGGTCAGCTCGCCGGAGTGGCGGGTGTCGTTGGTGCCGGTCCCGCAGACGAGCAGGACGTCGTCGCCGACCTCGGCCCGGACGGCCCGCAGCAGGTCGATCTCCTCCTCGTCGGTGAGGGTCGGGCACTCGCCGGTGGTGCCGGCGACGACGAGCCCGTGCGAGCCGTGCTCGAGCAGGTGAGCGGCAAGGCGACGGGCGGCGTCGCTGTCGACCTTGCCGTTCTCGTCGAACGGCGTCGCCATCGCCGTGATGATCCCGCGGATCTCCTTCATCGCTGCCAATGTACCCAGTCCACCGGTCTAGAGCAGCTTCTCGAGCCCGACCGTGAAGCGATCGGGCAGGTCGGCGACCTTGCGCACCGCCAGCAGCACGCCGGGCATGAAGGAGCGACGGTCGATCGAGTCGTGGCGCAGCGACAGGGTCTGCCCCTCCCCACCGAAGATCACTTCCTGGTGGGCGACCAGCCCCGGCAGCCGCACCGAGTGGATCGGCTGGTGGACGTTGCCGCCAGCGGCATCGATCAGCTCCTCGGTCCGCTTCGCCGTGCCCGAGGGGGCGTCGAGCTTGCGGTCGTGATGGAGCTCGACGATCTCGCACTCCGGCATGTGCCGGGCGATCGTCTGCGAGACCTCCATCAGCAGCACCGCGCCGATCGCGAAGTTGGGAGCGACGAAGCAGTTGGCGCTCGACGCCTCAGCGGCGGCGCGGGCGGCGTCGAGGTCGAAGCCGGTGGTGCCGACGACGGCGTGGACACCCGCCTCGAGGCAGGCGCGGACGTTGGCGAGGGCGGTGTCGGGGACGGTGAAGTCGACGACGACGTCGGCCTCGCTCAGGACCTCGGCCAACTCGACGCCGAGCGCCGGGTCGGCGCGACCGACCAGCGCGGCGTCCTCCGCCCCCTCGACCGCTTCGCAGACGGCCTGGCCCATTTTGCCGGCGGCGCCGGCGACCGCGACCTTGATCACGCCGCCGCCAGGGCCTCGCTGACCGGGGCCAGCGCTCGCCGGAAGTGGTCCTCGTCGGCACCGACGCAGGCGGCGGAGAGCCGCTCGGCGCCATACAGCTCGGCCGCCAGCGCGGTCAGGTCGTCGACCTGGACCGCGTCGACCTTGGCCAGCATCTCGTCGAGGCTTTCGATCGGCAGGCCGAACAGCGTTGCTCGCGAGATCCGCGTCATTCGCGCCGCCGTCGACTCCGAGGACAGGACCAGCCGGCCCTTGACGCTCTCCTTGGCCCGGTTCAGCTCCTCGGCCGAGACCGGCTCCGAACGCAGTCGGGCCAGCTCGGTGCCGATGATCTCGCAGGCCTCCTCGACGTTGTCCTCGCGGGTGCCGACGTAGGTGGCGACCAGGCCCTGGTCGGTGAACTGCTCGTTGTAGGAGCCGACCGAGTAGGCGAGGCCGCGCTTCTCGCGCACCTCGC
>Ga0190271_10000133_pt1 | contig 37409 bp, 11 predicted proteins | sample Popmic356T_FD_133747 | JGI IMG/M metagenome (GOLD analysis project Ga0190271, IMG submission 133747) | Populus adjacent soil microbial communities from riparian zone of Weber River, Utah, USA - 356 T | ecosystem: Environmental > Terrestrial > Soil > Riparian zone | place: USA: Utah | collected...
CAACGGTTATGACGGAGTGCTTGTCGCGGGCGATGCGCTGGCGGGCTCCGCGGACACTATCTACGCGGGCGCCGGCGACGACATGGTCCTTGCCGGCGGAGGCGGCGACTACATCGACGCGGGATCCGGCAACGATATTGTTTTTGCGGAGGCCGGTGATGACGTCGTGTTGGGCGGCGCCGGACAGGACACGCTGATTGGCGATGGCGCCGAGGAATCCGGCAAAGACTACATCAACGGTGGAGACGACAACGATCGAATCGATGGCATGGCGGGCTCCGACAACCTGTTCGGTGGTAGCGGTGACGACATCATCAATGCCGACATGGTTGAAGCGGGCGCTGGTGACGACTACGTCGACGGTGGTGACGGTAACGATCAGGTTTGGGGAGGAGCGGGCACGGACACCCTGATTGGCGGAATCGGCAACGACCTCCTGCTGGGGGACTCGACGACCACCACGAACCCGGCCGCCGGCGACGATTTCCTGAGTGGTGGCGATGGTAACGACCACCTCATGGGCTTCGGCGGTGAAGACGTGCTCATCGGCGGCGAGGGTGATGACCGGATGCTCGGTCATGCGCCAGGCAGTGCCGCCGACGATGAAGCATCGGACTATCTGGACGGCGGAACGGGCAACGACACCTTGTTTGGGTGGGGTGGCGATGACAACTTGATAGGCGGCGAGGGTGACGACCAGCTCATTGGCGACGAAGCCACGCTGGCTGCAGCACTGCACGGCGTCGACAATCTCGATGGGGGCGCGGGCGAAGACGTGCTCTTTGGTCTCGGTGGTGACGACTTGCTGTTAGGCGGCGAAGGTGATGACGCGCTCTACGGAGGCGAAGGCAACGATTTGCTGATCGGCGGTGCCGGCCAGGACTTCATGAGAGGCGAAGCCGGCGACGACACGTATGTGTTCGCAGCGTCGGACATGATCGTCGAAAACAACATTGCGGATGGAATCGAGGACACGGCAGGCCGCAACCTGATCATCTTCAGCAGCGGGCTCACGTCGACCGATGTGCAGGTAGTGGAGGGAGTTACCGAGGGTTCGCTCAATCTCAGGTCATCGGATGGACAGCTCGGCCTTGTGATCAAGGACGCGTTGAGCGGCTCGTTCGAGAGGATTCAATTTGCGGACGGCGTGGTCATGACCGCCGCGCAGTTGATAGGCGCGAAGTTCGAGTCGCCGACCAACCAGCACACGACAGCCAGTGGCGCCATCATGTACGGCGGAGCCGCCGTGGACTCGATGGTCAGCTGGGGAAGCAATGTGACCGTCTCCGGCGGCAAAGGCGACGACTACCTGGAGAACAACGGCGTCGCGAACACTACCTACCTGTTCGATCGCGGAGATGGCCGTGACCGGATAGTCGACTACAGCACCGAAATCACCTCCGGCGGCACCGAGAAAAACGTCATCGCATTGGGTGCGGGCATCGATCTCGAAGACATCGTCGTGCGGGCCGATCCTGGCGTTACGGGCGTCACGCTGGAGCTGGGCGCGGGTGACGCGATTTCGCTCAACTACTTCTCCTTCGGCGATCCCCTGAACGGCACGCGTTCCATCGACCAATTGCGATTTGCGGACGGCACGACAGTCTCCTGGCAGCAATTGCTGGCCGGGGGTATCGAGATCCGGAACGCTCAGCAGCAGGCGACGATCACGGGGACGATTCTTTCCGATTCGATCTTCGGCGCAACGCGAGCGGAGACAATCAACGCCGGCGCCGGGGACGATTTGATCGACGGAGGCGCTGGTAACGACATCGTGAACGGCGGATCGGGGAGTGATACGTATGTCCTCAGGCGCGGTACCGGCAGTGACACGATCAACAACAATGACACGGCCTCGGGAAAAGTCGACGTCCTGGAGATTGCGAGTGAGCTCTGGATCGGTGAGGTCGGCCTCTACAAGGTAGGCAACTCGCTCATCGTCCGTGTGCTCGATAGCGGTGACCAGGTGCTGGTCACCGATTTCTTTACCACCGCCGGGCTCGATTTGGTTCGGTTTGGCGACGGCACCACATTCAACAGTTCGAACATTCCGTGGACTGGCCCGCCGCCGGTGATTTACGAGCTGCGGCCAGGCGGGGGCTCCCGAACAATCACGATCAGCGATCCCTCCAACAACTTCGTCGATCGGCTGCGCATTGGTGCGGGCGTAGAACCTGCACACGTGCAGTTGAGCTCGAACTCCAGTGGCGATCTAACTGTCACACTGCGTGGACCGACCGGCGAGCTCAGCAGCGACTCGATCCGTTTCGTCGGGGGCATCGGCAATTCCAGCGCGGCGCTCGACGAAATCGCTTTCGACGCCGGTTCGTCTGTGGTGTGGTCGCGCGAGCAGTTACTGCTGCGCGCTCGAAGCGGCACAAGTCGCAACGACTATGTGTGGGGAAGCGCGGCATCGGACGATCTGGCAACGATGGCCGGCAACGACGTGATTCGTGCTGGCGCAGGCGACGACATTCTGCGAGGCGGCAAGGGTAGCGACGATCTCTACGGAGCCGCCGGCTCGGACACATTCCGGATCGAGCGGGGCGATGGGGTCGAGCGAATCGTCGATCCGGACACAGATCCGCTGTCGATCGATCGCATCGAGTTTGGTGTGAACATACTTCCCGAGGACGTGCGTGCAGCGCGTGACGCAGACGATCTCGTCCTGACGCACTTCGATCCAGTGTCCGGTATCCAGCAGAACGTCGTTCGCGTGCTCGGCTACTTCGCGACTGGCAACCAGGGCCGCACGATCGACGAGATACGTTTCGTGAGCGCGCCTTCGGTGGTGTGGCTTGCGGCGGATGTAGCGCTCGCCATGCTCGTGGGTGGCGCTCAAGCCGAATCTCTGACCGGGACTTCAGCCAACGACGTCATCCGGGGCAATGGCGGTGACGATTCCCTGGCGGGATCTGGTGGCAATGACGACGTAGCGGGTGGTGCGGGGGACGACACCCTGACCGGCGGCGACGGCAATGACATTTACCGATTCGAACGCGGCGGGGGCATTGACCGCATCGTCGAGAGTTCGGGAGAAGACTGCATCGTGCTCGGCGCGACGATTGCGCCCGCCGATGTCCAGCTCTACCGGCATCCGAACAGCGGAAGCGCCGATCTCGTTCTCGTGCTGAATGGAGGCGCCGACCAGATCGTCGTGGCAAATGCATTCGCCGGGACTGGCGATCCGCGCATCGAAAGCATCGAGTTTTCGAATGGCGTCTCGTGGGACTCGGCAGCAATTGCTGCCCAGACCATCACTATTGCGGGTTCGGCGGAGACCCAAGTGGGTACCGCGGGCAACGACAGCTTCAGCGTCGATCATGTGAACGACGTCATCACCGAAAACGTGAACAGCGGTACGGACTCGGTCACGGCAACGGTCAGCTACACGCTTCCCTCAAACGTTGAGAATTTGACGCTCACCGGCGTCATCAATCTGAACGGCACCGGCAACAGCCTCGCGAACACCATTACCGGCAATGCGAACCGTAACCTGCTCGACGGCGGCGGCGGCGTCGACACGATGATGGGTGGCCTGGGAGACGACTACTACGTGGTCGATGATTCCGGAGGATCGCACTACAACGATGGCTGGAGCGATGGCTCGCAGGACGTCGTCGTCGAAAATGCCGGAGAAGGCTACGACACCGTTGCGGTCGTTGCTTACTCGGCAACGCTCGCCGCCAACGTCGAACGTCTCGTCGCGCGGACTGTTGTCGGGAGTTTTTCGGTGGCGGGAGTCGTCGATGCGCGCCGGCGCTTCACGGGCAATGCGCTCGACAACGTCATCGACACGACTCAGCTCGTCGTCGGCAGTTTCTCGGCGTTGGGAACTTACTCGAACGGTGGTGCCGGAGCGGATACCTACTTTGGCGGCAGGCTGGCCGATACATTTGTTGTTGACGATGCGGGCGATCGGGTATTCGAACGCGGAGTCGACGCTTCCGGTTCCCAGCTGTCCCAAGACACGGTCGAGTCCAGCATCGCATACGCGCTGACGGACAATGTTGAGAACTTGACACTCACGGGCTCTGCCGCGGTCTCGGGCGCCGGGAATGAACTCGCCAACCGCCTCGATGGTTCCGTCAACTCCGCTGCGAACACGTTGACCGGCGGCGACGGAGATGACGTCTACCGAGTCGGTGCCGGCGACGCCATCGTCGAAGCCTTCGGCGGTGGCCGGGATACTGCGTTGATCACGATGCAGGGCACTCACTCAACCGCTTTTGCGAATGTGGAGGTAGTCGCGCTGGACTCGCTGGCATGGGACTCCAATATCGTGGGTGACGGCATCAGTAACGAGATTTTCGGCAATGGATTCGCGAACACGTTGACGGGAGGTGGTGGCAACGACTCGATCGTCGATGGCAGCGGCGCGCCGGCGTTTGATTCCGACTCCTTGTTCGGCGGCGATGGTAACGATCGCCTGACAACCAACGGAGGCAATGACCTCCTCGACGGAGGCGCGGGCGACGACGTGTTGCGCCAGAACGGATTTTTTGGAACTCGCGCAAATACAAGGTTCGTGTTCGGCCGGAATTATGGTCACGACTCCATTGAGTCCAATCTGACCGAGACGAGTTCGGACGTTCTCTTCCTTGCCGATGTCTCCCGGGAGAGCGTGCGGCTGGCAAGCGACGGGACCGCACTCGTGATTTCCATTGCAGGTGACAGCGGTTCGCTGCGCGTCGGAGGCTTTTTCATCGATCCCGACAATTTCCTTACCAACTACCGTGTCGTCGGAAGTCTGATATTTGCCGACGGCTCGTTCTGGAGTCAGGGGACGATTGTGAACATCATGCGCGCCGGCCAGGGCGTGCCGCCTTCGAGTGGCAATGATGTGCTGTTTGGCACGCTGGGGGCAGACACCATCGATGCGTTGGGCGGAAACGATCTGGTGTATGCATCGGATGGCGATGACCAGATTCTTGGCGGCGATGGGAATGACGAACTGCTCGGCGAAATCGGTGACGACTCACTCATGGGCGGCGCTGGGGATGACGCGCTCACCGGCGGTACCGGTAACGACACGCTGAGCGGTGGCGATAACGCCGATACGTTGTCAGGCGGGGCCGGCAACGACGTCCTCATCGGCGGTGCTGACGCGGACATTCTCAGAGGTGGTGCTGGCGCAGATTCGTATCGCTTCTCTGCGGGGTCGGGCACGGACATCATCGAGGATTCCGCTGGTGCGGCCGAAGACGAGTCGATCGACGAAGTATTCTTCGAAGCCGGCGTCAATGCCGCCGACATCCAGCTGCGTATCGGCCCTACGTTCCCGGAATCGAGTCTTGTCATCACCAACACGTTGACGGGCGATCAAATAATCGCGCGCGGCTACTATGCCGCCGAGATGGGTCACGGCGGATCTGATCACATCGAGCAGATTCGCTTTGCTGACGGCACGATCTGGAACGCGGCCGAGATCCGGAACCGCGTGACGCAACTCGTCGGTACTGAAGGTGACGACTACCTCGAGGGTTTCGGTTCATTAGACTGGCATCTCAGGGGCCTTGGCGGAAACGACAGTTTGATCACGCGCAGTGGCAACGACGTGCTCGATGGCGGGCCCGGCGCTGATGCGATGGAGGGAGGGGGCGGCAACGATACCTACGAAGTCGACTCCACCGGCGATACGATCTTCGAAGACATTTCCGGAGGAATCGACCTCGTTCGCTCGTCGATTACCTGGACGCTGGGCGCACAGTTGGAAAACCTCACGCTGCTTGGGTTGAACGCGATCAATGGCATTGGCAACTCTGTTGCCAACATGATTACCGGCAACTCCGCTAACAACACGCTGAATGGCATGGGCGGCGCTGATACGTTGACTGGTGGCGCGGGCAACGACACGTACGTGGTTGACAACGTCGGCGATGTCCTCATCGAGATTGCGGGCGAAGGCACGGACCTCGTGCAGTCTTCGATTACCCATGCACTTGCAGAAAACTTCGAAAACCTCACGCTCACCGGCAACAGTTCATCCCTGATCGACGGTACCGGCAATGATGTGGCCAACATCATCATCGGAACTTCCGCCGCGAACGTGCTCAATGGAGGTTTGGGCGCTGACGACATGACGGGTGGCTCGGGCAACGACACGTTCATCGTCGACAACACGAACGACATCGTGCGCGAGAGTTCGAGCGGCGGCACCGACACCGTGCAGGCGTCGGCGTCGTTTGTGATCGCGACCAACGTCGAGCATCTGACGCTCACCGGTTCGGCGAACATCAACGCCACTGGCAACAGCGCCAACAACACGCTCACCGGCAACGCGGGCAACAACCTGCTGACCGGTGGTGGTGGGCAGGACACGATGATCGGCGGGCTGGGCGACGATACGTACGTCGTCGACAGTACGAACGACATCGTGACGGAAGCTGCGAGCGGCGGTGTTGATTCGGTGACGGCAAGCGTCACGGGGTACACGCTCGCGGCCAGCGTCGAGAACATGACGCTGTCGGGGAGCATCGCGGCCGGAACTGGCAACGGTCTCAACAACGTGATCACCGGCAACAGCGCGGTGAACACGCTGAATGGCGGCGACGGCAACGACACGTTGATCGGACTCGGTGGCAACGACACGCTGGGGGGTGGCAACGGTAACGACGTTCTCGATGGCGGCGCTGGCACCGACGGCATGACCGGCGGAGCGGGTGACGACATCTTTGTCGTTGATACCACCGCAGACGTTGTGACCGAAGCGTCAGGAGGAGGCACAGACACCATTCAAACTACCGTGCAGATCACGACCTGGGCTGCGCAGATCGAGAACATGACGCTGCTCGGCAGCGGCAATCTCAACATCACCGGCACCACCGGCAACAACGTGCTGATTGGCAACTCCGGCACCAACAGCCTCAATGGTGGTGCGGGCAACGACACGCTCAAGGGAGCGGGGGGTACGGACTCACTTGTCGGCGGCACCGGTACGGACATCTACCAGTACAACGCGGGCGGCGGCACAGACACGATCGACAATACGTCCACGGACGCACTGATCGATCGGCTGCAGTTCCTCGACTTGGCGTCGGATCAAGTCACTTTCTCGCGCACCGGCAACAACCTGGTGATGACGCGGGTTGGCGCTGCAACCGACAAGGTGACGGTGACCAACTGGTTCTCTGCCACCGGCAATCGCCTCGACTTCGTGAACTTCACCAACGTGGAGAAGACCGCGGCGCAGATCGATGCGCTCGTGGCAGGCGGTGGAGGATCGTTCCCGCTGGGTATTGCGCCGCCCGCGGCGATGCAAGTTAGCGCTGAGTCCTCTTACAACGACTTCGCGTTGTGGCGAGGATGGGATGGCGGTCAGATCGGTGTGACCACGGGTGAGAGCATCTCGTTCGTCGAGCCGGAGAGCGAGAAGGCCACGGTCGCAGGCAAGCGCCCGCGGTCGGACGGCATGATCTGGCAGCCGATCAAGACGCTGCCTGTTGATGCCGCTTCGGTGGGCGTGGATCGCCTCGTCGATGCGATGACGATGTTCGGAGTCGATCTGAGCGGAGATGTGATCGTGCCGGAGGAGAAGAACTCGGATGTCACGCAACTCGCGGCGGCGGAGGTGTATGTCGAGATGGGTCGCTCGAGACGGCCTCAGGGGAGCGAGTTCCGCGCACTGATCGACTGATTTGGTCGACGGAATGAGCGTTCCCGCCCGCCGCGCCAACAACCAAACGAAGAAGAGAAATCGGGGGAGAGCAATGGTATTCCACGTCGAAAAAATTACGACTCCGGAGCAGCGCGCGGAATACGCCACCTTCGGTTTCAAACAGCCAGGCACTAACCGACTCTCTGATGCATCGGACTGGATAGTCGACCGGGACCGAGGAGTATTCATTGCGAGTCTCGGCGGCGGCGTTCTTGAGCGCCCGTATTTCTTCGAACTCGTCACTTTGGATGGCGTCAAGGCGTCCATCGAAGCGCGGGTGAAAGCGGAGGGAGACGTTGCCCCGAATGCTCTCGAGGTCTGGTGGAGCGTCAGCGCCATCAAGGTGCCGACGGAACACGCTGGATCGGTTGGCGACATTCGCGGCTGGCTGTTCGAAGGCTTGAAGGAATACGGTTTCCTCGGAGAAACGCATCTCAGCAGGCAGGTACACGTTGACCTTCCCGCGAACGGTGTCGCGGGAGGTCGGTCGTGACCGCATCGGAGTTTCTCGCCAACCTGAACGGCTGGCGCGCGGCCAAGGGCATACAGGGCACAGAGGCGCTTGATCCCGAAATGCTTCGGGTTCTCGCTACGGATATCAACACCTGGCTTGCGAACATGTCGGCCGGCCCGCCCACACCCGGTGCCACCGCAATTCTCTACTCCGGTAAAACCGGCGTATTCGAGTCCTGGAGAGTGGCCGAGGATCTCGCCCAACATAGCAATGGTGCGAAGTACACGATGGCTGATACGGAGTTAGGGCGGGTGCTCAACTCAACCGGCCTCAAAGCCGCGTTGTTGAATGCGTCACGGTCCACGCAGCATGTGGATGATTTACTGGGCGGCCGGGTTTCAGGTGGATTCCGTACTCCGTTCGGTACTAGCAATGTTCTCTCGATAAACGACTTCGCCTCGGAACGCTTCGTCAGATCTGCGACCGGGGAAGTCATCAGCATCACCAGCGAGATCGATCAGTTCAGTGTGTTTTCGACGACGGAATTGCGGGCACTCATCGAAAATCCCAACGTCACGAAAATAAACGGTGTGCCACGAGGCGCTTACGTCGACCTGTTGAACGAATACGGCGACCTCGATGGCATGCGTCGCGCGCGAGAAGTCGCCGCATCCAGTTCGATGCTAGAAACAGGCTCGCTGCGGGTGATGATCGGTACGCGCTCGCAAATGATCAATACGATCCTGCGTGACTGCCACGGTGAGGCGAAGCTGCTCGCAATGGCCAAGCCGGGTCATATGGCTGCGTACGAACTCACAGCCCGAGTAGGCCGGCGTATTGGTGGTGTGATCGAAGCAATGGAACTCCTCGGCGTCGTGCACCAGGCCGCGCAAATGGCCGAGGCCGGAAATGAGGAGGGTGCCAAGAACCTCCTGGGGAACTACGCAGCGGGCTTCATAGGTGGAGAACTGGGGGGATATCTCTCGGCCCAGGCCGCGCGAACCGCGGTCATGCACTTCCTTCCGAAGTTCACTCCGTGGGGACTTGCGCTGACCACGATTGTCGCGGCCGTGGCCGGTGACCTCTTCACAAGCCAGGAAATTCAGGAACTGCAGATATTTGGGCAGGTTGCCTGGGACATGAACGAGTGGATCGCGCGAGCCTCGCAGAATACGAAAGAAGGCCTTGCTTTCCGCAATGCGCTGAAGCTTCTCGAGCCTCTATCTACCTCCGGACCGCTCGCATCCGATCCTGAACAACTTGCGCTTTACGACCCCGCGACCGGTGCCGGCCGGATCACCGCCGAGTGGATCCGGACGCGCGCGCAGATGATGATGCACTATTCGGAGTACCGGTTGGCCGGCAAGGATGACGGCGAGCTGGACCAATCTGCATTCCGTTGGCCGGATCAGTTAGGAAACCTCGTTTACACCGATCCGACGCTCGATACGCTGAACACCCTCAGGATCGACTATCCAGACTTCACTCTTGCTGACCGCAACTTCGTCCGTTTTGGCAGTGACAGTGGGGAGGAGCTCACCGGTAGCGAGGTGGAGGACAGGCTCTTCGGAGAAGGCGGCGCCGACATACTCACTGGTGGTGGAGACGGCTCCTCTATCAAGGACATCGACTATCTGGAAGGCGGACTGGGAAACGACCGGTATGTTTACAACGCCGGCGACGGTCAGGATGTCATTCTGGATATAGGGGGTGACGACAGAATCAGATTGAACGGGGAAATCCTGACCGGCGACTTTGTCACTACGGTTGATCCCCGGTATCCAACCAGCCGCGCCTGGGCGCGGGAAGATTCTGATGGCCATGACCTGCTGCTCACGCTGACGAGCGGCAGTTTGCAAAACGGCACTCTTCTTATTACTGGATCGGAGCTCGGCGATCAGGGCAGCATCACGATCCAGCACTTCGCCAACGGTCAATTCGGACTGGATCTCGGGCTGGTGAATGACATCAAGCCCATTACTGGCAACGGTCTGTTCGAGGAAGGCAGTTCAACCACGCTCCGCGTGTCGCTTGCAGGTCATGCGACGCCGGGTCAGCGCATCCGTTTCTCGGTGGGCGCGGGCAACGGAGATACCGTGCGGCTCATCTACAACGGAGAGAGCCAATACTTCAACGCAGACGGCGTCCTGGAGCTTGAACTTGTCGGAGGAGAACGGTCGCTTCCGCTCGTGATGTTCTCCCAGATGAATCTGGAACAGACCGCGCTATTCACATTCTCCGCCACGTTGCTTGACGTCGCGGGCGATCCCATCCCCGGAACGACTGCAACGCTTCCGATCGCTGTGACGGCCATTGCGGAGCCATTCCACAACGCTCCTGCCACAACTTACACCGTGCTCGGTGACCAGGAGCCGGCGCTCGATAACAACGGCAATCCTATTCGCGATCAATGGGGAAACATCATTCCCATTGGTCCGGATCCGGGTCGCGACGATGGGTTGTTAGGCACTACCGCCAATGACCTGATCATCACGGGTGACGGCACCAATTTTGTCAATGCCGGTCAGGGCGGTAATGACATCGTGAGGGGTGGCAGCGGCATCGATTTGGTCGGCACTTCAACGGGCAACGACAGGCTGGTCGGCGCAGGCGGAGAGGATCGTCTGATAGGTGGCTTTGGCAACGACCACATCTTTGGCGACACCGAGATGTCGGATGAGACGGCAATCATCACCGGGCTAACGGATACGAGTATCGACTCGCACGGCGACTTCCTGAGTGGTTCCGACGGAATTGACGTTCTGGTTGGATCTGCCGCACGCGACGTGCTCAGCGGCGGTTCGGGTGCGGACACGCTCATAGCTGGCGCGGGAGACGACTACATCCTTGGCGACACCGATCGTTACGCGAGCTGGCAGATGACGCCCAGTGGACCAGTCCAGTGGGACGTCGTGCTCGCGATTTCCCCGGGAGCTGGTCCTCACGGCGAAGACGTCTACACATACGAAGTACCCAATTCAAATCTATTCATCTCAAGCCAGCCGGCCGGCAACGACACTATTCATGCCGGTGCGGGCAACGACGCTGTCATTGCGGACGATGGCGACGATGTCGTCTATGGTGAGTCAGGCAATGACGTGATCTTTGGTGAGGCAGGCAACGACACCCTGTTAGGCGGAGAAGGCGATGATCGTCTTACTGGTGGCAGATGGGACGGCGTTGGCGAAGACAGCGACACGCTCGAGGGTGGCGCCGACAATGACATCTTGTGGGGAGGCAATGGCGAAGACACGTTGCGCGGCGGTACCGGAAACGATCAGCTCATCGGTGACTTTGGGAACGAACACGATGGCGTCGATGTCCTGAGAGGGGAAGATGGCAACGATTCGCTTTATGGCGGCGGCCGAGCGGACACCCTCATTGGTGGAGCGGGGAATGATTCGCTTTACGGCGATGACTCGAATACTCCTGCCGACTTGCAAGGCGCTGACGTGCTGGATGGCGGCGATGGCGATGACCTCATGTTTGGAAAGGGCGGCGCCGACACGCTGACTGGCGGCGACGGCGATGATGAAATGCATGGCGACGGTGATGATGCTTCGGACGCCGTGGGTTCCGGCGATACGCTGCTAGGTGGTGCCGGCAATGACGTCATGACTGGCGGTGGGGGCGCAGACACTTTATTCGGCGGAACTGGAAACGACGAGATCTACGGAGAAGTATCTCTCAGCGATCCGGCCCTGGCGGGCAACGACTATATCGATGGTGGAGACGGCGATGACCTCGTCGTTGGCGGTGCTGGTGCAGACGCATTGTTAGGCGGTGCTGGCAACGACTACCTGAGTGGTGACGGCGGTAACCAGCTGCCATTGGCTTTTGTGGGAGACGATTCCCTTGACGGGGGTGATGGCGACGACCGCCTCGAGGGTAACGGCGGCAACGACATCCTGTTCGGCAGCGCCGGCGTCGATATCCTGCTAGGAGGCTCCGGGAACGACTATCTGGATGGCGGCTCCGGCATCGATCACCTGCAGGGCGACGATGGCGACGACATTATCTTTGCTGATGACTCGCAGGATTCCCTGCGTGGCGGCGCTGGTAACGATACCTACATCGTCTCTTCTTCCGACGGTCGTTTCCGGCTGACGGATACGCAGGGCGCCAACAACATTGTCTTGACCGGCACTTCGATTTCCAATGTCGAGGTGTTCATGTCAGGCGGAAACGTGTTCATCCGCTATCCCGACTTGAGTTATGTCGGCATGTCAGCCGATACATTCGCTGCGATTGGCACAATCGATTTTGGCAACGGGAAGCCGCTTGCAAGGCACGCGCTTCACGCTTCCTACCTTCCCGGCGTTTCCACCGATTCGTACGTGCGTTTGAAAACGGGGGTATCGACGAGTGAGATCGTTGTCATTGGGCAAGGGAACGACCTGGTCCTCATCTACAACGGCGCGGTGACGGATTGGGTAGATAGGCAAAGATTGAGTGCAAGCAGTGTGCTCAATCGTGCCGAAGAAGGCTCCCAATACGGTCAACCTGTCGGATCGAAGGCGCTGGTGTTGGTCAATTGGTTCCTGTGTGTTCCAGCGACTTACGCAAGGATGATCACCGGTCCAGCCGGGCCAACCATCGACCTCTTGACTGCCGTCAATGCGTCGGTGCGACGTTTCGACGGCGATGACTCGGACAACTCGCTTTCGGGCGACGTCCATTCGGATTCTCTGCGTGGCCACGCGGGCGATGATTTCCTGCGGGGTATGGACGGCAACGACACGTTAACGGGCGATACGGGAGACGACACGCTCGAAGGCGGCGGGGGCAATGACGCGTACGTATTCAATCGCGGTGACGGCGCGGACTGGATTGACGACCAGGGTGGCTTGCTGGATACGTTGCGCTTCGGAGTTGGAATCGCGTCGAGCGAAGTGACGATTACTGAATCGGCGGTTGGTTTCAACGTTCAAGTCGGTGCGCCGGAAGCCGGCGATTCGTTGCTTCTTGTTAGCCCCTACGCATTTGCGACGACCATTGAACGCTTCGAGTTCGCGGACGGAACAGTCTGGGATGCGGCCGCGATTGACTCACACATCTTCGGCAACCGCGCGCCGCGTCTCACGCAGCAGCTTGCAGACATTGCGACGATCCCCGGTCAGCCGTTCACATTGACAATACCGGCGTTCCTCGACCCGAACCAGGATGATGCGTTGACTTACACTGCCTTGTGCACTGACGGCAGTCAGTTGCCTGCTTGGCTAACATTCGATCCGGCGACGCGTACATTTGCTGGTACACCTGGCTTCGGCGATGCGTTGAATCTCGGTGTCACGGTATTGGCGACAGACCAGTCAGGCCTGACAGGCTCGTCGAGCTTCCACATCGAGGTGCCATTGGTGGTTGTGCTCAATGGGACCGAGAACGGGAATGGCTTGGCCGCTGGGACCAGCGATCCGCACTTGATTTCCGGCCTCGACGGTAACGATACGCTGATCGGCGGTAGCGGGGATGACATCCTGATTGGCGGTGCCGGTGATGATTCGCTCGGAGGTGGTTTCGGTAGCGATACCTACCTCTGGAATCGCGGAGACGGTATCGACACGACCGGATCCACAAGTGACTATCTCACCGGGTCGATCGACACGGTGCAGTTCGGTGCGGGCATAGCGCCGGGTGACGTTCGAGTATCACAAAACACGGGTTTCTCGGGCCTCTCGCTGTTCGTTCGTGAACCTTCAACAGGGGAGGAAACGCGCGCGTTCGTCATTCCTTACGCCCTGGCCTCGAACGGCCATGAGTACATTGATCGTGTGAAGTTTGCAGACGGTACCGTGTGGTCGCGTACCGACCTCATGGCCAGAAGCCTGTTGGGCGGCCCAGATGGCGAGTGGATCAATGGCTTCGATACGGCGGATGTGATCCAGGGCAATGGTGGCGACGACTGGTTGCGAGGCAAGAACGGTAACGACGACATTTCAGGCGGCCTCGGCGACGATCAATTGGACGGTGATGCGGGTGACGATACTTTCCGCGTCGCTCGCAACGAGGGTCTGGACGAAATCAGAGATTCAGGGGGCACCAATCGTCTCGTGCTCGCCGCTGACATCCTCCCTGCGGAGGTCGCGATCTATCGTCATTCTGGCGCCGGATATTTACCCACGAATCTGAACAGTTCAGGAGCTGACGACCTCGTATTGGTGCTGGACGGCGGCAAGCAACAGATCCGTGTCGAGGACTACTACAACTCTCAGAGTCCACCGGTCATCAGCCAGATAATCTTTGGTGACGGCACGGTGTGGGATACGGCGGGGATTGCGGCACGGGTCATCAACTCCGGCGGTACCTCAGATACCGTCACCGGCACGTCCGCCGATGACAGCTACATCGTCGATCACGGCGGCGACAGGATTGTCGAATCCGAGAATGGCGGCGTCGACAGCGTCACGAGCAGTGTCAGCTACCACTTGCCCGACTACGTCGAGAACCTGACGTTGACAGGAATGTTTGCGCTGCAGGGATTTGGCAATACGGTTGATAACGTGATCACGGGCAATGAGTTTGACAACTTGCTCAATGGTTACGGTGGCTACGACACGCTGATCGGTGGAGCAGGTGACGACTGGTACGTTGTGAACACATCTCACTACAGCGGCGGTGAATGGGGCTGGATCGAAGGTCTCGATGATTTCATGACTACCGTGGTGGAAGGCGCCGGCGCAGGTTACGACACGATCTACGCCAACAACGTTTACTCGGCCTACATGCCCGAAAACGTTGAAGTCATGATAGTAAATGGGGTGTATGACATTTCTTTTTACTACAACCCTACGCTCGACGACGTACGTCGCAAGCTGGTTGGTAATTCCACTGACAACATTATCGATGCCAGCGGCGCTACCTCAGCGAGTGGCGAGATGGTTATCAATGGTCGTGGCGGCGCCGATCTGTTGATAGGCCCTTCGGCCGCCGCACTCGTGCGTTTCGTCATCGACAACGTGGGTGACCAGATTGTCATCAACAACTCCTGGGGCGCGATCGTCGAGACGAGCGTCTCGTATTCGATGCACGCTGGAGTGGTCCGCACCGATCTCGTGGGCAGCGGCGCGATTTCCATCGTCGGCAACGAACTCGACAACAGCTTCTTCGCGGTGGCGAATACCGGCGCAAACCAGCTTGTCGGCGGTCTGGGCAATGACTATTACGAATTGGGCGCCGGAGACACCGTCGTCGAACTGGCGGGAGCAGGCATCGATTCCGTCGTTGTTACCGCGCGGAACGGTTCAATCTACTCGCTCGAAGCATTCTCGAACATCGAGAACCTGGAAGTGCGAAATGGCGTTGGCACTTCACAACTCATTGGCACGGCCCAGGACAATATTCTTCTGGGCAACAATGCTCAAAACACTCTCGAAGGGCGTGGTGGAAACGACTATCTCGATGGCAGGACTGGCGGCGACACCCTGATTGGCGGATCCGGCGACGACACGTACGTCATTCATTACGGCGACACTGTTTTTGAGAATGCTGGTGAAGGAATCGATACTGTCGTTTCTGGTTTCACTTACACGCTCGGTGCGACCTTCGAGAATCTTACGCTTGTCGGTGATTATGCGATGGACGCGACCGGCAACAGTCTCGACAACGTCTTAACCGGAGGTTATGGCGCACATGTTCTCACCGGCGGAGTCGGCAACGATACCTACGTCGTGCAGTCCAGCCAAACCACGGTGGTGGAAGGCGCAGGCGAGGGTGTCGACGAAGTCAGGTCCATCTTCTCCTTCGTGCTCGGCGACAACATTGAAAACCTTGCACTGCTTCAACACGGCGATGCGGATACAGCTACCGGCAATTCGCTCAGCAACGTATTGACCGGCAACGATAGCGGAAATGTCCTGGATGGTGGCGCCGGTATAGACACTTTGATCGGTGGGCTTGGTGACGACACTTATGTGGTAGACGCAATGGGCGACACGGTCGTCGAAGCGGTCGGTGAAGGTAACGACACTGTTCAGTCGTACGTTGCCTACACGCTCGCGGTTGCGCTGGAAAACGTGACGCTGTTGGGCAGCGCGAACCTCAGCGCAGACGGCAACGAGTTGAACAACATCCTCACCGGAAATGCCGGTGTGAACGTCCTGTCCGGCGGCATGGGCAACGACACCTACGTGGTGCAGAACACCACCGATTCCGTTGTCGAGGCCGTCAACGAGGGGATCGACACCGTGCGTGCCTCGGTGAACTTCGCACTTGCAAGCAACGTGGAGAACATCGTGTTGACCGGTGAGTCAGCCATCACCGCGACTGGAAATGCGTTGAGCAACATGCTCACCGGCAACAGCGCGCAAAACGTGCTTTCTGGCGATGCCGGTGATGATACCTACTACGTGCAGAACACGGACGACGTTGCCGTGGAACTTGCCGGAAACGGCACGGATACAGTGTTCACGACGGTCAACTATTCGCTCGGCGCGAACGTCGAGAACCTGACGCTGCAGGGACCGGCAAGTGGCGGTCCGCAGATCAGTGGCACGGGCAATGAACTCGACAACACCATCACTGGCAACGCGGCAAGCAATGCGCTGTCAGGAGGCGGTGGCAACGATGTCCTCAATGGTGGCTCGGGCAATGACACCATTTCGGGCGGCGCAGGCAACGACATTCTCAATGGTGGTGTGGGCAATGACACCATGGTGGGCGGCGCGGGCAACGATAGTTACTTCGTCGACTCGAGCTTCGATGTAATCACCGAAGTACAGGGTGAGGGCGAGGACACCGTGTCATCGTCCGTCAACTTCACGCTGTCCAACTATGTCGACAATCTGGTTCTGACTGGCAGTGCCAACATAGGCGGCACGGGAAGCGCTCAGGACAATTATCTCTATGGAAACAGCGCGTCTAACGGCCTTAGCGGTGGAGACGGTAACGACACGCTCGACGGCGGGGCGGGCAGCGACACACTCATTGGTGGGCTAGGCGACGATCTCTTTGTGGTTGACCATGAAAGTGATCAGACGACAGAAGCGGCGGGCCAAGGAATGGACACCGTGCGCAGTTCGCTCTCCTGGATACTGGCGACCAATGTCGAAAATCTGCTCCTGCTCGGCAGTGCAAATCTCGACGGCACGGGCAATGCGCTCGCTAACTTCATCGAAGGCAACAGCGGTAACAATTCGCTCGATGGCTCGTCGGGCGCGGACACGATGGTCGGTGGTACCGGGAACGACGCGTATAGAGTCGATGATGTTGGAGACGTCGTCATGGAAGCAGCGTCTGGCGGCAATGACGAAGTGCGATCTTCGGTTACCTATTCCCTTTCGGAACACGTCGAATCTTTGACCCTCAGCGGATCCGGCGCCATCAACGCGACCGGCAACAGTCTCGCCAATGTCCTGACCGGCAACAGCGGAGCAAACGTGCTGGATGGCGGCGCTGGTGGGGATGTAATGAGCGGTGGCGGCGGGAATGATATCTATCTAGTTGACGACAACGGTGACTTCGTCATCGAGGCCGTGAGCGAGGGTACGGACACGGTGCAGTCGTCAGCCTCTCTCGAACTTTCGGAGAACGTCGAACGCCTCACGTTGACCGGAGTTGCAAATCTGGATGCGATTGGTAACTCGCTTGCCAACGTACTGACGGGTAACGCCGGGAACAACCTGATTGACGGCGGGGCGGGCGTGGACTCAATGAGTGGCGGCGCTGGAAATGATCGCTACGTGGTCGACGCGACAACCGAGACGATCGCCGAACTTACTGGAGGCGGCGTGGACGAAGTCAGTGCCTCTGCCACGTACACGCTTTCTGCGGAAGTGGAGAACCTGACGCTGACCGGTGCTGCGGCTATCAATGGCACCGGGAATACTAGCGCCAATACGATCACCGGCAACTCCGCAGCAAACACGCTCGACGGCAATCAGGGGGCCGACTCTTTGGCCGGCAAGGGCGGCAACGATATCTACGTCGTAGACAACGTTGGCGATGTGGTCATCGAAGCGGCGGCGGAAGGAACGGATCTTGTTCAGTCGACCGTGTCGTATACGCTGGCCGCGAACGTGGAGAACCTCACGCTGACCGGTAGCGCGGCTATCAACGCGACGGGCAATGCTCTCAACAACGCGCTCGTTGGGAATACCGGAGCTAACATTCTCGACGGTGGCCTGGGCGGGGACTCCATGAGCGGTGGCACCGGCAACGACACTTACATCATGGACAATCTCGGCGATACCGTAACGGAGACCAGTGGTGCCGGCACGGACATCGTGTTCTCCTCGTTGAGCTACGCGCTCGCGATAAACGTCGAGAATTTGACGCTGACGGGCGCCGCCAACATAAGTGCTACCGGCAATACGTCAGTAAACGTGCTAGTGGGCAACAGCGGCAACAACGCGATGAACGGTGGCGCCGGCGCGGATTCGATGACAGGCGGCGCAGGAGACGACGCTTATACCGTCGACAATGTCGGCGATACCGTCAACGAAGCGGCGGGCGAAGGAACTGACGAGGTGTTGTCGTCGGTCACGTTTGCAATTTCGGCAGAGGTTGAACGGCTGACCTTGACCGGCACTGGCACCATCAACGCCACTGGCGGCGTCAATAACAACATTCTCAGTGGCAATAGCGGAGTCAATCGACTGGATGGCGGTGGCGGTGCCGACACCATGTCCGGTGGTGCAGGAGATGACACCTATGTAGTGGAAAACGCGGGCGATGTTGTTATTGAGAACGCTTCGGCCGGTTTGGACACCGTGGAGTCCTGGATAACCTACGCGCTTGGTAGCGATGTCGAGAAGCTCACGCTCATGGGCACGGCGGCTAACAACGCCACGGGCAACGGCGTTCCGAACACGCTGATCGGTAACTCCGCCGACAATGTGCTCAACGGTGGCGCCGGAGTCGACATCATGACCGGCGGTGCCGGTAACGACACCTACGTGGTCGATGTGACCGGCGAAACGCTCAACGAAGGAGCCGGCGCAGGTACAGACACCGTGGTTTCGGCCGTGACGTTTGCGCTCGCAGCCAACTTTGAGAACCTGACGCTGACCGGAACATCCAACCTTGGGGCTACGGGAAACACCGTGGCAAACACGCTCATCGGCAACAGCGGCAACAATACGATCAGCGGCCTCGCGGGAGCCGACACGATGATTGGTGGGCTCGGCGATGACACTTACACCGTGGACGAATTGGGGGACGTGGTCATCGAACTCGCGGGAGAGGGCACGGAACTTGTGCAGACAAGCGTTGCATATACGCTGTCGTCGACACTAGAGAACCTTACGATTCTGGGCAGCGCAGCTGTCTCCGGTACTGGCAATGAGTTCGCTAACGTACTAATTGGCAACTCTGGCAGCAACTCGCTGACAGGTGGCGATGGCAACGACACGCTGGATCCGGGCACGGCGGGCACGGACGCGCTGCTCGGCGGTCTTGGTGACGATATCTATGTCGTCGCCAGAACTTCGGGTATCACGATCACCGAGCTTGCTGGCGAAGGAACCGACACCGTGCAGGCGACGTTCGCGCATACGCTGACGGCCAACGTTGAGAACTTGCTCATAACTTCGGCTAACACTGTCGCCGGCATGGGTAACGATGCTAACAACATCATTACCGGCGGCGCGGGCGCAAACACCCTGGACGGTGCCGGGGGTGACGACACGATTAAGGGCATGGGAGGAGCGGATTCGCTCACCGGCGGTCTGGGCGCTGACATCTATCAGTACACCAGCGGCGGCGGCGCAGACACGATTAACAACGTGGCCGCGGACTTGCTGATCGATCGTCTGCAGTTCACAGATCTCGCATCCAACCAGGTCACCTTCTCTCGCGTCAGCAACAACCTGGTGCTAACGCGAGTCGGCGTCACCACGGACAAGGTGACAGTGACCAACTGGTTCTCCGCCACCGCCAATCGCCTCGACTTCGTGAACTTCACGAACGTCGAGAAGACAGCCGCGGAAATCGATGCGCTCGTGGCCGGTGGTGGTGGATCGTTCCCTCTGGGTGTCGCGCCGCCCGCGACCATGCGGATTGCTCCGGAGTTCACGACCACCGACAACGACTTCGCAATGTGGCGCGCATGGGACGGCGGTCAGATCCGCGCGACCACGGGCGAAAGCATCGAGTACGTTGAACCCTCGATCGGGAAGATTGCGGTCACCGGCAAGCGCCCGCGGTCGGGCGCCATGATCTGGCAGCCAATCAAGACAGCCGCTGCGGATGCAGCTTCGGTGGGCGTGGATCGCCTCGTCGATGCGATGACGATGTTCGGCGTCGATCTGTCAGGCGACATGATCTTGCCGGAAGGCGGAAGCCCGGATGCTGCGCAACTCGCAGCCTCGGAGATGTGCGTCGAGAAGGGTCGCGCGAGAAACCATCATGCGACCGAGTACTACGCTCTGATCGAGTGATAAATCGGCCGGCCTGATGGCGCTCGGCCCGTCACTAACGAGGCGTAGGAAGCTTGATGTAGTAAGTGCTCACAGTTTTGAAGGAGCTTGCGAAAGGTGGCAGCAAGGTGGTAGCGCCAAGCGAAAGTTTTCGTGACTCAAGAATCTCGAGAATGAGTCAGGCAGCGGAATTGCAACTAAGGGGCCAGAGTATGAATCAGTGGATTGTTAGACCGACGAATGGTGCAGTCAGAATGGGCGTCCAGGCGATTGCGCGCTCCCTCTTTGGGACATTCGCCATAGCGCTGCTGGTGTCATGCGCAGATTCCAAGATCTCAAATGCAGGTGCTCAGTCGACGCAGCCGATTGTGATTGCTGATCAGCGGAATGACGTAATGCATCGATTGCAAATCGCGGAAGCTAAGTGGGCGGCCGCAAAAATACAAGACTATGCCTATGAACTAGCGAGAGAGTGCATGCTCTGCGAATCTCCTTTGAATGTAATAGTTAGGAGCGGAAAGTGCGAAAGCATCAGCGCCATTGGTGTTCGGACGATGAGTACGTGCGACGGAGTTACCATTCCTGAGCGCATGGCCTACATTCGGTCCTGGGCAAATGACAAGAGCGGCTCGACGATTCGAGTGGTGTTTGACGAGAAGTACGGATTTCCGACTGAATGGTTCATTCAGACCAACAATCCAAATGAAGGCGAAACGGCTCGGATCCAAGGATTCGTAGTCAATTAGATGGCTGGCATGTCGGTATGCGAGCTTGTGATGAGTCAACCGTGAGTATATTCGTTCGAATGCTTTTTCTCGTTCTTGGGTGGGAGGGTTAGCGGATGGCAATCAGTATTCAGGATTTTGGAACGATGTTGGGAATCTCTTGGGGTCGCCGAAACGTTACATACTCGTTTTTTGGTCCTGGAGCACTGGCCCTTCCTAGCTACTACGCGACATATGATGCCGCGCACCCAGGGTTCTATTCAAAGTACTTCGGGAGCAATCAAAGCGCGTCAAGTATCCAATCGGTTTCCGGGCTCGAGGCCACATTCAATTCTGCAGCCCTGAAATGGATGGAAATTGCCAACGTTGCACTGACCCACGACACCGCAAACGTTGGCGATATCGCAGTTGGTCGCATTCCGTTTCAGAGTCCCCCGAGAAATCCGGGCGTGGCGGCTCTGACTTTTGTCAGTCCGACGATGGATCCTGGCATTCGGGGGGACATATGGTTTAGCACTAGACAGCCGCTGAATTCTTCGTTCCTTCCCATAGGTGGCATCGGTTTCTTTTCAGTTCTTCACGAGATTGGCCACGCGCTCGGACTGCACGGCGACAGCACGATCGTGGGTCAAAGGTATGACTCATGGCGTTACTCCGTCTTGTCATACAACTGGGATGCTTTTAAGAAAGCCGACGGGTCGCCACTGAATCTCGGGCCGGGTGGCGTTCAGTCGGCGCCGTCGGCACCAATGCTTTTCGACATTGCAGCTATTCAGTTTCAATACGGTGCGAATGCGAGTACGAGGACGACCGATGACACATATGATTTTAAGTTGGATAACTCTTGGCCCGTGCAGGCAATTTGGGATGCGGGCGGGAATGACACACTAGATGGCAGCAGCGTTCGCAAGAATCTGCGCATCGACCTTTCGCGCGGTGGTGAAAGCTATGCAATAGACGGTAACAGGAATCGGATCAACGGTGAACCGGAAATCCATATTGCTTTCCAGCCGCTATTGGCAAACGGCACTGCCGATCCGACTTACGCAAACAACTTTATCGAGAATGCGATTGGTGGCTCAGGCAATGACATCATCGTGGGCAACGAAACTTCTAACAATCTTCTCGGCGGTGACGGCGGCGACTCTATTGTGGGTGGTTTTGGCAATGATTCGATTGTTGGTGGCGAGGACAGCGGACCCCCACTTGGCCGCGATCGGTCAGTTGATTATCTAGACGGCGGAGCTGGGTACGATACCTATGTTTATGCTGCCGGCGACGGACAGGACGTGATTGTTGATGCCGATGGGTTGGGAGAGATCAGGATCAACGGCTCAGCGCTCACGGGAGCGTTTCTTCTTGTAAACCGGCAGACGACTGGCTACACAAAATATACGACTCAGCGCGTCTGGCAAGCTGACATCAACGGCACTCCGGTCTTCCTGGTTGAACTGTCTGGGAACATTCAGACGGGGGGCGCTCTACTGATCGAAGGCGCTGCGCTTGGCGCCGACGGTTCAATCACGGTTCTCGATTTTGTCAGCGACAACGCTGGCCGCAATGATCTCGGCATTCAGCTAGACCCGCAGAACATGGCGGCCTTTCGCAATCTGAATATCAACCTCGACGAATATAAAGCGGTAGATGTTCCGTTCGACTTGAAAGCACCGGCCAAAGGCGGGGACACATTAGTTGTCCACATGAGCGGCCCTTCGGACAGATTCAAGATGTTAGACGGAGCGAACCTCCGCGGCTTTGTGAACGGCACGGTCGAAATTCCGTTGACCACAGGTCAGACTACAGTCATGTTGTCGCTGATTTCGGTCGGTGACATTGATGGTGGCAATCAATCGATCCAACTCACCTCGTCTTTGAATTCAGAAGGCGGGGCTGCTTCTGCAACGTCGACAGCGAACCTCTTCTTTGCCGCAGTGGACGAACCTGCGGCAACCGTCCCCATTACTACGCGCTTACTCATCGGCTCCAACGCCAGCGAGACGCTAGTTACCCAAGGCAGTGGGGCGGGCAACTTTCACGTTCAAGCGCTGGGCGGCGACGACTTCATCGATGCCGTCAACAATCAGGTAACCGACGATTTCATCGAAGCCGGCGACGGCAACGACAAGGTTTACGCATTCACCGGCAACGATCGCGTGCAAGGCGGCGCGGGCAACGACGACCTGCGCGGCGAGGCCGGCGATGACGTGCTCGAAGGTGGATCGGGTTTCGATTTCGCGTTTGGCAGCAGCGGTCGCAATTGGCTGTATGCCGATTCCGAGATTTCCTTTGATGCGGCTGTGCTAGCTGGTGAAACCGCTGTCAGTGAGGCCGGGCAAGGCGACTGGCTGCAAGACGGCAACGAGGCGGGCGTCCTGATCGGCTCGAACCGCCAGGATGTGCTCGGCGGCGAGGGTGGTAGCGATCAAATGGTGGGCGGAGGTGGAGATGATGTGATCCTGGGCGACGGAAATTATTCCTGGGGTCTGGTGAACGGTCTACCGCCGGAGCTGCGACAAATGCAGTGGTCGGCCGCGCTCACGATCCCGGGTAACGGCGGCCAATCGTTTGAATTTGCGATTAGCGCTTCGGTGCCTGGTGCTGTAGTGCCATTGACACTCGTGAACGCGGTTCCGGGCGGCGCTGACGTCATCTATGCGGGCACTGGCAATGACATGGTAGTTGCCGGCGGCGGCAATGATCTCGTCGACGCGGGCACCGGCAATGACGTTGTGCAAGGCGACGAAGGCGACGACACGATTCTCGGCCAAGCTGGCGATGACGTGCTCATGGGCGATGGCGAAGAGGGTGAGCCGGGCGGCGCGGATTTCATCGACGGCGGTGACGACAACGACACTTTGTTTGGCATGGTCGGCAGTGACGTGCTGTACGGGGGTGCCGGAAATGACAGCCTCATTGGAGACGACACCGAGACCGACGCGGGCGAAGACTACGTCAACGGAGAGGATGGCGACGATCAACTGTGGGGCGGCGCGAAGGCCGACACGCTGATTGGAGGCGCGGGAAACGACACGTTGTACGGCGACAGCGTCGAAACCAGCAACGCAGCGGCCGGTGCCGACTTCCTGGATGGCGGCGAAGGCGACGACACGCTCGTTGGCCTCGGCGGCGATGACACGCTGCTTGGTGGTGAGGGCAACGACGTTCTGGAGGGTCACGGATTGGGCGGCGCCGAAGACGACCAGGCTTCGGACTTCCTGGACGGTGGTGCCGGCGATGACTTCCTGTATGGCGATGGAGGCGACGACCGCCTGTCAGGAGGTTCAGGAAACGACGAGCTCGTGGGTGACGACGATTCACTGCCGGCTGCGCTGCACGGGAGCGACGAACTCGACGGAGGAGAGGGAGACGATCATCTGTTCGGGCTCGGTGGAAGTGACACGCTCATCGGTGGAGCGGGCAACGACTATCTGGGCGGTGACGGTGGAGCCGAACTACCACTATCCGCCCAGGGCGATGACCTTCTGGACGCAGGCGATGGCGACGACATCCTCGAGGGCGAGGGCGGCAACGACACGTTGTTAGGCGGTGCCGGAATCGACTTCCTGTCAGGTGGCGCCGGAAACGACTACCTGGATGGTGGCGCGGGTGTTGATCAACTGCAGGGCGGCGACGGCGACGATATCCTGGTTACCGACGACTCACAGGATTCATTGCTCGGTGGTGCGGGCGACGACACCTACATCATCAATACCGCCGATGGACGCTTCAAGCTGACCGATACCGAGGGCACCAATACCATCATCGTGAATGGCACTCCGCTTTCAGGTGTCGAAATATTGATGACGAGCGGAAACGTATATATCCGCTATCCCGATATGAACTATGTCGGCATGTCAGCCGAAACGTTCGGCGCCATCGGTTCGATCGACCTGGGCGGCGGACAACCGCTTTCCATGCGTGAGCTCCATGCGACCTTCAAGCCGGGCGTGGGCTCAGATTCGTGGGTCCGATTGCGAACAGGTGTCTTGACGAGTGAGGTCACAGTCGTCGGGCGAGGAAACGATCTGGTGCTCATCTACAACGGTCCCGTTGCAGACTGGGTAGATAGGGAAAAGCTCAGCGCGAGCAATATCTTGAATCGCCTCGAGGACGGCTCTCAATTCGAACAGCCTGCGGGATCGAAAGCACTGGTGCTGGTCAACTGGTATCTGACTACGTCATCTACGTATGCAAGAACCCTGGTCGCTCAGAGCGGGCCTGCCAAAGGCTTGACCACCGCTGTTGACGCATCATGGCGATATTTCGATGGCGATGAAACAGACAATGCTTTGTCAGGCAGCGTCAAGGCAGATGCGCTGCGCGGGTATGCGGGCGACGACTACCTGCAGGGAGGCGACGGGAATGACAAGTTAACCGGAGGCACCGGATATGACTGGCTCGAAGGTGGGGCCGGCAACGATACATATGTATTCAATCGAGGTGATGGCGAGGACTTCGTCGATGACCAGGACGGTGCCCTGGATACGTTGAGTTTCGGCGTGGGCATTGCGCCTGCCGATCTGACGCTTCTGGAGTCGACAGAAGGTTTGCGAGTTCTCGTTGGTGCGGCAGAAGCAGGGGACACAGTGTTTCTCATGAGCCCTCAACCCTTCGCGTCGACCATCGAACGATTCGAGTTCGCAGATGGAACCGTTTGGGATGCGGCAGCAATCGACGAGCACATTCTCGGCAACCGGGCGCCGCGTTCTGCGCAGGCGATTCCCAACGTTATTGCGACTCCCCGCCAACCGATCTCGCTGACCATGCCCGTTTTCGTTGATCCGAACGCGGGCGATACGGTGACATATACCGCGACGCGCAGCGACGGTAGTGCGCTGCCTGCATGGCTTGTCTTCGATCCGGCGACACGTACGCTTTCCGGAACACCGGACTTCGGCGACGACGGAAATCTCGGTGTGTCGATTCATGCGGCGGATCAGTCAGGGTTGACAAGCACGTCCAGCTTTCAAATCGAGGTTCCGCTGGTTGTCGCGATGTATGGGTCCGAAGCGAGTGAAGCCTTGATCGCCGGGAGCAGTGATCCGCACTACATTTCAGGTGCAGGTGGCAATGATTCTCTGCGCGGAGGCGATGCCGACGACATCCTGATCGGTGGTCCCGGCAATGATTCGCTCGCGGGCATGGACGGTGACAACACATTCGTCTGGAATCTCGGAGATGGCACTGACTTCGTTTATAGGCCGGTCAACTTTTCGTCGTCGTCCAATGACATCGTGCTGTTTGGTGCAGGTATCACTCCTGACGATGTTCGAGTCTCGCAAGTCGAAGACCTGTCTCTGTATGTTCGCGACCCATCAACAGGTGAGGAAACGCGTGCGTTTCGTATCGACTGGGGCTATACGCCGTCGACCGACGTGTACATTGATGGTGTGAGGTTCGCCGATGGCACGGTCTGGTCGCATAGAGATCTCGAGGTTCGAAGCCTGTTAGGCGGCTCAGGCGGCGACACTATCGAAGGTTTCGATGGCGACGACGTAATGCAAGGAAACGGGGGCAGAGATTTTCTGCGCGGGGGGAGAGGCAACGACGACATTTCCGGTGGCTCCGGCGATGACGGACTTGATGGAGGCACAGGTAACGATACGTATCGTTTCTCGCGAAACGACGGCAGGGACTCTATCGAGGACGCAGGCGGCACCAATCGAATCATCTTTGCCCCAGACATCCTCCCTTCAGAGGTCGCACTTTATCGAGTGTCATCAGGGGCAATAGACGACCTCGTGCTGGTGCTGAACGGAGGCACTCAGATGATTCGCGTCGCGGACTATTACAACACGCAGAATCCGCCCGCCATCAGCCAGATCATATTCGGCAACGGCCCGGTGTGGGATACGGCCGCGATTGCGGCTCAGGTCAACGTGGTCGGTACGCCGAACACCGTCACTGGAACGATGGCTAGCGACAACTACATCGTCAATCACAGCTCCGACTACATTTTCGAGTCCGCTGATGGCGGGGTGGACAGCGTTACGAGCAGCGTCAGCTACCGACTGCCGGACAATGTCGAGAACCTGACGTTGATTGGCATGTTTGCAATCTCCGGGCTCGGCAACAATCTCGACAATGTGATTACTGGAAATGAATTCGACAACCAGATGAGTGGCGATCTGGGCGATACGTTGATTGGCGGTGCGGGGAACGACACGTATACGTTTGCTGATGGACTGAACGAGAGCTGGGAAAATTCTGTGTTAGCCACCATTGTTGAAGAAGCCGATGGCGGGTACGACCAGGTCCTCGCGAATGGGAACTACACCGTGGTACTGCCTGACAATGTGGAGGTACTCGTTTCTTATGGTCACGCTGGTTACCATTTTGAGTACACCCCGGGCGTGGACGATTTGCGGCGCCGGCTGGTTGGCAATTCACTGAACAATGTCATCGACGCTTGGGAAGTCGAAAACTCGGGTGTCGGCGAGCTGATCATGGACGGCGCCGGCGGCGCCGATCGGCTGATCGGGCCGAGATGGGGCGGGATCGCCGTACGTTTTGTCATCGACAACGTGGGCGACGAGATCGTCTTCAACGGCACATCGAGTGCAATCGTCGAGACCAGCATTTCCTATTCAATGCCGTCGGCAGTGCCAGTGGTTCGCGTTGATCTCGTGGGCAGCAATGCGATTTCCGTTATTGGAAATGAACATGACACCAGCTTTTTCGCGGCGCAGAACGCTGGCGCGAACCAGCTCACCGGTGGTCTCGGCGATGACTACTACGTGCTGGGATTGGGAGATAGTGTTGTCGAGCTGGCCGGGGAAGGGATCGATTCGGTCGTTATTGCAGCGCCGAATGGTTCCACCTATTCGCTGGAGGCATTTGCGAACATCGAAAACCTCGAGGTGCAAGCCGCCGTGGGAGCTTCACAACTCATTGGTACGGCCCAGGACAACAGGCTCTTTGGGAACGTATCCCAGAACACGATCGAAGGGCGTGGTGGAAACGACTATCTAGACGGTAAGGGCGGTGCCGACACGTTGATAGGTGGGACGGGCAATGACACTTACGTCGTGCAGGCAGGCGACACGGTCATCGAAAACGCCGCCGAAGGAATCGACACGGTTGTCGCTAACCACTCATACACCCTTGGAGCGAACCTCGAGAATTTGACGGTTACGGGCAACAACTCCAGTGCGGTCGGCAACAGTATGGACAACGTCATCACCTCAACAGGTGGGACACATACTCTCGCCGGGGGCGCAGGCAATGACATCTACGTCGTTGACTATACTCGTCACACGATTGTCGAGAACGTTGGAGAGGGCCTCGATGAAGTGAGGGCCAGTAGCTCGCACGTGCTCGCCGACAACGTCGAGAATCTCACGCTGACCGATCACAGATCGCCTATCTCTGGTACAGGCAATTCCCTTGACAACGTACTGACTGGAAGCGACGCCGCAAACGTTCTCGATGGAGGTGCCGGTGCAGACATACTGATCGGTGGGTTGGGCGACGACACCTATGTAGTCGACACCAGCGACACGATTGTCGAAGTGCAGGGTGAGGGCAACGACACAGTTCAGTCTTCCTTCGACTACCTGGCGTTGGCGCTGACTCTGGAAAACGTGACTTTGTCTGGTTCGGCAAATCTCAACGCCAATGGCAACGAACTGAACAACACCCTCACGGGAAATGCAGGCTTAAACGTTTTGTCCGGCGGCTTGGGTGACGACACATACGTCGTGCAGAACGACGGGGACTCGGTCATCGAATCTGTCAACGCGGGCGTCGACACCGTGCGCGCGTCGTTGAGTTTCACGCTTGCAGATCATGTAGAGAACATTGTGTTGACAGGCACTTCAGCCAACAACGCTACCGGAAATGCACTGAACAACACGCTTACGGGAAATAGCGCGCAGAACACGCTTGCCGGTGGAGCAGGCGACGACGCCTACTACGTGCAGACCATGGATGACGTTGTTCAGGAAGGCGCCGGAAATGGAATCGACACGGTGTTCAGCTCAGTTGGCTACACCCTCGGTGCTAATGTAGAAAACTTGACACTGCAGGGCTCATTGTCCGGGATCACTGGCACTGGCAATGAGTTGGACAACATCCTGATCGGCAACTATTACCACAACACGCTGTTAGGAGCAGGCGGCAACGACATACTCGACGGCGGTTGGGGCACTAACACTATGATTGGTGGTACGGGAAACGATACCTTCTACGTCTACCAGAGCACTGATGTCGTCATCGAAGCAGAAGGCGAAGGCGAGGACAAGGTGGTCTCTTCCATCAACTACACGTTAACTAGCCAAGTCGAAGATCTCGTGCTGACAGGCAACACCCAGTTGAGCGGCACGGGCAACGCGCTGAACAACCATCTCTACGGTAATAGCGTCTCTAACAATCTTAGCGGTGGAGATGGTAACGACACGCTTGATGGCGGAACAGACGATGACACTCTCACGGGAGGCCTGGGCGACGACACTTTCATCGTGGACAACGTGGGCGACACCACGATAGAGGCGGCCGGTCAGGGCACGGACACAGTGCGATCCAGCGTCTCCCGGACACTATCTACAAATATTGAGAATCTTATCCTGCTTGGCACTGCGGATCTCGATGGCACTGGCAATCCGCTCGCCAACAGGATCGAAGGAAATAGTGGCAACAACGCCCTCGATGGACGTGCCGGGGCGGACATATTGATCGGAGGCGACGGCAACGACACCTACACACTCGACAATGTCGAGGATTCTGTCGTGGAGGAAGCGACAGAAGGCTACGACCAGGTGTTCTCATCAGTTACACATTACCTGTCGGCCCACGTGGAAGCCCTCACGCTGACCGGAACCAGCAACGTCAATGCGTTCGGCAATGAGTTGGGGAATGCCCTGACCGGAAATGACGGAAACAACGTGCTGAATGGTGGTGCCGGTGCTGATTGGATGGTTGGCGGTGCGGGAAACGACATCTATTTCATCGACAGCAGCGGTGACGTCGTTGTCGACTCCAGCGGCGCAGACGTCGTGCAATCGACAATATCCCTTGAGCTCTTTACGAACGTCGAAGGTCTCACGCTGCTCGGCAGCGCCAACCTTGATGCCATCGGCAATTCGTCGGTGAACATTCTTACGGGAAATTCCGGCAACAATCTGCTGGACGGCGGGTCCGGCGCGGATTCAATGATTGGCGGCGCGGGTGACGATCGCTATGTTGTCGACTCGACTTCAGACACGATCACCGAGGAAGCTGGCGGCGGCTTCGACGTAGTTAGTGCATCTGCTTCTTTCTCGCTTTCCAAGGAAGTGGAGAACTTGACGCTGACCGGCTCTGCGGCCATCAATGGCAGTGGTCATGACAACGTCAACACGATCACCGGCAACTCCGGTGCCAACACGCTCGACGGCAAGGCGGGAGCCGACACCTTGATTGGGCGTGCAGGCAATGACATCTACCTCGTAGACAACGTCGGTGACGTGGTCATCGAAGCAGCGACGGAAGGAACAGACGTCGTTCAATCGACGGTGTCGTACACGCTTACCGCCAATGTTGAAGAACTCACTCTTACTGGCAGTGCGGCGATTGATGCGACGGGCAATTCCCTCAACAACAAGCTCACTGGTAATTCCGGCGCCAACATCCTCGACGGTGGCTTGGGTACGGATTCCATGAGCGGAGGCGCCGGAAACGATACCTATGTCGTCGACAACGGCGGCGATACGATCACCGAGGTCTCGAGTGGGGGCATCGACGTCGTGCACTCGTCGGTGAGCTTCTCGCTTGCGGCTAATGTCGAGAATCTCTCTCTGACGGGCGCCGCCAACATCAGCGGTACCGGCAATACGTCGGCAAACACGCTGACTGGCAATAGTGGCAATAACGCGCTGAACGGAAGCTCTGGTGCCGATGGAATGTCGGGCGGGGCCGGCGACGATTCGTACACCGTCGACAATACTGGCGACACGGTCAACGAAGTGGCTGGAGAAGGAACTGACGATGTGACTTCCTCGGTCTCGTTCGAGCTTGTGGGAGAAGTGGAACGACTGACATTGACAGGCAGCAGCACGATCAACGCCACTGGCAGCGACATCAACAACGTTCTCAACGGTAATACCGGAACCAATCGCCTGGATGGCAAAGCTGGCGCCGACACCATGTCTGGCGGCACAGGCGATGACACGTACGTCGTGGAAAGCGGCGGTGATGTCGTTATCGAGAACGCTTCAGCCGGCTTGGACACCGTGGAGTCCTGGATAACCTACGCGCTTGGCAGCGATGTCGAGAACCTCACGCTCCTGGGTACTGCGGCTAACAACGCCACCGGCAACATTCTCGTGAACAAACTGATCGGTAACTCTGCCGACAACGTTCTCGATGGCGGCGCCGGGGCCGATAACATGAGCGGCGGTGCAGGCAACGACACCTACGTGATGGACGTCTCAGGCGAAACGCTCACCGAAGGAGCGGGCGCAGGTACAGATACCGTACTTTCGGCGGTGACTTTCACGCTCGCGACCAACTTCGAGAACCTGACGCTGACTGGAACAGCCAACATCGGTGCCACGGGAAATACGGTGGCGAACATCCTGATCGGCAACAGTGGAAACAACGCGATCAGTGGAGGTGCTGGTGCCGACACCATGATCGGTGGCCTCGGTGATGATTCCTATACGGTGGATGTCGTGGACGACGTGGTTACCGAATTCGCTGGCGAGGGGACCGACCTCGTGCAGACGACGCTCGCGTATACCTTGTCGTCGGCGCTCGAGAATCTCACCCTCACGGGCAGCGCGGCGGTGTCCGGGACCGGCAATGAGTTCGCCAACGTCCTGACAGGCAATACCGGCAGCAACACTCTCACGGGCGGTGCTGGCAACGACACGCTGAATCCCGGCACCAGCGGTACGGACGCGCTCCTTGGCGGGCTCGGCGATGACACTTATGTTGTTGGTCGAACTTCGGGGATCACAATCACAGAGCTTGCCGGCGAAGGAACCGACACTGTGCATGCTTCGATTGCATACACGCTGGTGGACAATGTCGAGAATCTGCTCATTACTTCAACCAGCACGATCGCCGGCACGGGCAACAATGCCAACAACGTCATCACCGGCGGCACCGGCTCCAACACCCTGAGCGGTGGCGGAGGCGACGATACGTTGAACGGCATGGCTGGAACCGACACGCTCACGGGTGGCTTGGGCTCCGACACCTATCAGTACACGAGCGGCGGCGGCGCCGACACAATCAACAACGTCTCGACGGATTCGCTGGTTGATCGGTTGAGGTTCCTCGATCTGGCTTCCAGCCAGGTTACGTTCTCGCGTGGTGGCACGGGCAACGCAAATCTCATCGCGACGGTGGCGGGTGGAGGTTCCGTGACAGTGACCGGGTGGTTCTCCGCCACCGCCAATCGCCTCGACTTCGTGAACTTCACGAACGTCGAAAAGACGGCCGCCGAGATCGATGCATTGTTTGCAGGTAGCGGAACGGGTGGGGTGTTTCCATCGAGCATCGCGCCGCCCGCGGCCTTGCGGATTGCGCCCGAGTTCACGACCCCCGACAACGACTTCGCAATGTGGCGCGCATGGGACGGCGGTCAGATCCGCGCGACCACGGGCGAAAGCCTCGAATACGTTGAACCCTCGATCGGAAAGACCACGGTCACCGCCAAGCGCCCGCGGTCGGGCGCCATGATCTGGCAGCCGATCAAGACAGCCCCTGCGGATGCGGCTTCGGTGGGCGTGGACCGCCTCGTCGATGCGATGACGATGTTCGGTGTCGATTTGCCAGGCGACGTGATCGTGCCGGAAGACAGAAACCCGGATGCCGCGTTACTCGCAGCGTCGGAGATGTACGTCGAGTCGGGTCGCGCAAGAAACCATCACGGGACCGAGTACCGCGCACTGATCGAGTGATGAACCGGTCGGCGTGTCGGGCGACATCGCCCGTCACGCCACCTCGACCAACTCCGAATACTGCTTCAACGCCGCGTTCGCGGTGAGGAACCGCAGCGGCTCGTGCATGGCCTGCGCGACCAGCAGCCGATCGAAGAAATCGACGCCAGGCTGCGGCTTCAGTGATGCCGCATCGGCCGCCGGCTTGGCGCGCACCGGCAACTCCGTGAACCCACTGGCGCGAATCCCCCGCACCAACTCATGCGCATCGGCCTCGAGCAGCCCCGACGAAATCTTCTGCTCACACTCCACGATGGATGCGGCGCTGACGTAGACCTCGTCTGCCGCTTCGATGCGCTCCCGAGTCGCCTTGGCCAACTTGCGCGAGTCCGCCAGCCACCAGAGAAAGATCTGCGTATCGAGCAGCAGGCGCATGGGATGGCGGGGTAGGGGAGGGCGTCAGGCCGGAGGCGCGCCGTCGGTCCAGGGGCGCTCGAAGTCATCGGCGATGCGCATCTTGCCCTTGAGCATGCCGGGACGGCGCGGGGTGTCGTCGCGCCGCAGCGGAACGAGCCTGGCCATGGCCTTGCCGCCCTTGGCGATCAGGATCTCGCTGCCGCCGGCAACGTCTTCGATGAGCCGCGACAAATGCGTCTTCGCCTCGTGGATGTTTATCTTGGCGGTCTTCACAGTGAACTTAGTTTAGTTTAGTCTACTGCCAATGGGGAAGGTCTTTTCATGAAGTGGCTCGCAGGATCGTTGCTCACCGTCGTACTGCTGCTGCAGTACCGGCTCTGGCTGTCCGGCGACGGCGTGCGGGAGCTCGCGCGCCTGTCGGAGGCCGTGGAACACCAGAAGTCGGATAACGAGGAGGCGGCGGAGCGCAACAAGCAGCTCATCGCCGAAGTGGCGGACCTCAAGGCCGGCATGGCGGCCATTGAAGAACGCGCCCGGAGCGAGCTCGGCATGATCGGTCGCAACGAAACCTTCTACCAGGTCGTGCCGGTCCGGCCGCGCACCGCCCTGCCCACGCGCCCGGCCGAACACACCAAGACCGCCGCGCGCTGATCTCGCTTAAGCTTCGCCCCTATGCGCTATTTCGTCGTCATCCCGGCCGCGGGCAGCGGCCGGCGTTTCTCATCGTCTTTGCCGAAGCAGTACGCCGCGCTCGGTAGTTCGACCGTCATCGAACACGCTTTGAGCGCATTCGAGTCCGACCCGGACTGCGGCGGCATCGTGGTCTCCGTCGCGCCCGACGATTCCCTGTGGCCCGCCATTGCGGCGCGCCGCTCCAGGCTCATCGAATCCGTGGAAGGTGGCGCGGAGCGTGCCCACTCGGTGCGCAACGCGCTGCGCGCGTTGCTGGCGCGCGTGCGCGACGACGACTGGATCATGGTCCACGACGCAGCGAGGCCGTGCTTTTCCAGGTCGGATCTTCAACTGCTCAAGCGTGAACTGGCATCGCATCCGGTGGGTGGGCTGCTGGCGGTGCCGCTGGCCGACACGCTGAAGCGCGCGCTCGAACCCGGCGCGCATGCCACGCATGTCGATGACACCATCGACCGCGTGGGGCTGTGGCGCGCCGCCACACCCCAGGTGTTCCGTTGCGGCGTGTTGCTGCGGGCTCTGGAAGCCGCGCTCGATGCAAATCGCACGCCCACCGACGAAGCGCAGGCCATCGAATGGAGTGGCCAGCGGCCGCTGCTGGTGGCCGGTCGCGCGGACAACATCAAGGTCACCACGGCGGACGATCTCGCGCTCGCCTCGGCCATACTCAGCGTGCGCGCGACACGGGAGCTCCAGTAATGCGAATCGGGTCCGGTTTCGACGTGCACGCCTTCGGTCCGGGTGACTCCATCGTGCTCGGCGGGGTGCGCATCCCGCACTCGCGCGGCGTGGTGGCACACAGCGACGGCGACGTCGTGCTCCATGCGCTGTGCGACGCCTTGTTAGGCGCCGCGGGCCTGGGGGACATCGGCATGCATTTCCCGGATACGGACCCGGTGTGGAAGGGCGCGGACAGCCGGCGCTTCATCGCTGCCGTCCTGGAAATGCTCAGCGTGCGCAAGCTCAAGATCAGTAACGCCGACATCACGCTGCTGGCGCAGATGCCCAAGGTATCGCCTTATCGCCTCGAGATCCGCCGCTCGCTGGCGCACATGCTGGGCGTCACGGAGAACCAGGTGAACATCAAGGCGACGACCACCGAACACCTGGGTTTCATCGGCCGCAACGAGGGTCTCGCCGCGCAGGCCATCGTGTTGCTGGAATGATCCCCGAGAACTGGCGCCGTGCCGCACTGGCGCCACCCCCAGCCTGGGGCGCGCCGTTGGGCAACGGCGTCCTGCGTGCCGCACCCGAAGATTTCCAGGTGGACGAGATCCTGGGTTTCGCCGCGGGCGGTGAAGGTCCGCACGCGCTGCTGCACGTGCGCAAGCGTGGCGCCAACACGGAATGGGTCGCTCGCGAGCTGGCGCGCGCCGCGGGCGTCAAACCGTTCGAGGTGGGCTTCGCCGGGCTCAAGGATCGTAATGCGCTGACCACGCAGCACTTCACCGTGCCGCGCGGCAAACGCGCCGCGGAAGAATTCATCGGGCTAGCGGGTGAGGGCTTCGAAGTGTTGGCCGCGGCCGCGCACCAGCGCAAGCTGCCGCGCGGGGCGCTCGAGGGCAACCGGTTCGCGATCACCGTGCGCGGGCTCAACTGCGATCCGGCCGCGATCGCGCAACGCCTGCAGCGCATTGCGGCCGGCGGCACGCCTAACTATTTCGGCGAACAGCGATTCGGGCGCGAGGCGGGCAACCTCGAGCAGGTGCTGCGCGCCGCGCAGCAGATCGCCCAGGGAACGAACGAGGGCGGCGGTCGCAGGCGCGAGCGGCGCGGACGCGACGATGCGGGCTTCATGCTGTCGGCCGCGCGCAGCCTCATTTTCAATGCGATCCTGGCCGAGCGTGTGGCAGCGGGAACCTGGAACCGATTGGTCGCGGGAGATGTCGCCAACCTCGATGGCCGCGGCAGCGTATTCGCCGTCGAGCAGGTCGACGGCGAGCTCGAACAGCGTTGTGTCGCACTCGATGTGCATCCGACAGCGCCACTCACCGGTGCGGGGCAGTCTCTTGCCAGCGGCGACGTGCTGGCGCTCGAAGACGCGGTCGCGGCGCGGTATCCCGAGGCGCTTGCCGTGATCCACGCCGAGGGCATGAAATCGGAACGGCGCGCGCTGCGAATCCGCGTTCGTGAGCTCGCCCACGAATATGCCGGCGATACGCTGCGCCTGCAGTTCGCCTTGTCGGCGGGAAGTTTTGCGACCACTGTACTGCGCGAAATCATCACAGGCGAAGCCAACGGGGAATGAGCATGCTCGAAATCAGCGACGAACCCATGATGGCCAACGGCACGCCCAGCGGTGAGAGCGTGCGGGTGATCAAGCTCGCGCGCCCTCCCGTGAACGCACTCAACGGCGAACTGATAGCCAGAATCGTCGCGGCCGTCGACGGATCGCCGGAGACTGCGGCGATCGTCATCGCCGGGCAGCCGGGTCTGTTTTCGGCGGGACTCGATGTACCGAGCCTGCTGGCTCTCGATCGCGAAGGGTTGGCCGCGGCGTTCGTCGAGTTATGGCGTGCGCAACGCGCCATCGCGACTTCGCGCGTGCCCATCGTGTTCGCCATCACCGGGCACTGCCCGGCGGGCGGCACGGTGCTCGCCATCAACGGCGACTACCGCGTCATGGCGCAGGGCGACTTTCGACTCGGGCTCAACGAAGTGCAGGTGGGTCTGTTCCCGGGAGGCGTGATCCACGGCGTGTTCCGGCGGCTGGTGGGCGGTCACACCGCGCAACTGCTGACGCGCGGCGCGCTCATCGATCCGGCGACGGCGCTTCGCGTGGGCCTGGTCGATGAACTCTGTGACGCGGACAAAGTGCTTGCGCGCGCGCTCGAAGTGGCGGGCGAACTCTGTGCGTTGCCGCGCGAACCCATGATGCGCACGCGTGCAATGACGCGGACCGACCTCATGGCTTTGTACGGTGGTCCGGGAGAGGCGGCGAGTCGCGAGCGCGAGTTCGGCGAGATGGGCGCGCAGATGTGGTTCGCACCCGCCACCCAGGAACTCCTCAGGAAGGCGTTCATCAAGAAGCGCTGACAAAAAGGGGACAGATCTATTTTCGCTGCGAAAATAGATCTGTCCCCTTTTTGTCCAGCAACACGTTGATGGCGCCCGTGCCGCCATCGACGCGCCGCGCCGAGGTGAACGCGAGCACCGGAGCGGTCTTGCGCAGGATCATGTTCACGGCGGTCTTGATGACCGGGCCACGGGGTCCCGAGTTCATGCCTTGCCATGGATGATGCGCACGCA
>Ga0190271_10000134_pt1 | contig 37400 bp, 42 predicted proteins | sample Popmic356T_FD_133747 | JGI IMG/M metagenome (GOLD analysis project Ga0190271, IMG submission 133747) | Populus adjacent soil microbial communities from riparian zone of Weber River, Utah, USA - 356 T | ecosystem: Environmental > Terrestrial > Soil > Riparian zone | place: USA: Utah | collected...
CCAGCCGTGAGGTCGCAGAGCGTCGGGCTCTGAAGCGTAATCCCGGTGCTCTCAGCGTCAAGCGATAAACACATATTTCAAACAGAAAGGTTTCGCCGTGAACTCACTCGGTGAATTGTTCGGTAAAGCGTCATATTTCCTCAATGACAACTCCGCCAGCATCCTCACAGGTATTGGCGTGGCAGGGGTCATCACGACTTCGGTTCTGACCGGCAAGGCCGTCCTCAAAGCTGATGAGCTGATCGACAATGAGCATCTCAGGCGCTCCATTGTGGCCAAGAAGGAGATGGGTGAGAAGGGCTTCGGCACGATGGAGTTCTTGACCACCCAGGAGAAGCTCAAGCTCACCTGGCAGGTCTTTGCTCCGCCAATCCTCGCCGGTGCAACCACAATCCTGGCGATCATCCTGGCCAACCGTATGGCCTCGAAAGAGATCGCTGCGCTGGCCGCTGCGTACACCATATCCGACAAGGCCTTGCAGGAGTACAAGGAGAAGGTCGTCGAGAAGATCGGCCCGGGCAAGGAGCAGGCTATCCGCGACGAACTCGTCGCGAAGCGACTGGCTGAGAACCCGGTCGAGTCGAGTGAGATCATCATCATCGGCAACGGTGAGGTGCTCTGTTATGACGTGTACTCAGGACGATATTTCATGAGTAGCGTTGAAGCGATCAAGCAGGCTGAGAACAAGATCAACTTCGAGATCGTCAACGCGAATTACGCGAGCCTAAGTACGTTCTACGACGAGCTGGGCCTACCGCCGAACGGCATGTCGGATGTGCTCGGGTTCAATCTCGACAACCGTCTTGAGATCAAGTTCTCGTCACACCTGTCTAGCGACAACCGACCGTGTGTGGCGATGGAGTATCACTTCCCACCCGTTCCGGATTACGGAAAGCACGTGTACTAGTGGAACCGCAGAGTAGGGATATTAAGGAGCTGACTCAGGCTGTGCGAAAGCTCGGCCTGACTCTGGCTCAAACAAACGATCAGCTCGCGGCGCTCGTGGCGCGTCTCGAGAAGGAGGACAAGTAGTGGTGACGCAAGTTGTGATTCATATTCCCACATCGACTGTCGTTCGAGTCGTTGCGGGGTTCATCATCGCGAAGTATTTCCTCAAGGACATGCCGAGTGCTTAAGATCCCGGTCAAGTACAAGGACTTCAACGACCAGGAGCAGGAGGAGGATCTATATTTCCACCTCTCCAAGGTTGACATCATCCGCCTCGAGGTCGCACATCCGGGTGGATTGAAGCAGTCCCTTGAGAACATCATCGCTGCCGAAGACGGCAAGGTGATCATGAACGAACTCGAGGGGATCTTCAAGGCGTCCTACGGGAAGAAGTCCCCCGACGGACGACGGCACATCAAGAATGACGAGATCTGGGAGGACTTTGCAAGCTCGAATGCGTACGAAGCGTTCTTCATGACCATGGTGCTGGATGCGGAGTTGGCAGCGAACTTCATCCAGCAAGTGGTACCTGCGGATCTCGTCGAGGAAGCGTCAAATCTGGCAAAGCAGGAGGTGCTGAAAGTTGACGTTCCGGAAGTCAAGAAGGATGTGCGTATTTACACGCAGGCGGAAATCAAGGAAATGCCTGCGGATCAGTTCCTTCTCCTGGCCCCGAAGCTGGCGTCGGGAGAAGCGGTGGTGGAAGACGTGAAGTAGGCGTATACGTGGTGGTATCTCGCGTGAAAAACACGCCCTAAGATAAGAGAACCCCACTACACCCCGGAGATCATTATGACCAAGAAGTTCGTCGCCAAGACCGTCCTTCGTCAGTCGGTCGCCATTTCCACCGCGAAAGCCACAGAAGCCGCACTCTCCGAATACACCGAAATCGATACGGACGCCACCAGCGTTCAGATCGGTACGATGGCATTCGGCCAGTACGTCGCCTACAAGCTTTCCCCGGTTACAAATGCGATCGTCGACAGGACCGCCTCGCGCATCGAAGCCATCAAGGCCCGTAAGACCACCACCGTTGTTGTTGAAACTCCCGCTGCCTAACAAGCACAAGCCTACGCCCGCTAACCACGGGCTTAGGTTTTCGTTTTTTCTAAACAGAGGATATTTATGAGTGACTTTCCAGGTAACAGCTTCACGGGAAAGGGTGAGCCGGACCCGGCTGAGAACACCCCCGAGGAGAAGAAGATCAAGCAGGTAACTGCGGAGGCAGCCAGGACGCGTAAGCCCAGCCTCGGCAAGAAGTTCAAAGGTGTGTTCTTCGGGGGCGACGCCAAGACGGCGGGCAACTACGTCATATTTGACGTGCTCATTCCCGCTGCAAAGGACACGATGGTCGAGGGTGTCTCGCAGTTGATGGAGCGCGTGGTGTTCGGAGAGTCCCGTCGGAGCCGTAGGGGCTATGGCGCTCCGCCGCCGCCGTCGAGTCCGACCGGTTACGTGAGCTACAACCGTTACGCCATGCAGCAGCAGGATCAGCCTCGCAGCATGACGCGTCGGGCAAAGGCCAATCACGACTTCGACGAGATCATCCTGAACTCACGTCAGGAAGCGGAAGACGTCATCGAGAAGATGTTCGACATCGTCAGCCGTTACGAGTCCGTGTCGGTTGCGGATCTGTACGAACTGGTCGGGCTCCCGAGCGCTCACACCGATCAGAAGTGGGGCTGGCTGGATATCCGAGGGTCACGCGCGTCAAGGCTTCGCGGTGGCGGTTACCTCCTCGATCTGCCGGAGCCTCGCCCACTGAGTTAACATGAATGCACAGCAGCTGAGGAACTACGTGGCGAGTCTGTACAAGGGCCCTCGTTGGGCTCGCCGCGTGAGTTTGATGTCTGATGCGCAAGTGTATGCGATCTACAAAGCAAAACAAAAACTAGACGAAGAGAAGAAGGAGAAGTAATGTTCCTAGCCGAAGGTATCAAGGGAGTGATGGGCGCTAAAGGCCTGTTCCTCCAGGAGAACGCACCAAAGATCCTGTTCGGGACTGGTGTGGTCTCCATGCTTGGCAGCACCGTCATGGCCTGCCGCGCCACGCTGAAGATCGACGAGATCCTCGAAGAGACTCAGGCCCAGTTCGACAAGATCGAAGCAGCTGACGCCATCGTGGAGTACACCGAGGAAGACGCTCGGAAGGACAAGTTCATCGTCTACGTGCAGACGGGCTTGAAGATCACCAAGGAGTACGCTCCCGCCATCATTCTGGGCGGTATCGGCATTGCCTGCCTGACGCAGTCACACCATATCCTGATGGAGCGGAACTTCGCATTGACCGCTGCGTACACAGCGATCGATACGGCGTTCAAGGAGTATCGCAGCCGTGTGCGAGATGCGTTCGGCGAAGAGACCGACCGCGAGATGCGCTACGGCGTGAAGTCGGTCGAGATCATCAACCCGGAGACGGGTCGCAAGAAGACAGTCAAGCGCGCAAACGCTGGTGACCCCTCGGGTTACGCTCGGTTCTTCGACAACCAGTCGTGCCTATATTCGAAGGACTGGGAAGTCAACCAGGTCACTGTGCGCTCTCAGCAGCGCCACGCGAACGATCTGCTGACGCTCCGAGGACACGTGTTCCTCAACGAAGTCTACGACATGTTCGATATTCCGCGTACCGAAGCGGGAGCTGTCGTGGGCTGGCTGCGTGACGGAGATGGTGACGGCTTCATCGACTTCGGTCTGTTCCGCGATGACCAGACGGTGCGTGACTTCATGAACGGCTATGAAGGTGCGATCCTCCTCGACTTCAACGTCGACGGTCCGATCCACAACCGCATCGAGATGGGCAAGGAGCCACTGAGATGGCAGAATCCGTAACCGAACAGGTCGCCGAAACTCTGGTCGACACGCTGGTCCCGGTCGAGAACTATATTCGAATCGGGCATCAGTGGATCGCGATGGGATTCGTCGGTGGCTTGGGTCTGGGTCTGGTCGGAGGATATTTCTTCGCCAAGAAGCGCCTTGAGACCAAGTACGACAAGATCGCTCAGGAAGAGATCGACGAAGCTCGGGATTACTACCGGGCCGCGAAGGCTGCGACTGAGGCACGCCTGAAGCAACCACTCGAAGAAGTGGTGGAGTACCTCGGGTACGAGAAGACCGAGAACACGATCGGTGGCAAAGAGGATCCGCCTGAGACTGAGCCGGTCAAGTACCACAAGATGCCCGAACCGGGCGAAGAAGCAACCGAGACGGTCTTCGAATCGCATCCCCCGTCTGATCATGAGTGGAACATGCCTGCTGAGCTTATGGCTCGGCAACAGAATCCGGACGTGCCGTTCGTCATTCACGTTGACGAGTTCGGAGAGTTGCACGAAGAGGACTACACCACTGTCTGTTACACCTGGTATTACGAGGACGAGATTCTCGCTGACGAGCGAGATGAACCAGTCGACAACATCGATGAGACGGTGGGGATCGACAACCTGCAGAGGTTCGGACACGGCTCAGGCAGCGCGCATGTAGTGCTGGTGCGCAACCCCGAGACGAAGACGGACATCGAGATCTCCAGGTCAGATGGGAAGTACGTCGACAACGTCACTCCATTCCTGCAGCATCAGTATTACCAGGTGGAGAAGATGCGCAAACGCGCAGAGCGGTTTGACGATGCAGACATTGCTGAATGAGCTATATTTCGATTGGCTGACTGCTCAGATCCACCGCAACTACAAACACAACAGCACTAGCAGTTATGATGGCCTGATGCACGCACTTCACGCAAAGGAGTTCGTGTGGATGGTGCCGAACGATGACAACCGTCTTGCAGATGGACTGGAGCTTCGCTACCACTTCCTGCAGGATGAACGTCTGCAGGAGTACGCGCCGTTCAGGGAAGTCACTCCTGAAGCAATCGCGCATTTTCGTGATCCTCAGCGTCAACCCTGCTCGATGCTCGAAGTGATCGTCGCGCTGTCCCGGCGTCTGGCCTTCCAGGCACAGGGCGAACCCGGTTGGTGGGCATGGAAGCTCATCGCAAACCTTGAGCTGGACAAGATGAAGGATCCGTTTGGTCGTAGGAAGGCTGAGCGGACCGAAGAGATTCTCCACCAGCTCATCTGGAGGACATATCCATGGGATGGAGTAGGAGGCTTCTTCCCACTTGCGTTTCCTCAGGAGGATCAAACTAAGGTTGAGATCTGGTATCAGATGGCAGCTTATCTACAAGAACAATACCCGGTATAAAGGAAGGAGGTGTAGTGGACTTCTATCAGATCCGGACTAAGGAAACGAAGGACGGCAAGACCATGCTGTATCCTGACTTCAAGATCGGGCGCTCGAAGGATCTGATGGTCCAAGGACGCACCTTCTATGCCATCTGGGATGAAGAACAGGGCCTGTGGTCTCGGGATGAGTATGATGTACAGCGCCTAGTGGATGACGATCTGCAGCGTGAAGCGGACAGACTCAAGGCGGAGACTGGGGTGCAGTATTTCCCCATGTTCATGAGTTCGTTCGGTAGTCAGATGTGGACCCAGTTCAGGAAGTTCATCGGGCAGATCAGCGACAACAGTCGGCCGCTGGATTCCAAGGTCATATTCGCGAACACGGCTATGAAGAAGTCGGACTATGCGAGTCATACACTCAGTTACTCCCTTGGAGAAGGAGATATTTCAGCTTGGGACGAGCTGGTTGGTACATTGTATTCGGAGGAAGAGCGGGCCAAGATCGAGTGGGCTATCGGCTCTATCGTCTCCGGAGATTCGAAGAAGATCCAGAAGTTCTTGGTCTTCTATGGCCCGGCTGGGTCTGGCAAGAGCACGATACTCAACATCCTCGAGAGACTGTTCGAGGGATACACGACGACATTCGACGGGAAAGCGCTGGGGAGCAGTAGTGGCACGTTCGCCACTGAAGCCTTCAAGCACAATCCACTGGTTGCCATTCAACATGACGGTGACCTGTCGAGGCTGGAAGACAATACTCGGCTGAATTCGATCATCTCACACGAGCAGATGACGATGAATGAGAAGTACAAGCCGAGCTATACCGCAAGAGTGGAAGCCTTGCTGTTCGTGGGTTCCAATCAACCGGTGAAGATCTCGGATGCGAAGTCCGGACTAATTCGACGATTGATTGACATCCATCCTAGTGGGGTGAAAATCCCGATTAGGCATTACAACGCCTTGGTTCAGCAGATCGACTTTGAACTGGGCGCTATCGCTCACCATTGCCTTGAGACATATCTGTCGATGGGTAAGAACTACTACAACAGTTACCGCCCGATGGAGATGATGTTGCAGACTGACATCTTCTTCAACTTCATCGAGGCATATTACGACGTCTTCAAGGGGCAGGACAAGATTACCTTGAAGCAAGCATATTCGATGTACAAGGAATACTGCGCTGAGAGTGGGATCGAGCGACCCATGCCTCAGTACAAGATGCGAGAAGAACTCAGGAACTACTTCGAGGACTTCAAGGATCGTGGTGAGTTGGACGGCGTCAGTGTCCGGAGCCTATATACCGGATTCAACGCCGAGAAGTTCAAGACCCCCGTGGTCAAAGAGGAAGGCCGTTCATTTTCTCTGGTCATGGAAGAGACCGTGTCACTGATGGATGAGACGTTCGGGGATCAGCCAGCACAGCTGGCGAACAAGGACGGGATTCCTGGTAAGAAGTGGACGAACGTCAAGACAACCCTACAGGATATTGACACTTCGGAGCTGCACTTCCTCAAGGTGCCGAAAAATCTCGTGGTCATCGACTTCGACTTGAAGGAGTTGAATGGACACACAGCACTCGAGCGAAATCTGGAAGCAGCTAGCAGTTGGCCTCCAACCTACGCAGAGATCTCTCAGTCCGGTGACGGAGTACATCTTCATTACACCTATGACGGAGATGTTTCAACTCTGGCTCAAAACTATGCCGCTGGAATTGAGGTCAAGGTATTCAGTGGAGATGCGAGCCTCAGACGACGGCTTACATTCTGCAATCGTATTCCGATTGAAGTCATCAATTCCGGACTTCCTCTGAAGAAGCAGAAGGAGAAGATGCTCAAGGCTAAGACAATCACGAGCGAGAGAGGTCTACGAGAGCTGATCCAGCGGAATCTGAGGAAGGAGATCCACCCAGGTACGAAACCGTCAGTGGATTTCATCGCTCAGATCCTTGAAGATGCTTACGAGTCCGGCATGAAGTACGACGTCTCAGATCTAAGGCCCAAGATCATGGCGTTTGCGAACAACAGCACCAATCAGGCGATGACCAGCATCAAGGTCGTTCTGAAGATGAAGTTCGCCTCGAAGGAAGAGGTTGAGCCGGACGCAGTCGTTGAGGTTGAGGACGATAGAATTGTCCTCTTTGACGTCGAGGTCTACAAGAACCTCTTCATCGTCTGCTGGAAGTTCAGAGGAGACCCGGTCGTCGTCAAGATGATCAATCCCTCAGCGCATGAAGTCGAAGCTCTGTTCAAGTTGAAGCTCACCGGGTTCTACAACCGGCGCTACGACAACCATATCCTCTACGCGGCTTCGATGGGGTACAGCGTCGAGCAACTGTTCGACCTGAGTCAGAAACTGATCGTCGATAAGAACGCGAACGCACCGTTCGCAGCAGCATACAACATATCTTACGCGGACATCTGGGACTTCAGTACCAAGAAGCAAGGTCTCAAGAAGTTCGAGATTGATCTCGGCATATCTCACATGGAGTTGGATCTACCTTGGGACGAGCCTGTTGATGAGAAGGATTGGCTCCGCGTTGTGGAATACTGTGTCAATGATGTCATCGCGACAGAGGCTGTGTTGGAGGACCGTTGGCAGGACTTTGTCGCTCGGCAGATTCTTGCTGAGCTTAGTGGGCTGACAGTCAACGACACGACGCAGCGTCACACTGCACAGATTGTCTTTGGGAACGACAAGAACCCACAGCGTCAGTTTGTCTACACCAATCTGTCCGAGCAGTTCCCCGGCTACAAGTTCGAGTTGGGTAAGAGTTCATATCGTGGTGAGGATCCTGGAGAAGGTGGGTACGTCTACGCCGAGCCAGGTATCTACGAGAACGTGCTGCTCATGGATGTGGTCAGTATGCATCCCAGAACCATTCAGATCTTGAATCTGTTTGGGCCTTACACCCAGAATTACGTGGATCTCATCGATGCACGAGTAGCGATCAAGCACCAGGAGTACGAGAAAGCCAGGACTCTGCTTGATGGGAAGCTTGCCCCCTTCCTAGAAGGGGCAGAGGATCATGAAGTGAATGAGCATGGCAGTCAGTTGGCCTTCGCTCTTCGAATCGCACTCAACATCGTCTACGGACTAACGTCCGCCAAGTTCTCAAATCCGTTCAAGGACAATCGGAACGTAGACAACATCGTGGCAAAACGCGGCGCCCTGTTCATGATCGAGTTGAAGCACGCCTTGCAGTCTAAGGGCTGGCAGGTTATCCACATTAAGACCGATTCGATCAAGATCGCAAACGTAATACCCGATACACCTGAAGCTGAAGAAGTCATCAGCTATATCGAGACATTTGGATATCTGCATGGCTATGACTTCGATCTCGAAGCTCAGTACGACAAGTTCTGTCTGGTGAACGACGCAGTGTATATCACACGTACCAACATGCTACCCGGTGAAGTGAAGTGGACTGTAGTGGGTTCGCAATACCAGCATCCGTACGTGTACAAGATGCTCTTCTCACACGAAGAGCTGACATTCGACGACTTCTGTGAGACTAAGAACGTCACGCAGGGGACAATGTACCTCGACAAGGAGCACCATGAAGATCTGGATTATCGCAACATGCGTCACCTCGGGCGCACTGGGCGCTTTGTACCTGTGGCAACGGGGGGCGGAACTCTCTATCGATACAAAGATGAAAGATACTACGCCGTAACAGGCACGAAGGGCCATCTCTGGATCGAAGCTGAGGTGGCGAAGGCACGACCTGATCTTGAGATAGACATGTCGTACTTCGAGAAGCTGAAAGATGATGCAATCAAATCAATTGAACGCTTCGGATCATTCGAGGAGTTCGTAAACTAAGGAGCATCTGTTGTTGGAATCAATTGAAGACTGCGACGTGGAGCTGGTCAGGCTCGACAAAGAACTGGCCCGTTTGAACTTGGAGAGGGATCACGTTGTCGCAGTGCGTGATCTCTACGAGATGCAGAGTGCCTTGGAGACAATCTCGGAAGAGATGTCAAACCAGCCCCTGCCCCTTTCAACGTACCCGCTGTACTCTGAGATCATCACCATCATCCGAGACAATCCCGGACTCAATGGGGTGGGTGTGCGGGAGAACTTGGTGACGGACATGGAGCCGCGCAAACTCAGCTACACCTTGCGTGCCATGCGCGAGAAGGGCTACATCGAGAATCGCGGTGGGCAGGGACGAAGCGGAAGCTGGTACGTCAAAATGATCGAAGAGGGTGAGTAATGCCGCCAGATAATTCAGTAGTGATGGAAGGTGTCAAGATCATCTTCCGCAATTTCGTGGGCAGGCCAACCGGGTTCAATCAGGAAGGTGACCGGAACTTCGGGGTCCTTCTGAGCGATGAAGTCGCCGAGATGATGAACGCTGACGGTTGGAACGTCAAGATGCTTGAGCCGCGTCCCGATCACGAAGAGGAAGAGGTCGCCAAGCCGTTCTTGCCGTGCTTCCTGAAGTACCACGGTCGGAACGGACCGGTGCGTCCCCCATTGGTGGTGCTGATCACCAGCCGTGGTCGTACCAATCTGGGCGAGGATGACATCGAACTCCTCGACTTCGCAGACATTGTCAACGTGGACCTGATCGTCCGACCCTTCGCTTGGGAGCACAACAACAAGACGGGCATCAAGGCGATGGTCAAGTCGATGTTCGTCACGATCGAGGAGGACTATCTCGAGCGGAAGTACGCAGAGATGGATGTCCAGTGATCGGTGGCATGGCTCTTGGAGCATTGATTCTATTGATTGGGATCCTGATTGGGTATGGCCTAGGCAGTATCAAAGTTCCGGAGGAAGACTAATGGCAGCTGTCAAGGCACTGCGGTATGTGCGCAAGCCCTTGTATGTGGATGCGGTGCAAGTCACCGAGAAGAATTTCAAAGCCCTGGCGACGTGGTGTCAGGGTGAGATTCGCAGCGACGGCACCAACGAGTACATCCATGTCAGGGTGCACACGCCGAAGAACGCCAGGCAGACCCAGGCTTTCGTTGGGGACTGGCTGCTCTACACCGACATGGGGTACAAGGTGTATTCCAACAAGGCGTTTCAGGAGAACTTCAGCCTGTACGCAGATATGGGAGGTGACTCAAATAATCAGTAACGAGGAACTGAAGAAGGTCGCACCGCAGTTGGCGGCCGGTTGGTGGACGTCGAAGACGCCTGCCGAGAAGGAGTGGTACATCAAGTTCTGGCGGAGCTGCCGCTGATGGTCATCGGCTTGCTGATCCTTGCTTTGCTTACACCATCAGTGAGTGAGGCAAGGGTCAACCGCTGGAAGATCGTCAAGCCATATAACGCGAAGCTCGAGCGTATGGCTAACTGTGAGAGCACCAAGCGCTGGTTCATCAACACGGGTAACGGCTATTTTGGTGGGCTTCAGTTCAACTTGAAAACTTGGCGATCAGTGGGAGGTAGGGGATACCCACACCAGAACAGCATCATCGAACAGAAATACCGAGCAGTGAAGCTGATCAAGCGGCGGGGTTACCAGCCATGGCCTCGCTGTGGGTATGCTTGAGCGGACTTGCAGTGTTGGTTCTGTGCATATCGTGTCTCACGGTGCTTGCTGTAGTGGTTTTCATAATACTGTTATTCTGAGTGGGGCCCCGGGCTAGTACGGCCTGCGACCGTTAACTCGTGGACGGGAGTGTCTTAATAGACAGCTCAGAAAAGGACTCACCTGGGAGCGTATGTCCGGGTGATAGGGTGGGCGTCTCTTTGCAATAAAAAGCTCCGTCAATGTGCGGATGTCTGGGCAAAGGGGCGTCCACCTGCGCGTCTTCAACATGGACTGGAATTTTTTATGACCGATCTACGTTGGTTTGTACTTGGATTCATCTGTGGGGTTATCTGCCTCACGGTATTACTCATCCTCATCGAGAAGTGGAAGCAGAGAAGATAGTGCCTCGTATCAAATTCCTCAAACCCAAAGGACTCAAGAAGTGCCCCCGCTGTGAAATGCCCGGGGGTCTAATTTACTGTCGACGCTGTCATGGAGAAAGGAGGACAATTGAGGGAGCTAGGCGAACACCAGAAGAAAGCACTGGCGGAACTCCACAACGGATCGATCTTGTGGGGAGCAGTCGGTACGGGAAAGTCTCGAGTCGCGCTCGCGTACTACAAGCAGAACGAGTCACCGCGCAACATCTACGTGATCACAACCGCGAAAAAACGTGACACGCTCGACTGGATCACTGAAGCCGCATATCTGAATGTCAACGCAGATCAGCTGACAATCGACTCGTGGAACAACATCCAGAAGTACGACAAGATAGTCGGAGCCTTCTTCGTCTTCGATGAGCAGCGATTGGTGGGTAGAGGTAAATGGGTGAAGGCGTTCCTCCGGATAGCCAAGAAGAACCGCTGGATCATGCTGAGCGCCACTCCCGGCGATACATGGATGGATTATGTGCCCGTCTTTGTCGCCAACGGCTTCTACAGGAATCGGACCGAATTCATAGCCGAACACGTGATCCAAGCGCCGTACGTGAATTACTTCAAGGTACAGCGGTATGTAAACGTGAACAAGCTGGTGAAGCAGCGCAACGAGCTGCTTGTCCGTATGCGCTATGCCCGGGAGACTGTTAGACACACCAAAATCGTCTGGACCGATTACAACGTCGAGATGTGGGAGACGGTGGTCAAGCAGAGATGGAATCCGTGGCTGAACAAGCCCATCAGAGATGCCGGAGAGCTGTTCGCGTTGATGCGGAGGGTGGTCAACGGTGATCCATCGCGTGTGAGGGCCGTAGAGGGGCTTCTAACGGCACACAATAGGCTGATAGTGTTCTACAACTTCAACTACGAGTTGGAGGCTCTACGGGGCTTATATGGGCTCACAGAGCTGAGAGAGTGGAACGGTCACAAGCATGAGGAGATCCCAGACACAGAGAAGTGGCTATATCTGGTACAGTACACAGCAGGCTCTGAGGGCTGGAATTGCATCTCAACGGATGCTATGTGCTTCTATTCGCTCACTTCGAGCTATAAGAAGTGGGAGCAGGCGCATGGGAGGATTGACCGGATAAATACGCCATTTTTGAATCTGTTTTATCACACATTGCGATCGAAGACCCAAATCGACACTGCAATCTGGCGTAGTTTGAGTGCGAAAAAGGACTTCAATTTCAACGAATTTGACCTCAAAATGTTGGATTGGAATTAGATGTTGGCAGATTTGACAAGAGGCGTTCAGAACTTTTTGGCTCTAGAATGGGAAAAACGTCGATTTTGGGGGAAAACCCTTTCTGCCATATCTGTTCCTAAAACTCTATCCTACGCAGGAGATCTCAATATCCAGTAGTGGTAGATATTGGGTATCGTTCCTGTAAAACTTCTTGAGCCGATATTTCTTGGCAAAATTTTTCTCTACCTACAAGGCCGTGTTTCATACAAGTGCCGTTTAGAAAAGGAGTGATATGGAAACATGGAGGCCTATACCTGAGTTTCCAAATTATGAAGTGAGCAATTATGGGCAAGTAGCAAACATCGTCTCAGGACGAATCATGGCCCTAAACATGAATCAGTATGACGTGGTCTTCGTTGGAGTATGGGATGGTGGAATGCAGTTCAAGCGGTCTGTTCCCCTACTTGTAGCTAAGGCATTCATTCCCCAACCATATTCCGCGTATGACACCCCTATCAATTTGGATGGTGATCGTTGGAACAATACTGTTGAGAATCTAGAATGGCGACCTAGGTGGTTCGCTGTCAAATACAACCGGCAGTTCAGGTATCGGTATCGTCATCATATTCGGTTTCAGATTGAGGACATGGCAACTGGAGAGATCAGTGCCAATTCTCTCGAGTGCGCTAAGAGGTACGGATTGTTAGAAGAGGATCTGGTTGACTCTATTAGTAACCGTACCTACGTGTGGCCTACCTATCAGCAGTTCAGAGCACTAGGAAACTAGCTATTAGCCCGCGTGTAAAACGCGGATTATGATAGAAGAGACAGAAAACCTCTAGAACTCGGGATAACATTTTGGCCGAAAACCGGTATCAAGCAAAGCTCATCAAGACCCTCTATGCCTTGTTCCCGGGTGCCATCGTTTTGAAGAACGACCCTGGTTATTTGCAAGGCATGTTGGATCTCACCATTCTCTGGGGCAAGCATTGGGCATCCCTGGAGGTGAAGGATTCTCCCAAGGCCCCGCGTCAACCGAATCAAGAATATTATGTCCGCCAACTTGACGACATGTCGTTCGCGGCTTTCATCTACCCTGAGAATGAAGCGGAGGTTTTGAGTGCGCTTCAACAGGCATTTGCTTCGTGAGAATGAACACGCATTTCTGAGTCCCAGTTATTACCACTGGATCAACTACACGCCAGCTCGTCTAGCTGAACGCTGGACTACGATGCAGGCTGCAGCTGCTGGTACGGCTCAACATGAGTATGCACACAACGAGATCAGGGCTGGTAGACTTTCGAGTTACGTCGGCACACTCGGAATGTACATCAATGACTGCATCGAGAACAAGATGGTCACTGAACAAGTCCTGTTCTATTCTGAAAATGCGTTTGGAACCACAGATGCAATATCATTCAGATATAGAACTCTGCGCATATTTGATTTGAAGACTGGCCGAAGCAAAGTGTCGATACATCAGCTCGAGGTGTACGTCGCTCTCTTCTGTCTCGAGTATCAAGTTGATCCACGTGGAATCAAGATCGAGCTTCGCATCTATCAAGACGATGAAGTTCAGATCTATGATGCTGACCCCGAAGATATCTTGTTCATCATGGACAAGATCATCGAGTTCGACAAGATGATCGAACAACTACGGCTAGAGGAGGAGCTATGACGTTTGTTATTACTGAAGAACAGTTTCTCAAGCATTATGGAACCCCTCGTAAGTCGGGTCGTTATCCATGGGGATCTGGTGGCAACGTTGAACTTGAGTCCAAGCGCAATCGTGACTTCCTGGATTATGTTGCGATGCAGCGCAAAGAAGGGATGACTGATCAAGAGATCTGGAAAGGTATGGGTCTCACATCTTCATCTCAATTTCGTGCCCGTCAAGCTATCGCTACTAGTCAACAAGCGCAAGAGAAGATCAACACGGCTGTTCGCCTCAAAGATACAGGGATGTCAAACAATGCGATTGCCAAAGAGATGGGTCTTCCGAATGAGTCTTCAGTACGATCGCTTCTTGATCCAGATCGACAGGCTCGTGCTCAAGTGCTCGCAAATACTGCAGCAGTTCTCAAGCGAGAAGTTGCAGACAAGACACTCCTCGACGTTGGCTCTGGTACCGAGTACAGCCTCGACATCTCGGAGGATAAGCTCAAGAAGTCTCTTGCAATGCTGCAGGAAGAGGGCTACGAAGTACATAAGATCGACGTCGTCCAACTTGGTACTGGTAAGCCAACCACTCGTAAAGTCCTCGCGGCTCCTGGTACTACTTGGGCGGATGTTGCTCGGAATAAGGGTGAGATCCGACTCATCGACGAATGGAGCGAGACTGGTGGGGAATCTCATAACCGTCCGAAGGCCCCACTTTCAGTAGACTCGAAGCGAGTTCAGGTCAACTTCGCTGAAGACGGTGGTGCCAAAGCAGACGGTGTGATCTATGTCCGCCCTGGTGTCGATGATATTTCAATCGGTGCCAATCAGTATGCTCAGGTTCGTATCCTTGTAGACGGCACACATTATCTCAAGGGTATGGCAACGTACAAGACTGATCTGCCTCCTGGTGTGGACCTCCAGTTCAACACCAACAAGTCTCGTAGTGTCGGCAAGATGAAGGCACTCAAACCAGTTGAGGCAGACAGCAACGGTAAAGTAGATCCGATCAATCCGTTTGGCGCATCTATCAAGCGTCAGATTCAGGATGAACACGGTCGTGTCACCTCATCGATGAACATCATTCGTGATGAAGGTGATTGGGATGGTTGGACTCGAGCCATGTCATCTCAGATCCTTTCCAAGCAGACACCTGAGTTGGCCAAGGCACAGCTGGACATGACGTACGAGAATCATCGTAAGAACTATGATGAGATCGTTGCGCTGACGAATCCTGCAGTGAAGCGTAAGCTGCTCGAATCATTCGCTGACAACGCAGACGCAGCAGCTGTGCATCTCAAGGCAGCAACACTTCCAGGTTCGGCATACCATGTGATCATGCCGATTCAATCCATCAAACCTACTGAAGTCTATGCGCCAAACTTCAGAGATGGTACTCGTCTTACTCTTATTCGTTCTCCCCATGGTGGGACGTTTGAGATTCCTGAAGTCACGGTCAATAACAGGAATCGAGAAGGACGTAAATCATTTGGTACGCAGCCCAAGGATGTTGTTGGCCTTCATCCTTTGGTTGCTGAGCGTCTCTCCGGTGCAGATTTCGATGGAGACTTTGTTCTTGCAGTACCCAACGACCGTGGGTTGATAAAAACATCCCCCGCCCTGGAAGGATTGAAGGGGTTCGATCCTAAGACATCGTTCCCTCCATATCCTGGGATGAAGAAGATCGGGAACCGCAAACAGCTCGAGATGGGTAAAGCTACCAATCTCATTGCGGACATGAGTATCAAGGGAGCAAGCAACGAGGAATTGGCTCGAGCAGTTCGCCATTCCATGGTTGTGATTGATGCTGAGAAACATGATCTCGATTACCAAGGATCCTTCAAGCAGAACAACATTTCCCAGTTGAAGGCGAAGTATCAGGGTAGAAGTAATGCGGGTGCCTCTACTCTGATTACAAAGGCGTCATCAGAATATAGAATGCCTGAGCGTAGGCTAGCTCGGGTAAATGAAGGTGGCCCGATCAACCCGAAGACTGGTGAGAAGGTCTGGGTTCCCACTGGTAAGCAGATTCCGAAACGGGTTAAGTCTACGGATCCCGTTACTGGTAAGACCATCTATGTGGATACGGGTGAAACAAAGCCCAAGATGGTGATTACCAAGAAGCTTGTTGTAGAGAAGGATGCATTCAAGCTGTCCTCAGGTAGTGACATCGAGGCAGTGTATGCGGAATACTCCAATCAGATGAAGGGCCTAGGTAATGCTGCAAGAAAGGCCCACCTAGAAACAAAGAGTATCCCCTATTCGCCTTCTGCAAAAGCCGCCTACTCAAATGAAGTGGCCTCTCTTAATGCGAAGTTGGATAACGCAAAAAGAAACCGCCCCCGTGAGAGGCAGGCCCAAACAATAGCGCATACTCTGGTGGCCCAGAAGAGGCAGGCCAATCCTGAGATGGATGATGATGATGTCAAGAAGGCCAAGAAGCAAGCTCTAGATGAGGCCCGTATAAGGACCGGAGCTAAGAAGGACATCATTGTAATCAGCCCTAAAGAATGGCAGGCTATTCAAGCAGGCGCTATTAGTAACCATGGGCTAGAGCAGATTCTAAACAATGCGGATCTTGATGTAGTTAAGGCCCATGCTACACCTAAACAAGAGATCCTCATGACACCTACTAAGGCCAACCGTGCTAAGAACATGGCTGCCCTTGGTTTCACACAGGCCGAGATAGCGCAACAGTTGGGTGTCTCACTCACTACACTGAAGACGAGTCTCAATGGCTGATGATACTGTACCATACACACGTAGTGATCCTGAGTTCTTGCTCACTACTGTAGACAATCCTTTCAATCCCTTCACTCGCTTTGAAGAATGGCTAGCCTACGATGCACGTATGGGTTATAACACCCCATCATTCCTCGCACGCATAGCCAAGGATAGTTATGAAATTTCAGACCCCGACATCGCACTGAGCATAGACAATGCTGTTGACGAGATCGTGCAACACAACGTCAATGGTTTGTACAGAAAAGTTTCAGAAATTTCTGCAAAAGAATTAGGACTTCTTTAGTCTTTTCTGAAGAGTGAAGGGAAAGTTTGATAGAGGGGGGGAGGGGTCGCATAGAAAACCCCCCCTCTGCATCGCCTGGCTTATAAAAATAGCTCCGGCGGGATATTTGCCTCAATGTCTTTGGTTTTAGGGGGGTCTAAAACTCCTGGTAAGGGAGGGTCAACTCTCTCAAAGTGAAAGGAGAGTCTGTGCCCGCGAGGAAAAGGGGTGAAGAAGACAAGAGAACTAAGAGCAAACCGGCCACAACTCCTGAAGCTCGTGAGAATCAGTTGGTTTCTTATGCACATGACCTGGCTGAGAAGCAGATTCTCGAAGGAACAGCGTCGTCTCAAGTCATCACACATTTTCTCAAGCTCGGTTCAACTCGCGAACGACTCGAACAGGAGCGTTTGGAGCACGAGAATCAGTTGACGCAAGTCAAGATCCAAGCTTTGGAGTCGCAGGCGCGCATCGAAGAGCTTTACGTCAATGCTATCAACGCAATGCGTAACTATGCGGGTGAAGCGCCTCCTCCGGAGGAAGATGCCGAAGCTTAGGACATATTCTGAACTCAAACAGTATGAAACCTTCGAAGAGCGTTATTACTACCTTCGATTGGGTGGGGTTGTCGGAGAAAGCACGTTTGGGTTTGATAGGTGGATCAACCAAGGTTTTTACACATCCAGAGAGTGGAAACAGGCCAGATCGGTCGTTATTCTGCGTGATCATGGGTGTGATCTAGGCGTTTTCGGGTACGAGATCTTCGAGGGATTGCTGGTTCATCACATGAATCCGCTTTCTTTAGATGACATACAAGAAGGTAAAGAGCTGCTTATCGACCCGGAATTCCTCATCACCACAACACGTCAGACCCACAACGCGATCCATTACGGAGATAGTAGTCAACTTCCTCGGGTGTATGTAGAACGAAAAGCGGGTGACACAAAGCTTTGGTAACCAAGAAGGGAGAGCGATGAGTTACGAGGCGCCCTCTAAGTATAAAGGCAAGGGTACATACGGCGATCTCACCGAGGGTGAGCAGGCTACCTTCGATGAGTACACGAATCTCAGAGCTATCTCCGATTGGCCTGGCTTTGATGACCAGCAGGATCAGCGTCGAGAGGATAGCCGCCTGTGGCTGACCGATCGTATGGAGTATATCGTCGAGTTGGCGAATGGTGAGATCGAAGGCGAGCCTTCTGGTTGGGATACTTCCAATCGAGGTGAGCGGTATGACTATATTTCGACTCTCAACAGTGGTGCACCCAAGCATGAGGTTCGTCTACCTTGTTCGGGCACCGCAACCGATGCTGAGAAGGTCTACATCGAGGAACGAGAGGTCTATCTCTCCTTCGGATCTCAGTACGATGCCCAGAAGGCTCGTAAGCAGGCCAATGTTGACTGGCTAGTCAACCAGCGCAAGAAGCTTTGGCACCTGATGGAGGATGATCCTGAAGGGAACAAGACGAACGACCGCCAGACGCGGTACGACAATCTTTGCATCGCCACGCACCACGGTTCCGCCTACGAGAAGTGGGACAAGGAGCACAACAAGTGGGGCGATCCATATTCTCCGAAGGATTCCAAGAGGGAAGAGATTGCCAAGTGGCTGGACAAGTACGTTGGCGTTTCTGAGAACCCGAAGGGATCGAACACCGGCAATCCCCAGCCCAGCGGATGGCAGAACCGTGTCTACGGTGATGACGGCGTTCCGTGGTGCGCGTGCTTCTCGGTCTGCTCGGCGTGGGATGCGGGCATCTCGGGATCAGGAACAGCCGGGGTCTGGAACAACACCGAGCTAGCTAAGCAGGGCAAGGGTATCTACAAGGGTTACACCACAGATCCGTCCAAGGTCCGGATCGGCGATCACATGTTTATCAGCGATGATCATACGGGTGTTGCGCGCGGGACTCTCCAGTCCAATGGCAACCTTCTCGGTGTTGAGGGCAACACTTCGGGAGAATCCAGTGGCGGCTCGCAGTGGAACGGCGATGTCGTTGCCAAGAAGACCCGGCATCACAGCTACTGGACCGGCTATGGTCTTATTCGGGCTGATTGATGCGGAAACCATGGACAAAGTCTGGAACATCATCATCGCGGCGCCGCAATCTTTCATTATTGGCGCAATTGGTGGTTGGTATCTTAGTAGTCGTTATCGAATCATACGTCGCCGGAAGGAGAAAGCGAATGGCAACGGAGAATCGAGAACTGGGGAACGACGAGATGCTTCCTAAAGGCTACGATCCTTGGCCGCAGATCGAGCTGGATGACCGACTGCGTCAGGATGAGCAGCGACGAGTCGAAGCAATGGAACCTGCCGTCAATGAACCTAACCTTCGTCGGGAGGAATGATGGATCCACGTCTCGCCAGCGTGCTGGCAGTTCTACGTGACGTTGCACTGATCCTAGCTGTGATCGTGTACGTTCTGGACACGCTCTAACCACACGCATATTACCTCAAGAAAGGGGGTGAGTAAATGGAAACGAGTATTCTAAACAGCACTAAGAAGATCCTGGGCCTAGCACCTGACTATACGGTGTTCGACCATGATGTTATTACTCACATCAATACCGCGTTCTCCATTCTCACCCAGTTGGGAGTGGGACCTCCCATGGGGTTTATGATCGAGGATGAGACTGCGGAATGGACAGACTATGTTTCTGATAATGATTTTCAGTACAATTCTGTCAAGACCTATGTCTATCTTAAGGTTCGTCAACTATTCGATCCGCCCCAGACGTCATATTTGATCTCTGCGATGGAACGACAGATTGAGGAGCTTGAGTGGCGACTCAATGTTCATCGTGAGGAAACCGAATGGATCGATCCGGATCCGCCCGAGTTGCCTGAGGTAAGGTATGGCTGAAAACGTCGTCATCGTTGCCATCCCGTCTCAGGACGACTACGTCTGGAAGGTCTCCAGCGAAAAAGTCCCGCACATGACGATCCTGTTCCTCGGTGAAGCCAAGTCTGTTGAGAATCTACCCGATATTATCGGGTTCGTTGAGCACGCGGCGGACGTTACGCTCAAGCGGTTCTACATGGATGTGGATCGCCGAGGAACACTTGGTGAAGATGAGGCAGATGTGCTCTTCTTCAACAAGACATGGTCAAAGGACATCGAGAACTTCCGTTCATATTTGCTCAAGGATGACAACATCCGCACAGCGTATGATTCGGTCGAGCAGTTCCCTGAATGGCACCCACATCTTACACTCGGCTATCCCGAGACACCGGCCAAGGAAGATGAGCGCGACTACCCTCAGTTCTACGGGGTCAATTTTGATAAGATCGCTGTCTGGTTCGGTGACTACGAGGGTATCGAGATTCCCCTGAAGTCCTATGACTGGGACATGGAGGTGAGTATGAGCGTGATGGAAGACGGTAAGACTGCCGTCGAGAAGGCCCTTGCTCACTATGGTGTCAAGGGGATGCAGTGGGGTGTCCGCAAGAGCGATAGCTCGGGCAAAGACTCTCAGGCGCATGTCAGAAAGATCAAGCAGCGTCAGCACGGAAAGACAAAGGTTGCTACTCGTGGTGGACGGGCGCAGCCTGCCGTCAAAGAAGCTATCGACGTTCGAGTTCTTCAGCAGACACTCAAGAAGAGTGGGCCGAACGCTCTTACCAATGCTCAGCTCAAGGTGATGCAAGAGCGGCTGAATCTTGAGCAAAACGTCGGCCGTTTGGCCAAGACCAAGCAGAACAAGGTTGCCAAGGAGTGGGTCCAGGGCGAACTGAAGAAGGAAGGCAGTCGTCGGATTCAGGGTCTGGTGGCCAAGGACATGGCTAAGATGGCAGCAAAGAAGGCGGCTGCTGCAGCTGCTATCGCAGCAGTTTAGAAGGGAGGGTTAGTTGAGTCTATCGAATACTGCGACGCCTAAATACTATGGGCTGTTTCGTGATGCAGTCCTGCGAGGCGCGATTCCGGTAAACCGTGAAATCTCTCAGGAGATGAATCGGATTGATGCACTCATTGCTAACCCGAACATCTATTACGACGATGATGCTGTCGAAGGGTTCATTCTCTACTGTGAGAACGAACTCACGCTGACTGACGGCTCTGATCTGCATCTGCTCGACTCATTCAAGTTGTGGTCTGAGCAGATCTTCGGATGGTACTACTTTGTCGAGCGTAGCGTCTACGTACCCAAGCCTCACGACAGAGGTGGACGCTATGTCAAGAAGACCATCAAGAAGAGGCTGATCCTCAAGCAGTATCTGATCGTCGCCAGAGGCGCGGCGAAGTCGATGTATGCGTCTCTCATTCAGAGCTACTTCTTGAATGTCGACACGACAACGACTCACCAGATCACCACTGCACCGACAATGAAGCAGGCCGACGAGGTCATGTCCCCGTTCCGCACAGCCATCACGCGCGCGCGAGGACCACTATTCAAGTTCCTGACCGAAGGCTCTCTCCAGAACACTACTGGATCAAGAGCTAATCGGGTGAAGTTGGCAGCTACTAAGAAGGGTATTGAGAACTTTCTCACCGGCTCCCTTCTTGAAGTTCGTCCTATGGCTATCAACAAACTTCAGGGGCTCCGTCCCAAGATCTCCACAATTGATGAGTGGCTGTCCGGAGATCTTAGAGAGGACGTTGTTGGTGCAGTTGAGCAGGGAGCTTCCAAGTTGGAGGACTTTCTGATCATCGCAATCAGCTCTGAAGGTACGGTCCGCAACGGTTCCGGTGACACCATCAAAATGGAACTAGCGGACATCCTTAAGGGTGAGTACCTAGCACCACATGTTTCGATCTGGCATTACAAGTTGGACGAAATCGAAGAAGTGGCCAATCCATCAATGTGGGTGAAAGCTAATCCGAATCTGGGAGCTACAGTTTCGTATGAAACTTATCATCTTGATGTGGAGCGAGCCGAGAAAGCGCCAGCTGCACGTAATGACATCCTGGCAAAGCGGTTCGGGATTCCAATGGAAGGCTACACGTACTTTTTCACGTACGAGGAGACCATTCCACATCGTCAGCGAGAATTCTGGCAGATGCCGTGTGCACTTGGTGCAGATCTTTCGCAAGGTGATGACTTCTGTGCGTTCACGTTCCTGTTCCCGATCGGTGAAGATAGATACGGAGTAAAGACTCGTAGCTACATAACAACTTTGACGTTGATGAAGCTTCAAGCGTCTATTCGTATGAAGTATGAAGAATTCATCAACGAGGGAAGCCTTCATGTCATGGATGGCAAGGTTCTGGACATGATGGAAGTGTACGATGATCTCGATGCTTTCATTCTTGCATCAGACTTCGACATTCGTGCGTTTGGGTACGACCCATACAACGCCAAAGAGTTCGTGACACGCTGGGAAGGCGAGAACGGACCATTCGGAATCGAAAAGGTTCTTCAGGGCGCACGAACTGAGTCGGTTCCTCTTGGCGAATTGAAGATTTTAGCTGAAGAACGTCTGCTCATATTTGACCAGGCGCTCATGTCATTCGCTATGGGTAATGCGATTACGTTGGAGGACACTAACGGTAATCGAAAGCTTCTGAAGAAGCGACAGGACGAGAAGATCGACAATGTCGCAGCTTTGATGGACGCTTATATTGCGTACAAGGCCAATAAGGAGGCCTTTGAGTGATCGATACAGAAAAGCCTGGGACTCCTTCTGAACTTGTACACTTCGGTACGAAGGGGATGAAGTGGGGGGTGCGTAAGACCCAGGGTACTCGTGATTTCTACGCGAAGAACCCCACATCGAAGCAGCGCACAGCAGAAATCGTCAAAGCTCGTGAAAGTGCGCAAAAGACGAAGAAGGCATACAAGAAGGAAAAGCGTGGTAGCGAGAAGCGTGCTGATCTGAAGAAAGTCCATCTGAGCAACCCGGATAGACCGACTTCGTTGCGCCTTACTCGGGGTGAGAAGGTTGTTGTTGGTCTTCTTAACGTTACTCCGGGCTTGAATGTTGCCACATCAGCTGCGACAGTCATTGCCATTGGCGCTCAAGGTAAGCGTCGGGCCGTCGAGAAGTAGCGATTCATGATAATTGAGGAAGGAGGTGAAATATGGCGCGATTTGGTGCGAAACTGAAACATGCCTGGAATGTCTTTACAAACCAGGATGAACAGCGTCGTCTACGTACTTATACAGGCGATTATGGCTCAGCATACAGTTCAAGGCCGGATCGTACGCGAATTGTGTTCTCGAATGAGCGCTCAATCATCTCCTCGATCTACACACGACTCAGTATTGATGTTGCCGCGATTGACATGCGGCATGTTCGTACTGATGAGCAGAATCGCTATCTCGAGGACATTAACAGCGGTTTGAATCAATGTCTAGTGCTTGAAGCCAACATTGATCAGGCTGCTAGGCAGTTCAGGCAGGACATTGCTATGACGTTGTGCGATAGAGGCGTCGCTGCGATTGTTCCAGTGGATACAAGCATCAGTCCCGAGAAGAGTGGGGGCTTTGACATCAAGACGATGCGGGTCGGTGAGATTACGGCCTGGTATCCGCAACACATTCGAGTCAGCCTGTACAATGAACTCAATGGTATGCGCGAGGAGATCACTCTTCCCAAGAAGGCGTGCGCGATCATCGAGAATCCGTTGTATTCAGTGATGAATGAGCCGAACTCAACTCTTCAGAGGCTGATTCGGAAGCTCAACTTGTTGGATACGTCTGACGATCTGGTTGCATCGGGTAAGTTGGACATCATCATCCAGCTTCCTTATGTGATCAAGAGTGAGGCCAAGCGACAGCAGGCTGAGCAACGCAGGCAAGACATCGAGTTCCAGTTGAAGGGGAGCCAGTACGGCATCGCTTACACTGATGGAACCGAGAAGATCACTCAGCTGAACCGTCCGGCTGAGAACAACCTACTGACTCAGATCGAGTATCTAGTCAAGATGCTCTATGGTCAACTCGGGCTTACCGAAGAGATCATGAACGGCACGGCTGATGAAAAGGCCATGTTGAACTACTACAATCGCACGATCGAGCCCTTTCTCACTGCCATAGTTGAAGCCTATCGGCGTTCCTTTCTTACACAAACTGCTCGGTCACAGAAGCAGACAGTTATGTACTTCAGGGATCCGTTCCGCTTGGTTCCCATTGAGAACATCGCTGAGATTGCAGACAAGTTCGCTCGTAACGAGATCATGTCGTCCAACGAGATGCGCCAAGTCATCGGCATTGCTCCATCCAAGGATCCAAAGGCTGACGAACTGCGCAACGCGAACATGCCGCAGCCACTCGAGGAAACAGCAGACTCTGCGATTGTGACTCCACTTCGCAGACCAGCTGTACCGTCAAGTCTGGCTAAAGAAGCCTAAGACTCAACTGAAAGAGAGCAGTCAAAATGGGAGCGAAGGCTAAGCCCGACTTGAGCGTTACGCTCGGTGGCAGCCTCATGCACGATCGCGAGCCCGATTTCAGTGGCTATGCCACTAAGGCTGGCCTGAAGTGCTCCGATGGTCGAACGATCATGAAGGATGCGTTCAAGCATCAGGACAAGCTGAACGTCCCGCTCGTCTGGGCTCACGGTCATAGCGAACCGTCGAACGTCCTCGGTCACACGACGCTCGAGAATCGCGACGACGGTGTCTACTGCTACGGTTTCTTCAACGAGACCGAGCAGGGTAAGAACGCCAAGACGCTGGTGCAGCACGAGGACATCAAGCACCTCTCGATCTACGCCAACCAGCTGGTCGAGAAGGCTGCGAACGTCCTTCACGGGATGATCCGCGAGGTCAGCCTGGTCATGGCGGGCGCCAATCCGGGCGCCTTCATCGACAACGTCTCTGTCGCACACAGCGATGGCGAAGTCGTCACGCTGTCCGATGAGGTCATCGTCTACACCGACGAGGTGCTCCAGCACGCGGATGAGCCGGGTGCCAAGAAGGACGAGAAGGAAGAGGACGGTCCGACCGTCCAGGAAGTTTACGATGGCATGTCCGAAGAGGAGCAGGCTGTCGTGCATTACATGGTCGGCGCCGCGCTCGAAGAGGCGGGTACCGCAGAGCATTCCGACAAGTCTGAGAAGAAGGAAGGAATCTGGATGTCTCGCAACGTCTTCGAGCAGCAGAAAGAAGGCAAGAAGGACGGTCCCGGCAGCCGCGTGCTTTCGCATGACGAGATCGCGGGAATCGTCGAGGACGCCAAGAAGAACGGCTCGCTCAAGGGCGCAGTCGAGGCTTTCGCGCTGAAGCACGGCATCGAGAACATCGAGGTCCTGTTTCCCGACGCCCGCGCTGTCGACGCCACCCCGGAGTTCGACAAGCGCCGGACCGAGTGGGTCGCCGGAGTCATCAACGGGACCAAGCACTCCCCGTTCTCCCGGATCAAGTCCCTCGTCGCCGACATCACCTTCGACGAAGCCCGTGCCAAGGGCTACATCAAGGGCAACTTCAAGAAGGAGGAGTGGTTCGGAGTCTCCAAGAGGGTGACGACGCCGAGCACCGTCTACAAGAAGCAGAAGCTGGACCGTGACGACATCATCGACATCACGGACTTCGACGTCGTCGCCTGGCTCAAGGGCGAGATGCGGATCATGCTCGACGAGGAACTCGCGCGCGCGGTCCTGATCGGTGACGGTCGCGAAGTGGACGACGAGGACAAGATCAAGGATCCGATCGGTGCCGTGGAAGGCGCAGGCATCCGCTCGATCGCCAACGATCACGACCTGTACGCCGGTTCGGTGTTCGTCAACATCGATGACGTGGATTCCACGCCCGAGGAGATCGTCGAGGCGATCATCCGCTCGATGGGCCTCTACAAGGGCTCCGGTTCGCCGACGTTCTACACGACGCTGGCGGTCTACACCGAACTCATCCTCGCGAAGGATGGGATGGGTCGGCGCCTGTGGAACAACAAGGCCGAACTCGCTTCCGCGATGGGCGTCGCAGGCATCGTCGAGGTCGAGGTCATGGAGTCCGAGCCCGAGATCGTCGGGATCATCGTCAACCTGAGGGACTACACCCTCGGCGCGGACAAGGGTGGCGACGTCGCGTTCTTCGATGACTTCGACATCGACTACAACCAGTACAAGTACCTGCTGGAGACCCGCCTCTCCGGCGCGCTCACGAAGATCCGTTCCGCTCTCGTGGTTCGCAAGGTCGACGTCGCTTCGGTGCTCGTCAAGCCGACCAAGCCGACCTTCTCGGGTGGCAACACGGTCACGGTTCCGACCATCACGGGTGTCACGTACAGGCAGAGTGACGGAACCCTCATGATCGCGGCTACGCCGATCGTGCTGGCAGCCGGTCAGGATCTGACGGTCGAAGCCACGCCCTCGACGCCTGCGTACTACTTCGCAGACAACGTCAACGACCAGTGGACGTTCAAGAACACCGCTGAGTCCTAGCCGGAGGTCTAGATGGCAAGGTTCTTTGGTCGCGTCGGGTATGGTGAGCAGGTAGAGACTGCACCCGGCGTGTGGGTTGATGAGATCGTTGAACATTCATATTTCGGCGACGTCGTCCGAAACATGAGGCGTTCTAACGAGGGTGAAAACCTCAATAACGATCTCAGCGTGAGTAATTCGATCAGTATCGTGGCTGACGCTTACGCCAATGACCATTTCTTTGCCATTAAATACGTTGAGTGGGCGGGGGCTCTGTGGACGGTTTCTAACGTCGAAGTGCAGACTCCCCGCCTTCTCTTGCGGCTTGGGGAGGTGTATAATGGCCCCCAGGCTGCAGCTCCAGTCACTCCTTGAGACAATCTCGGAGCACGTATATTTTCAGCCTCCAGAAAATCTGAAAATGCAGTATCCCTGCATTACGTATCACAGGGATTTCGCGGAGACTGTTCACGCAGACAATGGTCCATATCGTCATACTTTGCGGTATATGGTGACGGTTATTGATCGAAATCCGGATAGTGACCTTCCAGGTAAGGTAGCTAAGTTGCCGATGTGTACTTACAATCGGTTCTTTACAGCTGACAACCTGAACCACGACGTCTACACCATATTCTTCTGAGCGGAAGGAAAAGAATGACAGTCCTGCAATGGGACCAGGTCGGTGAACGCCTGTACGAGACCGGCGTCGATCATGGCGTCCTGTATATCCCCGATCAGTCGGGTGCATACAGCGAAGGGTACGCCTGGAACGGTCTGACGACCGTCACCGAGTCGCCTACGGGTGCAGAGTCCTCCCCGCAGTACGCAGACAACATCAAGTACCTCAATCTGGTCTCCGCCGAGGAGTTCGGCGCGACCATCGAGGCGTTCACCTACCCGGACGAGTTCGCCCAGTGTGACGGTACGGCCGTTCCGGTCCCGGGTGTCGCTGTGGGTCAGCAGTCCCGCAAGAGCTTCGGTCTCGCCTATCGTTCAAGGATCGGCAACGATCTCGACGGTACGGATCACGGCTACAAGCTGCATCTGATCTACGGCGCCCTCGCGGCTCCGTCGGAGAAGGCGTACGCCACGATCAACGACTCGCCCGAGGCGATCGCGTTCAGCTGGGAGGTCACCACCTCTCCGGTCCAGGTCACGGACCTCAAGCCGACGGCGCTCCTCACGGTCGACTCCACCAAGGTCGACTCGGCGGCGCTCCAGGCACTCGAGGACATCCTCTACGGGACGTCCGGGGTCGACGCCCGTATGCCCCTCCCCGACGAGGTCTTCGGTCTCTTCGAGGGCACCAGTACCTCGGTCCGTCTGACCGGCGCTAATGCCCCGTCATACGACTCGGCGACGCACGTCGTCACGATTCCGACCGTCGCCGGTGTGACGTTCGAGATCAACGGTGTCGAGGCCGCTCCGGGTCCGCAGCCTGCGCTTACCGTTGGGCAGACGGCAGATGTCGAGGCCACGCCTCAGTCCGGTTACACCATCGACGGTGACGACGACTGGACGTTCGACTACTAAACTCAGTGGGGTCCGGCAGAAGGAGACCAGGGAATGCTCAAACTTACAGTTCCAGGAGTCGAACATTTCGACGAAGCTACTGAAGAGTTCGTCGATGTCGGCGAGGTCGTCTTGGAGCTTGAGCACTCCCTGGTCTCTCTGTCAAAATGGGAGTCAATTTACGAGAAGCCTTTCCTCGGTAATACCGAGAAGTCCACGGAAGAAATTCTGGGGTACATAAGGGCCATGTTGTTGACCCCCGAAGTTCCAGAGGAAGTTTTTTCTAGACTCTCTGAAGCGAATTTCCACGAGATCAATGCATACATCGACGCAAAGATGACTGCAACTTGGTTTCATGAGGCGCCAGGTGCACCTCAGACCAGAGAAGTGGTCACTGCCGAGTTGGTCTACTACTGGATGGTCACTTTCAGCATCGATTGGGAAGCGCAATACTGGCATCTCAATCGTTTGTTCACTTTGATTCGAGTGTGCAACATCAAGAACGCGAAACCGAAGAAGATGAGCCGAGCTGAAGTCGCTGCTCGCAATCGAGAGCTTAACGCTCAGCGTAAAGCTCAACTGGGAACCAAAGGGTAGAAAGGAGGTGGCGTGACAGCTCTTAGTTGGGATCGAGTCGGTGAACGATTCTTCCAGACGGGCGTTGATCGTGGAGTTCTGTACTTGCATGACGGTACAGCTGTGGTATGGAACGGATTGACTGCTGTCGAGGACGGTTCTCTCCAAGATAGTCAATCGTACTTCCTTGATGGGGTAAAGTATTTGGAGAAATTGACCCCGGCGGAATTTTCGGGCAAACTCCGCGCTTTCACCTACCCTTCCGAGTTTGATTCATTGCTGGGCATCGAAGCTGTCGCCGAGGGGTTGGTCTATTACGATCAGCCACCTAAAAGTTTCAACTTGTCATACACGACAAGACTCGGCAACGATGTAGATGGTGTTGATCTAGGCTATAAGATTCACATCCTCTACAATCTGGTCGCCAATCCCGATCCGTATGTCTTCGAGGCAATCCGAGATCCACTCAAGCCGATTGAGTTCGGGTGGAATCTGACTGGTACGCCTCCGATGATCTCAGGGTATCGTCCCACGGTTCATGTCGCCATCGATTCGACCAAGACAGACCCTGATATTCTTCAGAGTATCGAGGACATCATCTGGGGAACAGTCGATACGCATCCTCGGCTTCCTCCGATCGATGAACTCAAGAACCTCTTCAAGGCGCTTGGCGTTCTCATCATCGTTGACAATGGCGATGGCACATGGACTGCTATTGATCAGTCGGATGACTATATTTCGATGATCAATTCCACCACATTCCAGATCGACAACGCGGACGCGACATATTTGGACGTGACCACGTATACGATCACCACAACGTACCCCGAACCCGATTAAGGAGGTGAAATATGGCTACAGTTACAGGTATGACTGCTGATCGGATGCTGGCAATCGAAGGCGCTTCGGTTGTCGATGGTGATGTTGTTGGTAATGATCTGATTCTTACCAAGCACAATGGAACTCAGATCAATGCAGGCAATGTGAAGGGTCCTGCTGGCCCCGCAGGTCCGGTCGGGCAAGATCTTGTCATTGTTTCAGCTAAGTCAATCCTTGATGTGGGTATGGCAGGGCAGATTCGTGCTGGACGTCAACTCACTGCGGCTGATTTCACGAATATGGGCTTGAACGTGCCTATTGGTCTGTGGAATCTTTCAGATCTGAATGATGCCAGCGGTAATGGTCGTGCGTTGCTCAACAAGGGTGCGGTTCCATTCGGTGTGGGTATCAATGGTCTAGTTGCTACTGCTGCACAATTTGCAGGATCAACTGCTCAGGGATTGTATATTCCTGATAGTGGTACTGCGGATCCGTTCAGGATAAGAACCGGTTCGTGGGGATGTTGGTTCAAGACCGCCAAGCGTGGTGCCGAACAGCTGGTTATCAGTAAGTTCACTGCAGCAACTGGTGGCGGCCGTATGTGGTATCTGTCAATTGCAGCATCAAACATTCTATATTCCCAAGTGTCATATGATCAAGGTGGATCATCGCTTAGTGTGAATGGTATTAGTGATGTAGCTGATGATCGTTGGCATTTTGCGGTGGGTACTTCTGATGGTACTTACGCTTGTCTTTATGTGGATGGAGCGCTTGAAGCGGCAAAGAGTGTTACAGGACCATTGTGTGTCGCCTTGCCAGTAGCATTCAACATTGGGGCGTATGATGGTGATGCAGCTCGTCCAATGAGCGCTCCGCTGTATGGGCGAGTGGATGAGGCATTTGTTACTGGTGATGTCCTGACAGAGGATCAGGTTCGTAATCTATATTGCGCGTCGATTCCGCATAGTTTGGGTGCAATTCCTAAGCGTGCTTCAGTCAGTGTTCGTCGTCGTCGTAAGGGTGCAGCAGCAAGCCCAGCTGACTTTACAACACCACCTCTTCGTTTGCATAACTTGTCGGGTGGTTCGCTAGGAGACGAAGGTTCTCAGAACGTTCCTCTTGTTGCTAACGGGTATGGCTCAGGGGCTTGGCTTGTGGCAGGCGCTGATGGTTCAGCGAAGAATGCGATCGCCTTTGTTGGTGCTCATTCGTTGACTGCTGCTGATACTGGGTTGCCCGCAGGATTGACAACACGTTCTTATGGTGTCTGGGCCAAGACAACAAATGTGGTTAACCAGGTGCTTATGTATTGGGGAGCAAGTGGCACAACTATGTGTCAGCTCTGGATAAATACATCCGGTGAAATAGTTAGCAGTAATGGCAATGATGGTATCACTGCTGGCTATATTCGTGATGGTCAATGGCATCATGTGGTTGTTGTTGAAGATAATGCGGCTGCTGATGGTGTCCGTCGTAAGCTATATATGGACGGGCTGCTCATCGGTGCTTCTACTGTGATGTATTCCGTTACGACATTGGGCGCGAATGGGTTTGTCGTTGGCGCTGTTAGTGTTGGTGGTAGTACCGGACTCATTGGCGAAATTGACAGCGCATTTGTGTGTGGTCATGCGCTTACTTCAGCTGATATTGTGAAGTTGTACACCAAGGGCGCTCAAGAGTTGGGTATCAGCCCGAAGAATTCTGGCGATCATATCGAGCAAATGAACGCGACGAGTTTGCTGGCACTTTTCGATTCTCTTGAGATGCAACACGCCATTGATTTGACGGTGGCACCATGAGAACTACTGAGCGAGATAAATCACGATTTATGACGGTTTATGGATTTGTTGAGAATGCCAATAGTGGTAGCGGTGTTGCTCAGCCTGGGTCTATTCCGTTTACTTATGTTTCGCCATCAGGTGGTGCGTTCGAAATTCGGTTTGGCAATCCGGGATTCAAGCTCATCTCTGTTGGCGGTAATGTGCATAGCACAAATCCCTATATTCTTGTCGCGCAAGCTCTGGGTACTTGGTCAAGACAGTATATCTATACAACGGCTGGTGCACTAGCTGGTGCTTCGTTTGGCTTTACGATGACGATGCGGGATAACCGGCTATGATCAACGACGAACATATTTGTACTGAGCAAGAAGATCAAATGCTTGCCTACATGGAAGCAGGCGAATGGGACCAGATCGAAGTGATGAAGGAAGAAGTCACCAAGATTGAGGTATCCGAAGAGGACAAACTGCAGTTCCACGAGGACTATACGAATGCCTATAGGCATTACCAAGATAATCATGAAGCGCCAGAGGAGGAGCGGGAAGCAAACACCAAAGCCCAGGTTGAGGAGGAGAACGCAGCGGCATGAGGCTTGAACTAGCAGGTAGTCTGATCCACCCAGCTCCGCTGGTTCTGTCGCTGAAAAATGCTGTGCCCTTTGTCCCCCAGGAGTATCTGGATAAGGGGTACACCAACTTCGATTTGATCTGTATCGGTGGCGGAGGTGGTATGGGTGGAGGAATTAACACAAATAATACGGGCACACTTGTCCGGAATTACGGTGGTACGGGTGGTGGTGGCGGACTTCACCGCGTCCAAGGCCTTCTATCAGCGTTGCCTGAGTCATGTCCAATCGTGGTCGGTGCCGGTGGTGCCCTTGGAACCGAACACGTCTCCGATCCTGCTCAAACCACCGATGGAGGGGATGGAGGATATTCCTCCTTCAATGACACCACATGCCGAGCCTCCGGTGGCAAAGGCGGAAAGAGAGCGCAATCAAATTCTCTGACGGTCACCACTCAGGCCCATGGCGGTCAAGGCGGTGTAGGCAACAGTATCGCAGCGGGCGGAGGGGCTCTTGGCGGTATTGCGGGTACTCCAACAGCCGCTGGCCCGGGCACTGCGGGGACTGCTGGTGCCGATGGTGGCTGGGTCGAATCGATCGGTCAGGGAGGCGGCGGTGGCGCTGGTGGTGTTGGGAAATATGGCGGAGGGATCACCTGTAATGCAGCTACCGCAGGAGGAAGAGGCTCATACAATCCTGGCGATATGTCTGTCTACGGACCTGGAAGCCCTCCAACTACTGACGGGGGTTCCGGGGCTCCTAGTGTTGTACCTGGAGGTGCATCCGGAGCCAAAGCAGCTCCTGTAAACGGTCTTCCGTACGTGTACGGAAAGTCTCTGGGTAGATTGACCCCAGGTGATCCAGGTGCGGTGTTCATTCGACTGACATCGGTCTGATATGTCTATCACAGTCACAACTAGTGGTGATTGGCATAAAACTCAAGCATATTTGAGAAGACTCCAGAACAATGAGATCTTTGGAGTCTTGGAGAAGTATGGAGCCCAAGGAGCAGCAGCACTTGCTGCAGCTACCCCGGCGGATACTGGTCTTACTGCTGCTTCCTGGTCCTATACGGTCAAGAAGTCGAGTGGATATTTCTCCATAGTCTGGCGTAACTCCAACAAACCGAACGGATTCCCGGTCGCTGTGATGATCCAGTATGGTCATGGCACCGGGACAGGTGGTTATATTGCAGGGAGAGATTACATCAATCCTGTGATCCGCCCTCTATTCGAGACGATGCTCAACGAACTGATTGGGGAGGTGAACCGTGGCTAGTATTGACGACAAAGTTGTCTCAATGAGTTTCGAGACAAGCAAGTTTCAGCAAGGTGTGGCAACAGTGTTGTCTGGTCTGGACAAGCTGAAAGCCGCGCTTCAGTTCCCCAATGCGGGCAAAGGCCTGGACGAGGTCAATGCTGCGGCAAAGAAGACCGATCTGTCGCATATCGGCAAAGCGATCGACGACATCAAGAACAAGTTCTCGGCAATGTCGATTGTTGCCCTATCAGTGCTATCCAACATCGTCAACAAAGCAGTGTCAGCAGGAGGTCGGCTACTCAAAGCACTGACTTTGGACCCCCTGATCGATGGTTTCAAGGAGTATGAACTCGGTATCAACTCGGTTCAGACTATTCTTGGTAATACCGCCGCAGCTGGCGTAAAGCTCAAGGATGTTGAACGATCCCTGAATCAGTTGAACCAGTATGCTGATAAGACGATCTACAATTTCGGCGAGATGACAAAGAACGTCGGCACGTTCACAGCTGCCGGTGTGGATCTGAAGACCTCGGTCTCCTCCATCAAGGGTATCGCCAACATGGCGGCGCTCTCTGGAGCGAATTCAGCACAGGCTTCGACGGCGATGTACCAGTTGTCACAGGCAATCTCTTCGGGTAAGGTCGCACTACAGGACTGGAAGTCCGTCGAGAACGCCAGCATGGGTTCAGCCACCTTCAAGCGTGCTCTGGCCGAGACGGCCGTGCACATGGGCACTCTCAAAGAGAACGCCGTGAAGATGGAAGGCCCGATGAAGAACGTCTCCATCAATGGGGAGTCCTTCAGGCAGTCCATCTCAGCCGATGCTGGGGGCAAGTCTTGGCTGACGTCAGGTGTTCTCACCCAAACGCTCAAGCAGCTCTCGGGTGACATGACGGATGCCCAGCTAAAGGCCGAGGGATACAGTGCAGCCCAGATCAAGAGCATTCAGGCCACTGCAAAGCTGGCCCTCGAATCAGCAACGCAGGTCAAGACGCTGTCTGCACTGCTCAGTACAACCAAGGAGCAGATCGGAACCGGTTGGGCAGACACCTGGAAGATCGTTTTCGGAGATTTCACTGAAGCCAAAACCCTCTTTACTGGTATTTCTGCTGCTATTGGCGGCTTTGTCTCTAGTTCTGCTGATGCTCGCAACAAAGTTCTCGGGGACTGGAAGGCCCTAGGCGGTCGAACCGCTCTCATCGAGGCCATCAAGAACGTCTTTGAAGGACTTGCCTCGGTTGTCAAGCCGGTCAAAGAAGCATTCCGAGACATCTTCCCAGCAACGACCGGTAAGAATCTCTACGACCTGACAGTGCGTTTCAAGGAGTTCACTGAGACGCTCAAAATGGGACCTGATACAGCAGAGAACCTCAAGCGAACTTTCCGAGGATTGTTCGCGCTGCTGGACATCGGTAAGCAAGTTGTCTCCGGTATTTTCCGTGTATTCGCTCGTATGTTCGGAGTGATCGCTGGAGGATCTGGCGACTTCTTGAACATCACTGGATCCATTGGTGACTTCCTGGTCTCGGTTGATCAGGCTTTGAAGAAGGGTACCGGTCTCACCAAGTTCTTTGATGGACTGGGTACTGTACTTTCCATTCCGCTTCAGCTGTTCAAGTTGTTGGGGCAAGCTGTCTCGAGCCTCTTCGATGCATTTGGCGGAAAAGCCTCCGGGGGACTTTCCAAATCGCTGGGGGAAATTACTGAGTCCATGAGCCCCATGCAAAAGGCCATCAGTAAGGCTTCTGGGGCATGGAAAGAGTTCCTGCAGATGCTGGACCGGGTCAAGACTCAGCTTCAGCCTATTGTTGACACCATCGGTAACGTCTTCGGTGGCATCATGGATGCGCTCAAGAGTGCGTTCAGTCAGGCAAACATCGATTCGACCATGGCGGTTCTTCAGACTGGTCTGCTCGGTGGCATTGTCGTGATGATCAAGAAGTTCATCAGCGGTGGTTGGGCTGACAATCTCAGCGGCGGCATCATGTCGTCCATTGCAGGATCCTTTGATGCGATCACTGGGTCACTGCAAGCCATGCAGACAAACATCAAGGCCGACACGATCAAGAAGATCGCCATCTCGATCGGCATCCTGACGGCTTCGGTCGTTGCGTTGTCGTTCATCGATCAGGAGAACTTGACAAAGGCCCTGAGCGCCATGACCATCGGCTTCGGGCAACTGCTCGGTGCTATGGCCATCCTCACCAACGTGAGTAAGTCTGCTGGGTTCCTCAAGGTGCCCTTCATTGCGGCTTCGCTCATATTGCTGGCTTCAGCAGTCACTGTGCTCACCCTTGCGGTGACCATCCTGTCAAGACTCAGCTGGGAAGAGCTGGCCAAGGGTCTTTCAGGCGTTGGTGTCTTGCTGATCATGATCTCCAAGGCAGTTGTACCGCTCTCAAAGGGTTCTGCGGGAATGATATCCGCAGGTATCGGTATTCTGGCCATCGCTGCGGCAATGAAGATCTTGGCCAGTGCGGTCAAGGACTTCGGGGCTATGAGTTGGTCCGAGATAGGCAAGGGGTTGGCCTCAGTGGCTGCAGCCCTTGTCGGTATCGGTCTGGCCTCAAAGATATTCCCGTCTGGGATGGTCTCCATCGGCGTTGGTCTGATCGCAGTCTCGTTGGGGCTCAAGCTCCTCGCGTCAGCAGTAGGCACATTCGGAAGTATGAACTGGGGCGGCATCGTCAAGGGCATGGTTGGGGTCGCAGGTTCACTGCTGATCATCGCTGGTGCCATGGCGATCATGCCACCGAACATGGTGGTAACCGCAGCAGGTCTGGTTCTCGTCTCGATTGCCTTGAAGGGCATCGCAGCTGCTATTGGTGACTTTGGTGGTATGTCTGTTGGCGAGTTGGCCAAGGGTATTGGCGCACTAGCAATTACGCTTACCCTCCTAGCGGCTGCACTTATATTCATGACCGGATCGCTCTCCGGTGCAGCTGCTCTCGCAGTGGCTGCGGTGGGTCTCAATCTCCTCTCTATTGCTATGGAGAGGTTGGGTGGTATGTCCTGGGGGAGCATTCTCAAGGGTCTTGTTGCGCTTGCCGCAGCTATGGCTCTCGTTGGCGTCGCTGCATATTTGCTGACACCAGCAATTCCAGCCATGTTGGGTCTGGGCGTTGCCATGCTTGCGATCGGTGCCGCATTGGCTCTCGCCGGTGCAGGTATATTCCTCGTTGGCGCTGGGCTCAGCGCAATCGCTGTCGCAGGACCCGCAGCGATATTGGTGCTCGTCAAAGCACTCGAGTCATTCGCTATGGCCATTCCCAAGTTCGTGTTGGGTGTTGTCATGGGTCTGCTGTCCATCGTGGATAGGATTGCGGAAGTTGCACCGAAGTTTGTGACAGCTTTCGTGGCTATCTTGTCCACGATATTGGAGGCTGTGATCATCGTTGCTCCGAAGTTGGAGAAGGCGATCACAGTTCTCTTGCAATCGGCATTGAACATCATTGAAGCAAACATGCCGAGAATGATCGAAGTGGGTTTCAGGCTGCTAACAGCACTCTTGACCGGTATCAGAAACAACATCGGTCAGGTTGTCACACAGGTTGCGCAGATCATCATCACGATTCTGAACAGCTTGGCAGCACGTCTTCCCCAGATCACTCGGGCAGGCGCTGAATTGTTGGTGTCACTGCTACAAGGTATCGCCGACAACATCAGAAGTGTGGTCAGCGCGGCTACTGATGTGGTTGTCAACTTCGCACGAGGTATTGGCAACAATGTGGGTCGAGCAGCTAATGCTGCTGGCGACATGATGGCGCATCTATTGGCCGCCATTGTCGGATATTACGCCAGGATGACCACGACAGGCGCTAAGCTCATCATTGAGCTGATCGATGGTATTGCCAGCAAGTTCGGTGCTATTGCTGGTGCGGGTAAAGATGCCATCATGCGTGCCATCAATGCGGTCTCGGCTGCGGCAGTTGGCATGACTCGTGAGGGTGCCGACGCAATCATCCATTTCGTGAACGGTATGGCGTCTGCGGTTCGGGACAAGGCTCCTGCAATGCGAGCAGCTGGTGCAAACTTGGCCAGCGCCATCATCGGTGGTGTGCTAGGTGGACTCAACGGTGGTGCGATCGTCAACAAGATGGTTAGCATTGCTGGTGGGGCACTAGCCGCTGCCAAGAGGAAGCTCAAGAGCCATTCGCCCTCGAAGGAGTTCATCAAGGTCGGTGAAGCCATCATCGATGGCTGGGTCATTGGTCTTGAGAACAACAGTGATCAAATCATCACATCCATGGAAGACATGGTTGATGGGATCATATCTACGGTTGCCACGATCCCTGATGCAGTAGGCAACATGATGGACCTGAATCCGGTCATCGCGCCGGTATTGGATCTGACAGGTGTCCAGCAAGGTGCGCAAGCCATGGGTTCCATGCTGAATGTGGTTCCCATCACAGCAGCAGCGTCCTATGGACAAGCGTCAGCTATATCTGCAAGTCAGAACACCGTTCAGTCTGATCTGGACGCATCGGTTGCTGCTCCGGGTTCGACTGTGGTCAATCTCGAGCAGAACAACTACTCGCCGAAGGCACTGTCTGAGGCTGAGATCTACAGGCAGACTAAGAACCAACTGTCAACGGCTAAGGCAGCACTTGCGTAACTCACTAGCCGGGGTCGCCTTCATGGGGCCCCGACTGAGTTATATTTGAAAGGAGATCTGATACA
>Ga0190271_10000135_pt1 | contig 37296 bp, 37 predicted proteins | sample Popmic356T_FD_133747 | JGI IMG/M metagenome (GOLD analysis project Ga0190271, IMG submission 133747) | Populus adjacent soil microbial communities from riparian zone of Weber River, Utah, USA - 356 T | ecosystem: Environmental > Terrestrial > Soil > Riparian zone | place: USA: Utah | collected...
CTGATCCGCTTCCATGCCGAGACGACGGGCGTCAAAGGCCCGACCCAGGTCAGGCGGGAGGCAGCGTGATGGCGAACGCCCTGGGGATTTGCCCCCTCCACCGCCTTCGGCGGTCCCCCTCCCCCGCTTCGCAGGGGAGGATCGCCGCGGCACCGCTGGCACGCCCACATTCCTCCCCCGTGCAGGGGGGAGGGGAACCGCCGAAGGCGGTGGAGGGGGCAGACCAACGCATCCGAGACTTCGGAGATATGCAATGACCGCCCATCAACCCAGCCTCAAGGCCGAAAAGATTACCGGCGGGGTGCACACCGACATGCGCCACGATTCGGCGCACAAGCATGTCAGCGGCGAGGCCATCTATATCGACGACATGCCGGAGCCGGCAGGCACGCTGCATGGCTGCCTCGGCCTGTCGACCGTCGCGCATGGCGAGCTGACGAAGGTCGATCTCGATGCGGTGCGTGCCGCGCCGGGCGTGGTCGCGGTGCTGACACATGAGGACGTGCCCGGCGTGAACGATATCTCGCCGACCGGGCGGCACGACGAGCCGGTGCTGGCAGAGGGCAAGGTGCACTTCTGGGGCCAGCCGATTTTCTGTGTCATCGCCGAGACGCGCGAGCAGGCGCGCCGCGCCTGCAAGCTGGCCAAGGTCGAGTACGCGGAACTGCCCGCGATTGTCGACATCGTCGGGCTGGACCCCGCGAAGGACAGGCTGGTCACCCCCAATCTCACCTTGCAGCGCGGCGACGCACAGGCGGCAATCAAGGCCGCGCCGCGCCGCGTCACCGGGGAGATGCGCCTTGGCGGCCAGGACCATTTCTACCTGGAGGGCCAGATTTCCATGGCCATCCCCGGTGAGGATCACGACGTCACCGTCTATTGTTCGACGCAGCACCCCAGCGAGGTGCAACACATGGTCGGCCACGCGCTGGGCGTGCCCAGCCACGCAGTGACGGTGGAGATCCGCCGCATGGGCGGCGGCTTCGGCGGCAAGGAAACGCAGGGCAACCAGTTTGCAGCGCTTGCCGCGATCGCCGCCAAGCGGACCGGCCGCGCGGTGAAGATCCGCCCCGACCGCGACGACGACATGACGGCCACCGGAAAGCGCCACGATTTCCTGATCGGCTATGAGGTGGGCTTCGACGGGGAAGGCAACATTCTCGGCGTCGACTACACCTATGCCGCGCGGTGCGGTTTTTCGGCCGACCTGTCCGGACCGGTAACCGATCGGGCGCTGTTTCACTGCGACAACGCTTATTTCTATCCTGCGGTGAGGGCGGTCTCGGCGCCGTTCTACACCAACACCGTTTCCAACACCGCGTTTCGCGGGTTCGGCGGGCCGCAGGGCATGGTGGGTGCGGAGCGCGTCATCGACGAGGTCGCCTTTGCCCTCGGCAAGGATCCGCTCGAGATCCGCAAACTGAACTTCTACGGCACGACCGACCGCAACGTCACGCCGTACCACCAGACGGTGGAAGACAACATCATCCACCGGATCGTCTCCGAGTTGGAGGAGAGTGCGGACTATGCGCGGCGGCGGCGGGAGATTACCGCCTTCAACAACAACAGCCGGTTCATCAAGCGGGGCTTGGCGCTGACCCCGGTGAAATTCGGCATCTCCTTCACCGCGACGCACTACAATCAGGCCGGTGCGCTGGTGCATGTCTATACCGACGGCTCCGTGCATCTGAATCATGGCGGCACGGAAATGGGGCAGGGCCTCAACACCAAGGTCGCGCAGGTCGTGGCTGAGGAGTTCCAGATCGACATCGATCAGGTGAAGATCACCGCCACGACGACCGGCAAGGTGCCGAACACCTCGGCGACTGCAGCCTCATCGGGCGCGGATCTGAACGGCATGGCGGCTCAGAACGGTGCGCGCCAGATCAAAAGCCGGCTGATCGCCTTTGCGGCGGAGAAACACAATATCCCGGCTGACCAGATCGAGTTCCTGCCCAATCGCGTGCGCGTCGGCAATCAGGAGATCGCTTTCCGCGAACTGGTCCAGCAAGCCTATATGGGTCGTGTGCAGCTCTCGGCGGCAGGGTTCTACAAGACGCCGAAGATTCACTGGGATCGCTCGAAGGGGCAGGGGCGGCCGTTCTACTACTACGCGTATGGCGCGGCCTGCTCGGAAGTGTCGGTCGATGTGCTGACCGGCGAGTACATGGTCGAGCGCACCGACATCCTGCATGAGACCGGGCGCTCGCTGAACCCCGCGCTCGACCTCGGCCAGGTTGAAGGCGCCTTCATCCAGGGTATGGGCTGGCTGACCACTGAGGAGTTGTGGTGGGACGATAAGGGCCGGCTGCGCACCCACGCGCCATCGACTTACAAGATCCCGCTTGCCTCGGACCGGCCGAAGATCTTCAACGTCAAGCTGGCCGACTGGAGTGAAAACAAGGAAGGCACCGTGCACAAGTCGAAAGCGGTTGGCGAGCCGCCCTTCATGCTGGGCCTTGCCGTGCTGCACGCGCTGTCGGATGCGGTGGCCAGCGTCGCCGATCACAAGATCTGCCCGCGCCTCGATGCGCCAGCCACGCCGGAGCGGGTGCTCATGGCGATCGAACGGCTCAAGGCGGCGCGTTCCGGCGGGTGATGTGCTATGATGGCTGACATGTCCGCAAGATCGATCGTTCGGCCATGACCCAGCTCGCTGAAAACCTCCGCGCATTCCTGGCGACGGCCAAGCAGTCCGCACTGGTCGACGTGGCGTCGACGCGCGGCTCGACTCCGCGCGAAAAGGGCGCCTGGATGCTGGTCTCGAGCGATCGCATTTTCGGAACGATTGGCGGCGGCCAACTTGAGTACATGGCCATCGAGAAGGCGCGCTCGATGCTGGGCGCTGCTGCGGCCGCGCGTTTGAGTGCCCCTCACCCTTACCCTCTCCCCGTGAAAGACGGGGAGAGGGGGACCTCGACGGTTGTGCGCAACGATGACGTCCCCCTCTCCCCGTCCTTGCGGGGAGAGGGTAAGGGTGAGGGGCAGACTGTGCGTCTCTCCGTCCCGCTCGGCCCTGAGATCGGTCAATGCTGCGGCGGGCGGGTCGAGTTGTCGATCCGGCTTGTCGGGTCCACCTTGCGAGACAGGCTCATGCGAGAAGCAGAAACCGAGGACGCTGCGGCGCCTCACGTCTATATTTTCGGCGGCGGGCATGTCGGCCACGCGCTCGCCAACGCGCTTCGCCTTTTGCCGGTGAGGGCCGTGATCGTCGAAACGCGTCAGGCGGAACTCGCCGGGCTTCCCGAAGGGGTGGAGGCGCGGCTGACGCCGATGCCCGAGGATATCGTGCGCGACGCTCCGGCTGGATCGGCATTTCTCATCCTGACCCACGACCACGCGCTCGATTTCCTCATTGTGGCGGAAGCGCTGAAGCGGGACGATGCCGCCTATGTCGGGATGATAGGGTCCAAGACCAAGAAGGCGACCTTTCGCAGCTGGTACCTGAAAAATGCCGGCGGCAACCAGGCGGCGTTCAATCGGCTGGTCTCGCCGATCGGAAACGAGCACGTCAAGGACAAGCGCCCTGCCGTTATCGCCGCGCTTGCGGCCGCCGAAGTGATGACGGCACTGGCCTATCAGCTCGCCGCCACGGCTGATGTGGTGTCGCAGAGCGGTTGAGCTTGCGTCCTGCTTCACGCCTCGCGCGACATGGAAAACACGTTGAGGCCCGCGACATCCTCCTCCAGCCGTTGCCAGCCGGCACGCTCGTAAAAGCTGGAATTCTCCGGCGTCGCGCAGAGGAATTGCGGCTAAACTGAAGAGCGAACGCGGCGTCGGCGGCAGCGGCGACCAGCGCCGGTCCCACGCCATACCGCCGATGGTCAGCATCCACCCACACGGCGGCTACCCAGGGCGCGTATTGCGGCCTCTCCTCCATGTCGTCCGAAATGACGGAAGCGGTACCCAGGAACTCGTCATCGCGATGAGCGACAAGCGCAAAAGGTATGCCCGGAGATCTCAGGTTTTCCTCCACGCGGCCAGCGATATGATCGAGCGCAGTCCCCTTGTCACGCCACCAGGCTCGCCAGATCCGATCCGCGACCTCAGTTCGAAAATGAGGCCGGTCGCGCAAATTCGAGATCAGGAATTCCATTTGCCCCCACAAATTTCCCGCCTAACCTTTTATCGAGCTTCTAAAGCGATCTGTCAGCAGAGTAGAAGGCTCGGAGCAGACATTGACCGAGATTCGACAGATGGCGTTGCACTTCTACTTTCATCCGCTGGCATCGTTCTGCCACAAGGTGCTGATCGCGCTCTATGAGAAGGAGATCGCCTTCGAACCGGTCATCGTCGATTTCGGCAATCCGCAGTCGGTGGCTGCGTTCAAGGCGATCTGGCCGATGGCAAAGATGCCGGTCCTGGTGGATGACGAGCGTGGCGCGACGATTGCCGAGACGACGATCATCCTGGAATATCTCGACCGCCATTTTGCCAAGGGGCCTCGCTTGATCCCGTCCGATCCGGACCAGGCGCTGCAGGCCCGCTTCTGGGATCGCTTCTACGACCATTATGTCGAAGTGCCGATGCAGAAGATCGTCACCGACAATCTCCGTCCCGAAGGCAAGAGCGATACGTTCGGCGTCGACCAGGCGCGCGGCCAATTGCGCGAGGCCTATGCGCTGATCGACGCCGAGATGACCAGCAAGGTCTGGGCGACGGGCGATGCCTTCGGTCTTGCCGACTGTTCCGCCGCGCCTGCATTGTTTTACGCCAACACGGTCGAACCGATCGGCGAGGAATTTCCCAACGCGGCAGCCTACGCGGACCGCCTTGTGAAGCGCAGCGGCTATGCGCGGGCGCTTCGCGAGGCGGAGCCCTATTTCCAGATGTTCCCGATGCCGGTGAAGCCGGACATTTCGGCGATCCGGTGAAGGCAGCGGTTGGGTCCTGAATTGCGTCCCCGACTTTTGGACAAAGACGCGCATCTAGTGCCGGCTTCCGGCTTCCGATACTGAAACCCGCATGCCCGCTTCTGCCGAGCCTTCCGTGATCTTTCGTGACGATGCGGCCGCGCGCGCGTTCGCGTTCGAGAACCCGCATGCGATCATCGACGCATACAGCGCCGCCGATTTCTTCCCGGCGCTGGAGGCGGCAGAGGCCGCTCGCAAGGCCGGCAAATGGCTGGCGGGCTATTTCTCCTACGAGGCCGGCTACCTCTTCGAGCCCAAGCTGCGGCCGCTTGTCCCCGAGGGCCGGCGCACGCCGCTGATGTGCTTCGGCGCGTTCGACGCACCGCGCGAAAGCGGCCTGATCCCGGAGGCGCCGGCGCAAACCACCGTCCCCATCTTCGACGCCCGTCCGGCCTGGCGTTTTGCGGACTATGACAAGCGCTTTCAGCGCCTCCATCAGCATTTGCGCCAGGGCGACTGCTATCAGGGCAATCTGACCTTCCCGATCGATGCGCGCTGGAGTGGCGATGCGCTTGCGGCTTTCGATGCCCTGACGGCGCGCCAGCCTGTCAAGTATGGCGCGTTGGTGCGCCTCGGCGAACCGGTCATCCTGTCGCGTTCGCCGGAACTCTTCTTCGAGATCGATGCCAATGGCTGGATCGAGACGCACCCCATGAAGGGCACCGCCCCGCGGGGCAGAACGAAGGCGGAGGATGCGCGGTTGAAGCGCTTCTTGAAGAGCGACGAAAAGAACCAGGCGGAAAACAGGATGATCGTCGATCTCCTGCGCAACGACATCTCGCTGATCAGCGAGGTTGGCACGCTCGACGTGCCCGAGCTTTTCCGTATCGAAACCTATCCGACCGTGCACCAGATGGTCAGCCGCGTTCGAGCCAAACTCTTGCCCGATCTGACCATCGAGCGGATATTCGCAGCCCTCTTTCCCTGCGGCTCGATAACGGGCGCGCCCAAAATCCGGGCGATGGAAATCCTGCGCGGCTTGGAGGAAAGGCCGCGTGACGCCTATTGCGGCGCCATAGGCTGGATTGCGCCCGACGGACGGATGCGCTTCAACGTGGCTATCCGCACCGTCACGCTCCATGCCGGCGGCAAAGCCGTCTACAATGTCGGTGGAGGCGTGGTTTTCGATTCCACCGCTGAGAGCGAGTACAGGGAATGCCTCTTGAAAGCACGCTTCGCGACGGAGGCCGAACTGGCTTCGACTTGATCGAGACGATGCGCTGGGAGCGGCAGGCGGGTTTTGTCAGGCTGGAGCGTCATCTGGCCCGCCTCCAGGCTTCCGCGCGCGAGCTCGGCTTTGCCTATGACCCGGTCGCGGTCGATGCGGCGTTGCGCCAGGAGAGCGAAGCCAGCGCTTCCGATATGCTGCGTGTGCGGCTGACGCTTGCGACAACAGGACAGGTCGCATCGAGCGCGCTGCCTTTCGCACCGCTTCCGGCGAACACCATCTGGAAGATTCGCATCGCCAAAACCTGCCTCCCTTCGAGCGATCCGCTGCTGCGGCACAAGACGACCCGCCGAGCGGTCTATGATGCCGCGCGCGCTGAATTCTCCCGCGAGGAGGCTGACGAGGTGATCCTGCTCAATGAGCGCGGTGAAGTCTGCGAAGGTACGATCACGAGCATTTTCATCGACCGAGGCCGGGGGCCCCTGCTGACGCCGCCACTACCCAGCGGATTGCTGGCAGGTGTACTGCGCGCAGAAATGGTCGAGAGCGGCGAGGCGATGGAAGCGGTCGTTACCGTCGATGATTTGCGTCGAGCCACGGCGCTGTTCGTGGGAAACTCCCTGCGCGGCCTTGTACCGGCGCAGCTATGCGAGCCGTGACGGCTCGATTGGCGCCAACGCGCCCCTGATCATGCGCTGGCAGCGGTCGGCCATGAAGTCCAGCAGCAGCCGGACCTTCGGGTCCTGCAGATTCTTGTGGGGATAGAGCGCCGCCAACTGGAATGGAACTGGCGGGAAGCCGGCAAGGATGACCCGCAGCCTGCCCGCGCGCAGGTAAGACTCTATCTCGAAGCGTGGCTTGTTGAGAATGCCGTGGCCGGCTAGCGCCCATTCGGTGATGACGTCGCCATCGTCCGTGTCGTAAGGCCCGTTGACCTCGAATTTCGCCGGACCGGTCTCGGTGCGCAGCGTCCAGAAGTGCTCTCGCGCGCCGGGAAAGCGCAGCATCAGGCAGTCGTGCTTGTTGCCGATCAGCTCTTCCGGGTCGCGCGGTTCGCCGCGATTGTCGAGATAGTCCGGCGCGGCCGCCAGAACCCGTTCGCATTCCATGATGCCGCGCATGCGCAGCGAAGAATCCTCGATGAGCCCCAGGCGGAACGCAACGTCGATGCCTTCCTTCAGAATGTCGACATTGTGATCCGACAAGCGCAGCCGCACCTGGATGTCTGGATATTTGTCGTGGAAGTCGGGAATGCCGGAAGCGATGAAGCGGCGTCCGAGGCCAAGCGGGGCGGTGACGCGGATCGAGCCTTTCGGCCGCCCGGATAGCGCCGAAACGGCGGCTTCCGCTTCGACTACCGACTCCAGCACCTTCTTGGCGCCCTCGTAGAAGACATTGCCATGCTCGGTGGGCATCAATTGCCGCGTCGTCCGGTTGAAGAGCCGGACGCCGAGATGCTTTTCGAGTTCCTTGATGCGGTTGGAGGCGACAGCGGGCGAAACGCGCATGTCGCGGCCGGCCGCGGAAAGATTGCCCAGTTCGACGACCCGGACGAAGACGGCGAGATTGTCGAGATAGGCCATAGGCGTCCAACTCCGATCGACCGCGTTTTCATGCTAGTATTGTTTCGGTTTTTTTGAAAGTCATGGACTGCCGGATCGGCTTCCGGTTTTGCGCCGGGCACGTAGACTGCGCTGAGATCAAATGCCCAGGGCGCAAAGCCCGGCGAGCGGGAACACGAGATGCTGGATTTTGCGATCTTCTGGGATTGGGCGAGCTTCGCGGTGCGCTGGCTCCACATCATCACCGCGATGGCCTGGATCGGCTCATCCTTCTATTTCGTGGCGCTGGATCTCGGCTTGAAGAAGGTGCCGAACTTGCCCGTCGGCGCGCATGGCGAGGAATGGCAGGTCCATGGCGGCGGCTTCTATCATATCCAGAAATATCTGGTCGCGCCGGAAGCGATGCCTGAGCATCTCGTCTGGTTCAAATGGGAATCCTATTTCACCTGGCTGTCGGGCTTCTTTCTGCTGGCGCTGGTCTACTACGGCAGCGCCGATCTCGTCATGGTCGACCGCAATGTGCTCGACATTTCGGGCACCACGGCCATCCTGATTTCGCTGGCCTCGATCGGTGTCGGCTGGGTGATCTACGATCTCTTGTGCAAATCGCCGCTCGGCGACAGCCCGACGATCCTGATGCTGCTGCTTTACGCCATGCTCGTCGCCATGAGCTGGGGCTATACGCAGCTCTTCACCGGACGCGCGGCGTTCCTGCATCTCGGTGCCTTCACGGCGACGATCATGACCGCCAACGTCTTTTTCATCATCATTCCGAACCAGAAAATCGTGGTTGCCGACCTCAAGGCCGGCCGCACGCCGGACCCGAAATACGGCAAGATCGCCAAGCTGCGCTCGACCCATAACAACTATCTGACGCTGCCCGTCGTGTTCCTGATGCTGTCGAACCACTATCCGCTGGCGTTTGGTACCGAGTTCAACTGGGTTATCGCGTCGCTGATTTTCATCATCGGCGTGCTGATCCGCCACTTCTTCAACAGCGAGCATGCCGGCAAGGGCAGCCCCTATTGGACCTGGATGGTCTCCGCCGTCATCTTTGTGCTGATCATCTGGCTGTCGACTGTGCCGAAGGTGCTGACCGGCGAGGCGAAGATGTCGAGGACCGCGGAAGCGCTGGCGTCGTCCGAGCATTTCCCCGCCGTTCGCGACACGGTGATGGGGCGCTGCTCGATGTGCCACGCGCAGGAACCATCCTACGAAGGCATCTATCACGCGCCCAAGGGTGTGATGCTGGAGAATGACGCCGAGATCGCCGAACATGCCAGGGAGATCTACCTCAATGCCGGGCGCAGCCACGCCATGCCGCCGGGCAACGTTACCCAGATCACGCCCGAGGAGCGGGCGCTGCTGGTGGCCTGGTACGAAGGCGCGCGGAAATGAGCCGCCTGCTTTTGCGTGGCCGCACTCTGTCGTTCCACCGCTGGCCGGAAAGCGCCGAGGATCACGCCGCCTACCGCTACGAGGAGGATGGCGGGCTGCTGCTTGAGGACGGCAAAATCGCCGCGGCCGGCGCCTATGCCACGGTGAAAGAGAACGCCAGCGAAGGCGTGAAAACCGTCGATCACCGTCGGCATCTTCTGCTGGCCGGCTTCGTCGACTGTCATGTGCATTATCCGCAGATGCAGGTGATTGCCTCCTACGGCGCCGAACTGCTGGATTGGCTGAACAAATACACCTTTCCCGAGGAGACGAAGTTCGCCAATCCGCAGCACGGACGGCGCATCGCCCGGCTGTTCCTGGACGAGGTCGTCAGGCACGGCACCACGACGGTCGCCGCCTATTGCTCGGTCCACAAATCATCAGCGGAAGCGTTCTTCGCGGAATCGCATTCGCGCGGCATGCTCAATGTCGCGGGCAAGGTGATGATGGACCGCAACGCGCCAGAAGGCGTGCGCGACACGCCGCAATCGAGCTATGACGACACCAAGGCGCTGATTGCGGAGTGGCATGGCAAGGGCCGGCAGCATTATGCGATCACCCCGCGCTTCGCCATCACCTCGTCGCCGGAGCAGATGGAAATGGCCGGCGCGCTGATGCGCGAGCATCCCGACCTGCACATGCAGACGCATCTGTCGGAGAATCACGCCGAGATCGCGTTTACGCTCGACCTTTACCCTGAGGCCAAGGACTACACCGACGTGTATGCCCGCTACGGCCTGCTTGGCCCGCGCGCGCTGTTCGGGCATTCGATCCATCTGTCGGATCGCGAACTGGATGCGTTGTCGGAAAGCGGATCGGTGGGCGTGTTCTGCCCGACATCCAATCTGTTCCTGGGGTCCGGCCTGTTTCCCTATCAGCAGAACCGCCAGCGGCGAAAGCCGCTGCGCATCGCCACCGCGACGGATGTCGGCGGGGGCACCAACTATTCCATGCTGCGCACCATGGACGAGGCCTACAAGGTGATTGCGCTGCAGGGCGAAAAGCTCAATCCGCTCGCTGCCTTCTGGCAGATTACGCGCGGCAACGCGGAAGCGCTGTCGCTGGCCGACCGGATCGGCACATTGGAGGAAGGCAGCGACGCCGACATCGTCGTTCTGGATGCGGGCGCAACGCCGGGCATGAAACTGCGGATGGAGACGGTCGAGACGCTTGCGGAAGAGCTTTTCCTGCTGCAAACGCTGGGCGACGATCGCGCAATCCGGGAAGTGTATATCGCCGGTAAGCCTGCCAAGAGCGATCTGCAATAGATGCAGGGGTTGGCCCTGCTCGACCGAGGGACGGGACATCAGCCAATGCCTGCAGCCGATGACATTGCCAGGATCGCCGAGCAGGAGAGGCGGCTCGTCTTCGACCGCTTTGATGAAGCGACGGCCTTTGCGATCGGCAGTTTGATCCGCGAACGCGGGCTGGCTGATAAAATGCCGATCGTCGTGGAACTTCGCCTGTGGGACCGGCTCCTGTTCTACGCCGCGCTGCCCAGCTCGACCGCGTCGAATGGCGATTGGGTGCGGCGCAAGCTCAACGTCGTGAAGATGTTCCAGAAAAGCACCTACCGCATGGTTTTGGAGGAACAGCGCCCGGATCGCACTTTCAAGCCGGGCGTCGGCTTGAGCGCGACGGAATATGTGCTGGCCGGAGGCGGTTTTCCCATCACGGTAAACGGCATTGGCGTCGTTGGCGGCATCGGCGTTTCCGGCTTGCCGGAGCGGCAGGACCATGCGGTGGTGGTGGCCGCCCTGAGCGCCATACTCGGCCTCAATGAAGCGTCGCTCGCCTTGGGGGATGAGGCCTGATGGGCCGGGTCGTCTTACATCGCTTGCTTTTCCGCAGCGCGGGCAGGGTCGCATGATCGCCAGTCCCAAGGCTTTTCTCACCTCCATTTTTGAGGCGGCCGTCGCTGCCGCCGACCCGCTGCGAACTATCGAAAGGCATCTTCCGGCAAAGCCTGTGGGCCGCACCATCGTTGTTGGTTTCGGCAAGGGCGCGGCACAGATGGCGCAGGCCTTCGAGACGGTCTGGGACGGCGACTATGAAGGCGTCGTCGTCACGCGCTACGGCTATGCGGCGCCGTGCAAGCGCATCGAGGTGCTGGAAGCATCGCACCCCGTGCCCGATGCGAATGGATTGGCGGCGGGGAAGCGGCTGGCGGCGCTGCTGTCTGATCTAACCGCTGACGACCTGGTGCTTGCGCTGGTGTGCGGCGGCGGCTCGGCCTTGCTTCCCGCACCGGCCGGCGATCTGACGCTGGCGCATGAGATCGCCGTCAATGAAGCGCTTCTGGCCTCCGGCGCGCCGATCTCGGCGATGAACGCGGTGCGCAAGCATGTCTCGACCATCAAGGGCGGCCGGCTGGCGGCGATGGCCCATCCCGCCAAAGTGGTGTCGCTCGTCGTGTCGGATATTCCCGGCGACAACCCCGCGCTGGTGGCGTCAGGGCCGACCGTGCCGGATGCGACCACGCGCGAGGACGCGCTGAAGATCGTCGAGACTTACGGCATGCAGTTGCCGGCGGCGGTGATGGCGCATCTCGCAACGCCGGAGGCTGCCGCGCCTTTGCCCGACGATGAACGCTTTGCCGGTAACGAAGTCCATGTCATCGCCTCCGCGGCGGTTTCGCTGGAGGCGGCAGCCGCCGCAGCCAAGGAGCAGGGCGTCGAGGCCGTTATCCTGTCCGACGCGATCGAGGGCGAAGCGCGGGAAGTCGGCGGCGTTCACGCCGCGCTGGCGCGGGAAGTTGCCACCCGCAACCGCCCGTTCAAGAAGCCCGTACTGATCCTGTCCGGCGGTGAGACGACGGTGACCTTGCGCGCGCCACTTGACGGAATTCGGGGCAAGGGCGGCCGCAACAGCGAGTTTCTTCTCGCCTTCGCGCTGGGCGTGGATGGGTTCGAGGGGATCGATGCGCTGGCCGCCGATACCGATGGCATCGATGGTTCGGAGGACAATGCAGGGGCCTTCTGCGACGGCTCCACCATCGCCCGGATGCGGTCGGCAGGGGTCGATGCGAAAGCAATGCTTCAGGGCAACAACGCCTGGACGGCGTTCAATGCCGTGGGCGACCTGTTCGTGCCGGGGCCAACGGGCACGAATGTGAATGATCTCAGGGCGATCCTGGTGCGATAGCAGCGCAGCAATTATCTACCGCATCAACTGCCTCACCGCCTTCATATCCTCGACAAACCGCGCCCGCTCCGCCTCTGCTTCATCGCGCTCGCGTATGCGCAGGATGAAGGACGGATGGACGGTCAGGAACACACGCAAACCGTCTTCCCTCTCGATGATCTGACCGCGCATTTTGGTGATTGGGATCGGCTTGCCCAGCAATGATTGCGCGGCGGTAGCGCCGAGCGCGACGACAAGATCCGGCTTGATCAGCGCCAGTTCGTGGTCGACCCACCAGCGGCAGGCAGCAACCTCACCGGCGTTTGGCTTGGCGTGGATGCGGCGCTTGCCGCGCGGCTCGAATTTGAAATGCTTGACCGCGTTGGTGACGTAGGTCTTGTCCCGCGCGATTCCCGCCTCCTCGATCACCGCGTCGAACACTTTGCCGGCGGGACCGACGAAGGGCTCGCCGGCGATATCCTCCTGATCGCCGGGCTGCTCGCCGACGAACACCACTTTGGCCTTGGCCGGCCCAGCGCCGAACACCGTTTGCGTTGCGTCGCGCCACAGCGGGCAGCGGCGGCAGCCCGCCGCCTGGTCGCGCAGTCCGTCGATCGTGTCGGCGGCGCGGTCATTCTCGGCCGCCGGCGTCTCGGGCGTCGGCCAGTGTCTGGCCTGAAGCTTTGCATGGTGTGGGGCCGGGGTGGTTGGCATGCGCTCGACCATCTCTCTGGCTGCCTTGTCAGCGCCTCCGATCAAAGCAGGAATGAGCAAGGCCTCCGGCAGGTTCCGCCAATATTTCTTCGGCATCTCGGCCTGCATCGCCTTAACCTTCAGACGCGCGGGGTTGAAGATGTTGCGGTAGTAGGTCCGCCACAGCTCTTCGGCTGCGTCGTCGGGCGGAACTTCGCTCTTGTCGGCGCCCGGTCCGAAGCTGAGCGTTTCCCCGTCCCAATGGGCGCTGCGATAGGGTGTGAGGATCGACCAGCGCATGCCGGCGAAGCGCCTGACGAAGAAATCCGCATTGCGCTCGACGATGAAATGCGATGGCTCGAACCAGGAGAGATAGTGCTCGTCGTCGTCGACTTTCCGGAAGCGGACGAAGGCGCGCATCTTGTGGATGTCGCGGCGGATCGCTTTCTGCATGGCCTCCAACTGGCGGATGTCCGGATCCGAGGCAATGCGCATCAGGTTCGGCTCCGCGCGAAGCCGCCACAGCAGGCGATAGAGAAAGGCAAAGCGTTGCGGATCGCTGTGCAGGATCGCCGTTTGCGCCCCGTCGACAAAGTCGCGCGCCACGCGAAATTCCGAGCCAACCGGCGGTGAGGCCAGCACGGTGTGCTCTCCTGCTGGATCGACCAGCCATTCGATGTCCTCAGGCGGTATGCCGGCAAGCGCCAAGGTCCGCGCGGCGTCGCGCCAACCCTCGAAGTCGATCTCGCTGGCGAGACGAACGCTGTGGCTGGACAAGGCTAAAGCTGGCTGCGTCATGGCGGCGTTCAAAACAGCGAGAGTTGTTCGGCGGGCGGCGCCAATTTTGCCCGGAGCGCTGAAAGGTCCGTCAGGCCGCCTGGCGACCATCCTTGCGCGACGATGAAGGGCCGCACCTTGGAAATCGACTGGCAAAGGCGGCCGACATCCTCCAGTCGCAGGCGCCGATACCGACGCGTTTGCAGGATGCGCGCCACGCCCTTGACGCCAAGGCCCGGAATGCGAAGCAGCGCCTCCCGGTCGGCCCGATTGACGTCGACCGGGAAGACACCGCGATTATGCAGCGCCCAGGACAGCTTGGGGTCGATGGCCAGATCGAGCATGCCGTCGGCCGAGCCGGCCAGGATCTCCGGCTGCGCGAAACCGTAGAAGCGCATCAGCCAATCGGCCTGGTACAGCCGGTGCTCGCGCATCAGCGGCGGTTTCAGCAGCGGCAGCGCTGCCGAGGAATCGGGAATGGGGCTGAACGCCGAATAATAGACGCGCTTCAGATGATAGCTGCCGTAAAGCCGAGCGCTGGCCCGCAATATACCGTCGTCGTTGGTCGTGTCGGCGCCAACGATCATCTGGGTCGATTGCCCCGCGGGCGCGAATTTCTGCTTGCGGCGGGTTTTCATTGTCGGCTCCGCTTTCTCCTCGATGCGGGAGCGCAGCTTTGCCATCGACAGCCGAATCGTTTCCGGCCGTTTCTCCGGCGCGAGACGCTTCACGCTTTCGTCAGTCGGCAACTCGACATTGATCGACAGCCGGTCGGCGAAGGCGCCAGCCTGGTCGATAAGCTCCTGCGAGCATTCGGGGATCGACTTCAGGTGAATATAGCCGGAGAATTTCTCGTCTTGGCGCAGACGGCGGGCGACCTCGACCATCTCGGCCATGGTCTCGTCGGCGGAGCGGATGACCCCGGACGAGAGGAATAGCCCCTCGATGTAGTTGCGCTTGTAGAAGGTCATGGTGAGTTGCACGATCTCATCGACCGTGAAGCGCGCGCGGCGAACGTTCGACGACGAGCGATTGATGCAATAGCTGCAGTCGTAGATGCAGAAATTGGTGAGCAGGACTTTCAGCAGCGAGATGCAGCGGCCGTCCGGCGCGTAGGAATGGCAGATGCCCATCCCCTCCGTCGAGCCGATGCCGCCAGTTTTAAGCGAATTGCGCTTGGGCGCGCCGGACGACGCGCACGACGCGTCATACTTCGCCGCGTCGGAAAGAATCGCCAGCTTTTCGCGTGTCGAGAGGACGGACATGCGTTCATGATATGTTCTGTCGTGGTCGTTGGCTACAAGATTTGACACCCATGGCGTCAGGGCAATCGCACGTCACCGCTTGGTGCTAAAGTTCGACGGCCTTGGCGAGCTGTTGCGGCAGAAAAGTCCCCCCTTGAGGGGAGGGGTTAGGGGTGGGGGTACCCGCGCCGCAAGGTGAGGTTTGAACCCATATGCGATTGCCCTCCCCCCTTGTGTGAACAGAAAATCGCTCCCAGGCTCAGCTGGAAGAATAATCTCGAGCCTTTTCAACAACTTATGAAATAGCCGCCCCCGACCCACTCCACCCTTTGCCAACCCGCGCGACAATCCGCGTGCCTGATTGGAGTGGGGCGGCATGGACGGTAGCAGAAAGACGGAGAGAAGCGAGGTGGCACTGCGGCGCATCGTGGCATGGCTGTTTGCGCTCGCCGATATGGCCGAGCGCGCCGCCGACGCGCCGCACCGCGTCCGCATCGTCGTGCTCATGATCCTGCGCTCGGCCGAACCCGCCGCGCAGGGGATACTCTTCGAAGCCGGGGGCAACCAGCCCGCGCTGGCGGCTTACGAAAGCGACAGTCCAGAGGACGCGCTGCGGCTCGCCGGGCGGTTCCGGGCGCTGGCCGGCCTGTTGCTCAGCCTGACGGCGCAGGCCCTTGCGTCCTGGGAAGACCGGCCCTCCGGCCTTTTGGCCTTCGATGAGCCCGGCCCATCGCATCGCCCGGCATGCCCTGCGCCCACACGCGCCTTGCCCGACACATCCTGATGTCAGGCCAATTGGCACGGCAATCGCATCTGGATTTACCCCCAACCCCTAACCCCTTACCTCAAGGGGGAGGGGGACTCTTCTACCGCAACAGCTCCGCGAAACCGTCGAAGTCTAGCGCCAAGCGGTGACGAGCGAAGTCCCCTCCCCCTGGAGGGGTTAGGGGTGGGGGTAAATCCCTACGTGATCGCCTGCCCCTCGGGGATAGCAGCACGAGAACTCTGACGCCCGTGCCAGAACGGCCGCGTGCCGACACCCGCGCGAACGATCAAACCTCATGCAGATAGAGGTGATAATCCAACTCGCTCACAGTGCGCGCGACGCGGATATATTCCGCCTGCTTGATCGCGCAGAGGGTGCGGTGCAGATCGTCGCCGAGCGCCGATTTGAGGAACTCCGACGCTTTCGCCGCCTCGATGGCCGAGCGCCAGTCCGAAGGCGCCTTGGCGTCGGCCATGGGCGCCGTCTCGTAGCCATTTCCTGTTGTCTCCGCGCCCGGATCGCGCTTTTCATCCAAGCCTTTCGCGATGCCTGCCAAGACAGTGGCGGCGACGAGATAGGCGTTGGTGTCGACGCCGGCCGGCCGATGCTCGATCCGCCGCGCAGCCGCGTCACCCGCCGGAATGCGCAAGGCGACCGAACGGTTGTTGACGCCCCAGGTCGGCGACAGCGGCGCATAGGATTGCGCGACGAAGCGGCGCCAGGAGTTGGCATGTGGCGCAAAAACCAGCATCGATTCCGCCATCGTGTCGAGCAGGCCGGACATGGCGTGCAGAAGCGGCGCGTTCCAGACGCCGGGCGTCTCGTCGGTGAAGACGTTCCGACCGGAATCGTCCGGCAGCGAGACATGAAAGTGCATGCCGGAGCCGGCATATTTCTCGATCGGCTTGGCCATGAAGCAGGCGGTGACCCCGTGCCGCCGGGCCTGCATGCGAACCAGCCGCTTCAGCATCACGAGGTCGTCAGCCGCACGCATGACATCCTTGCGATAGTTCAGCGTCAGTTCGTATTGCCCAGGCGCGTATTCTGAAATCACCGTTTCGGCCGGGATGCCCTGCGCCTTCGCGGCAGCGTAGATGTCCGAGAAAAGCGGTTCCATGCCGTGGAGGTGGTCGACGGAATAGACTTCCGTCTTGCCGCTTGCGCGACCGTCCACCACCGCCTGCGCCGGCTGCAGCCGGCCAGCGGCGTCGCGCTGGTTCGCCAGCAGGAAAAACTCCAGCTCGAACGCGCCAGCGGGGTGCAGACCCCTCGCGGCAAAAGCTGCCACCTGCCGCTGCAAGGCATGGCGCGGATCGGCGCTCATCGGCGCGCCGTCGAGTTCGTACATCGCCAGCAGCACCTGCGCGCGCGGCGGGGTCGTGCCGTGGAGAGGAACAAGCGTTCCGGGAATCGGCCAGGCGCGCACATCGCCATCGCCGGTGTCCCAGATCAGCCCCGTCTCGTGAACATCCTCGCCGGTGATGTCGAGCCCGAGGATGGAGATCGGCATATGCCTGCCGGATTTGTAGACCGCCTCCAATTCGTGCCGGCGGATGATCTTGCCCCGGCCAACGCCATTGGCGTCGGTCAGCACGATGTCGACCGCCTCGATGTCGGGATGGCGGGCAAGAAAGGCGCGCGCTTCATCGAGCGTTGAGCCGGAAGGTGAGGTCATGATGATTTCCGTTATGCCCCCTCACCCGGCCTCCGCTTCGCTCGGCCATCCTCTCCCCGCTGGGGAGAGGAGATCGTCAAGGTTCCGCTTCGCCGTTCCATCGCTGAAGGGTTGGCGCGGTGGCTGGCAAAACCTCCTCTCCCCGGCGGGGAGAGGGTGGCCAAGCGAAGCGGAGGCCGGGTGAGGGGCGCTCTCGTCACAAACTTCGTTGGATGCTCTTTCTCACGCCGCCAGCCGGTCCGCAATATCCGCGAAATTCGCGACCAGCCGGTCGATCTGGCGGTTCGTCGTGGCGGGCGAGACGAGCATCATGTTGTGGAACGGCGCGATCAGCGAACCACGATTGACCAGCGAGATGTGGATTGCCGCCTCCAGTTCGGGGGCATGGGCGGCCTCCGCCTCGCTGCCATTGCGCAGCGGGCCGGGCGCGCAGATGAATTCCACGCGGGCGCCGACGCGCGCGACATGCCAGGGGAGGCGATGGCGGGCGATGGCTGCGGCCAATCCCCGCTCCAGCCGCTCCGCCCCGGCAATCATGCGAGCGTAGTTCTGTTCGGTCATGACTTCGCTCAGCGTGGCGCGCATGGCGGCGAATTGCAGCGGGTTGGCCGACAAGGTCGTGCCCATGCCCGAATAGCCCGGCTCCTTCGTCTCGCAATAGCGGCTCCACCAGGCGGCGACCCTAGCAGACATGCCCCACACGGCTGCGGGCACGCCGCCAGCCACTGGCTTGCCAAGCACGAACATGTCAGGCTCCAGACCATGCGCCCTGGTATAGCCGCCGGGTCCAGTCGAGATGGTGTGCGTCTCGTCGATCAGCAGCAACGTTCCATGCTGCCCGGTGAGTTCGCGCAGGTCGTCATGGAAGCCCGGTTCGGGCAGCACCATGCAGGAATTGGTCAGTACCGGTTCGGTAATGACGCAGGCGACATCGCCATCCGCCAGCGCAACCTCAAGCGCCGGCAGATCGTTGAACTCAACAATGCGGGTGCGTTCGGTCAGGTTGCGGAACTCACCCGCGAGACCCGGCCGGTTGACCGGCTTGCCGTCGCGCAGCCGCACCATCGTCTCGTCCACCGCGCCATGATAGCAGCCGTTGAAGACGAGGATCTTGTCGCGGCCGGTGATCGCGCGCGCGACACGCAGCGCAAAGCGGTTCGCGTCGGTGGCGGTGGTCGCGATCTGCCACGCCGGAAGCCCGAACTTGTCCTTGAGCAGCCGGCCGAGCTCCAGCGCGTCTTCACTCGGCAGCATGTAGGTCAGCCCGCGCCGTGCCTGTCTGGCGACGGAGCGCCCGATCGGGGCAGGGGAATGGCCGAACATCGAGCCCGTATCCCCGAGGCAGAAATCGTCCAGCTTGATGCCGTCGAGACAGGTGATCGTCGCGCCTTTCGCCTCGCGCACGATGAACGGAAACGGCAGCGGCCAGTCCTTCATCCAGTGCATCGGCACGCCGCCGAGAAAATTGGCGATGCCATCTCCGAACGCCGCGCGGGAGAGCGGGCGGGCGGCAGAGTAGGCGGCTGCTTCGGCCGCGCGTAGCGCTGCGATGCGCTGGGGCGGGATGGCCGATGGAGTGAGCGGGCGTTCTGACATGGTTCACCGTGCGACACGTTGAGGCTGGCCGCATGGGACCAACCGTCTGTCCCTTGCATGATGCTTCCGAATTGGCGAAATCGGGCGATGACCGCAAGTGAAATTACAATCTCCCTGATCTATGCTGCTGATAAACCCTCAGTCCTTGCGCTCAACAACGCCCACGCCGCCGAACTGTCCTGGCTGGAGCCGGACCGACTGACGCATCTGCTCGGGCAGGCCTTTTATGCGCGCAGGATCGGCGAGTTGGATGCCTTGCTGCTGACTTTCGATGAGTCCGCCGACTACGACAGCCCCAACTTTATCTGGTTCCGCGAGCGCTATCCGCAATTCGTCTATGTCGATCGCATCGTCACGGCCGACCATGCACGCGGCAAGGGTCACGCAAAGCGGCTGTATCTCGACCTGTTCGAAGTGGCGCGGCAGGCCGGCCACAAGCTGATCACCTGCGAGGTCAACGCAGAACCGCCCAACCCGGCATCGGACGCCTTCCACGCGTCGCTTGGGTTCGAGGAAGTCGGCGCCGCCGAGATCCATGGCGGCAAGAAGACGGTGCGGTATTTTGTGAAGAGGCTTTGAGCGCGGGGTCTGTTCAAGCCGATATATCGATCACGCCGCAGTCGCCGACCGCGGAGCCAAAGGCCAGGCGGCGGCCTTCGCCATCCCAACCCATCGCGGTAACGGCGCCCTTGCCGGGCCGGCGCAGCAGCACTTCCTTGGCGTCGGCGAACCGCGCGGCCAGTACCATGCCGTCGTCATAGCCGATCGCGACGATCTCGTCGGTCGGATGGCAGGCAACTGACGTGACCATCGCGTTGCCGCGCGTGCCGAGTTCCAGCGGCGCCTTGCCCATCGGACCGTCCTTGGCCTGGAACGGCCAAACGATTGCGGCCGGTGCGCCGGAACTGGCGAGCCACTTTCCGCGTGCGCTCCACGAGGTCGACTTCACCTTTGCCGGGTAGCCGCTCATGCGCATGTGCTTGCCGTCGGCCAGCTTCCAGCCGTGCAGGGCGTTTTCCTGCATGGTGGTGACAACGAAATTGCCGTCGGGTGAGAAAGTAATTCCGGTATGCGCGCCATCCCATTGCAAATCAAACGGTTTCGCGGCTGTCGCGGGGAAGTGAAGCGTAGCGCCATTGTAGCGCGCGACGCCGAGGCGCATTCCTTTCGGCGCGAAGGCAAGCCCTTCCACCGAGCGCGGATGGTCAAGCATCTTGACTTTACCGTCCGCGAAACGCACCCAAGCGGTCTTCCCGCTGGCGTAGGCGACGGCGCCTTGCGGACCTGCGGCGACCGTGGCGATCCATTTGCGGCCAACCTCCGCCAGCGTGGCCAGACTGCCGTCCGGACCCACCGCGCAGACCCGGCCATCCTCTCCGCCGGTGAGCAGCGATTTCCCGTCCAGCGCCAGCGTGGCGCACAGCAGGCCGTCATGCGCGGCCACCGTCTTGTGGCCATGGTCGAGCCGATGCACCTCGCCTGCGGCAAGGGCAAAATGCGGGATGTCGGAGACAAAGGTGGCGGCGACGCAGTGACCGTCGAGATCGAGAGGGGCAACTGTTGGCATGACTATCCAAACGGAGAAGAGAGGCAAAAGAGGGACATCGTCACCGACCCACCTCTGGTCCTGCCGGACATCTCCCCCTCAAAGGGGGAGATCGGCTGGCCGTGAAGGTTCCGGCTGTCTACGTCGTTGCGGGACAAGCGGATAGGTGAATGCGCGCAATCTCCCGCCTTGAGTGGGAGATGCCCGGCAGGACAGAGGGGGGCAACGTAGAGCAAAAACGTCTCGGGTTTCAGAACTGCGCTAAGCCTGGCAAGCCTCAAAGGTCCGCCGAAGCTTTTCCTCGTCAAGCTTGCGGCCGATGAAGACCAGCCGGCTCTCGTGCTTCTCGCCATCCTTCCACGCCCGCTGGTGGTCGCCTTCCATGATCATGTGAACGCCCTGGACGACATATCGGTCGGGGTCGTCCTTGAAGGCGATGATCCCCTTCATGCGCAGGATATTCGGCCCTTCCAGCTGGGTGATCTTTTCGATCCACGGAAAGAACTTCTTCGGGTCCATCTCGCTGCCGCGCAGCGACACCGACTGCACGGTGACATCGTGGATTGGGGAGACGTGGCCATGGCGATGGTCGTGCCCATGATGATCGTGGTCATGGTGGTGATGATCATGGTCGCAGTCCGGGCCGCATTCGTGGTCGTGATCATGGTCATGCGCTTCGAGGAAATGCGGATCGTTTTCCAGCGCACGCTTCAGGTCGAACGCTCCGCGATCCAGAACCTTGTCGAGTGAAATCGAGGCGCGCTCGGTGCGGTGGATTTGGGCGCTTGGGTTAATGGCGCGGATCGTGCCTTCGATGTCGCGCAGTTCTTCGCGCGAAACGAGATCGGTCTTGTTGAGCAGCACCACATCGGCGAAGGCGATCTGGTCTTCCGCCTCGCGCGAATCCTTCAGCCGCAGCGGCAGATGCTTGGCGTCGACCAGCGCCACAACAGCGTCGAGCTTGGTCTTGGAGCGCACGTCGTCATCCATGAAGAAAGTCTGCGCCACGGGTGCGGGGTCGGCGAGCCCGGTAGTCTCGACCAGGATCGCGTCGAAGCGGCCCGGCCGGCGCATCAGGCCCTCGACGGTGCGGATCAGGTCGCCGCGCACGGTGCAGCAGACGCAGCCATTGTTCATCTCGTAGATTTCCTCGTCGGACTCCACGATCAGGTCGTTGTCGATGCCGATCTCGCCGAACTCGTTGACGATGACGGCATAGCGCTTGCCGTGGGTTTCGGAGAGAATTCGGTTGAGCAGCGTCGTTTTGCCAGAGCCGAGATAGCCGGTCAGCACGGTGACTGAAATTTGCGTCTGAGCTTCGCTCATTGTCGTTTCCTTGAACGGATGAAAGCCGGGGGTTGGCACCATATAGGGCCGCCCGAGGCGATTTGCACCTGCCATTCGTTGGGTCACCAGCACTCCAGGGCAGTCGCGTAGAGCGCCCGGGCGAGATTGTAAGCCGTCACATAAATGAAATGTACGTGTGGCAAAGGGTTGCGCGCCGCTCCGGGGATCGCTTCGGGAAGATGAGGGAAGACGCATGGGCAAGACGAAGAAGAGCGCGGTGATGAACCGCCTGCAATCGGCTGCGCGGCTGTCGCGCACCGTGCTGGCCGCCAAGCTGAACGGCCATGGGTTCTATGCCGGGCAGGACCAGATCATGCTGGCGCTGAACCAGGACGATGGGCTGACGCCCGGGCAGCTCGCCGTGCGCCTTGGCGTGCGCCCGCCGACCATCACCAAGACGATCAACCGGCTGCAGGCACAAGGCGTGCTGGAAAAGAAGCCGTCACTGGACGATGCCCGCCAGGCGCACATTTCGCTCACCGATGCCGGCCGCGAAACGATCCGCGACATTGAGAAGTCCGTCCGCAAGCTGGACAAGCAGGCTTTCAAGGGTTTCGACAAGAAGGAACAGAAGGCGCTTGCCAAGCTGCTGGCCCGCATCGAGGCCAATCTTTCCAATTCGGAGGTCGTGGAGATCGACGACGAACCGGACCTCGAGGATTGAGGCTCGATCGGCGCAGGGCAGTATTTGACCTTGCGTCAGCCGGCCAAACGACTTTACAGGAAGCAACTTCCCTCAAGCATCGCTTCCGTTGACCCAATCCCGACACGACACTGACGCAGCCACGCCCCCTGCCGCCATCTGGCTGCTGCTGGGCAGCGGTCTGGCCTTCGCCTGCCTCGACACCAGCGCGAAATATCTCGTCACATCGGGTATGTCGCCACAGTTCGTGTCGTGGATGCGGTTCGTCGAGCACGCAATCCTCGCTCTGATCCTGCTGCGCAGTTGGACCAACATCGCGACGTTTCGTGTGAACAACCTGCCGCTGCAACTGCTGCGCGGCATGTTCCTCGTCGGCGCGACGGTGTTCAACTTCTTCGCGCTGCGCACGTTGCAACTCGCCGACGCCATGTCGATCATGTTCTTCGGCCCCATGATGATCACCGCCCTTGCCGGGCCGATGCTGGGCGAATGGGCGGGCTGGAGGCGCTGGCTGGCTATTGCCGTCGCCTTCATCGGCGTCCTCGTCATTGCGCGGCCGGGTTTCGTGACGATCGACATTGGTCACATCTATGTCTTCTGCTCGATGATCAGCGGCAGTCTCTACGCGATCATGACGCGCTATCTGGCCCCGACGGAAACGCCGGAGAGCCTGATCTTCTATTCGGCCCTGGCGCCGGCCATCCTTTTGGCGCCGTTCGGGCTGGCCACCGCATCGATGCCGGCAGAGCCTTTGCACTGGGTCGTCCTGTCCTGCCTCGGCCTGTTCGGCGGCGTGGGCCATTGGTGGGTCATCCAGGCCTATCGGCGGGCATCCGCCACGGCGCTTGCGCCCTATCCCTATGCGCAGATGGTGTGGATGATCATCTCCGGCTACCTGGTCTTCAACCAGTTGCCGGACCTGTGGACGCTTGTCGGCGCCGCCATCATCGTCGCCAGCGGCCTCTATATCGTCCATCGCGAGCATCGGCTTCGCCTGGCCAACCGCACGCTGCCAACGGTGGAAGACGCGACCTTGTCAGAAAAGCTTTGATTCCCCCTGCCGCCATGAGCTAAACGGGATTTAAATATTTTAAAAGCCGACGCGCGGAGGCTGACCTGGCGCAAAAGATCAAACTCTCGACCATCGCCGATGCGCTCGGCGTTTCGACGGCAACGGTCTCCCTGGCCCTGAGAGACAGCCCGCTGGTGGCGGAGGCCACGCGCGATCGCATCAAGGACCACGCGCGCGCAATCGGCTACATTTACAACCGGCGGGCGGCGAGCCTGCGCACGTCCCGATCCGGAATTGTCGGCGTTGTCGTCCACGACATCATGAACCCGTTCTTCGCCGAGATCCTGCGTTCGATCGAAAGCGAGCTGGACCGCAGCGGGCAGACCTTCATCCTGTCCAATCACTATGATCAGTTGGAGAAGCAACGCACTTTTGTCGATACGCTACTCCAACTCGGCGCCGACGGGGTCATCATGTCGCCGGCGATCGGCACACCGGCACAGGACGTCATCGTCGCCGAGGAAAACGGTCTGCCGGCCGTGCTGATCGCCCGAAGCGTCGAAGGCGCCAACGTGCCGGTATTTCGTGGCGATGACACCTACGGCACCGCGCTGGCCACCAATCACCTGATTTCGCTCGGCCATAAGCGCATTGCCATGATCGGCGGCACCGATCAAACCTCAACCGGGCGGGACCGCTACCAGGGTTATGTCAACGCCATGGAAGCAGCGGGGCTGGAGATCAGGCCATCGTGGCGCATCGCCGGACCGCGGACCAAGCAGGCCGGCTTCGAGGTGGCTGGACAGTTTCTCGCCCTGAAAGACAAGCCGACCGCCGCATGCTGCTGGAATGATTTGGTCGCCATCGGTCTCATGAACGGGATTTCGCGCGCCGGCCTGGCGCCGGGCGTCGATGTCTCCGTCACCGGCTATGACGATCTGGAGGAAGCGGCCATCGCCACACCCGCGCTGACGACGGTGTGGAATGGCCAGCGCGAAGTCGGGCGGCAGGCCGCGCGGGCATTGCTCGACAAGCTGAGCGGCAGGCCGGTACAACCCTCGCAGGAACTGATCCGGCCGGAACTGCATGTACGGCAGTCTACCGGCAGGCCAGTCGAGCGTCAGTAGCCGGTGTCGACTGTTATCCTCGCCAGATTCTCTTGATGATCTGCGTTCCTCTCTTGAGTTCGATGTTCACCCGCTCCGGCACATGATCCTGAGTGATAAAATCGCCTTCGTGATAGACCCGAAGGGGGTGACTGATGAGATCGTCTGTAGAGCCGGCTGCCGCGGACGCTATCAGATGCTGCCACGGCCACGGGACCGGGTCGGGAGCGAGCGTTTTGCCGTCCAGCACTGCTTCGATGGAATTCAGACGTGCGTGGATGCGCACGCCCTTCAAAGGCTTGCCTTGTCCCCAGTAATTCGCGACGTCCATTTCGGCGATGAGAGTAGCTGCGATAGGCGACACGATCTCAAGCACCGGGCCGGCCGGCTCTTCAGCGCAGAACTCGAAGTCTTGAATGAGATCGGCAGGCGTGGTCACATACACCACTGGGCTTAAAGTCGGGTTGCTCCAGCCTGAGGTCGGAACCTTGCCTTCCGCATATAGTGCCAATTGAGGTGGACTAGACTTGTTGATCGAAAGCTTTACGTCAGTGACTTCCATCACGCGCTGCATGTTTCCCTCCATTTTCTTCGAATGCTTGCATGGCACGTTAAAATTGTCGAATCCAAACAATGCAACGCAGGCGGGATAAATGGCGGACCTTCGTGATATCAGTATTCTCGTTCCCGGACAGCTTCATCCGCGCTCGGTTAGGCGGATTGGCGAGGCCTTCAATCTTGTCCTGGCCGACAATATAGATGCCTCGGCGATTACCGATGAGATGAAGGCGATGGTTCGCGGCATAGCCGTTTCGCCGGCGCTCGGCGGGGCATCGGTGGGACCGGAATTCCTCCAGGCGCTGCCGGAGCTGGAGATCGTCGCCAATTTCGGTGTTGGTTATGACGGTGTGGATGCGGTGAACGCCGGCAAGCTCGGCATCATGGTCACCAATACGCCCGACGTCTTGACCGAGGAGGTGGCGGACACCGCGCTCGGCCTTCTGCTCAACACCGTGCGCGAGTTTTCCAGGGCCGAGGCCTATCTGCGCGAAGGCCGGTGGGCAAAGGAGGGCGGCTATCCGCTGACCAAGGCATCGCTGCGCGGGCGCAGGGTCGGCATATTCGGCATGGGCCGCATTGGCCAGGCCATCGCAAGGAGGCTCGAGGCCTTCGGCCTGCCGATCGCCTACCATAATCGCAGGCCGGTCGAAGGCGTGACCTATGCCTTCCATCCAACGCTGGAAGGGCTGGCGGCAGCCGTCGATACGCTGATCTCCGTCGCGCCGGGCACACCGGCAACCGAAAAGGCCGTCAACTCCAAGGTGCTGAAAGCGCTCGGGCCGAATGGCGTCTTCGTCAATATCGGCCGCGGCAGCACCGTGGATGAGGATGCGCTGGCAGCTGCGCTGAAGAACGGCACAATCCTGGCGGCGGGTCTGGACGTGTTTTCCAACGAACCGCACGTGCCGGAAGCGCTGCTCACCCTGCCCAACGCGACGCTGCTTCCGCATGTCGGCTCGGCCTCGATCGCGACGCGCGACGGCATGGCCGATCTCGTCGTCGACAATCTGATCGAGTGGTTCTCAAAGGGCAGGGCGCTGACGCCGGTGCCGGAAACGGCAAAGGTCGGGCGCCGTTGAGCTAGGGTCGAGCCTGCGCCAGCCATCGAGCGCGAGCGACTGTTGGGACCGACAAAGAATCGTTTTGGTCTGGAATAAGTCTCTGCCGTTAGCACACCGCTAACCAACACACTTCTATCTCGATCTGAGTACAGGAGTGTGTGATGCGAAGTGGCGTAGTTGTTTTGATGATTGTCGGTGCATTGACCGTCGCCGGCTTTGCCGCATCAGCCTTGCGCAACAGTCCCGATATCGATTCCAGCCTCACGACTTCAAGCGTGCCAAAGCACATGCCGCAGCGGGGCGAGTGACTCGCTTAATCATGGTTAACGGGACGTCAACCATCCAGGCCTATCTCTGGCTGGAACAGGAATGGGCAAATGGGTAGCAGGTTACTTTCACTGGCTGTTATGGCATGCGCGACGGCGGGCGCCTGGGTGGTAGCCTCGGCGGGGACGGGAAGTACGGCAGTCGACAGCGTCGTCACCGGCAGCATCGGAACGTCGCAGCAGGAATTCAGGCTGTCGTCGCGCGCCGGTGGCGACTGGTGCACCGTCTCGAAGGGGACGAAGACGAAGGCAGGCGTGGCGGAAGTGAAATTCGATCCGGCCTGCAATATGCTGATGCCTGGCCTCGACCTGGTGCGCTTCTGGCGCGACCGTTCCGACGGATCGGTCGAGTTCGTCGGCTCGGGCGGCGAGACCCTGGCAGCCTTCGGTCCAGCCGATGGCGAAGGGTATGAGTCCTTCCGGCCCCGCACGCCCTTGCTGTCGCTCTCTTCCGGCGGCTGACGTGCAGCTATTCCGCAGCCAGGCGGCCTGTCGTGCGCGCCACGGCATGCGCCCGCGCGGCGTCGCCAAATGCCTCGAAGACCTTGCGTGAGGCGCTGTCGGAATTGACCCAATATTCCGGGTGCCACTGAACGCCGACCGCGAAGGCGCGGGCGCCGCGCACCGAGACCGCCTCCACGGTTCCATCCTCGGCGACGGCTTCGACGTCGAGTTTCGGGCCTAGCCGGTCGATCGCCTGGCGATGCACCGAATTGACCCTGATGTCACCGGCGCCGAACACCCCCGCGAGGCAGCTTCCCGGCTTGATCGTCACCGACTGGCGGATGGCAAAGCGTTCGTCCTGGCTGTCGCTGGTGGGCGCCCGGTGGTCGAGCGAGCCCGGCCGCTCCTGAATCTCCGTGGCCAGTGTGCCGCCCAGAGCGACGTTGAGTTCCTGGATGCCGCGGCAGATCGCCAGCAGCGGAACGCCCAGTTCGATCGCCCTGCGAATCAGGGGCAGGGTCGTCGCGTCACGGTCGGGATCGTAGGGGCCGTTGGCCTCGGTCGCCTCCTGACCATAGTGCGACGGATGCACGTTCGACTTCGAGCCCGTGATCATGACGCCGTCTACGGAGCCCAGAAGGTAGTCCAGGTCGAGCCGGTCGGCGAAGGAGGGCACCAGCACCGGAAGCACGCCCGCGCCCGTGAGCGCCGCCTCAAGATACTGACGCGGAGTGCCGTGCCAGGTGTAATTCTCAAACTGGCGGACATCGGTTGAGACGGCAACAAGTGGCTGAAGCATGAAACGGCAATTCCCGATCGGTCTGGCTGCCCCATAAATAGGCGATTTTGGGACCCAGCGCCATCGCGTGGAGAAGGGCGTGTTTTCAGAACTGTCGCATCTCACGGCGACGTCGAGTGTCTCGCCACAGAATAAAAATAGTTGGCATCTATTGCTACCCATGCCACGCTTGCGAATGCGACAAGGAGACGTGGCATGAACGTTTCACTCGGTAGAACCTGGGAGCAATATATGTTGACGAACAGGTCGAGTCCGGCATGTTCAACAACGCCAGCGAGGTCGTGCGGGATGCGCTGCGCCGCCAGCAGGAATACCTCATGAAGCTCGATGCGCTGCCCCGTAGCGTTCGATCGGGTGCCGACGCAGTGAAGGCGGGCGACATCAGCCGCGCAACTGCTGACGACATCGTGCGCAAGGCGAAGGCTCGGAAACACACTGCGTGAACGGCTTTCTCCTATCCCGTGACGCCGACATCGATCTGCAGGACATCTTTATCTACACGGATGAGTTTTGGGGCGAGCGGCAAGCCAAGCACTACGTTGCCGGTCTTTACGAAATATTTGGACAGCTCGGCAGCAATCCGGGCATGGGCCGGCTGCGTCACGAACTGGGCGAGGGGATTCGCAGCTTTCCCCACGGCTCTCACGTGATTTCTTCATGCCGTGGCAGGGCGAAGTTGCAATTGTGAGAGTGCTTCACGGCTCAAGGGATTTCGACAAGCTGTTTGAGCGCTACGACCCGGTGCACGGCATCGAAGGCCACCGCGGCTGAACTTAGCGTCTGCATGCGGGTGGCAGCGCCGCACCAGTAATTTAGACGATAGTCTCATGCCGTTTTCGTGAAGGCGTGTTTCTCTGCGAATACGGTCGTTCTTGGCCTGTGTGTGCTGGACAGAGCACCTTGCGCATGTATTGTTCGCGCGGCGCCGCCATGAGGGTTCGGTTCATGGCGTCAAACCATAAGATCAAATGCAAATGGGAGGTCCAGTTGGATCGTCGTTCTTTTATTACCAAAGCCGGCCTGGCGGGCGCGGGGGCGGCAGCCGCCACCACGCTGGCGGCCCCGGCCATTGCCCAGTCCAATCCGAAGATCACCTGGCGTCTGACGTCTTCGTTCCCGAAGTCGCTCGACACGATCTACGGCGGTGCTGAAGTCTTCTCGAAGATGCTGTCCGACGCGACGGACGGCAATTTCCAGATCCAGGTCTTTGCTGCCGGTGAAATCGTTCCGGGTCTGCAGGCCGCGGACGCCACGACCGCCGGTACCGTCGAGGCCTGCCACACGGTGGCCTATTATTACTGGGGCAAGGATCCCACCTGGGCGCTGGGTGCGGCGGTGCCGTTCGCGCTCAACGCGCGCGGCATGAATGCCTGGCATTACCACGGCGGCGGTATCGCGCTGTTCAACGAGTTCCTGGGTAAGCAGGGCCTCTATGGCCTGCCGGGCGGCAATACCGGCGTGCAGATGGGCGGCTGGTTCCGTAAGGAAATCAATACCGTCGAAGACCTCAAGGGCCTGAAGATGCGCATCGGCGGCTTCGCGGGCAAGGTTGTCGAAAAACTCGGCGTCGTGCCGCAGCAGATCGCCGGCGGCGACATCTATCCGGCACTCGAAAAGGGGACGATCGACGCGGCCGAGTGGGTCGGGCCGTATGACGACGAGAAGCTCGGCTTCCAGAAAGTCGCACCCTTCTACTATTATCCCGGCTGGTGGGAAGGCGGTCCGACCGTGCACCTGCTGTTCAACAAGGCCAAGTTCGAGGAACTGCCGGCGAATTACAAGTCGCTGGTCCACACCGCCGCGCAGGCGGCTGACGCGAACATGCTGCAGAAATACGACTTCCTGAACCCGACTGCGGTGCGCAATCTTGTCGCCAACGGCGCACAGCTGCGTCCCTTCAGCCAGGAGATCCTCGAGGCCTGCTTCGGTTCGGCCAATGAGGTCTACGCGGAGATGGAGGCCAACAATGCCGAGTTCAAGAAGATCTGGGACTCGATCAAGGCATTCCGCGCGCAGCACTATCTCTGGGCGCAGATCGCGGAATACAATTACGATACGTTCATGATGATCCAGCAGCGCAACAAGAAGCTCTGACGCGTTTCGATTCTGCGACGTTTCAAGGCCCCGGACGGCACCGTCCGGGGCCTTTTTCGTGCCCATGGACTCTCGGCTGCTTGCATGCATTCAATATCGCGCGCCGTTGGACGGGAGGAAAAAGCCGGCGGCGTTCAAGCTCAACAAAATGGGAGGAACTCTGAATGGATCGCAGATCATTCGTGAAAGGGGCTGGACTTGCCAGCGCCGGCGTAGCCGCGACGACGATGCTGGCCGCACCCGCCATTGCCCAGTCCGCGCCGAAGATCTCGTGGCGCTGCACCTCATCTTTCCCCAAAGCGCTCGACACGATCTACGGCGCAGCCGAGACGATGGCCAACTTCGTTCGCGAATCGAGTGACGGCAATTTCGATATCCAGGTTTTCGCCGCCGGCGAACTGGTGCCCGGCCTTCAGGCAGCGGACGCGACATCCGCCGGCACCGTCGAAATGTGCCACACGGCGTCGTATTATTTCTGGGGCAAGGATCCGTCCTACGCGCTGGCGACGGCAGTTCCCTTCATGTTCAACGACAGGCAGATGAATGCCTGGCTCTATTATCAGGGCGGTCAGGACCTGTTGAACGAGTTCTACGCCACGCAGGGGCTTTTTGGCCTACCATGCGGCAATACCGGCGCACAGATGGGCGGTTGGTACCGGAAGGAGATCAACACGCTGGATGATCTCAAAGGCCTGAAAATGCGCATCGGTGGCTTTGCCGGTAAGATCATGGAAAAGCTGGGTGTGGTGCCGCAGCAGATTGCCGGCGGCGATATCTATCCAGCGCTGGAAAAGGGCACCATCGACGCCGCCGAATGGGTCGGGCCTTATGACGACGAGAAGCTCGGCTTCTACAAGGTGGCGAAATATTACAACTACCCAGGTTTCTGGGAGGGCGGGCCGACGCTGCATGCGCTGGTCAATCTCACCAAGTGGAACGAACTTCCGAAGAACTATCAGGCGCTGTTGCGCGCGGCCTGCGAGGCAGCCAATTGCGACATGATGGCGAGCTATGACGCCAAGAACCCGACGGCCCTGAGGAGCCTGATCGCCGGCGGAGCGGTGCTAAAACCCTTCAGCCAGGAGATTCTCGCGGCGGCATTCGATGCATCGAACGCCACCTATGCCGAGATTTCCGCATCGAATCCAATGTTCAAGAAGATCTACGACAGCCAAGTGGCATTCCGCAAAGACGCCTATGTCTGGGCGCAGGTGTCTGAATACACGTTCGACACGTTCATGATGACCCAGCAGCGCGCCGGCAAACTTTAAATCTCCGAACATGCAAAGCCCCGGCTGACCTGCGTCACCCGGGGCTTTTCTCTTGCTGCGCTTAATTGAAGCTCGGCGGCTTGGTCAGATCGTTGGACGGTGGAGCCGGTTGCGCGGGTGTCTCGTTGCCGAAACTCGGCGGCTTCGACAGGTCGTTGCCTCCGGGGGCAGGCGCGCCCCCGGCCGGCGGTGCACCATCCAGCGACGGCACGCCCGGCAGACCGAGGCCGGGCATTTCCGGCACCGTGATCTCGATGGTGCCCGGATCGACCACCACGCCTTTGTAATGCATGACCATCTGAGGGAACATGATGACCAAGGCCACCATGATGACCTGGATGATGACGAAGGGGACCGCACCCCAATAGATCTGGCCGGTGGTCACTGGGGCGATATGCTTGCCCGTGATGCGGTCGAGATAGGGGACGCGGGTCGCGACCGAGCGCAGATAGAACAGCGCGAAGCCGAAGGGCGGATGCATGAAGCTGGTCTGCATGTTGACGCCCAGCAGCACACCAAACCAGATCAGGTCGATCCCGAGCGCCGTGGCGGCGGGCGCCAACAGCGGAACGATGATGAATGCCAGCTCGAAGAAATCGAGAAAGAAGGCGAGCAGGAAGACCAGGATGTTGACTGCGATGAGGAAGCCGACTTCGCCGCCTGGCAGCGATGTCAACAGATGCTCGACCCAGACATGGCCGTTCACGCCGTAGAATGTGAGCGAGAAGACGCGCGCACCGATCAGGATGAACATCACGAAGGACGACAGCCGCGTCGTGGAAGCCAGCGCCTGCCGGATCACATCGAGCGACAGCCTACCCTTCACCGCAGCCATCAGCAAGGCGCCGACCGCGCCCATGGCGCCGCCTTCCGTCGGTGTGGCGATGCCAAGGAAAATGGTGCCGAGTACGAGGAAGATCAGCGCCAGCGGCGGTATGAGAACGATGATCACCTGCTGCGCGAGGCGGGACATCATGTTGACGTTCAGTGCCCGGTCGGCGATGGCGATGATGTAGATCACAATCGTGCCGACCGTTGCGCCGAGAATGTCGGCGTTGTCTCCATGGGTCGGCGACAGCCAGACATGCGCGCCGTACGCAATTGCGCCGGCAGCGATCAGGGCGATAATAAGCGACGTGACGCCCGAACCCAGCGTGCGCGCCTCAAGCGGCAGTGCGGGCATCGACTTCGGCCGGATAATCGACATCAACAGGATATAGAGCATGTAGAGGCCGGTCAGGATGAGACCGGGAATGAGAGCGCCCTTGTACATGTCGCCCACAGACCGGCCCAATTGGTCGGCCAAAACGATTAACACCAGCGAGGGGGGTATGATCTGGGCGAGCGTGCCTGACGCGGCGATGACACCGGAGGCCAGCCGGCGATCGTAGCCGTAGCGCAGCATGATCGGCAGCGAGATCAGACCCATGGCGATCACCGAAGCTGCAACGACGCCCGTCGTGGCGGCGAGCAAGGCGCCAACAAAGATCACCGCATAGGCGAGGCCGCCCCGGATCGGTCCGAAAAGCTGGCCAATCGTGTCCAGCAGATCTTCGGCCATGCCGGAGCGTTCCAGCACGATGCCCATGAATGTGAAGAAGGGAATAGCCAGCAGCGTTTCATTCGCCATCACGCCGCCGTAGAACCGATCCGGCAACGCATAGAGCAATGGCCAGGACAGGTTGATCGAACCGTTCGACAACGGCGCCAATTCAACGCCGATGACGAAAAACAGCAAGCCGTTTGCCGCCAGCGAAAAGGCGACGGGATAGCCGACGAGCAGGAAGATGATCAGCGAAAAGAACATGATCGGAGCCATGTTCTGGGCGATGAACTCAATCATTGCTTGAGCTCCTCAACCAGTGCCTTGGCTTCGAGTTCGGCCGCTTCATGCGCCGATATGAATGGGGTGGGGTCGTCCATATCCCCGCGCATGATCGCTATCTTCTTGATGATCTCTGAAATGCCTTGGATACCGAGCAGGATGAAGCCCGCCAGCAGCAGCGCTTTAGCCGGCCAGATGATCAAGCCGCCGGCATTCGTCGACACTTCTCCGGATCGGTAGGACAGCAGGAAGTAGGGGGTGAAGTAAGAAATCATCAGGATGACGAAGGGCATCAGGAAGAATACGTGCCCGAGAAGATCGATCCAGTGCTGCGTGCGCCGAGAAAACATGCCGTAGATGATGTCGATGCGGATGTGCTCATTTTGCTTGAGCGTATAAGCGGCGGCCAATAGGAACGCTGCACCAAACAGATACCATTGCGCCTCGAGCCAAGCGTTGGATGACGTGTTCAGCACTTTGCGGATGATCGCGTTGCCAGCACTGATCAGGATCGACAGCAAGATCAGCCAGCCAACCGCCTTGCCGATGATTTCATTGAAGCGGTCAATGGCTCTGGATAGAGCGAGCAGCCCTGCCATCCAATCCTCCCAGTTGTTCGCCGCTTCCCCAGTGTTCTTGTAACGCGCGGCAAGCACCTCTGGTATGCCGGGATGAGACAGGCACGTCAACAAGTTGAACCGTGCTTCGACGAATGTCGCACACGAATGGAATCAGTCGCGGGCCGGCGCGCGCAGAACCAGAACGGCGGCCAGGAAAGCCAACATCCAGGCATCACGCCATTCGACAGCGAAATAGCCTGCCCAGAGTGCTTCGCCGATGCCATAGGCCGCGGCGCCCAACGCTGCGCGCGATGGGGAGGAGTAGCTGCCGGCGGCGGTGACGAAGAGGATCTTCAACCCGTAGATCATGCCTGTGCCGAAACTGATGTTGCCATAGTGGAGGGCCGCAAGGACGCCAGCCAGGGCGGCAATGAGCGAGCCTGCAATCACCGAGCCGCGAAAGACGCCTCCCCCGTCGACGCCGCACATCGCCGCCGCAACGGGGTCGTCGGAAACGGCGCGCCAACTTCGCCCGAACATCGAGCGGTTCATCGTCCACGCGCCAAGGAATAGGATGACGATGGCGACGGCGCAGCCGGAGAGCTGGTTGACGGTGAGCGTGACCTGAAAACCCGGCCGGCTGGCGAAGACGATCGGCTGCGACAAGAACGGCGGCAGCCAATAGTCCTTGGTGTCGGCAGCGATCCGGCTCATTTCCATCAGGACGATCGCCACGGCCAGCGTCGCGGCCACGACGCTGTTGGGCGAGCGGCCAGCCAAAGGTTCGAGAACATGCCGCGACAGGATGAAGCCGGCAACCCAGGCGTAGAAGAACGCGGCGGCAACGCCGAGCCCAATCGCGGCCGGCCAGGTCAGCCACAGCACGTCGTAGCCAAACAGCGTGGCGAGTATCATCGCGTGGCCGCAAAACGCGAACACTCCGCCATAGGCCAGATTGGTGCGATGCAGGACGCCGTTGATGACAACATAGCCGAAGGCGAGCAGCGCATAGAGCGCGCCCGCGTGCAGGCCGTTGAGAAGTTGCTGCAGGAAGTAAAGCATCGATCCGGATAGACCGCCTCCGTTCCCGACAAGCTGTGATGCGGAATCTAACTTGTCAAACGGCATTTAAAGGTTAGTCTGTCCGTATGGCAGCGACCTGGGTACAGCATCGGTTCTCGGGCGGCGTGCTTGCCCTCGATCTGGCCAATACGGTGGTGCTCAGGGGCGATCCCGCGCATTCCTTCGATCGCCTGGATGACCCCACCGAACTGCCATGCTTCGCCGAGGCCGCCGGTCGCTTTCGTCAGGACGAATTGCGCGGGGCGATGCTGAGCGCTCGCGGTGATGCGAACGAGAAAGCCCGGATCATCGAAATCCGGGAGAGGACCGACCTTCTCTTCCGCAACGCGGTGGTTGAAGGCGATGTCCTGGCGCGCGATCTGCCCGACTTCTTGAAGAGTTGCGGCAATGCCCTCCAGGATATCCCCGGACATGTCCGTCTTGGGTTTCCTTTCACAACCGCGCGGACCGACCTGTCGCTGGCTTCTGCGGCGGCGCTGTCGGCGTTGTCGCTGCTGCCCGACGCTCGACGGGTGCGCATCTGCCAGAACTGTCGCTGGCTGTTTCTGGACCGAAGCCGCAACGGCAGCCGTCGGTGGTGCGACATGGCCGTCTGCGGCAACCGGCAGAAAGCGCGCCGGCACTATCAGCGCAGGGCTGGCCGAAAGGAGGGTGCAGGCGATGAAAGGTAACGGTCGTTGGATTCGCGCCGCTCTGGCCGCCGCTTTGCTCGGCGGGGCTGCAACGCTTGCCTCGTGCCGGGAGAGCGGCAGGGAGGGCGAGTATTTCGTGCTCGACGGAAAGCTTTTCGTGTTCAACTACCGCGTCGCCACGGCGACCTATCTCGTGAATATCAAGCCGGTAAAGCCCGTTGGGGAAGGCGAGGTTGCTGTCGTGTCCTTCGAGGATCCCGCCGGCGGCGAAGCGCTCGTCGTGCGCGAGAAGATTTGGCCTCGAACATCGAAGACGACAATCAACAGTCCACCGGTCTTCTGCATCGTGAAGGATCGGCCCTACAAGGTCTCAATCCGCTTGGAAGACTCCACGGGAAAGCTGATCCAGCAGATCGAGACGACGATGACCTCGTCGCAGGATCAGACCGACTTGCCCGACAAACCGCTGGTGACGGGACCGTTCTACGATCCCAATCCGGAATTGACCGGCAATCCCGCCGGTGACGTGCCGGACCTGCGAAAAGCCCTGTGCCAGAAGAGCGGCTGAGGAAAGCCGCCTGGACAGTCGAATTTGTTTGACCTGGCTTACCGGGGTTGGAAGACTGTCCTGACGACTCCACGCAGGCCGCACGACTCGCGGCTCCGCAGAGGACCCGCAATGACACTTCACGACGTTTCGCTGGACGACAAGTTCGACCTGTCGAAGGAGCGTGTTTTCCTGTCGGGCGCGCAGGCGGTTGTGCGCCTGTTGATGATGCAGCGCGAGCGCGACCAGCGTGCCGGGCTCGACACTGCCGGATTTATCTCCGGCTATCGCGGCTCGCCGCTGGGCGGCCTCGACCTGCAATTGTGGAAGGCGCGGCAACAGCTCAGCGCGAGCAGCATTGTCTTCCAGCCTGGCCTCAATGAGGAGCTGGCGGCGACTGCCTGCTGGGGTTCGCAGCAGACGGAATTGCTTGGCGAGGGCAAGCATGACGGCGTCTTCTCGCTCTGGTACGGCAAAGGTCCCGGCGTCGACCGGTCCGGTGACGTGTTTCGCCACGCCAACCTTGCCGGCTCATCAAGACACGGCGGCGTGCTCGCCCTGATGGGTGACGACCATACCGCCGAGTCCTCGACCAACGCGCATGCGACGGAGTTTCTCTTCGTCGACACGATGATCCCGATCCTGAACCCCGCAGGCGTGCAGGAGATCATCGACTATGGGCTGTACGGGTATGCTTTGTCGCGCTTTGCCGGCACCTGGGCTGCCATCAAATGCGTGAAGGACAATATTGAATCGACCGCGTCGGTCGAGGCAGGCCTCGATCGGGTGAAGATCGTGCTGCCCGATTTCGACATGCCTCCGGGCGGCCTGAACATTCGCGAGGAACTCGACCAACTCGGCCAGGAGGCGCGGCTGCACGAATTCAAGCGCGCGGCCGCATCTGCCTTCATTCGCGTCAACGCTCTCAACCGCATCGTCTTCTCCGGTGGCAGCAACGCCAAGGTGGGCATTGTCACCACCGGCAAGAGCTATCTCGATGTGCGCCAGGCGCTCGACGATCTCGGCATCGGTGAGCGGCGCGCCAACGAGCTCGGCATAAGGCTGTTCAAGGTCGGTTGCCCCTGGCCACTGGACTACGAGCACCTGAAGGATTTCGCGCAGGGGCTGGAGCTTGTCATCGTCGTCGAGGAGAAGCGTTCGCTGATCGAGACGCAGGTCCGCGAAAACCTCTACGGAACGGCCAACCAGCCGGTCGTTGTTGGCAAGAAGGATGAGCGCGGCGGCTGGCTGTTTCCCGCAAAGGGCGCGCTCGACCCGAACGACATTGCCATCACGCTCGGTGAGCGCATTCTCAAGACCATTGGTCACTCCGAGGAGATCGCGGGACACGTTTCGCGCCTAAGGCAGTTCCAGGCGATGCTTGCCGATACGGTCGATATCGGCCAGCGCACGCCGTATTTCTGCTCCGGCTGTCCGCACAACTCCTCCACCAAGGTGCCGGAAGGTTCGATCGCGGCGGCAGGC
>Ga0190271_10000136_pt1 | contig 37199 bp, 45 predicted proteins | sample Popmic356T_FD_133747 | JGI IMG/M metagenome (GOLD analysis project Ga0190271, IMG submission 133747) | Populus adjacent soil microbial communities from riparian zone of Weber River, Utah, USA - 356 T | ecosystem: Environmental > Terrestrial > Soil > Riparian zone | place: USA: Utah | collected...
AGAGCGCATCGCGTTCGAGGCGCAGCTGGTGCATGCGGTGATCACCGCGCGCGCTCCGCTGAAGACGCGGCTGCGGCATGAGATTCTCGGAGAGGGCGACGAGCGTCGTTGCAAGGTGTGGGGGACGTTCAAGGGGGAGGACAAGCCGCACGAGTACACCAGCGAGACGCTGGCCAAGTTGCGCGACGCCCGTGGTCGCAACGAGTACGGCAACATCAAAGGTTCGCCGCTGTGGGACACGAACCCGGAGGTGCAGCTGGCTTATTCCACCGTGCGACAGTGGTGCCGCCTGTACGCGTCGGAGGTTCTGCTCGGCGTGTACACGCCGGACGAGCTTCCGCCGGACGAGCCGCGAGACGTAACGATTCCGCAGGTCGAGGGACTTGCTGCAAGATTGCGCGCTGCCAAGCTGGCGGACGCAAAGGGTCGCGGGTTCGACGCCGCGCACGTCAATCGCGAGGCGGCGACGCGCACCATCATTGAGGGCGATGCCAATACCGGCGAAGCCGAGACGAAGGATGTGAAGGATGAGCGAGACGGGAGCGATAAACCTGACGCTGACGCCGGAGGGCAAGGCGACAGTGCAGCTGTCGGAGATGACAATCGAAACGAAGGCGCAGGCACTGACGCTGTCAGCGCAGCTGGCGAAGTTCGCGGAGATGCTGCCGGAGACGAAGCCGCGCCAGCGAAAGAGCAAAGCAAAATCTTCCCGCCAGACCGCATCACGAGTGGCCCGCAAGGCGGCAAAAAACGGTGACGCTGAGACAGCGGACGCCGCGAGTTAAGGACGAAGGTTACCTTAAGTGGCTGCGGCAACATCCCTGCGCCTGCTGCCGCAGGCCACCGCCATCTGACGCCGCTCATATTCGAGCGGCGTCACTTGAGCACGGGAAGGAGATGACGGGAATGGCAACGCGCCCGGATGATAAGTGGGCGCTACCGTTAAATCATAAATGCCACATGACTCAACACGACCGTGGCAACGAAATCGAATGGTGGGAATCGCGAGGCGTGAAAGACCCGTTTGCGTTGGCGATGACATACTACCAGCGCTATCAGAAAAGGAACAAGACATGAGCACCACACCGACACCCCTGCCGACCCGCCGCACTGTTCTGTCGATTGAGAACGAGGTGGAGCGCGCGCTGGACCGTGTGCACCAACATTTGCCAAAAGCGATGCCGCTGGAGGAGCTTGGCCGCATGTCGGGTGAGGCCATTAAGACCCAGTATGAGGCCACGGCAAAGGCCATCGAAAGCCTATCGGATGAGGTGAATACGCGAATTAAGGGGCTCGAAGAGCAGCTTGTCATAGCCGACCGCGACCTGAAGATGATCGAAGAGGCAGCGGCGATCTACCGCGACAAGGGCCATCATGCGCAGGCGGAAATTGAGCACGCGAGCACGTCGTCGGCGAACCTGCGCAAGCTGATCGACAGCTTCAAGGGCAAGCCTGCATGAGCACGCTGCTTGCGATGGACCCGAAGAGCCTCCGCCTGAATTGGGTGGAGCGTCCGACGCGAGCGCCGCGCCTGCGGCCACTGCTGACGCCGTTTCGCGTGGTCACTAGCATCACCGCGCTGACAGCGTTGCTGGCGGTGTACGCGATCCCGCGCGGTCAGTCGGTGCAGCCGCCGCGCGAGCCGTCGCGGTTCGACAACGCGATGGCGGACACGGCGATATTCGTGACGACGACGCCGAAGAGCGACATGGAAACGCCCGCGCGCGTGATCGACATGGGCAAGCCGGTTGGCGTAACGCAGGCGTCGTTCGACCCGCGACCGGTGAAGACCGAGCGCGTGGTGCCGGAGCCTCCGGCGAAGGTGGCGGCGTTGCGGGTTGAGGAAGAGGAGGGGGAGGTGAGGCCTGCAAGGCGCACGCGCTCGCGCGGCGGCGATGTCTGTTCGCGGCACGGCATGCGCAAGGTCATGGTGGGCCAGTATCGGTGGAGGTGCAGGCGATGAGCGAGGAGAAAAAACATCTGGAGGCGCTGTACCAGCACGTTCACCAGCGAGTGCGAGCCCTGAAGATGGGCGAGGCCGGGTCCATTCCCTGCAACCGTGAATTTCCGGCGGATGAAGTGCGCCAGTATCTGTTCGGTTACGCGACGCACAAGGACAAGTGGTTCAAGCCAACGCTCGACCGGGTAAGCAATGTGATTCACGTCGTGCGCGTACCGGTGCCGGTAGCGCCGACCGGTCTCGAATCGGATGAGAAGGAGGTTAGATGAAAAAGAAAACACTGGGCGACATGCCGATTGAAGAGCAGCACCACGAGGTGATGAACACCATTGCGTTCGCGCTCGACAAGGTGCTGAACGGCGAAGACGCAATGGAGAACAAGATCAAGCGCAAGACAGGATTCGTGTTGCTGGTGTTTCCGTTCGGCGACCAGAGCGGGCGCTGCAATTACATTTCGAACGGCGCGGACCGCGATGACGTCGTTCGGCTGATGAAGGAGCAGGTTCGTCACTTCGAAGAGGACAAGGACGAGGACGAGCCGCCGCTCGACATTGATGAGAACATGGCGAAGTTCAACGCGCAGATTAACGCCGCCTGCCACCTGCTGCGCGACGGTCAGATGACGCGCGAGGAGTGCAGGCAGTACCTGATTAAGGAATGCAGCGTTGCCGACCATAACCTCGACATGCTGCTTGATGTCTACGACCCGGTGAAGAATCAATGAGAAAGCGCGTCGAGCTTCAGCTGGAGGATGCGCGCGTCACGACCGGCCACATGCGCAGTGACGAGTCCTACGGACTGATGGGCGCGTTCAGGCTGATTTCGCCCAAGGGGTACGACCTGTTCGTGGTGTCGTCCGGGACGAACCCGTCGCCGGAAGGCCAAGGTTGGGAGCACGTCTCGGTTGCTGGCAACAGCCGCTGCCCGAACTGGCCTGAGATGTGCTGGATAAAAAATCTTTTCTGGGAGCCGCACGAAATGGTCGTCCAGTATCACCCGCCCGAGTCCGAGTACGTCAATTGCCACCCATACTGCCTTCATCTTTGGAGGCACCCAACCCTGCCCTTCCCAATGCCGCCCAGCCTGCTGGTCGGACCAAAGACGGTGGGGAGGTATTGGGGGGGTGGCGGAGAAACCACCAGCGGGCCGGAATCTTAAGCCTGTGACGGCTACAGGACGGACGGAGAGAGGGAAAGTGTGGCAGGAAGTGAGGATTACAGCGGCCAGCCGGTTCAGCCGGTTGCCCGGTGCAATCCGCACCAATCCCCTGATCAGGAGTTCTCTTATGTTTAGAAAGTTGTTCGCTCCACTTGCGTTTGCTGCGGCGCTGGTGGCTTCACCTGCGTCCGCTCTTGTTATCGACACGTTCGATGTCACTGGCTCGACCAGCACGCTGACGCTTAATGCAGTCGTGCCGGGCGGTAATCAGCCCACCAACAATCCATGTCTGATCTGTGGCACGAACCAACCTGCCCAGCCGACCGGATTTGGGTACAATAACTTCGACGCGACGGGTAACGTCAGCATCTACAATATGTTCTCGACGGCAACTGTCGGCGGCAGCCTCGCTCAAGATACCTTGGGCACTGGCTACACGGTTGGTGACGGCTCGGTCCTGCGCGCTTACCTGTTGGCGCAGGCTTCAGGCACCACCTTCAGCGTCGGCATTGACGTGAATGAGGCCAACACGGCGCAGACGCTGGAGGCGTTCTACTTCCTGAATCTGACCGACCGCACGGTGCTGGCTTCCTACACCACGCCGACGCTGCTGCCCGCACCCAACAACGGCACGGGCTATCCCGACTACCTGTTGAGCGGTTTCAACATCGACCGTGGCGACATCTCTCTTGGCGATACGGTTATCTTCTTCGCGCGCTGGTCAGGCGCGAACGATGGCGCGGAATCGTTCTTCCTCGTTGCGGAGCCGCAGGTGAACGGCGTGCCGGAAGCCTCGACTTGGGTAATGATGATCGCTGGCTTCTTGGGCGTCGGCGGGATTGCACTGCGGCGTAACCGTCGCAGGAACGATCAGCCGCTCGTGCGGCTTACCTAAACAGAAGAAACGCCAAGGCAGGCCTACCCCTTTGCCCAGTTAGCCCCCTGCCAGTTACTTCGAAGGGGACAGCTTGAAAAAGCTGTCCCCTTTTTATTTGTCGAAGAAACCGAATTCATCCAGCACCCAGTGAATGACGTAGCCAAGGACGAGCGCGGCAATCATCGAAAGCCAGACCATCGGGTGATAGATTACGAACTCCCCATTCGTTACCTCCTGTCGAGCATGACAATCAGCAGCACGACAATGGATACACCCAACACCGCGCCGCCGAGCACGCCCCAGAGAAACGCGTCATCCATTCTTACTCGTGCTTTCGGGGGCCAGAAAGTCTATCGCTTCATCCAGCGCCGCGACCACCTCCGGCACGTCCATATCGTCTTCCGGGCCGACAGCGTCGCCCGTCTCGGTGTCGAAGGTGAAGAGCGTCTCGCCATCTCGCGTGATCATGATTTTCATAGCTAACACCCTCATAGCTAACAGCCTCGGCAAATTTGTGGTGGTGGAGGTGGCATAGGCGGCAGTGGGTCTACCTGTGATTCTACTTTCCCAAGCGGGGCGATCCTCCGTTAACCACGCCGACGAAATCCAGCAGCATGAAGATGATAATCAGCACGCTGACGACCAGCAGCGCGAGCTTGGCCCAGCGGTTGAAAGGTTCTTGAATCGGAATCGCGTCGATCAGGTAGTGCAGCAAGCCAACGATCAGCGCCAAGACGATGATGTAGACGACCAGATAGACCAGCGATGTAATCATGATTCTCTCCTTCAGTGACCGTTTGACGGGTCGTCCACCTGTTGCGGCATCGGGTCGCCAAGCACCCGGATGACCTTGTCCGGCTTGCCGTCGTAGTTGCGGTCGGCGATGTTCTGAAATAGCAATGCCTCGCTCGCGCGCCTGCGCACCAGCCCGGTGAGAACTTTGCCGCCGCCCTTATTCCATTTCTGGAATTCCAGCGCAGCGCCCTCGAAGTTCTTTGCGTTGACCTTCTTGAGCAGCGTCGACTTGGCAAGGTTGCCCGCGCCGCAGTTGTAGCAGAACGACACCAGCGCATCGTACTGCCACTGCGTCAGCGCAACCTTGACCAGCCGCTTCACTTCGCTTTCGTAAACGCGCATGTCGTCAACGAAGGCTGCGTTACATTGCGCCATCGACCAGACATCACCGGCCTTGAACTTCGCCTTGTTGGTCGTGCCCCATCCAATCGTTAGAACGCCAGCCGGGCACTTGTACGAGGTGTAGCGGTCCGGCCCGCAATTCTTCATGCAGCTTTCGAAGTGCTTGATCAGGTTCGCCCCGGCTGGCGATAATGCGAGAGCTTCGTTCGGCATGGTGTGCTCCTACTGGGCGTAGCCCTGTCGCCGCTCTTCGTCATAGCGCTTGATGCGCGCCTGCTCTTCAGCAGACAACCTGCGCCGTCTGATTTGGGCAATCAGCTTGTCCGCTTCCGCGCGCGAGATGAAGCCAGCCTTGAACCGCCCCTCAATGCGCCCCTCCTCCGTACCGATGGCAAGGCCCTTGAGAAACTCGGCTACGCCATCCGGAGCCTCTGCGTCTGGTAGAGGCGCAGGGTTCGACAGGGACCGTGGCTGAGGCCTGCCCGGATCATTTCCAAAGCCGCCGCCTGCACCAGTTGGGTTCGGCGCTTTCACAACGATGCGCGTGGTGTAGCCAACGCCGCGCTGATAGTTGTGCTCGACCTCTTCAGCCGTATAGGTGCCATTGATGCCGGGCCTCGCACCCATGATTGTGATGGTTGAGTCAGCCTTCGCGCGCGGGTCGCCGTTAATCAGGCACCAGCCGGTGCCCTTCTCCCACTTGCTTTGCTCTGCGTTGCCCTCAACCTTCTGCCCGGCAACGTTCTTATCGACTTCCGACGCCAGCGTGAACGCCGTCGCCAAAGCTTGACCGTACGGGAATTGCGCTTCGATGGATTCCTTGGTCTGCTTCCACACGCCCTCGTCAAGGTCGAAGTAGCGCGACGCCGCCGAGCCGTACTCCGGACGCGAGATGAATGGCTTGATGCGCCAACCTATCAGGTTGACGCCCCAGATTGCTTCGATGTTCGGCATCTTCTCGCCATCGGCGTTGACGCCCTCGTTCTTGCCGACAATGGTCGCGATGTTGCCTTTGATTTTGAAGTGACCGCCAAGCTCGCGCGCGATCTTCTCGCCCCACGCCTGTACGCTTTCGTTCTGGATGTTCCAGTAATTGCGCCTGACCGCCATCATCTTGGGCGAGAGCTTGATGGTCATACCGGCCTTGCCAAAGAACTTCGTTGCGGCTTCTTGCAGCGAAATCTTGCCCTCGCTGAACGTGCCGGGCGCGTCAGGCGGTGCGTTCTTGTCGCCGATTTGCGATGTCACGAAACCTTCCGGCGATATGGGCGGGTCCGCCGCAGCTGCAGCCTGCGCCGCCGCTGCGATGGCCTCTGGCGATCCGGGCTTTGGCGTTGGCGTGCCGCCCCCCACGCCTGAGCCAATGGTTGCGCCTAGCGCCGCTCCCGCAGCCGCTCCAATCGGTCCGCCAATGGCCCCGGCCACAGCGCCGAGCGCCCCGCCGACGAGCTTCCCTGCAAGACTACCTCCAGCTGCTCCGGCCAGATCGGGCGCAGCGCCGCCCTCGTCCGTCGCCGCTTCCGAGTCCCGCTTCTTGCCCTCGCCGACCGAGTCGCTCTGCTGCTCCTTGGCTGTACCCTTGGGCGAGCCGCCTTCGCACTCAAGCCAAAGCCTGCGACCGCCACCCTTCCGACCGAAGCCGGACTCGCAATTCGCGAGGTGGCCGTCAAAGACCTCCTCCGCGCCGGGACCGCCCCACGTGGCTTCGTTGTAGCTGCCCATCTTGAACGCATCCATTGACGCGCCGACGTTGATGACGCGCGGCCCTTCATGGTGCCAGCCCATCACCACCTGAATGCGCGCGGAGTCGCCCGGAATGATTAGCTCGGCATTGCGGTCGTCCAGCTCGATGTTGCAGCGATCCTGCGCGCCCATCACGCTGATGACCTGTACCGAAATCAGGTACGGCGAGAACCGCGACGTGAGGTCTTTGCCCGCAACAAGGATTTTGACATACGCGTAGCGGCGCGGGCCTTGATGCTCAGGCATCGTCGGTACCTTGCGTCATGTCTCCTTCAGGCGTCTTGCCCCACAGCACCACGCCCTCCTTGGTCTGCGGCGCGCCGCGCAACACCTCGTAGTCTATCGGTACCCGCACCTGCGTGCCGACAGGAAGGAATGGAGAGTAGCGGTGCACCTTGGCAAGGTGTGGATTATGGTCGAGGAAAATCTCAACCATGCCGCGCGCGCGGTTGCGGTATCGCCGCCAGATAATCTGGTCGACGGTGATGCGGTCCGACATGACGGTGACGAGGTCGTAACTGCTGATTGGCATTTCGAGCCCCCTGATTTAGGCGCTGCTGCCGCCGCCGCTGCCCATTGCGCCAGAACTCCAGAGCTGAGTCTGGTACTCCGCAGGGTCGTTCGGAATCGGCACGCGCTGAAACACCGCCTCGAAGTCGATCATCTGGCCGATGCCGTCCTGAGCGATGTGCGAATGCGCGCGTTGCAGCGTCTCAATGATGAACCAGCCAAAATGCCAGCCATCGCCCCGCACCAGAATGTGCGCCTGCCCAAGCCTGCGCATGTTGTCGAGGACGTCGAGGTGAAACAGTCCTCCGCTGGAAATCATGTCGCCGGTGTTTTCCTCCAGCAACCCATCCCCGCCCAACCGTGAAGAGGGGCCGAGCACCGGGTTGCCTATGCTGCGCTGGCGCATGTGTCGCGCGAAGAAGTGAGGAAACACCTTGCCCTTGAGCGTCAGCGTCTCGTCGCCTTCGCCTACCCATTCTCGGTAGAGTGCTGCCCCGGCTATCTCCTTTTTGGCCCAATCTGCCTGCGTGTGGTGCGACATCTCGCCGAGACTGAGCGGGTAAACCTGAAACTGCACCGGTCCCCACTGAAACAGAACCCAGTTCGCCATTCATCATTCCTCTCTGAATTCGTCCCAATCGCTGGCTGGTCCGGTGATGGCGCGCCAGTGCAGGGTCCTGCGCTGGTCGTCTTCGCCGCTGGCTGAATGCTGGAAGATGCGCAGGCACTCCAGCATGTCGCCGCGAAAGAACTCGGCGATTATCGTTATCCCGCAGTAGTCAACCCGGTAGGTGACCACCCACGGTTCTTCACTCACGCAGCCATCGTGTCCGAGTCTGCGTGACTGTTGTTACCGGCGTTGCGCATTTCCCTGTTCATGTCAGCCATCATCGACCGGCGTGCGAACTGGTAATCCGTCTTGTCTACCTTGAAGCGAACGTTGACCTCGCGCTGTCGCCTCTCGTTGTAAAGCTCTGCAGTGTCGAGCGCGTCGCCGGTTCTGCTGGCGTCGCGCTGGTTTGCGGCAGGCGGTCCCGTTGGTGCCGCTGGCGCTGGCGCTTCCGCAGGCGCTGTCCTCGGACGCGCCCTGAGAAGCGGGCTGGCCTCGTAAGCCTTTTCCCTCTCCACCTTCTTTTCTTCCGGCGTCGCCTCAACCACTGTCGATGGCGTCTCCTTGCCCTTGCGCGCTGCAATCTGCCTTTTGCGTGCCTCCGCCACCTGCTGAGGCGTCATCATGCGACGCAAGCCGCGCGCCACGGCTTCGCGTTCGTGCGCCGGTCCAGAGTATGCTCCGAGCCCCTGACCGACGACGCCCGCCGCGCCGGTGATACCTGCGTGTATCTTGCGCGGGTCGTCCATGTACTGCGTGCCAGTGCCGCCAGCGCCTGCGGCTGCGCTCTCTTCAAGGAATTTCACTCGGCGCGGGTCATCAAGCGCGAGAATCTTTCCGGTCTTCGGGTCGATCACATCAAAGTCTGCGGCCTTACCTTGGTTGTGTCGCAGTGAACCAACCCTGCCCGGAGCCCCTTCCATGCGCTGTCCGCCGGAAGTAACGCGCACGCCGACGCCGGATGCTTCGGCGGCATATTCGAGCGCCTCGCGCAGCTGCGGGTCGAGCGCGCCCTTACGAACAGCGGCGACGCGTCCTTGCGCCTCAGTAACGCCACCGCCCTCGCCCGGAGCAGCCGGACCGGTTTGCTGGTTCGGGTCAATCGAAGCGCTCTGCACCCTGCCGCGCTCCGGGCCGACGCCAGCGGTGCCTCCGGGGATTCCGGCGCGGTTGCCGATGCCAGTGTTGCGTGCGCCGTACCACGCGCCCCAGCCGTGTTTGCTCGCGTGCTTGAGCGCAAAGTCGATTGTCGCTTTCTCGTTCTTTGGATCGCGCGGATCGAGCCCGGTCGCCCTCTGAAAGTCGTTACCGAGACCGCCGCCCATATACATCTGGAAAGCGCCCCAGCTATCCTCGCGCCCGTTGAAGCTACCCTTGCCCGTTCGCGGCACCGACGACTGAAACGTGCCAAGGCCTTCCGACTTCGCGACTGCGACCGCTGTGTCCGGGTCAATGCCGTACTTTGCTGCCGTCTCGCGAATGTGCTGCTCCATGCCGCGCGGGTCTTCGCCTTTGCCGACCCTGCCACGCGCTGCACCAACACCGGGCGTGCCCGGCAGCTGCCGACCGGCTGGTCCGTAGCCGGTGCCCTGACCGGTGCCCGGACGGGCAGACGGCCCCGCTGGCGAGAATTGCGAACCACCGCCTCCACCGCCCCCACCGCCACCGCCGTCGCTTCCTACGCGCCCGCTCGGGTGATAGCTGGCCTTCAGGTAGCGGGCGTCCATCGACGTGCCGTACTGCTGCTGGCCTTCCTCAATGGCGTCGTCCGGGTCCCTGTAGCGCCCCATCCGGCTTGCGAGCGTGTTCTCGCCGCCCGAGCCGCCGGGCCTGTCACGCTGCCACGGCGCAGGCTCCTTGAGGTCTTCGATGCCGAGCGCGTCGCGCAGCTGGCTGCGCAGCGGATGTCCCTCGCGTTGGGAGTCGTTCTTCATGGCTCTGGCGGCGTCTATTGCCATGCCAGCCGGGCCGCGAAGCATCCTCGGCCCCGGTGTCGTCTTGCCGGTGTCGATGGCGTTGTAGATGCCCTTCGCTCTGTCAAAGTAGCTCTGGTCGTCCGCCGCCAGCTGGAAGTAAGCCTGCTGTCCGTCTCGCTCGAACCCGACATTGCCGTCTGAGGCTCTGATGAACCGTGCGCCGCCGCGCTCGTCGCCTTCGAGGCTCTGCCGATGCAAAAGCTCCTGCGGCGCGCGCGGCTGTTCTTGCACTCGCGGTGCGATGTTAGTCGGGTCCGGCGCGTCCACAGCGCCGGGACGCTTGATGAAATCGCGAGCCGTCTTGTAGAACGGGATGGAGTTCTCCGGCTTGCGAAGCCTCTCTTTCTCCTCCTTCGTATACAATTCCGGCATCGCGCCGCCTCGGAGAAGCGCGTTCCACCCCTTGCGCGCGAAGACAAGCAAGTGGTTCATGAAATCGAGTTGCTCATTGAGAGCTGCGAGCGCTCTCGTCAGACCAAGGTCTGCAAGCAGCCCACCGAAATTTGTCATCAGGTCTGAAAGCTGCGTGCCGAGCATATCAAGCTCGTGCATCACGCCTTCGGCTCTGTTCTCCGCAGCCTTCTCACCGCCTTGGTATCCTCGGGCGCGCTTGACGTTGTCGCCAATTTCATACCAGCCCGCCGCGACCGCGCGTGTAGCGATGGCCTCTCTGTTGCTCAGAGAGTTCATGATGCGCATCTGCTGCTCTGGGCTTTTCTCGCTCATGAGCCTGACCCACTCGCCGACCGGGTCAACAGACGCCTGAAGATGCTTCTTCAGTTCGCCGCCCTTGCCCCAGCCCATCAGGCTGGCCATCTGGTCGCCGCCGAGCTTGTCCATCAGGCTGGTGAACACTTGCGCAGCTTCGCCAGAATTGCCGAGCACATCCTTCATCTTGCCAATGATCGCCATCGACCGTTGCAAGCCGTCTACGCCTTCATAGCCCCACCCCGCCATTTGCCCGGTCATCTTGTTCAGGTACGGCGCGATTTCCTTCATGTTGAGACTGAGCTTGTTCGTTCCGAACGAGAGCGCTTGCATCACGTCCCGGCCCTGCTCCATCGGGATGTTCAGGTTGCGCATGGCGTCGGCGGTGACTTCGCCCATCGTAACAATCGGCGTGTTCATGCCGTACGCGAACTTGGCGATGTCGCCCATGTGCTTGATGGTGTCGTCTGCTGACGCACCGAGCTTGTCCTGAAATTGCTGGAACGCCTGCTGCGTATCCATCAGCGCGTTGCCGCTCTCGCGCGAGACCCTCTGAATAGAAGTGCCGAGCTTTTCCATTGCGGCTTGATTGACGCCCATCTGATTCTGCCAGACGCGCATGCTGTCATCGAACTTCGCGAACTGCTCAAAGGACTGCACCGCGATGTCGACGGCCTTGCTGAGCGACATGTAGCTGGCCGCCATCGCGCCAATGCCAGCTGCGGCAGGACCGAACATTCGGGTCAGACCCGCTATAGCGCCCGTCTGTCGTGTGGCAGCGGCGGTGCCACGGTTGGCCCACGCCACCTGCATCGCGCCGCCCATCGCGACCTGCTGGTTGGCCTGCTGAAACGCACGCACCTGTGGGAGGTGCACGTTTCTGTAGTGGTCTCTGGTCATGCCCAAGTTGCGGGCAGACCGCGCCATCATGCGCTCATCGCTTCTGCGGATAGCGTCCTGAGCAGCCTGACTCAGCTGCTCAACGTTGCGGATAGCGCTGCGCGTACCGGCGGCGGTGTTATCGACCGCGTTGATGCGTATGGTGGTGTCGTGGGTGTCTGACATTATGGCTCTTCGCTCATGTCAAATCCGGGCTGGTTGTCGAACGGCAAGGGGTCGCCCGGTCCCTGCATTCCTTGCGGCGGATAACCACCGCTGCCGTTTGTCGTGGCGCGCTCTTGCGGTTGTTCTTGGGGTTGCGGCCCCGTCTTTTGCGGGACAACAGCGTTGGTGATGTCTTCGCGTATCTGCGGCGTGAGCAGCGTCATGAACGCCTCCAGCACCCGGTCCGTGTCCGGATAGCGAAGCTCGCGAATGACAGCCTCCTCGACGCCAGCGAAGTCGATCAGAAGCTCCAGCATCGTCTTGTAGTGACCTTCATTCCACAGCAGCGTGTGGCCGAACTTCATGGGCGAGAGGGTGATGCTCTCAATCCTCCTGCCCAAGACGTCAAACGGCAGATACAGCTGGATTGTGCGTCCGCCGTTTTTATCGTGAACGATCATTTGTGATACCAGATTGCGATGACCGCCTCGCCGCGCTCGTTGCGCTGGTCAACGAACTCAACATCTTCGGCAGTGCGACCCGCGCCGTCTTGGTCCGCCACGACGACGCGCTTGTTCTGGTCATGCCGCTGGAGCGCGGCAATCAGCTCGGCGACCGTCACGGGATCGCCAGCGTGCGAACCATGTCGGCGTTGATGTTCTGACCGCCGATGATGAGGTCGGACGTGAAGAAGTCCCAGCCGTAGATCGGCTCCGGGTCCTCACCGATGTCTCGTTGCATGGCCAGAGAATAAGAGGTGATGCTCTTAATGCTGTACTCGTGTGACATCAGGTTGCCGCGCGAGAACGCCGTGGGATTGACGCGACCAAGCCTCCCCTGAATTCGCGCGATGGCCTGCAGCGCGATGGACGTGCGCCGGTCGCGAATCATGCCGTAAATCGTGAAGCGGTGATATTCCGAGCTGTTCTGGCCCAGAAACTTCATGATGTCCGGGTCCCAGCCAGCAAGGTTGAACGTCGCCTCCAGCCGGTTGATGTGCGTCGGCACCTCAATGGCAATCGGCGCGCCAGCTGGCGTGTGCTCGGCGTAGTTCTCTTCCATCGTCGGCAGCTTCACTTCCTGCAAGACGAGGTGCGTGGAGACGCCGGGCATTCCCCCTTCGGCTCCGACAGTGTTGCCGCAAATCACGTTTGCGCCTTCCATCACGTAAACCGTACCTGTAGCAGCCATGTGTTACTTCCTTTTTTGTCTGAGAAGGATGGGTGGGCGGGCCGAAGCCCGCCGTTGTTTGGTTTACGTCGTGGACAGCTGAAGCTGCGAAGCCAAGTCGGCGACCATCTCGTCCAGCGCCTCGCGATAGCGCGAGGACTCAATGGTGATGTGCTTGAGGACCGGCGGCTCCTCAGCCTTGAAGCCGACCGTCAGATGCCCAAGCCTGATTTCTTCAGGCGAGTTGCCTTCAGTGCGGAAGTTCACCTTGAAATCAAGGATGTGATTCTCCGCCTTCAGGTCGCGCAGGAAGTAGTGCATCGTCTGGAGAATGGCTTCCACTGTGTGGCCGATGATGTTGTAGCGGCCAAGGAAGTAGCGCAGCGCGCGGAGCAGTCCGAGATGGATGAAATCCCGGCCTCTCATCACGTTGTACATTTGCCAAATCGGATCTTCACCGGCGTTGTCGGTCGACACCAGCACGAAGCCGCCGGACGCGAGCGCAAAGTCAGAACCGACTTCACCACGCACCAGCACGCCGATATTGGCCGCAAGCAACTCCTGCGCTTCGTTCGCGCTGTCGGTCAGATTGAAACCGATTTCGCGATTAGGCGAGATGATGCCCTGCACGGCTTGGTTCGCCGACGAGTGGAACGGCGCGCCGGTCTCATGGTCGCGCCGAACCATGATGCCTGCCATTCGCGGCGCAATCGGGCGAATGACGATGTTCGAGGAAATCGGGTCCATCACCCGGCAACCGCCGACCAGTGGAATGAGCCGATGGCTCTGCATCGTCTCGCGCCAATCAAGGTCGTTGTCGAACGACGTCCCGGCAGACTCCACAATCATCATGCCCATCAGCTGATTGCAGACCGGCGTCGCGTTCGCCACCACCGGGTTTGCACCTGCGACAATCTCCGCTGTGTAGGCGGCCTTTGTCCCGGTGCTCTGCCACGTGAGCGTGAACGACGCGCCCGTGCCAGCACCGGACGTATTGAGCACTTCCTGCGGCTCCTCCGGCGGGTCCTCGGTGCCGATGACGAAGCCGGGCGAGATGATGATCGCCGTCAGCACGTTGCCGCCAGCGACGGAGATGGTCGCGACTTCGAGAATGACATCGTTCTCAAGCCGCATCTGTTCGCCGACGCCATAACCGATGCCGCCAGTGGCGATAATAGCCGTTGCCACCTGATGGCCGGGATCGGGCACCGCAATGGTCGGAGCTGTGTCGTACCATGCGCCCGGCAGCTCAAGCTCGATCAAGCCCAGCGTGCCGTTGCTCAGGCCATACGCGTGGCCCTGTGCCTGCACCGCGTCCGGCCCGCCGCCCGAGAATGTGACGGGGTACATGTGTTCCTCGACGTAGTTGCTGCCGCCAGCGGTGCGCTCGATTGCGCCGACGCCGTTGGCCATCTGGCTGGTGTACCCCGGCGCGAGAAGGATGCGCGGCGTGCAGCCGAGCTTGGATGGGCTCTTGAGAAACGACCACAGGCCGGTGCCGTTGATGCTGTCGCCAGCAATATTGGAGATGGTTTGCTGGAGCTTGGTCGCAGGGTCAACGTCGGTGCCCTCGGCCGTGCGAACAACAACGACACGCGCGGCGAACTGCGTCTCGCCAAGCTGGTCGTTGATGCCGCGAATGGCGTCGGACAGGTAGCCCAGCTCGCCGAGCTTCTTTGTCGTCTTGTTGTCGTTCGAGTTGAGAACAACCGGCGTGTTGAGCGGAAACATGGCGACGTCCGCCAGTGGTGCCGGTCCGATGAGGCCGATGGTCGAAAGGTCTGCGGCCAGTACCGGACGCGCGCCTTCGTCAACTTTGCGTAGTGAAATTCCGAAGATCGGGTCAGCCATTGGTCACTTCTCCTGTTTGAAGTTTCGAATTTTCAGATTGGGTGCGCAGGCGAAGCGATTTCGAGTTGCTTCGCCGTCATAGCGTGGAGGCGCACCGCCAACAAAAGCTCCGGCTCTGCGCCAACTGCCGGAGCTGAAAAGATGCGAATCTCGCGAACGTAGTCGCCGATGTTCTGGTCCTGCACGACGGGCGTAACCACGATTTGCCCGACCGGATTGCACTCCATCCGCGCGCCCATCAGCGACAGCGCAGACACTGGCGTTGTCTGATGCGCAACGGGTATCGGCGTCGATTGCCGCCCCTCGAAGAACGCTTGGTCAGCCATCGCTAGTCTCCTTCTTGGCTGCATCAAAGACCTGACGCAGCGTGCCATCGCTGAAGCCAAGGTGACCGAAGGCGCGACGCATGCGCCGGTCGTTCCAGTGGATCATGGGGAATTCGCGTAGCCAAATCTGCAACGGGACATCGTCAAGCCCGTCGACATAGTCGCGCCATCGTTGCAGCAGACCGGCGCGGTGCAGCGCGATCAGAAACACGCTGCGATGGACCGACATTGGGTCAGGATCAACAAACCTGCCGTTGTCGTATCGCTTCTGCCGGAATGACTCGTGGTCATGACCGGCGTCGAACACCTCAAGCAGGCGCTCGCCTGCGGGAAACAACCCCTCCGACGCGTCGAGCGTCGTTGCCATCACGGTGTCGCGCATGACCGTCATCTTGATTGACACCGGGTTGGTCAACTCCTTGCGGAATTCGTACCAATCCCTTCCGTCAGACGCGCGACGACTGAACATCACTTTCTGATTGCGCAGAAAATCAGGGACGACTTCCGGCTCGTAGATTTCCCATTCACCGTGATCAACGACCCTCATCCCTCATACCTCGTCGTGTACCAACCGCCGTTGATGTTCACTTCATGTCTGCGGAATTTCCAGCCGTGATAGAAGCCGCCATAGTCTACGTAGTAGCCGGTAATAGCCGCGCCCCAGTGCGGCTCGTACATTCCGCCCCAGCCATATGACCAGTTGGTTTCACCGGCGATGTACCACTTGTCCTCGCGAACGAAGCTGGCGTTGGCGTCATTCCAGCGCGTGTTCGCCGTGTACCAAGCGATGTCCCACGCGCGATTGTTGACGTAGTCGTGCAGCCAGCCGTAGGCCGCCATCCACATGTGGCCGCCGTTGTTGACGTACATCCGCCATCCGCCATCGTGGCCAAGGATGCCAAGATTGTCGTCGTTGTGGTGGATGTACATATTCCCCCACGTGTGATCCCACATCCGGATGTAGTTTGCGTTGCCTTCCATGACGATGTCGCCACGAACCATCAACTGGCCGTTCACGTCGAAATTGCCGTGGCTTGTGCCGCCCCACATCGTGATGCCGTGGCCCTGCGTGTAAATTGAGTAGCAGGAGATGTGACCGGACGTGAGCGGTGAGCCACCGCACGAGATGCCGCCCGCGTTGAAGTCCCACGTTCCGCCGTTGTAGTAGATGCGCGCGTTGCGCTGATTGCCCATCCAGACGACGCCAGTGTTGTCGGCGCGATAGGTCCAGAAGTCACCCGCGTTACCGATGTTGCCGTTGATGTTCGCGCCGCCTGTCGTGATGTCGAGCCTATTGTAGACCGTCGCTACTGCGGTCTGACGCGAGATGTGCAGGCCCGTTCCAAGATACGTGCCACCATCTGCATAGCGATGCAGAACGAAGTCCGAGCCAAGGTTGCCGCCGCTCTCTGCCGCGTTATCGCCGACGAACATGTGCCAGCGCGCGGCAGTGTTCGGTGCCTGCCCGTGAATTGACCGAGTCTGCCCCGCACCGGTTGGGCGCAGGATTGCCATCGGATTGACGGTGTTGATGGTCAGGTTGCCGTTCATCACGCCGCCTTGGCCGATGATGCCGTCAACGTAGGCCTTGGTCGCAGCTTCCATCGCGCCAACGGGCGTGCGCCACAGGTTCAGCGCGCCGACCATGTTGCCGCCGCCGAGCGGCAGATAAGTCGAAATGTATTCCTGCATGCGCGAGCGGGACCACGCGGTCGTTGGCAGCACCGTATCGTTCTGGCCCGCTGGCGGTGTCACGGCGCGCTGGAGCGCGATGAACGGCACCGTGCCATCGCGCCGGATGAATGCCTGTGCGTCGAGGCCAGCCGCCGCCAACGCCTGCGCTGCGGCGATGACTTCGTCGCGAGCTATCGCCACCTCTGCCCGGTCGGCCTCGACCTCTGCATGCATTGGAGCAACAGCATCGTGGTAGAGCTTGGTCGAGTCCGCCATGCCCGGCGTCGAGGAAACCACCCAACTGGAGTGCGGCCCCGGATTGCCGTGAAACGCCGTGACGTTCAGCAACAGCTCGCCGCTCTCCTGATCGTAGTCGAGCACGCGCGCAATGGCGTAATCATCAACTACGGCGGTGTGCTCGACTATCACGTAAGGTGATGGCGTGAAGCTCGCGCGCTGCGGTCCCTCGTCAATGATGAAAGTCATATTGCCGAGCGCGAGGGTCTGCGTCGTTGACGACGGGCCGAGCAGAAAGCCAAGCGTCGTAACTTCAACGATGTCTTCGGTCGCCGGAATCAGGATCTCGTTAATGCGCGCGAGCGCTATAGCGCGCACTTCTTCAATCGTACCGGCAACCGTCTTCTCCTTGCTTTCGATGGCCTGAAAGCGGCCTTCAAGCGAGGGCAGCAGGCGCTTCATGTACGGAAGCAGCTGCGTCCCTGCCTTCAGTTCAAATTCTTCATCCAGCCGTTTCAGTGCCATGTGCGTTACCTTGCTCCGCTTGGCGCAGCATCCGGGTCAACCGGAATGTCGCCCAGCTCGACCGCGTCAACGATGGATGCGCTGATTTCGGTGCAGGCTTCGCCCACCATCTTGTAGCTCTTGCCCGGCGCAAGCGCGCGACCGCAGAACATCGCGGTCGCGCCAAGCTCCACCTGATAGACCTTCAGCGGGTCATAGGACGCGGGCACGTTCCTGCCTGCTCTCCACTCGGGCGGGCTATCCTTCGACGGCAATGCGTTGCGGTCAACGATATGGACGCGGTCATCAATCCAATGACCCGGACGTATCTCGCGGCGCGAGCCCTTGCCATCAGCGGGCGTAAACTCTCCGCCGCCCTGCGGAATTACCGCGTTCTGCCGGGCACGCATCGCCGCTACGCGGTCCTCTCGCATCGGCATGGTGACGTTGCGGTGTGGATACTGGTCGGTTGCCATTCTTCGTTCTCCGGTTAGATGAATACGCCGACGTCAACACGTTCGCTGACGATGAATGGCGCGAGCGCACTATCTGTCGTGCCCTCGCACCTGATTTTGTAGCCCGTCAGCGCCGTACCGCCGAGCGCCGCCAGATTCCATGTGCATCGGAAGTACACCGTTGTTGGATCTTCCGGGTTGGGCTCCTCCTCAATGAGAGAAGGCGTGCGCATCGTGGTGTAGCCAGCTCCGGTCAGCAGGCGCGGCAAGAAGGTGTGGTACCCCGGACCGCGCCAGCCTTCGATTTTGAAGTCCACGTAAACGGTGTTGACCGTCTTAGCGACAGGCATCGTTCGCGCCTTCGAGATGTGGCACATGGTCTGGCGCAGTCGCTCGGTGTACTGCCGCGAGTTGGCGGCAACACCAATGCCCGGCATTTCGTCGGTCGTCCCGGTAAGGATGGCGCGGAAGTGAAACATCGGGATCAGCCCGTTCACCGGATGCGTCCCGGCGGTGTAGCCAAGCGGCACCCAGATTCCATCCGGCTTTTGAATCTCAAAAGAGATTGTCGTGCCCGGCGGACGCGTCGAGTCGTAGTTCAGGTCGATGGTGCCGATGCCCAAATCCAAGTAGAGCGGCTGCAGCTGCACCACGCAGCGGTTGGTGTTGAACTTGGCGAAGTTCAGCCGGAACGGCATGTCCTTGGTCAGGTCGCCCGCAGCCCATGCGCCGTCCGACGAGGTGAACAGCGATCCTTGCGCGAACTTGTTGTTGTGCACCAAGCTCGTGAAGTGGTTGCCCGCTGTCTGCACCACGATGGCGTAACGCTCTCCCTTCGCCAGATAGGTCGGCAGGAAACTGGCGCGCGAGTGGTTGGGGTAAACCCGCAACAGATCAGCCGTGACAGTCGAGCGCGCGATAACGCGCTTGAAGTTCGGCGCACCGACCTCATTGCATTCCGCGATCAGAACGTGGACGTCGCCTGTGCTGGCAACGCGCGTCAGGAACAGGTCGACCGATGTCAGCCAGCCGCCCTGCGAGTTCAGGAACGTCTGCGAGACGACCGAGCCTGACAGGCCTTCGACGGTGACAATCTGCCGCCAGTAGTACGAGTCGATAATTTCATCGACCCAGAACTGCACCAGCCTGAGCACCGTATGGTTCGGGTTGTCCATCACGTCGAGAATCTGGAACGTCTCGCCAGACTCCGGGCGCGTCAGGATGTTGCGGAGCGGGTCGTAAATCAGGTTGGTGTTCGGCGTCATCCCGCCGCCAAAGTATTCCGTGTTCGCCGGATTGGTGCCGTAGTCATGTCCGGCTGGCGCGTACCACCACACGCCGTTCGAACACACCACCATCGGCGTGCCCCAGCGAATGCGCGTGCGGGTCTTCGTGCACAACTCCCAACTAATGGTCTGGTGCTGATACTGAGAAATCGACAGCTCGCTGTCGTTGCCGAGAACTTCCAGCCGCGACACCTGCGTGTAGGCAGGCAGCACGAAGTTCGCCTGATTGATGACCTTGTCGTCGGTCGGGTCGAACAGGCCCATCTGGTCGCTGCGTGCTGCCTCGAATGAAAAGCGAGCGCCTTCCTCGACCTTGGCCAGCATGTTGGGGTGGGACATGTCGCTCTCGTCGTCGGTAAGGAAGTGGTCCGCACCCCATGACGTGTAATTGTCCGGGACGTCCTGCCTTTCCTTCAATCGCGCAACGTCGGTTGCCAGACCAAGCACGAACCGCATCGAAGCGGTGCCGTTGATACGCGCGGCCAATGCGGCAATGTCGGTCGCCAGCGTGTCGATACGTGACGCCGTGCGCATGCGCCATGCGTCGTTCTCGTTCAGTCGTGCATCAAGGTCCGCGATATTCGGAGCGCGGTTCTCGTCGGCCATCGTGATGGAAACGATGCCGCTCGGGTCGAGCAGAATCCACGCAACCGCGAGCGTATTCGAGGCAACAGCTGGATGCTGCGGGTCAGGCTGCTCGGCACCGACCACCGTGGAGATGTTGGCCCAGCGCCGGTTCTCGGTGGACACCACGCGCGCGACGGTGGCCCGCGTTACCGGGTCAGTAAGGAACGTCCTCGGCTCGGTGTCGGTCTCAACCTCCTGCCCCCATACCACCACCGTCACGTAGCGTCGCGTCACCACCGGCAGAACGCCGAGCAGGTCAAGCGATGCGCCGCCCTCGCTGTCGTTATAGAACACGTGGCCGTTGTGATAGAGCCGCCCGTTGCCAACCGTCACGACCGCAGGCGCTGTCTGCACCGTGGTGAAGCCGGTGAAGGCCATGCCGGGGATGAGCGTGTCGCTGACGATGTGGTCAAAGCTGTAACGCGGGAAGAGGCCGAAGTTGTTGAAGTCCTCTACCGAAACCTTCTGCCAGTCTTGGATGTTGACCTTACGTTCCATAAAAATTCTCCTAGAGAAGGTTGAAGACCTGTTGGTCCACTGTGGTTTCTGTCCACGCGCGCTCGCGCAGCTCGATCAGTCGCGTTGGGTCGTAGGCAACACGCACGCGGTCACGCAGCGCCTGCGAGGTGACGACGGCGCGATTGCCACGGTCGAAGTCCCGAAGGTCCGGCGCGCTCGCAAAGTAGTTGTCGTCGGTGACGAAACCCTCGTCGCCGAACCACGACCAGACGTCGTCGTCGGTGTGCTGGTCGACCATGATGTCGGCCGTATAGGCAGGCCACGAAACGTAATCGACGCCGACGAACGAAACTCCGCCGGTGATCACCGCAGCGATGCCGGGATCGTGCAGGAAGACGCGGTCCGCCAGCATGCGGGCTGCGCTGTAGTCAGCGTCTGCATAGTAGACGATGGGGTCTCCGTAGAGCGGGCTGTAGGCGGTCATGCGCGCGTTCTCGGCGCGAAGCTCGCCTGAGCCAAGATAGGTCGTCCAGCCGCTCGCCAACGACGCGTCCTGTGACGCCAGCTGGCCAGCGCCCCACGCTGGCGGTGGTGGCGTGTCAATCGTGTTGCGGCTGTCGCTCCAATCGCCGACGAAGAAGAAGCTGTTGCCCCAACCGATGTCGCTGTCGCGCTGATAGCGAACGTCAATCGGGTCCATGCCCGGCAGCACTGTGTCGAGGTGAAGCTGCGATTGCTCGTGGCTGTAGGAGCCGTCGAGCCTGATGGTTACCAGCTGCGGCTTGACAAGCTCGGCACAAACGAAGGCCTCGTCCTCTACGAAGTCTTCCGTAGTAAACGCCACGCCCGCGTTGCCGGGTATCGCCACGCGTTCATAATCAACGGAGGCCACGCCGTTGATGGTCTTGGTGAAGCTGTAGATTTGCAGCGGCTGGTCGACACCGTTGATGCGCAGATAAGCCTTGCGCCCGTGCAGCGCCTCGCCGTCGTCCAGCCCGACATGCCAGTTACAGCCGCCGTCGCCACAGAACAGAACGTCCACGCCATCCCAGCCCACCCCTTCGTAAAAGGTGATGCGCAACTCCGGCATCAGGTGAATCCAGAAGTCGTATTGCTCCTTGGTCAGGCTTGGCGACGCAAAGAACGCCTGCGGCGGACGCAGCGCCTGTTGAATGCTGTAGCTCTGCGGTCCGACGAAATCGCGGCCCGAGTAGTGCAGCGCCATGCTGATGCCGTCGAGCGTGCCGCGCAGCGACTTGAACTCGAACTGCTTCGCGGTCCACTCGCGCTGCGTGCTCTCGCTCCAACCCGCTTCCCACAACAGCACGCCCATCGCGTAGCCGAGATAGGGCAGGTTGTTGTAGCTGATCTTGTACGGGTCCCACTGGTCGATGATGATTTCGGCGTAGGTGCCAATCAGCCGTTCGCCGTCAACGTCGGCCATCGCTTTTTCAAGACCGGTCGCAGCGCGATAAAGCAGCTTCGAGCCCGGATACTGGATGACGCCTTCAGTGACGATGTCGTTCATACCGCGCGTCCGGCCAGCGTCACGGTTATCTTGGTAACCACGACGACCCAATCAGACGGCACCGTGATGGTTTCCGTTGGCGACAGCACGTCGACATGATGCACGCCGCCCATCTGGCAGGCCGCGTGAATTGCCGTCAGCGAATGGTCATGACCGAGCCAGAACTGCTCCGCCACCAGCGCCTGCAAATTCGCGTCGACGCGCGCGAGTATCTGGTCATGTATCGCTCCGGGGTAGAGCCACACGGCAACCTCGTACTCGATTTCCATAATCTTCGGTGGATTGACCGAGACAACGTCCGTGAGCCCCTGCCGCGACAGGTTCTGGATGTACAAGCGAACCTGCACGAGCTGCTCGTCACTCGGCTTCGGGTTGGCAACCGAGTCCATCAGGCAGGTGACGAGAATGGTCGGGTAGTAGTCGTGCATCACCGAGCGGATGGCGGTGACGTCGCGCAGCGCAGGCAACGCAGTGAGCGCCCAGAACTCGTATGCCTCCGCCGTGCCGTGCGGTGACAGCGTGTTCGGCGACAGCCAGATGCGGCGACGGTAGCGGTCATCACTCTCGTTCGGCAGGCGCGGTACGCCGCCCGGATAGCGCGAGGCAATGGCGTCGAGGTCGGTGCCGATGGCGTAAGCGAGCGTGATACTGCGCGCCGCCTGATTGACGCGGTCGCGCAACAGCAGCTCGAAGTACGCGCAGGCCTCTTGGTTGATCTTGATGGGATCGAACTCAAGCTCCTCGACGTCATACTGCGCCGCCACTGGCGGGTCGTGCAGTGCCCACAATTCCTTGAAGCGCACCATCCGGTCAGTGATAATTTGCTCAACGTCGATGTCCTCCAGCACCTGCATCGGCTGGAGGTTCGCAGGCAGCAAAACCGAAATCCGCTCGGTCAACCTGTCAGTCAGTGACTGCCCGTTAGCCATTCGGTACTGCTCCCGGTGTTGTGCCAATGCCATATGCGGGCGCGCCAGCGACCAATCCGGCGCGGCTCTCCCAAAGATTATAACCGCGCGAGACCAGCCCGATGGAGCGCTTCACCTGCGCGGTGCCGTCGCCGAGATGGCCGCGCGGTCGGTAGACGCCGTCCATTCCTGTGGTGAGGTGACCGGTACGCAATTCCTCGGCTGACGTGAGATTTGAGCCGTTCGCGCGGTTGGCGACCCGCACTTGCTGCATGCGGTAGCCCGGCTCCCACAGGTCGATGCCGGTGGCGATGGCCCAGTAGAACCGGGCAATCGTCGGCACCGTCGCGTTCTCGCCGATGAGGTGCGGCACGAACGAGCCGCACCAGCGACGCAGCACCCGCTCGTGGTAGCGGGTGGAGAAGATGAGCAACATGGACTGAACGACGTGGTCCCACCCCGTAATCATCTTGCCCGTGTGCCGGTCGATACCGATGCGCACGGGCGAGAGAATGATCCGGCCATGTTTCAGGTCCGGCCAAATATCAAGGTTGGCGTCGTAGACGTAGTTGCTCGCCACGTCAGGTTACCGCAGCGCCCGGCTTTGGCGTCGACATCGAACGCGGCGGGTCCTGCGCAGGCTTCGGCTGCGGTGTGCGGTCCTTGCGCGGGTCCCCCCGGCGCGTGGCCGCGCGCTTCTTCTCCACCGGCCCCTTCAGCGAGAAGCGCGGCGCGCCGGACTGCATAAGCTTGTCGTACCTCGGCACCCGCTTCGGCAGTTCATCCGGCTTGGTCGAGCGCCCGCGCGTAGTCTGCGCGAGAAACTTCTTCTGCTTCTCGGGGAGCTTGCTGAGCGGGTTCATGCCCATCATGCCTTGGTCGATGTAGTATTGCGCCCATGTCGGCGAGGACTTCACATGCAGGCCGTCGTCGTCCTTCTGCACGCGATAGCCGCCGATCTCGTCGCCCTCACGCACGCTCGGGTCATAGAAGTAGTATTTCTGAACGTAGGCCATGCTTCGCTCTCCTGTTGATTACTTGTCGTCGTTTGGAATTGGGTCCTTCGACAGGATCGGTGGCTTCGACAGAATGATTTTGCCGTCCGTCACCACCACCCAATCGCTCTTGCTGCGTATCTTCGCGCCTTGCTTGTGCGCCGCTACGCGGTTGTCTTTGCCGACGCGGTGAGTGATTCCACCGCTGTCGTTCATCCGCATCTTGACCTTGGCCTTGTCACCACCGGTGTGGCCTTCCTTGCTTTTCTTGCCGCCGCCTTGGTCGCCGCCCTGCAACCACATATCGACGCCGTTCTTGCTCTGCTTCTGGCGATAGTCTTCGAGCTGATAGCTTTCCTCGCCGTCGCTGTTCTTGTTGGCGTGCTCGGGCCGCTTGAATTGCTTGTTCGGCGCATAGGGCGCGATGGAGCCCTGCGAGATGTCGCCGTTAGGCGCAACCACCTGCAGCGTCTGCCCCTTCTTGTAGAACCGGCTTTCGGTCGCGCCGCCGCGATGGTTCGAGGTGTCCAGCCAAGGCGAGAGGATTTCCTTGCCCTTGCTGTCCTTGCCGATAACCATCCTCAGCTGATCGCCATCCACTTCGTGCACAGTGCCGACAACGAACGTGTTCGCCATCCGGCGGCGAACGTCGGCGAGCTGCATGAGAATGCGATCAATTGCTTCTGCCATAAGACCCTCACTCCAGCTCGATGCGGATTTTCGAAACCGTCTTACTCATGAGTTCTTGCGCCAGCTGTCGCAGCGTCAGGTCGGCGTCCACTTGCTGCTTATTGCCCGACCGCCTGCGCGGGTCGGTGCCTGACACCGTCGTCATCGTCACCGGCAGGCGTTTGCCCTTCGGCACGTAAGGCATGATGATGCAGCGGCAGTTGGGATGGGTTGGCCAGTGCCGCTCGGCGACCTCAACCCGCATCGGCCCTGCCGCCTCAAGCGCCTCGCACTCCATGCAGACGAGGTCGTCTTTCTGCGTCACAATCACCACCATCGTGCCCGGTCGCCGCTGGCCAAAGTCCGAGTCCTCACGCCTGCCTTCGAGCTTTCGCTGAGCGTCGTTTGCAAACACGCCGTGGTTCACCTTCACCTCGTAGTGCATGCGCTTGCCGTCAGGCTTTGCGCGCGTCACCCGCATCAGCCCGCGCACCTGTTCGAGCGAAAGACCGGTTGTCTTTGCGAGGTCGCGCGCCATCGTCGCGACCAGCTGGTCGCCCATTTCGTTGAGGCCTTCGAGAAGAGAGGGCGCAACGAGCTTCTGCGCCTTGGCAAGCCGCGCGGTGTACGCCAGCAAGTCGGCGGTATCTATCCCGATGTTGACGCCGCTAGGGAGCTTCGCCATCCGCCTCCACCTTGTCGGGCTTATCCTTCGCAGCAACCTTCACCACGTTGGTTCGTATCGTCTGCATGTCGATCAACCCCTTCAGAGGGTCGTCATTCATGTCGACGTCGTCGGCTCCAATCTCGCGCAGGATCGGCGCTTCGCCCTGCGGGTCGGTCAGGTCGTCACCGTATGGTGTCGCTATCACCGGCAAATCGGACGCCAGCGGCGCAAGCCCCATGCCGCGCAACGCGTGCCTGCGGACACCGAGCGCGGCCTGTACCTGCTCCCACTTCGGCGCGATGTCTTGGCTGGTCAGCGCCACGCAAATTTCGCCCGCATGCTCCATGCCGGGATTGCTCTTCGACACGCGGATGAACTCCCTGATGGGATGCCCGGCAGGGACCGGCACGCCCGGCGGCAGGTCAGAAATCACCTCGCAAACGATACTCAGCTGCCGCGCCGCCCAGCGCCTGTCGCGCTCAGCTGCCGCGCCGCGCTGGCCGGTGATGCGGATCACGCGCATGACGAGATGCTTGAGAATTTCGCCCCACGGGTTCTGCGGGTCGGCGAACAGCAGCGAGATGACTTGGTTCTCAACCATGTCGAGGGCGATTTCCATGCCCTCGTCGGTGAGCGGTGTCTTGATGACAGCCTCGCCGGTCTGCCCTTCAATCTTCGAGGCGACGCCAATCTCCAGCACCAGTGCCAACTCGCGGTCCGCGTTCAACAGGTCGGTGCCGTCGATGGCGCTGCGGTTGTCCACGTCGGTATAAACGACGATGTACGGCTTGGCCTCGCCGCCTGCGGTCAGCTTCTGCGACAGTGGCGTGTTGTCGGAATCGAACACGCGGTCATCCGCCCACGTCTGGCCACGCAGCGCGGCAACAGCACACATCCTTGTCAGCATGCGGACGACGCTCATTCGAGCACCCGCAACAGGTGCACGTCCGGTCGTCCGCCGGGGTCCGGGTGAATGAAGCTCACGTCGTAAAGCTCGTCTCGCTCCGGGAAATAAACCCGGTCGCCCTTCTGCAGCTTCGCCTGCTCGGTGTGCTCCCAGCGAATGCTCAGCGAGACATCCGACGTTGCTTGCTGATGGATAGCGCCGCCGCCGGTCGGTTCGACCGCACCGCGCGTCTGGTCGTAGATACCGATGGCGATCACCACCATGCGCGACGGGTCAGGCACTGATTCCCGATAGCCGGTGTTCTGAACCATCATCGGGCGCATCACCACCTGCTCACCCCACACCTTGTCGATTTCATCATCGACCGGCACCATGATGTCGGGGAGGATGACCCTGCTGGAGCGCCTAACCATGCTCGATGGTCGCGTTGACGATGGTCACCTGCTTGCCGATTTCCAGCAGCGTGGTGTCCAGATTGATTTCAAAGTCGTGGATGTTGTCTTCGGTGTTGTCAGTGCCGACCGTCATCGCGTCAATCACCAGCGTGCCGGTGCCGTCCGAGATGGTGCCGACGCTAGCGATGCCCGCCACCGTCACGTAGCCGGTGGTCGGAGCGCACAGGTGCAGGTCGTCGCCGACCAGATAGAACGACGGCTTTTGCAACAGCAGCGACGCGAGAATGAGGCCATCGGCATTGCGCAATTCAATCGCGCCGTTGCCGTTGCCTCCGTCGATACTGTCGAGCACCGCCTTCATGCGCAGACGCTTCACGTTGAGCGAATATTCCATTCAGATCACCGCTATGTGTGGAACGTTGCGACGCAGGAAGGAGAGGTAGCGCTTGCCGTAGTAAGTGCCCTCCCAGAATTCGGACGCGTCGGAGCCGCCGCTGCCCTCGGACGACGTCGCGCCCTTCGCGTCGACGCGCTCGTAGGAAACCATGCGGTCGCGGAAGCGAACTGTTTTCACGAATATCTTGCCGACTTCCGGGTCGACCGTGCCGCCACCGCCAGACTCACCGCCTGAGCTTGCGCCTCCGGTCTCAGAGTTATGCATGGCAAGGAAGTGCGCCGCCGAGTACATGACGGCGAGCTTGGCGTCGATGGGTGACCAGTACGTGTCCACCCACTGCATGGCCGAGAACAGCTCGAACTCGATCTTGTCGTCCGACACGTCGACGAACTCAGGAAATGCTTTCCTGAATTCGGCGACGGTCGGCGGCAGTGTTGCGTTGTAGACCAAGGCCATCGGCTTACTTCTTTTCTGCCGCCTTCTGCTCGTCGGCGGCTTTCTTGGCGTCAGCCTCTGCTTTCTTGGCGTCGGCTTCCTTCTGCTCCTTGGCGCTGAGCTTCTTGACGCCGCCATGCCCGCCGCTGATTTCGAACATCGGCGGGTCTTCCATCTGCGCCATCTCCTCGACCTTCTTGTAGTCAGCCTCCGACATGTTGAACTCCTTCTCCTCGCCGGGCATGACAGTCACCTGCACACCCTCGTCGTTGAAGAAGCCGCGCGGCTGTCTGCCGGTATTCTTGACCTTGGCCATCTGGCCCTCCTGTTGATGTCAACCGTGTTAATCGTGTCGCCCGAAATTTCGCGCCGCGATTAGCGCCACGATTTCCGTAACGATTATTTCCGTAACGATTTCAGTCGGTTCAGCTAATTCGCCGAATTTGCCGAATTCGCCGAACAACTCGCCGCGAATTGGCGAATTGATTTAGACGCCGTCGAGATACCGCATTGCGGCAGGCATCCGGATTTCCACGCCACCGACACGGAAGATGCCCGGCACGTCGAACACCATCGGCCCGCGCTGCCAGACCGGCAGGAATTTGTGGCGCATGGGAATCCACATCTTCAGAACCTGCGGGTCACGACGATAGGCGACCATGCGGGAGGTGTTCTGCGCACCGCCAGCGAGTTCGAGTCCGCGCACGCCCGCGAGCGTGAGCGGCCGTCCGGTCTGCACCGTCAGCACGTTGTACTGCTTGATCCAATCGAGCAGCGTCATCGAAGAGTATTGGATGATGCGCCCGGCAAGCCCGACCAGAACGCCGGGCGGAAGCAGGACCGTGTCAGCGTAGTAGAGCCAGTTCGTGCCGGACGCGATGCCGGTCAGCGCGCTGTTGAAGTCGCGAATAACCTGCTCGTTGGTCTTGCTTGCGAACGTCGTTGCACCGGCGGCACCGTCTGCCGGAGCGAGCGTTGCTGTCACCAGCGACGAGTTGATGACGCCCTGCATGCCCTTCGCGGTCGAGCCACGCAGTGCAATCTGGTCCACGAACTCTTCGTAGGCACGACGGCATGCGGTGGCCTTGTCGGCCGCGAGGTTGAGGCCCGGCGTGTTCATCGCCTGCGCTACCTCCTCAAGGGTGTAGCGATAGCCGATGGCCGCCATTTCCATCCCGCGTTCGAACTTCTCGCGGGTCAGTTCGGCGATTGGCACGTCGAGCGCAGTGTGATGAAACCAATCCGCACGACCCACCATGTCGGCTGAGTAGTACGTGATCGACTTCACCCACTCGTTGCCGGTCTGCGTGTCCACCGGGACGAGGTCGGGATACTGAACGTCGGGGTACTGAATCTTCACCACCTCGCGTTCGATGACCGTGGTCTGATTGACCACGAAGTTGTACGCGCTTTGCTGCGCGTCACGTGTGTAGATGTCTCGCATTGCCGCCTCCTGACGGGGTTCTGTAAAAGAGTGGAGCTGCTACGTCGGGATGACGCGGCTTAACGCTGGATGCCGAGAATGATGGAATTCAGCGTGTTGGCGTTCTTGCTGTAAGCCCAGCGCGCGCCGGGGATTGGCCCGATGCCGCCCGTGTTGGTGAGCACGCCGTCCGCTGCACCGAAATGCACCGGGTCGCCCGCAACTGTTGCGACCGTCGCCTGCGCGTAGATTGACCCCTGCGTGAGGATGCCCATCTCCATCGTCTGCGCGTAGGTTTCCGGCAGAATGCCCGAAGCGAAATGCACGAGCGTCGGATCAAGAATGGTGATGCCGAGAAAGCCCGCGAGCGTGCCGCCGATAACGGCGTTCGCCGGTTCGGTGGTGCTTTGCGACACTGCACGGCAGTACGGGATGCCCGCAGCCGTCTCGCAATTTCGCGAGATGGCGTTGTAGAGCACCATCCGGTTGATCATGCCCGGAAGGCCCTCGCGCATCGTCTCGCTGAACGTGCTCTGCGGAATGCCGTAAGGCGTCACCACAGGCTGGCCGTCCTTCGGCACCGGCAGCATGCCAGTGCGGTCGGAGCGCAGTTGCGTCTCGTTCCTCTGCTGTTCGTTAACTTCAGCCATAACCTTGTCTCCTGTTGAATTGAGTTGGTGGTCGATAATCCGTCAGGTGACGGATCAGGCAGTGCGTCTGCCTGCGGTCTTCCAGCGCTCCGACAATTCCTTGTCGTAGTCGGCATAGGCTTTCGCGGTCAGGTCGCCGCTGCCCGAGAAGTTGTCGCGCGCAATCACGTCGACCACGGCGCGCAGATTGTTGTTGTTGCCGCTGTTGTCGACCACCGAGACGGCCAGCGTGTTGAATGACGCCGTCACCATTTCGTCGGTCCAGTTCTTGGCGGTGTCGCCGAGCTTGGCGTTGACCACCTGACGACGAATGTCCTCGTCGGACTTGTCGTCGCAGACGCAGCTGTCGAGCAGCGCCTTCGCCCGCACCTCGATGCCCGCACGCGCGCGCGCCATCTCCTGCAGCTTCTGCGGGGTCACCTTGCTGTCGACCAGCTGCTGCTTGAGCGTGGCGACTTCTGCCTGCGAGGCCTGCAGCTGTGTCGTGACAGTCGCGCTATCGTTGGTCGCCTGTGTCTTCGCCGTCGCCACTGCCGCGTTGGCGTTCGCGACTTCGGTTTCGAGCTTGGCGATTGCCCGCTCGACAATTGATGCGTCGCGCTCGTCAAGTTCGATAACGATGCCGTCTACCGTGAGCTTCTTCATCTTCAACTCCTGTTTTCTGTCTCCGATACGGAGCTTGTTTCCACCACGCGCCGTATCGGTGATCGCAACGTGGTTGGCACGAATGGATGTCTGCTTGGCGTGGTACTTCTCGCCGTCCGGGGTGACGCCGTCGCCCCATTCCAGCTGCGCGGTGTAGCCAACCGACAGCTCGATCTTTCCGCTCTGCACCTCGGCGATGGCTCTTGAGTCCATCAGCATCAGAGGTACGCGCAGGAATTCGCCCTCGCGCAGCACGTCCTCGCCGACAGCGCCGACCGCGTAGTCCTTCCAGTTGTCTGACGTGACCGGCACCGGAGGATGCTCGACGCAAACTGGCTTGCCCGGCAGCGAACGCACTGAGTCCTTGGCGAACACCTCCGCCTCGGGACGCCACACGCGCACGGTGCCCATTTCAGGCTTGCCAACCTCGTGCCCGGCATATTCCTGAATGCCCGTGCGCGCGACGCGCGGCCTGCAGACGAGATAGCCGTCCGACAGCTTGCGCATCTTCATCTCTTTGGCGTCTAGCATCATCGTGAAGTTCGGCATCGGCCGCTCCTATCTCTTGCCCAGCTCGCGCGTCATCACGTCGACGACGCGCTTGATGGACTCTTCGTTCTTGCTGACTTGTTCTTCGAGGATGGAGATTCGCTGTCTCATGTCGTCCATGCGCGCGACCGTATAGGCTGCGCCGCGCGTCTCCATTGTCGAGACACGCGTTTCCATCCGGACGTAATAGGCAATGATACCCGCGCCCGCTGTCGCTATCGCGAGAGCCTGCGCAATCAGGAAAATCATCAGCGTCTGATTTTCCTTGAACCACGTCGTCACTGACGGTGGCCTGACGTCAGACATCTAAGGCAGCTCCACCCCCACGGTGGAGAGAAAGTCTTACCCGTTCGCGCGCGGGTCCTTGGCAGGGTCTTCAGGCGGCATCGGAGTCAGCGGCGTCGGCGCAGGTGACGGCGGTAGCCCAACTTGCGTGAATGCTACCGGCGGCTTGTCCGCATCCTCAATGCGCCACTTCTCCATGAACAGCTTCAGGCTGTCCACTACCATTGCAAAGGTCGTGATCTTTCCGTCCACCTCAATGGTGTCCGTCAGTACCTCACTCAGAGCACGCGCCACTTGCGCGCCCGGCATGGTGCCGTAGACCTTCGTGGAAGGCTCAGCTTCGCCGAATGGCTGCACCGTCTGCCGCAACACCGACGCGCCTTCGCTCGGCTTGCTCGGCTCTTCAAGCAGCACCTCGCCGTAACCGCGAACCTGTCCCGGCACGTTGTACGGCGTATTGAATTCGACGCGCGACATTCGCCACGTTGCGTTGACGCTGACCTCGACCATTAGCGCGCTTCCTTCCAGCCACCGTTAGGCATCGACTGACGCGGCGGCGGCTTGTCCTGTTCGGGCTGCGGCGGAATCGGCTCCGGGCGAAACGGCTGCGGCGGCGGCGTCTGCTGCCCCGGCTGCGGCTGCTGCTGCTGCATCTGCTGCAACTCCATCGCCTTCTGCAAGAAGATGATTTGCATATGCAGTTCGCCGATGACGAAGCGAACCTCCTTCTCAACCATTTGGTTCAGTTGCTGCTGCGGCGTCTGTTGTTCATTCATCTAGAAGTCCCCTTGCGGTTAGTAGTTGTTCGAGGCGTTCAATCCGCCCCTTCACGTCATCCAGTTCTTGCAGCAGATTGCGCGTCTTCGGCTGGTACTTACTCCCGGTAAGGGTGCCATTCTCGTAGACCGTGCCGCTGAACTCTGCGAATGGATCATCTCCGGTGTAGCCTTGCAGTTCGATCAGCATCGCACCGGCGGGGAAGATCATTTGTACGTCGCGCGTCACCGCCTGCACAACGAGCGGGCCATCCAGATGCGATGGCCATATCGTCATCAGCACCGTGTCGCCATTGAACTGCTTGCGGTAGTCGTACCAATCGTCACCCGTGTCGATGCGCCGCGCATACATCAGAACGTGCTGCTGCATGATGGGACCTTCTTGTGTCCGACCAGGAAACGGCCTCGGTGACGTTGGCTTGTAGGCCTCCCACTGACCATGCTCTTTGATCATGGATAACCTACCGTGCCCCAGTTGCCGCCGTCCCACGTGACCTGAAGCCAGCGATAGCCGACCTGTACATGGCTCCCGTCCCAATACTGAAACCCGACCGCCACGGCCCCTCCCGCAGGTTCAATGTAATCGGCTGCGCTGTTGTGCTGATGATGACCACGCCACGCAAGCCGCGTGTTGACGACAGGCGATCCGTGATTGCGCGTTGTCCAGATCATCCACTCGTTGCCTTGGCCGAACGAGTTGCCGCCGTAGTAGAGATTCCAGTTGTTGTACTTCATGCCGAAATTGCAAGCGAAGCTGCCGGGAATGTGGAACGTCATGTAGGCGTCCCAATCGCCACTTCCCGAGCGAACCTCCAGCGCCGACGAACCGCCGCCATAGGTCGTTGACCAGTACGATCCGCCTTGGCAATTCACCAAGCCGGTTGCCGTGACGGTGGAGCAGGAGACTCCGTTGCCCTGCGTGTTGATGGCGTGGCAGGTGATGCCGTGAACATTTATGGCGTGAGCAGTTATGGCGTGGCTGCTAATCGGTCCGTTCATGTTGTGCGTGCCACTGGCGACGCTCCAGTGAACGTTCGCGCCGTCGTATGTCACGTAGCGGTCGGTGTTCACGTCGCCAAAGCGGAAGGTGCCGTGACGCCAAGCATAAGCGGCGTGAATATCGCCAGTGGCAATGATCTTGCCACCAACGGTCAGTTGACCGCCAGCGGCGACGTTGTGCGACATGGTAACGTCGCCACCCCTGTTGATCCTGAATGGTCGAAGACCATTCCATCCTGAATCAGGCTCGTTGACGTTCGTCAGCATCAGGTAAAAGTCGTCGCTGTTGTGGTGCGTGATGACGCTGAAGACATCGCCGCGCCAGATCACCTTGTCGCCCTGACCAAGAATCCTGAACTTGCTGGTGATGCTCGACAGGTCTGACTTCAGTTGCAGCACAGCCGTGCTGTCCACGACGGCGTTGAGTGTGCTGCTGGTGACTGAGAAACCATACGCTGTGCCGTAGAGCGCGATATGCCTGCTGACATCATTTTGCGAGGCAACGGCTGTGCTTCCGAATGAGAGTCCGCCGCTCATCGTGTCGCCGGTCTTCGCCACGCGCAACGCGTCCTGCGTATCGACGTAACTCTTGGTCACGTCGGCAACTATCTCGGACCACGTGGCGTTGCGTCTGGCGTAATACTTGCTGTCTATCGGCGCTTCGAGCACCGCCGCGATAATCTCAGCCCACGTCAGGTCCTTCCTGCCGTAGGTCTTGCCGTCCGCAGGCGCGTCCTCGACTGAGGCCTTTATCGTCCAGCCAAAGCCATTCCATCGGTAGGTCACACCGTTGGAGGTGTATTCCTGCCCGGACGATGGCGAAATTGGAAAGTTAAAGGCGGCCATCAGAACCTCATGGCGGTGTGAGCTTGTACGGGTGCGCGTCAGGAAGCTCGTTCCGCAACACCGCGCCCCACCGCTGCTGAAGGTAGCCTTCCAGCTTCAGCCGCGAGGCGTCCGGCGTGTTGTATGTAACGTAGATGATTTCGTTGATGCCACCAAAGCCCTGCGACGGTGGCGGCCCCTGATAGGCACCGAACGAAAGGAACGGCACGTCCAGATAATCCAATGTCGTTCCGGTGGAATAGAAAGGGCCACCGCTCATCGACATTTCAACCGGCCCTGTACCCAATCTTATGTTCGGCGGTCCGACTATTCTGGCGAAGCGCGCGTACAGCATCTTGGTGACGTAACCCCACGTCAACGGGCCAGCCGGGAAGAAGCCAGCGTTGTAGGTGCCGACCCTGAACGTACCGGTTTCGATAATCACATGATGCGACGTTGTCCCGCCGCGCATCAGCGTGCGCCAGTTTGTGTTCACGCCCGGCTCTGCCACAACGATCATGTCGAATTCAGTCGGCGCATTCGCGGCCACGAAATTCACGCCTTCACCGAACGACATCAACTGACCGCCGTAATACGTCGGCTGGTACGCCGCGTTCGTCTGTATCAGCGTCAGCGCGGTGCCTGCCTTGTTGTGCCACTGGCTGGCCTTCTGACCGCTCACCGCCACCGCCACCTGATCCTTGGCATCGAACCAGCCAAGAAGATTTGCGCCAAGCTCTGACGGCGTCCACTTCGGCGTGCCCCACTTGGTGCGCAGATAGCCTTCCACCACAACGCGCTCTGCATCCGCAAGCCTGCGGTTGTACATGACGACTTCCGCATACTCGTTGTCAGATTCCTCCAGCCTGTCGCTGGTATTCCATCCGCCGAGCAGAAGCGTGTTCGCAAACCCCACATCCCCCATCGCCGACCCGGTGCGGATCAGCACACCATTGGTGAACAACCGCGAGGGTAGCTGAGCCGATGACCCATCGCCCGAGTACAGCCTCCAATCAAGGTCGTGGCCAACTGTCGGCGCTGGCAGAAGCCATCCAGCTCCCGAGTTGTGAGCGCAGTCGCACTGCGAACCCCACCACCCGTAAAGATTATTCGACGTCCCGGCCGCGTAGTCCGAAGAAAACACACGCCCCGGCTTGGCCGTTGACCACTTCCGCGCGACGATGAACAGCGTGTAGTCCTTGTCGACACCGGTTGGCGCTGAGTGTCTGTAGCGCGACACACCACCGGTCTGCCGTACTACGTTTTTTCCGTTGAGCGCGTTGGTGCGCAGTGTCGGATACGAACCATCAGTAACGAGCGAGGTGCTAACGTCCGCAAGGTTAGGCCAGAGGGTCACCGACGAGTCGTTCGCGCCGGTCAGCTTCGAGGCATCCATCCATATCTTGCAGCCGCTATAGTCGGTCGGCAGGAACGATGGCCACACACGCGTCGCGCCCGAATAGACCATGTCGGCAACGCCAGCGCCGAAATAGATTTTCTGGGCTTCGGCAATCTCGGTCATCCGATAACCACGTAGAGCACACCAGCGGTCTTCGGTCCGGCGTTGTACTGAGCCTGTGTCACCTGCACGACCTTGCTGTCCACGTACTGCTTGGTCGCGACCCCAAGGTTGGCAGTTGGATCAGCCGCCGCAATCAACGCGCCCGTCAGCGTGCCGCCCGCAAGCGCGAGCTTCTCAGTGTCCAGCTCGGCAATCGCTGTCTGCACGTTGGTGGCAGCGACGTTGCCCGCTGGCGCGAACGTCGTCGTTGCGGCCGTCGCGGTCGCCACGACTTCCGACCACGTCGAACTTTTGCGACCGTAGGTCTTGCCGTCTGTCGGTGCCTCACCGATGCCGCCAGCCGGTCCCTGTACGCCCTGAATTCCCTGCGGTCCCTGCGGTCCGGTGTTGCCTATCGGCCCCTGCACACCTTGAGGCCCGACCTCTCCAGTTTCGCCCTGCGGTCCCTGCGGTCCGGCCGGGCCAACCTCGCCCTGAATTCCCTGCGAGCCAACACCGCCGCCGCCGTTGACCTGTACCCACTGCGTGGAATCCACGTCCTGCATGCGCAGCCACAGAATTCCGGAGTCGTCCTCGAACCAGAATTCACCGGGCATCGCCGCCGATGGCGGGTAGCTCTGCACGTAAATCTTGCCGACGATTTCAGACCACAGGCCGTCCTTGCGACCATAGGTCTTGCCGTCGTAGGGCGCTTCGTTGTCGCCGAAATCTCCGGGCGGTCCGACTTCGCCCTGAATGCCTTGCTCGCCCTGCGGCCCGGTCTCGCCGCGCGGACCAATCACACCTTGGTCGCCCTTGTCGCCCTTCGGCCCTTGGTTGCCGGTGTCGCCCTTGATGCCTTGAATGCCTTGGTCGCCCTTCGCGCCCGTGGCACCCGTGTAGCCTTGGTCGCCCTTGTCTCCCTTCACGCCCTGCATGCCGGTCGGCCCGGTCGGCCCGGTGTCGCCGGTCGGCCCGCGCAAACCAATCGGCCCCTGTGGCCCGACAGGCCCCTGAATGCCCTGCGGCCCTATCGGTCCCGGTTGCCCGCGCGTGCGCAGGATGACCGTGATTTCCATGTTGTTGCTGAAGCTCGCGCCAACATGCCCGACGTATTGAACCCACACCTCAAACCAATCGGTGCGATCAATCGCAGGAGCCATCAGCCTGAACGTGATGTTCTGCGCCGACAGTCCGCGCCGCTGAATGACGAACTCATCCTCAAACGTCGCGGTCGTAAACGCGATGGTCGGGTCGAGTCCGTCCTGCGTCAGGCGGTCGAAGTAAATCCGCGTCGCCTGCGTCGGGTCGGAGTTGTTGTAGCGAATCCGGCCAGCGCCGGGGTCCATCGCCTGCGTGGCGCTGTCGAACCTGTACAGCCACATCGAAGACGACGCGCCCGCCGGTCCCTCCGGACCGGGAGGACCGACAGGTCCTACTGGCCCCGGATCGCCCTTCTCGCCGCCGCCTTCGCCAATCAGCACGCCGTCTTCAATGCGAAGTCCGTCACCGATAACGAGCGCCTGCGCAGGTCCCCTTGCCGGGTCAAAGCGGCCGACCAGCGTATTGGTGTCGGCCTCAAGCACGATGTCGTCGTTGTAGTTCGAGAAGATGCCCTCCATCAGAGGGTCGCCGTCGTCGTCGGTCTGAAGGCGATTCACCAGCCAGACGAGCGGGTCTTTCACCGTAACCGGCAGCGGTTGTCCCGCGTCCGGCACGATGGTGTAGCCACGCATCCTCGCCTTGGACTTCGTCGTCATGCAGCTCTAATCCACCACGGAGGAGGCGGAAGCGTTGGCCGCACACCACCGACCACCGGTAGCGCTGTCTGCCCGGCCCACGTCGTCGTCCCCGGATAAGAGCCCGGCATCGGAGTCTGCGGTGGCAGCGCCGCCGCTTCGACCACGCCCTCGCCCGCAATTTCCGCAAAACCCGCAATGATGATTGCGGAGCCGTGCACAAGGTCGTCGCCTTGGACGACCGCGCTCAGCGTTTCGAGGTCGCCTGTGCCGTAGGCCGTGAGCGTCGCGAAGCCAGCGAGCCTCGCAGGCCGGGCGGCGATTGCACCTGTGCCGAACGTGACAGAGAGGCCCGCGCCCGTAATCTTGAAGCGGTCGACGTTGACCAGCGCGCCCGTGCCGCGCGTTAGCCCAACACCGGTACCGGAAACTGTCCCGGTGTTTGGCCAAAGCTCGCCCGTGCCGCTTGTCGACAAGACCGCCGAGCCGAAGATGTCAGCTTCGCGCGTGTTAAGATTTGCGACGCCAGATGAGGCACTTACGCCTGCGCCGTCGACGTCACTGCGCGTCGTAACGACCAGCGCACCGGTGCCA